>JAABUP010000298.1_pt1 | contig 111822 bp, 177 predicted proteins | sample 5559201 | NCBI WGS metagenome assembly JAABUP01 (sample SAMN10711887, study PRJNA513373) | rock metagenome | isolation source: Antarctica rocks | place: Antarctica
AAGCCTAAATCCTCCCTCCAACTATCACTAAGGGTTTCCCCGCCCGAGCCTTTTCTCGCTGTAATCCTACTGGCCACACACTCATCTTATAGCATGTTCATCAAAAGAGCTAAATCTCGACCCAGCATCCGCGCTCGCGATTCGGACATCGAGACCACAGGTTCACCCCTCGCCAAATCGAGCTTTACACCCGACGATCCAGCCGAGGACGTTGAGGACGGTGGGAGGATTTTAGAGCGAAAGAAGGCTCAGAAGAAGGAGAAGCGGAAGGATGAGCTCGGCAAGACAACTCGATTGAGTTTTGGAGGCGATGATGATGGAGGAGAGGGAGAGGTGACGCCGTTCAAGCCGAAGAAATCCTTGTTGTCGCAATCGCTCAAGTTGTCGTCTACACCTCTGACCAGCTCGTCCGCCGCTGAGACACCATCGACCTTGTCTTCTGTATATTCGAGGGAGTACCTCTGTGAGCTCAAGGCTTCTACTCCTTCTCAGGCTCCCCGTCGACCGACTGTTGAGGATGACGAGGACGACGATATGGACCGCTCTGGCTTGTCCCGGCTGGCACGGAACAAGTATGCACCAACAATCGTTGAGGACACCACAGCCGGGATCCCAGATGCGGTGGCGATCGCTTCAGCGAAATCGAAACGACAAGCCGCGGTGGAGAATGTGAAGCACAATGGGAATCTTGGCGAGGACTATATAGCACTCGGAGGAGAGCAGATTGCGGTTTACGATGGGACGGAGGGCCCACATCCGGAGAGTCGGCTCATGAGGGAGGAAGACGAAGGAGAGGAGGGCGATGAGGGTATGTGATCTAACGTAGCTTGGCGGATCAAACTGACAGACTGCAGACATGGCAGACTTCACCGAGGTGAACGACCGATTGCATCTGGGGAAGGGGGCGAACAGGGCTGCTGCGAGAAGACTGAAAGGAGAGATCGGAGAGCTGATCGATGAACGGTTCTTTCCTCTCCTTACGAAAGTTCAACTATGCTGACATTGGTCGTAGTGAGGCTGAGGACGAGGATGATGAGGAGACGAGAGAATGGGAGATGGCGCAAGCTCGTCGTGCTGGACGATGGGAGGATGAGCAGCCTGAGAAGCCAGAGAAGCGGGGACACCAGGCCAAACCCAGTACGTCACTTCTCAAGTCTATGTCTATCGCTGATCATCCACAGTCCCAACCGCTCGGCCTCTTCCTAGCCTTGGCCTCGCTCAAGCGCGTCTCGCCAAATCACAAGCCGAACTCAATGCAAACAAGTCCGAGAATGAGAAGAGCCTCGAGGCGGCGGAGCGGGAGCTGGCGATGCTGGAGGAACAGGAGCAGGAGTTGCGACAGGAGGTTGAAAGGGTGGAAGGGAAGCGGGAATGGGTCGAGGAGTTTCGAGGTTGGATCGAGATGTTGGGCGGCTTCCTGGAGGAGAAGGTATGTTAAGGTCTAGGAAGCCATTGCAGTAGGAGCTGACGATGATCAGATGCCCAAGCTCCAAGAGATCGAGGCGGATGCCATCCATCATCTGAAAGAGCGGGCCGAGCTGGTCGGCGAACGGCGTACAGCGGATGACAGGGATGATCTCGCGCTGTTCTTGGGTGCTCCTGCTCCCACCTCAGATACGGAGGAGGTTGACGACATGAACCGATCGCGGCGAGACGAAGCCGGTCCGAGCTCCGGAGTGAGAAGAGTACGGCGGAGTGAGCGGGAAGGTCGGCGGCTCCGCCGACGAGCTCGAGCCGCACGTCCTGTTGAGGAGGACGGCTTCTCGACCGATTCGACTCTGGCCGAGGGCGATGCGGAGGATTATGAAGCGGCACAAGGGGTCCTTGATCGCCGAGTCGTGGCTCTCCTCGAGGATGTGAAAGCGGAGGACTTCCGGGATCCAGATAAAGGTCTGGCTGTACGATTCGGACAATGGAGGAGTCGGTACGAGGAGGAGTATGTGAATGCTTTTGGCGGTTTGGCGATGGTGCAGGCTTGGGAGTTTTGGGCGAGAGGGGAGATGGTCAATTGGGAGCCTTTGCGGGTGAGTCTGCCATGCCTCGACTTCGACCAGTTCACTGATAGTTTGTAGGGATCATCGCCTGTCGAGTCCTTGTCTTGGTATACATCGCTGTACCGCTACTCTCGACCACATCCCCCAACCAACGGCAATGGCGACAACACCGAGATGGACCTGGAAGATGAGCCCGAACTGGGTCCAGACGGCGATCTGGTCTCGGACATGCTATCGAAGGCCGTCGTGCCGCTACTCACCAAGGAATTTGAAGCGGGGGCGTACGACCTTTACTCCGCTGCGCAGACCCGGCGGGCTATCGACCTGGTGGACGTAGTGCAGCATCTCACCGGGAAAGATAGTCGCAAATTCACCGTGCGTACTACCCGTCTTTACTTCCGGCCATATCTGACAAGCCGCAGGCCCTGCTGAAAGCCGTTCTCGGCGTATACCATACTCACCTCCTCGAGCTGTCATCCACCATCGCCGCCGTGACCTCTCCCTCTGCCATCCCGCCACCAGCGTTCGACCCCGCCGCCCGACCAGCAATGGAGCGCTATGTCCGACGCCGTACGAAACTGCTGCGGAACATGCTGCTTTGGCGACGTGAGGCTCCTCAGGAAGTGCGTGAGCTTGTCACGCGACTTGTTGGGGAGGTCTTGCGGCCTGCCTTGGGCAGAAACTGGGGTGGTGGGGGACAGGAGATGGCTGCGATGGCGAGTTTTCCGGATTTATCCTGTACGATACTGACGATAGCCAAGGTGCGGGGTGTCGCTGGGACTGCTCTGCCGCCGGACCTGGTCACCTTTCTGGAACGAGGTCTGACCAGGGGCTGGTAAACCAGCATGCATGACGATGTTGAAAACGCGATGGTGGACACTGATTGATTCCACTCTTCTGCGCATGCTCTTTCCCCTATCTCACTCGCTTTCCGTCGCCAATCGCCTTCCGCCTGTTCTACCCCTCCTCGCCCGGCAAGCTCATCAGACGGCGGCACGTCGCAAGCCCTCGCGCTGCACCCAACGACGCGCCATCTCACGGCTTGACGGAAGATCAACGATGGGCATTCTGACCCGCTCGTCTCCCAATCATGCTTCTCCAAGCCGGGTCTCGTGGCGTTCGAGGCTCGTTCCGCTCAACACATCTTCTCCTTCGTAGTCTATGCATCATGATGTCTTGCACCTGGTATGTCTCCGCCCTCCAAAAATCCACCTGGGGCGTTCTCTGCATCGAGCATAGCTTCGTACTCCTCTAGGGTCAACTCTTTCTGCCGCTTCGAAGGGGTGGCCTCGTCCGCTATGTCGGGCAGTTCGCTCAGTACAGATCCCGCGTCGGTCAGGCCATCGGTCCCCTTTTCCCCGTTTGCCTGCACCGGCGCTTCGGGGCCGGTCGAGATCGGACTTTCTCGCTCCACCTCCTGGCCTGCCATAGCCTCCACCTCATCCGGTAACGGCGCCTTGAGCTGATCCAATATCTTTGCGCACTCGAGTATCCCCCTCTGTCCCCACTCCACCACGTCGGGCTTGAATTCGTTCTGCCACACCAGGATCAGCGGAGAATGTGGAGAGAAAAGGGAGGAGTACGCACATACATATGTTGACCGAGCCTGTTCAGCTCGTCGGGTGTGTAGGACTCGGCGAGGAGGCGGAGGGCACCCATCAAGTGGGGTGTGTAGTCTTTGAAGGCGCGGGTGATGTAGAGGTATGCCTAAGGATCAAGCATTATCAGCAGCTGATCCCTGAAGGTGGACTGGAGATTGGTCGGTTGATAGAGGCAAGCAGGAAGTGTGGCTAACCAGTGAAGGCGGGACTGGGATGCCTTTCTCTATAGCTCGCCAGGAGCCGTCGGGTCGCTCGATCACGGGTCTGGCCCCATCAGCGGGGCGATCATACGGTCAAGGCAGCTTACATTCTGGACACCGTCAGCAGGAGATGTAGGAGCGACAAACGAAGACCCACCTTGCGCGCATTATCCCCACCCAAGGCTGTGAACTGCCAATACTCCTCACCTCTTCCTTCTCCCCCCTCCTCCCCTTGCCCTTGCCCTTCCTCCAATCCATCCGACCCCCCTCCCTCTCCCGATCCTTCTTCAACCACTTCTCATCCCCCGGTAACTCCCTTATCTCCGCCTCCGCCTCCCTCGTCTCCTCCTTATTGAGGATATTGCCCAGCATGAGAGCGTGTTTCATCGACGAGATGTGGACGTGGACATGCGCTATGGAGAGGGCTTCTTGGACGTCGAAGCCGAGGCGGGTGGCTACGACGTAGGCCCACGCGGTCTTGACGGGTGCTCTGTTGACGGTCATGGTCAAGGGTATCAAGATCTTTGATCATCACTGTTTGATCAGGTGGTGAAGGGAGGAGGAGGACGTACTTCGGGGTCGAGGACCTCGTGGAACTCTAGTGATTGAGGTAAGGGCTCCTCGGCATCAGGTCGGAGCGGCTCGAGCAGGTCCGAATCTCTCGTCCGTTTCTTGTTGAATGTCTATCCCTAATCAGCAATTCAACCTGTGATATCGAGGGAGCGTTCCGACCTGCCCGCTCGCGATCCCCTTGACAGCATTGAGCACGCTCTTCCTCTGATCCTTATCCGGTACAATCAGAGTCAACTTCTTCGCGTCCAGCTGACTCAATCGTTCTCGCGTATTATGACTGCTATAGCTTAACTCGACTGATCAGATCCGAGCGGAATATGACAAGGAAGCCCACATCTTCGCGGCGAGGGCCATGGAGACTCGCATGTCCACGCCGCGTGAGGAGAGCAATTTGAGCCATTCCTGTAAAGGTAGGATCAATATCGACGAAGAGGGAGTATGCTCGGAAGATTGGGAAGTCATGATGCCAAGACTTGGGCGATACCACTCGGGGCTGAAGAGTGGGGACGGATAGGAGAGCGGAGTGAAACCGATGAACAGGTTGATGAGGACATGACAACAAGCGTGCCTTGATGGAGTGTAGGATGTCAGCTTCCCCCATCATTTCGGACGTTCATACATACATCCCATCCTCCTAATTCAATCTTGCATCTTCAATACAGGTGCTCGAATCTCAACAATTTTGGGGAGTCACATCAAATCTTGAGGGGTATATCTCAGCATGCATTGCCTGTGTACGGCTACTTTACACTTCGTCCAGTCACTGCTCGTCCCCAAACTTTCCTCTTGATTGCTCTGCAAGTGACACCAAGTGCCTGTACTCTTCCAATCCTCCTGCCATACAGAGCCTCTGCAACTTGCCCCCATCCTCCTTGATCAGCTCATATGGTGAGCCCTGCTTGATCCTTTCTCCATCACCAAGATCTTGCTGCATGGCATGATTGTCTGATGACTTGTCAGTCACTGCCCTTTCCAAACGGAGACGGACACACCCTGAGACGATGGGCTATGATGAGTACTGTCACATCTGTGAACCTCTGGTGCTGTCACGGTACTACGTCGACCAGCAAATAGGCCCGACGCTCAGCTCCTGTAATCGGCGACGGTCGTCTGAGCTTCGGCAAAGTTGGACTACCGAGGTCGAACTTGGCTGGAACAACTCGAGGACACGCGTGGGTAGCCGAGTTAAGTGCCGGTCGAGTAGCGTGGGCTAGAAATGCAGAGGCTGTGAGTAGGCTAGGTAACGATAGTGACCTTTCAGTGACCTTCAGTGACCTTCAGTGACCTTCAGTGACCTTCAGTGACCTTCAGTGACCTTCAGTGACCTTCAGTGACCTTCAGTGACCTTCAGTGACCTTCAGTGACTTTCAGTGACCTTCAGTGACTTTCAGTGACTTTCAGTGACCTTCAGTGACTTTCAGTGACTTTCAGTGACTTTCAGTGACTTTCAGTGACTTTTAATCTCGAATCACTGGTTTAGTGACTTTTAGTGACTTTCAGTGACTTTCAGTGACTTTTAGTGACTTCTAGTGACTTTTAATCTCGAATCACTGGTTCTCCCCGACTCTCAAGTCCATCCCTTTTATACACCGTCTTCCAGGCCTATCATCGGTGATGTTCGGCGATGTTATGGCGGTGTTCGGCGATGTTATGGCGGTGTTCGGCGAGATTATGGCGGGACCTGGATGTTATGGCGGTGTTCGGCGATGTTATGGCGGTGTTCGGCGATGTTCGGCGAGATTATGGCGGGACCTGGATGTTATGGCGGTGTTCGGCGATGTTATGGCGGTGTTCGTGTTCGGCGATGTTCGGCGAGATTATGGCGGGACCTGGATATTATGGCGGTGTTCGGTGATGTTATGGTGTTATGGCGGTGTTCGGCGTTGTTCGGCGAGATTATGGCGGGACCTGGATGACGCCCTGAAGGACGAGCTCTACCGCATCCGTGGGAGGGGCCCTCCGCCCGATGACCCTCCGAGCTTCAATTCACGATCGTGACAGATTGGATCCTGGGCAATGCCAAGTTTTGATCGAACATAGCCCAGTGGGATTGAGGAGATGTCTGACTGTCAGCTGTTGACCAATTAATTCACATACCCTTCCCATCAATCTCTATTTGGCCCTTGGCGATGTCAACAAAGGAGAAGAACGCCTTTGCAAGTGTAGATTTCCATCCTCCAGTCACCAACTATGCCGACTCTTTATCCTCCCTGCACACTGAAAGACACGTTGTGAAGGATGTCTGGAAGTTATGGTCCATACCTTGCTGCAAGATTTGAGACCTGCAGTGCTCCTTTGCTTGGCCAGCCTTCAGCAGCTTGAGAAGTCATGTCACCCGGTAAGGGAGTGTCTTGATCAGCAAAGCTCACTAAAAATCCACCGATTTTACGACCTGATGACAGCAGTTCCAGCTACAGTCTCACCGTAGACTGAATTGATAGGACCTGGTATGACAGATTGCAGACGCTGCATTTGCGGCGAAGCTGACCGGAACCATTTGCCCTAGTGCAAGCTCAGTGCACAAACTTGCGGTACAAATGAATGGTGCAACAATCTTTTGGACCTCATCAGTCATCATGTTGCTTTTGACCACAATCGCACCTGTAGCCGAGAGACGTGTCCTTGAGTATGTAGATTTGACTTGTGGAAAGCCATCACTGAAACATGCAGATTCTGGACAGATGAATCAGATCAAGAAGTACTTGACCCTCATAGTGTTTTCTCCTGGATGGCCTTATACAGCGGTGTAAGATGGTTTGATTGGTCTCTGGGAGCTGATGTTTTCATGTGCAGCTGAGTTTGGCTGGCATCATTTTTGAGAACTTCTGGTTTGCTTCGGTGGATAGGAAGCTTGCGTGCGATAAAACAAGTCGGTGACTGCGCATCACAAGGCAGTGCACTTATCAACGTATCAGATTCACTCCCAGATGCTTGAATCCATGCTGCGAGCCAAAATGCAATTCTTTGCCAAAACAAGTGCAGGATCAATTATACAACGATTTGGAGGTGATCTAAGTAGTGATGCCACTGGCTGGCTGTGCCACTATTCATCTCTGAATTTTAGAAATCTGCCTTTTACTGCTCAGAGCTGATTGGAGAGCTTGCACTATGAATAGTGAGCCGACTCTTTTCAGGAGAAAAAACCCCAGGAGTAACAACAGCCCAGTCCTTGTCAGCGTTGTGTACATGTCACTTCTTGTCCTCATTGCAGCACACTCTGAGAAGTCCAGCCCATGCTTCATTGATCTACACAATCCGCAGTACAAAAGCAGAAGATCTGTCAGTCACTCCTTGTAGATACACAATCTTCAGTCCTTGACAATCCTGAAGTCTCTGTGAGTATTATGACCGTACCCACCCAACTATGATTTGGATCGAACTCACGTCCAAGCAACCCTCATGCCCCTCGGACTATCAATGAATGGAGGCGATCGTCGTACACAATAGCGGTATGGTATAGCCTTGACAATGGAAAAGCTAACGACAGGTTGACACAATCAATAATTGTCAAATGCGACAGGTTGACACAATCAATAATTGTCAAATGCAACCAACGACGAGTGCGGGTAAGACATAGACTCACCAGTCTAGTCTTACACAGCACGAGAGATAACTCAACCTGACGGTGGATACTTCCACAGCAGGCTGGTCGTCGGTAGGGTAGGTCCGCTAGTTACAAGACGTTGCATAACTAGCTACAAGAACCTCGATACCAGATCTCTAGCGGATATCAATCAATCTGGTCGCTCTATTATACCTCGGCATACCTCGGCCTCTTCCGCTCTTGCCACTCCAAACCCGAGACTTCCATGATCCTTCTCCCCGTTTCTACAGCACTCCAGGGGTTTCTCCAGCCTTAGTCCTCTGCCCGTCTGCCTGTCCATGAAGTCCCGCGGTAATCGGACCCGGTTCTCTTCGGGGGTGCGGACATAGCGCGTGTTGGGGACAAGGAGAGTGCGGTGGCTAGGTTGATACGTGGCACGGTCTGAGGGGAAGCTGTAGCGCGCGTGGTAGAAGAGTGCTTACCCGCTGGCCGGTGTGGAATGAGGGACCATCAATAAGTCTTGAAACCTTGATACGCTCGCATATCTTTGGTACCCGCTCGACAGTTCTGGACGTGGGTCATGCTTGTATCCGAAGGCTTGATCCCGCGACTGGGCTGTTTTTGGTACGAAGTTCACAGATGTGTCGGCGAATGTCGAACACAGTTGCAGACGTGCAGAGCTTATTGTTCGAATTATTTCGGCGTCATTGTGTGGTGGCGTAGCTCGTGGTTATGACGGGCTGGGGTCATAACAGCTATAGATATCCAGACCATCCTCTGATCAACAACTGTCTCAAGCTAATTTGAGCTGTCTTGGGTTGTGAAGATCGATCATCTACTATTAAGAAGCATCAGTAAGAACCACACCTAATTGGCGTGCAAGCGCTCGACGGTCTGTGACAGTATGAAGGACGAAGTGAGTTTCAAAATCGCCACCAAATCACGTCCCATTTTCGCGCCTTTGTGAAGCTTCACAAAGCCGTTTTGCAAACATCCTGACGCACGATCACCGTTGAGCATAGAACATACCTCGTATCCCCCCGAATCGTACCTCCGCTGAAATCGCTGTCATCATGAACCAATCCTACCCGACCTTCCCCACCAATCCCCAATACTCCCAAGCCCCCCAGATGGCCTACCCGAATGCGCAGAACATGCAGTCCCACGGTCCCGGAGCGATGATGATGCCGCAAGATCTCGCGAGTATCCAGCAGCAGGGGTATATGCAACAACAGCAGCAGCTCGCCCAGGCTCAGGCTCAGATGATGGCGCGGGGATACGCGTCGAGTTCGAGTAGCACGCCCGCTCACAAGAAGAAGAAGCCGGTTGGTTTCGCCTTTCCCTGTCCTTCTTGTCCGTTCAAATTGAGGAGTTGTGTAGCCAAGGCCGTCACCTCAGGCCCAGATGATGCCCCGACACACCCAACACCTCGGCCCACCCCATTTGTCCGAACATTACCTGAAACACGCGATGTCAGGGCCGGGGGATATCGAGCCCTGGGCGGACGCGCTAGATGAGGTGGATCCGAGGGAGATGGCGATGGGGAGGTTTAGGGCGAGGCAGGGGATCTTGGGTGAAGTGTTTGGGCCGGAAACTATCCGTGAGCCTCTGCTTCTTCCCACGGGGCTTGTGTGCGGTACGGTGCTGAGGGTGGGATAGAGGAGATACCGATTGAAAAGGGGGATCCGTGGGCTGGGTTGGGGATGGACGGGGAGACGCTTGAGGCGAAGGTGGTATGTTTCTGCTTACGCTGAAGCTGTGAAAGTGCTCACAAGATTCGCAGCAAGCATTGGAAGCGGGGAATGCAGAGTTGGAAGGGAAGATGGACAGCGAGCTCGAGGGTTTTCTACAGCGATTATAAGATGTCGAAAATGGAGGCGGAGCATCGTGAAGGGCTTTGAAACCCGCCTCACGGTGCGTCGATGCTATTCCTGTCACGCTCTTACCGATCATCAATCATGAGACAATCGCACAGGGCCAGGTGATTCACCGGGACAATATGGTCTTCAGGACCTGTCTACTGATGAGATTTAGGGCTTTTTTCACATCACAGACGAGTTCAAGTACCCTCTGCTGATTTAGCGAGCGGGTGGTCGTCTTCTGGGAGCCACCCCTTCGCTCCTTCGGGAGCTGGGCATGGAGATTGTGCTCCGCTACAGAGCATCTTTGTGGTTTCCGCTACTGCTATCGCTGAAAGTAAGCACGTGTTCTGAGCCCCGCTTTGATTGTAGTTTGGAATGCAACATTTCCCTACCACATATTCGGGAACCCCTCTCCACCGACTTTCAACGTGAGACAGTATGGTCCCCTTGAACGAGAGTTGAGGAACTCGTCGGCTTCTACAAGGGGTCTTCACATGTCTAACCTGCAGAAATCTCTCTCCTTCTATCCGCCCCGTCCAACTTCTGCCCCGCCCCCTGCCGCGAAGCCGCTTCCGGGCAGCTCGCCGCCATACAGCACTTCACACGTCCCAATCCGTCCCTCTCCCTTGGTGAGCAATGTCCAGGTGAACGGTCGGAGTATCTTACAAGGATCCGGCGTTGCCTCGTCCAGTAGCACCTTGCAAGTAGCGGTAGGGAGGGGTGGTAAGGGGAAAGGTCGGGTCCTAGGGATTCAGGAGAGATTGAAGGCTGAGATTGATGGGGTGGTGAAGAGACGGGCTGGAGGGGTACTTGCTAGAGGGTGAGTCAGGATTTAGGGAGGGAATCTTTGCTGAAGCGCTGAGCGCAAGTGCAGGTTCATCCTGAAGACAGGTGGGCTAGGGTTTCCTCGTCCTCAGTCCTCATCTCTTACGGTCCATGATCAGACCACTACCCGAATGGACGAGCTCTCGACCTAGACCTGACAATTCAAGGGGCTCCGAACTTCCGAGCTCCAGACGAAGAGGGTCTGAATGTGTTCGGAGTTAGTGGATCACGACAATGATCTTACCGCGGTATACCCCATGACTGACACTGCATGTCCAGGTTGCTCAACCGACGGTCCCGGGTCTCAAGTCCATCCTTACGATCCTCGGCTGCCAGCCTTCATACCGCTCAAGTATCTCTATCCGGCGTGGCTCCTCAAGCCAATCGGATGGCAGATCAAACGGTACAACATTGCGGAACGTTTCGTCATCCTCTGCTCCCCCACCGAGCGGAGCAGAGCAGGCTGTATCGGACGCGGAAGGTGGGACAGCCATCTGGTTCAGTACACGCGAAGAAACCCTCATCTACTGCAATGGCCGTCCATACGTCCTGCGCGACGCTTCGAGTCCGCTCAAAACTCTCACATTGTCTGACCGGGCTACGAATCTCGAAGATATCGAACGGCGATTGAAGCTTGATATCCTAGAGGAGTCGAGGCGATATGGAGGAATGATCCTGATCCATGACGAGGTCTCGAGTGGGGAGATCGTGCCGACGTGGATGAGCGTTGATGAGGAGAGTATACGGACTCCGAAGGAGGTTTGGGAGGATGTCATCAAGGAGGGCTGGCGGGTCGGATACTGGAGAATACCTATCGCCCCGGATAGACCGATCGAGGTGAGTGCATCTGAATACGTACGAGCTGTCAGCTGATGGACAGTACAGGATAATTACCTGGACGCGTATGTGTCGGCGCTGAAAGACATCGACCCATTGACAACTTCGCTGGTATTCAATTGCGGCATGGGCGTCGTTCGGAGTACGTCCATTGATGGCAAATTTAGCCACCGGCGCTGATAGAGCTCAGCGACATTCGGCATGTGCGCGGCACTGCTGATCCGGCGGAAACAGTTCCTTCTGAGAGATCTCGACGATCCATTCCTAGCAGGATCTGATGCTTCGGGTCTGGTCACGGTGAGTAGGCACGCCCAGTCTTACTGATGTCTGAATGATGACTTTGCTTCCAGCCAGCACTAGGACCACAAGCTGCCTACTTCCTCGAGCAGGCGACAGTGCAACAAGCCATGAACAAGAGTCTTCTACGAATGACCCGGGTCCTAGAGCGGAGTCAGTGCCATTCCCCTCACATATGATGACATCGGGCTCATTCGACTCTAGATCTTCCGTCGAAGCACCCCTCGACCGCCATCGATCTCCTCGCGTCTCAGCCGAGCCTGCTTGAGCAGCTCCGAAGAGCTCACATGGGCAACTATCAGATCGTCATGTCGCTTTTATCTAGTCTCGATAATGGACGTCAGATGAAGCGGCTGGTCGACGAGATCATCGATACCTGCAAGTAGCACCCTTGATTGCGTCTTTTTTCGACTGATGTTTTTAGGTGATGCTGTTGTCAATTTGCGCGAAAACGTTATCGAGAACCGAATCCGGTATAGCGTGTCAGCAACGGAAGACAAAGGCCGACAAGCCCTGGTGGAGAAGGCTCTTCGCTCACTCGAGCAATACTTCGACCTCATCGTCTTCGCGTCGTACGTCGAAGAGGAGGAAGCGGGAGATACAGGAGTAACATTCTCCTCTTGGCTTAAGAGCCGTCCGGAAATCTGGAATCAAATCAAGATCATGCGGAGACAAGGCGGGGACCGGCTGTTCGCATTTGCCCCGGTCAACGACCTCAGCATCATCTCCCGCTCTTCCGACTTCGGCGATGACGCCGCGAACCGGTCGCATACTGTTGACGGGCGGAGACGAGATGTGGACTTGCAAGGCGGAAAGGTGGTCGGCGATGAGTGGGCGGATCATGTGGTCAAGAACCGGAATGGGATCATGCTGCGGGCGTCGACATTACTAAAATCAGATCTTTGGCGTGCAGAATCTGCCAATTCAGCCGAAGGTATTCGAGGCGCCATCGGCTTCCGGCAGATCCGCGGTGGGTCTATCTTCGCAACCGGTCAGCCTACGCATGATGCGATAGCCACTATGCTCACCACTGTACGCGAGAGATGTCCGGCTACCCGCAATGTCATATGGGTATGCCTGCGAGAAGAGCCTCTGGTGATGATCAACGGTTGGTTCTGACCAACTTCCTGACGTAACAGCTTATGTCCTGTTCAGGTTCACCATACTGTTTACGGTTAGACAGCACCGCGCTTCGCAACATGCGAGATTACTCTGGCGTCTCCGCGTCCCGCCTGGAAATCCTCGAACAGCGACTCAAGAGCGATGTCATCGCTGAGCTTGCCGAATTCCAGGGCCAAGTACTACTTCACAGCGAGACAGCCGATGGCGATGTGGTGCCGGTCTGGGAAAGAGTTGACAAGCTTGACATCGCGACCATCCGGGAGATGATGGATGATGCGGAGCACTCATCGAAAGATGTGGATCTGACTTTCGTCCGGATACCGGTGACATCCGAATCATCGCCTGACGTAAGCAAATGGGCAGGGACCGGGACTGAATGATACAGTTCCACGACTTGACGGAGCTTCTCGACCTGCATATGCGAGCCGACCTGGAGACGAGTGCATTCATCCTGAACGATCAGCTCGGAAGGGGACGCAGCTCGACGACAGCAGTCATCGTTCTCCTCATTCAGCGATGGCTTCGGAGAAGCCGGGACCCGTCATCGCACCAGACTCCATCCCGAGGGGGCAGCCGGCCGCCTTTAGGACGGCGAACGACGGTGGCATCGAAGACGAGCTGGCAGATCATCAACAGCTGCTTGCGGGTCATCCGGAATGGGCTCGAGGTCAAGCGGGTGGGCAGCTTCGATCAAAGCCTGACTTAGCTGATGATGAGCGGCAGGTGGTGGACGAAGCCATTGACGCTACGGCTGCACACTTCAACCTGCGGGATGCGATCGAGGACCTCCGTTCGAAGGCAGAGGAAGCGAAAGACCAGAATGAGAAGAACAGTATGGTCGAACGCGGTAAGTGGTGTCAAGCAATGGACGGGCTCTCCCTGACGCGGTGGAAAGGAGTCTACCATTTGCGGCGATATTTCCATCTCCTGGTATTTCAGGCCTACCTGAACGATCGAGCAGCCGAGGAGGAGATTCCGTATTCCTTCGAGTCCTTTGTCAAGCATCGTCCCGGTATGTCTCCCCATAGGCCTATGGTCTCATCTTAACTGGGAGAATTTCAGTTTTCAAAACGCTAGAGAGGGAGCTCGAAGAAGGCGGACTAATAGGGTTGACGCCGATCGATCGAATGGATCCGGCGGCTGGAATGGCGGTACGTCCGGCTCGTGACCATTGGTCGGATGCTCTGACAGTATGTCCCTTAGCTCCCCGATGAGGTCTCACAAGTGGTAGCCAATCGATCTGGGGCTATCCTATCAGCTCAGACCGTGAGTACTGCCCGGACCATCACCGGAATCAAGAATGACCTCGATCGACAGATTCTGAAGTCTGACTTTTTCTCCGGCTTGCAAAAGCAGACTCTCCCAGAGTACGTCCATTAGTGTGGAAGCCTCGCTAATAGATGCAGGCGTGTCGACGGGGCAGCCAACTACCGGAAGATCCCGTTGATATTTCAAGCTCAGCCACGAGGTGATGCCGACCACGAGCACTACGTATATGGGACTGGGTGAGCGCCGTCCATCGCTCGATACCTGTTTGCTGATCAGACTGTAGCATGCCAAGTGCTTCTGGGTAAGGAATCATTTTTGACTGGGAAATCTTCATCTCATGATGAACAGCCTGCGGAACGCTCTGCAAAAGATGGATGCTGGACCTTCCGGTTCACGAAAGATTATCTGGACGTCCTTGCGAGAAGAGCCTGTGCTGGTACGTGGAGGAAGCTCGCTGTTGCACACCGCTAACTTGAAATTGCAGTACGTCAAGAGTCGACCCCACGTCCTCCGCCTTCTGGATAAACCGCTCACCAATGTCGAGTATGTATCATAGATCATTCTGACATTGTCAGCTGACAGGCGAAAGGACCACGGGTGTCACTGCCGCTGTCGTCGAGCGCATGGAAGCACAACTCAAGCAGGACGTACTTCGCGAGATCCGGGTGGGAGACGGCCGAATCTTACTGCATGACGAGGTCGAGACCAAGCCAGGAACCTACGAGATCATACCCATCTGGGAAACGGTGGCCGAGAGTGACGTTGAAACGCCGAAGGAGATGTATGAGGGCGCGATTGGGGAGCGGTATCAAGTCGATTATGAGCGCGTCGCGATCGTGAGTCCACAATAACAGGCTGTACGCAGTTGACGGGGCGAAGACGGACGAGCAGGCACCATTACCAGCAACTCTGCAGAACCTTGTAGGCCGAGTGGTGCAGGGTTTAGAGGAAGGCCGGGACTTCGTGTGAGTGTGGAATCGATTGTTAAAGGATTAGCTGAGTACCTCACAGATTCAATTGCCAGATGGGTCGCGGACGGACGACGACTGGAATGATCGCTGCCACCTTGATCGCCACGATCGCAAAGGTGGATATGATTCTTGAGAGCACGGCCGATATGGAAGAGGATGACGACGAACCGGATCAAGGTATGGCTGCTGAGGCTGAGCAGTATCTGAATGGTCAGTCCGGTCAATCAGTCTCGCTCTAGCTATACCACCGATAACCCACTGTGGAGCCAGTAATGTGTCGAGCGTGAGAGACTGACAAGTTCGCTCAGGGGAATACAAGACCATCCTACAGCTCGTGACCGTCCTCAGTCATGGCAAGCGTGAGTCTACTCCTCCTTTCTCAAACGGAGACTGATGCGGATCATCCAGAAGCGAAGCGTTTGACCGATAAAGCCGTCGACCAGATGGAGGGCGTACAGAATTTGCGGAAAGCAGTATACGAGTTAGTCCCGGCTCGTCTTCGACAAGCGAGGCTGATGGGTCATACAGCTTCAAGATCAAAGTGGACGCCGCGGATCCTAGCTCGGCAAAACACAAGATGCTGCAACATCAGGGTATCAACTACCTCTACCGATGTGAGTCCGACTTGCTCCTGCCTCCCGGATGCCGCTTCTCTTGCAAGTTGGGGCAGTAATTTAAATGGGGGATTGACCTCTTCCAGACGGCGCTCTCATCGTTCTCGCAAACTTCCTTCTCGAGACGAAAGAACAGGGCATCCCTCTCAACAGGACAGACTTCCCCGCTTGGCTGCAACAACACCGCGAGATCCGCTCGGTACTCAGTCGAAAGACATTGGATTGATGGATGGATTTTTTTCCGAGGATATGGACATCACATTGCATAAAATCAAGATTTCTCCAGCATTGACACTGCGAAGACGTCTCTTAAGGAGCACGGGATCCTCAGGGCTTTCCACCTTACCCTACCAACCAGAGAATCCACCCATATTGAGCATCTGCTGATACTGATACTGCGCTGCGAAACGAGGGTTGATGGCGGGTGCATGCGGTGATTGGGCCTGCACGCCAGGCGATGGTGGAGGACAGGTCTGTTGAGGAGGGGGTTGTGCCTGCCCCATGACCATCGGCGGGGGAGTCATCGGTGGTGTGTCTCGAAAGCTCATGCCGGCGGACGGCTGAGTTGGGTGGTACTGCTCATCAGGATGAAAATGAGGCGGCGGAGATTGTTGCGGGTGAAATGGATGGTGATTGTATGGCATGCTGGGTATGTTGTTTTGGTGGTATGGCTGCATCGGCATGTGTGGGTTGAAACCCGGCTGAGGAGGTCGCGGGAAAGGCTGTTGGGATCCAGGTGGTTGGGGTGGACGCCACTGTTGATGCTGTCGCTGAAAGGGTGGTTCTGGACGAGGATTCATCATCGGTCTCGGAGGGAGTGAATTGGGTCGTGAGCTGTTCGAAAGTGAGGATCGTCTATCATCCTGTCTGGGCCCGCCGTCATTGGGTCGTCCACCTCTGCGTGGCCCGAAATCTCCGCCACCTCGTCGTCCTCGGTCCCCTCTGCCACGATCGCCACGACCTCGACCTCGTCCGCGTCCTCCGGCTTCTTGTCGAGGGGAGGAAGGCTCGGCTTTGATGAGACGTGCGGGGAGTGAAGTATCGTCCACCTCGTACGGTGCAGGCATCGGCCGTCCCCTTCCCCCCGCGCTCGATCCCGCGTCCGACTCAGCATATATCGAAGCCCCCTCGTCACCGCCATACAAGCTCCCCGTCTCTGAGCCCGCATAAGTCGATTCAGGGGGCTGATAATCAAAGTGCGGTCGTTGTGGAAGGGACGGTGCCCCACCTAGACGCGGCGCAGGTGTACTTCGATCAGAAAAGGGCGTGGCCGATGCCCGGCTTCCACCACGCTGATGCTTTCGCCGCCTCTTAGCCTCAGCCTCCGCTTCATCGTCGCTCCATTCCTGCTCCTCTTCTCCGATCTCCTCATCGTACAGGTTGGAGGCGTCTGACCCCTTGAACCTCGGATCTCGGACGGCGTGCATGTTGACGAATGTGCGGAAACGGGGATTGTTCGGGTAGTAGACTTTGTTGCCGGGTCTCAGCGAGATTGGAGATGGGTATGGGAAAGGAGGAGGTGGGAGGCGGATTTGGTAGTAGGGGCTTGTGAGCGGACCGAAGGTCTCGGTAATCTATGCAATTCAATTGAGCCAAATGGTACAGGGGATGGGAACAACTGACCGTCCCGAGAACCCGCCTGTCCTCCCAGCAGAGAACACTCCCTTCCTCGAGCCATCCATCGCGCCCTGATCCGGGCCGACTCTGCATGGCGCGGACAACGACGGTACCGGCGGAAGCGAAGCGGGGTTTGGACGATGATGACGACGGGTTATCGCACTTGTGACTTGGAGACAATGCAACCGGTGCTTCGTTCTTGGCGTCCATTGCGCCGCCGTCCAAAATCTTCACTTTGCTTTCCGGCACCCCATTCACCATCGCAGCCTCTTCGCCCGCGATCTCTCCATCCTCCATGTGACCGTCCGGAGGTGGATTCGTCTCCATGTCCACCTTGATCTCCTCCTCAAGCTTCCCCTTCTCCACCCAAGCTTCCACCCTTCTATCCCTCATCCAGCTCACGACTTCTCCAGCCAAGCTCAACTCCTCTCCTTTCGGAAGTTCATACATCGGTGGTTGAGGTACGACTGATAATGGCGCTTCGTTGGTGGAGAGAATGGGACCGCCGGAAGCTTCCTCGTCTTCATCCAGCATTTCGAGGGGAATTCGCCGGGAAGGGGAAGGAGGGACCAGAGATGCTGCTGATTCCGACTTCGGTAATGATGTCACGCCATTGAGATCATCCAGCTTCGCCTTGAGCGCCTGATGTGTCGTCTCCGTCATGGGCTCTCCCTCATTCTCGGTATCCTCATCCGAAGAAGATTCCTCCTCGCTTGATTCCTCTTCGCTGGACGACTCTTCGCTTGAAGACGGATCTTCGGGTGGAGGGACCGGCGTATCCTCCTTTGCCTTCCCTTTGCGATCCCTCATGCTCTGCTCGACGAGGCGTCGTTTCTCGGCTGCTGCCATGTCGAGCGGTGGAAGCGATCCGACAACTTGATGGGCGGCTACCATCTCCATGATGAGGGAAAGATCTTGGGGTATGGAAGGGTTGGGAGGAGGTTTGAAAGACGACTCGTCCGTGAAAGCGGTCGGAGGCTTGACCAGATCAGCTGTTAGAGGAGATAGTACAGTATCAGTACAGACAGGGAGATACCGCGCTTCAACTCACCATCGATGGAAGGCTTCGCTACTCCTTCCGGAGCAGGCTCAACTTCGATGCCATCATCCTCGACATCGCTGCCATTTCCGCTCATCTCGGGCAATGAGAGCTCGAGCTCGGTATCCGAGTCCATCTTACAGAATCAATCTTCGAGACAAGGCGGCAGAGGAAATAATGCAGGACGACCGGAAATTCAACATCAATAAAAGTCCGGACGGAAGCAAAAACTGAAGTTGAAGCGAGCCCGACTTGAACGGACGACTTCCGGATTTGTTGGGGATTTCCTTGGAATCCGACTATCTAGCCAACTGATATACCGCTCCTCGAATGGAGATTCCACCTTGTCGATAGAATAACGTATTAATCCATTCAAGAGATTTCTTCGGCATCTGGCGACAATCTGCAGCTCTTCTCCGTCCTGTCCCAAGCTGCTCCGGCCCTAAATTGACTTTTTTTTGGTTAAGGCTTATGTGATGAGATACAATTCCAACCTGGACACTATGGGCTAACACTGTTGTCATGTACGTACTGTATTGCCAAGCTGACATCGCAAACTAGCCTAACCACTGAGCTGTCATCGGAGTGATACTTATCTTCTCAAGCATTTCTACAAGGAACAAGAAAGATAATCAGCAGCGCTACCTTTGCGATCTTTTCGCTCAGCGAAATGGCCTCCTCCTCTCCTTAGAATGCTTGTAAGGGACAATTGCTAAAGCAAGACGAAGGAAGAGGCTTGCTGTCGTATGCTCATGACATCATCCTAACGCATCATTCTGGGCGCCTTCTGAAGCGAGGCAAAGCAATTCTAGCAGAAACACCAAATTGGCATCACTCTGTACTGCGCAAAGATTCACTCACAAGACCGCTATGATCATATTTCACTCGTAGGCGTATTAGGTTTCCCGGTCTTGAGATAAGCCACCACATTATCCATGACATCGTCGTGCCCGAGCTTCAAGAGAGTGTCCGTGTAAACGAGCGCATGGGGTGAGAGGGTCTGGTGCAGGTACTCTTCAGTCGTAGTAAGACGATGGATAGAAGGACTGACGACGTTGACGTTTTCGCGAGTGGATGACTTACGGTTATGCGGCGCCAGTCAAGCGGACCGACCGTCAAGTCCGTCCATTTGCCGGCTCGGGCAGACATGTCCTAGATCGCATCCAAATCAGCAAGATGGGTGACGCTGTTGAACGGGAAAGAAACACTTGACAGATTATACCTCCGGAGGTAGCAAGGATGAGCATCAATGCGCCGTCTGTCGTGGTATGCCGTGACATCTCGGGCGCATTGCACGACAGGATACCACCAGGTAAAGTCACTCGGCTGCATTTAGAACGGACTGGAAGCAAACTGTTCGGTGAGCCATGGGAGATCATGGTGATCAAATCCTGCTCCAGGTCTACACACCAGCTTCAATTCGGGCAGCAGAGTACCGAAAGCTCTTCGCCCCACTGATGATATCGACACCCAGGACGGAACTTTTCCTAAACCCAATGCCAGACGTCAACCTCATGCATCACAGCCGAGCTCGCCATGAGAGTATTCACGGCGTATGCAACGATCGGTCCATGATCCTTGACCGCCTGTTTAATGATCTCCGCCGCCTGCTCAGTGGACGTCAACCCCGTCGAACGTAGTGAACGTCGGCCAACTCGGCGATAGCAGCTTCAGCTATGCTGTTGGGGGCCTCGTCTCCTGCGATGAGGACCTTGGGCTTGGTCTTAGAATCGATAGCCGCCATGGTGACGGATCGGGATGGTATTGGGATTTGCGCAGAAGGTGGCTAATGCTGAGACATTCGTCTGACCACAAGAAATATAACTTGGGAGATTGAGGCTGACAGAATCATCTCCTCGGTCTCATGGCGTTCATCCCGGAAATCCTCGGGCCGGGGTTCAAGTTATATACGTCAGGGTGATAAGAATGCAAGATCTGTTGATGCAAGGATGAATCGATCTAAACAATATCATGGATGAATCCACGACCGGGTCATAGCCGAACCGAGATTACATCCGGCGGTCATGACTACCCGGAACGGCCCCATCATCGTTACTCTCAAATTCAATCGTTTGTTGAACTCTCTAGAAACGCCTGTTCAAGCGAACCTTACCCCCGGCGGGGGAGAAGGGGGGGCATTGGCATCCTTACTTGTTACCTTTCCCCCATTCTTCGGGATGGGTAGACAGCAAACGACGGATCTCGATTGGACTGAACAGGCATCTCATCGCGCAACGTTGCGATTCGGGATGTGCCAATGCCTTCATCGTCTCATCTCTCTTGCTCTCCATCACCGGCAAGTCCTTATCGAGGCACAAGATGGCGATGCAAGCTATAATGACCGAGAAAAGTCTTTACAATGAAAATTCTCGATGTAACCAGATCCTGAGGTGACAAGCATCGAATTATACGAATCCAAGGCTAAAGTACTCACATTTTCGCAGGATACCTGACATTCACCGTTCTGGACCCGAGTGGCATTGACCATGCACATCAAAGGCGCTTCGTCAAACCTCTTCGACAATCCATTATCCTTGCGTCGCTTCCGCAAACGCGATGCAAATTCTCGATCCTTTGTTTCCCGAGGATCGAGCGGTCCTTTCACGCCAGCTGAACGCTTCAAGCCATGAAGCGCGTCACAGTTCAAGCTGAGCTTCCAATCAAGGGAAGAGATCAAAAGAGATATGACCGACGAGTGTCCCCAAGAAGTCATATATATGGGTCGATCCGTCACTTCTCGACTCTCCACATATTACCTTTTCCCAAACTACCTTCATATCTACAATCTTCCATACTACCGCCAAGCAGCACCTCAAACATGACGACAACAGAATCTGATACTCCTAGGCCTTCCGTGTATGCGCAGCTCAGCGGTGATGCTGAGTCTCAATCGAAATCACCACAGGCCACCTTGTATCCGCTTGCGTTCATCCCGGTGTGGGAGCATACCTTCATCTACAGCGGTGGGGACACCGAGAAGGTCGACATTGTCTCAAGGTGGACAATGACCGACAAAGAAGGCAAGAAAGTCACCTACAGAGCACCACTTCCGTTTGACAAGCTCGACAAAGTGCCCGAGGGTGGCAGCACTCACGCCAAGCTGTCCTCGCACACGATTGATCTGGGAAGGGAAGAAGATGAGATCCAAAGGTTCCTTCGAGCGGCTGAGAGGCGCCTCGAGAGTATCAACACAAGCTACGCTTCGGTTCCGGAGATGATTGAGAATCAGAAATTCTCTGCTGTCTCCCAGGAGAATGCCTACAATTCTCTCCAGTACTGCTACGCGAATCTCGTTGAGACCCTGAGAGACAGCGTTCGATCGCTTTGGAAGGGCTACGAAAAGGACTTTGAAGATGCTGGAGCTCCCTATCGGGAGAAGTTTGCGACCCTTGGAAATGACAGGGAGAGCTCTGAATCCTTCGTTTGCTGGACTTACATTCTTGGTTCCAACTTCTGGTTTAAAATTCTACCGGCCCACTCAGCCAAAAACCGCATTCTGTATGAAGACTGCGAGGCGGAGACTCTGGTTGCGCAAGCCAACACACAGGCAGAGACCAAAAGGTTCCTTGAGACCCATGGGATACCTGGTCTTCCCAACAATCTTCGGGATTGGGAAACAATGTGGTCGAAAAAGAAGGCAAAGGACTTGGCAGCTTCTACGGGTCCTGACCCCTCGGTTGACCTTGTCACTGATGATCTTGGTGAAGCTCGAATTGAGAAATCCGGCAAAAGTCAGACATCAAACTCTCTTCCCAGCAAATGATGCCCTTGGATTTGTGGCCCAATCTTCACCCTCTGTCCTGTTATCCCTTTCAAAAACCCGTGTAAAAGATACCTGTTCATGAGTTGGCTCTGTTTCTTTGTAGAAATATTTTCAACAAGTCTAATGAAGTCATACTGTATGAAGCTTCCGCTAGACCGTGAAGTTGTAAACTAGATACGCAAGCGATAGCGTCGATCTACAAGTGAAGAGTAAAATGGCAGATCTCTGCTTGAAGGTCGTTGAGTATGGTCGAGATGTCAAAGGCTGCTGGGCGTTGTGAAAGGAAAGTAGTGTTGACACGCCACAGAGCTGCGTCTGAGCCGATGACAGGTGGGGGGTATTCACAGAAGAGAAGATAAATAGCCCCGTTTGACAACAAGGGCAGTTGACGTCCTACAAGATGCCTACCACAGAGCGTCCCACTGCAGGACATATGATGCATGATATGAGGTGGTCACAGAAGAGTCAATTCAATAGAGGTGACTCGGGAGTGAATTCGAATGAAAAGGCGGGTTGCATGATCGAACTCGACAAGCTCAAATGAGCCGACAGCCAATCGCCATGTCGGCAAAGCGTTCCCATATCAAGTCTTGCTGTCCTGAGACAACGCTTGCCTCATACTCGGGAGGTTCTCTTGGACGCTGAATTACACATCAGCCTGAGACGTGGTATTCACCCAAAGACTGACAGGTTTGCGCCCAAGCTGAAATTATCGGTTTCCACTCAAAACCTAACCCCGCCACTGTACCCAGATCTATTACGCCGGGAGAATTGTAGGCTGCTTTCAGAGTAGCAATGCGGATGCTATCAGGTACCCGTACGGGATGGAGCAGAACGGATGGCGCGTTGTACAGAGTGGCATAAGACTGCGGCTAGATCAGTCGAGTTCATGCATCGCTTTCCAACCCACTTGTTATAAGATCGAGGAGATGCCCATTGTGGCCCGCCTTTAATTCTCTCGTCGTGTTCTAGTGACCCAGTGTACGTTATCAGATAGTAATTCTTGCCTTGTGATGGTTCAAGAAAGCCCCTGTGATCAGATAAGCTCTGGCCTCCCAAAATGGGGTGCACACTCACACACGACCCAGACTTTGTGTGAGCACAGTATCCCAATCCTTTCCGAATGGTGTGCAGACACTTGGAGACGGACCGTGCCCTCTGCGCTTATCGTCAGCATGGTCGATCGAAGCCTTGAGATGATGGATGGTGTAGGTAGTGATTGGGTATAATCCTACAGGAGTGCAGGCATAGGCAGAGTTTCCTGAACATCTCAGATTCCGATAGTCGGGCGCACAGAGGTTGACCTGTCAAATCAAGCCAAGGACAATGCCAAAGACACCAACAAACATACCTTCATGTAGGTTGGAATGCCATGAGGTGTCCTCCAGGCTGGAGTAAGAGGTGAAAGCTCAAGGCCTGGTGGTTGTCTACCTTTACTTCTTGTCAGACTACACGACGATCTGGACCCTGCATCTGATCAAAAAATCAGTGGTAACGGAACGCGAATGAAGTGAGAAAGGGCAGTAATCATCCGAAAGCCTCCTTCTTATATGGCGGATTCGGTGAGCAAAGCTGCTTCTTGCAGCGACAGGAAATCCGCTCAAAGGCGGAAGTGCGCTGACGTCCTGACGTGGCGAGACTGAAAGGACGACGACTCACGATTGAGCAGAAGAGGTGCTGGCGAGGATTGTGGCAGGCAATACATCGCTAAGGCTCCGTCTAAGAAAGGAAAAAAGAAAGGCGTTGGGATCAATTGAGATGGGTGATAGCTCACCTTCTGACACATTGGATCATAACGAGAACTGGCACAAGGGTCCGATGTAGATTGAAGGCTCTGAGTCAGTATCCTTTGATCGAATCTTTGATCAAGTCGTGTCGCCTCGTCATCAGTTCGCAAGAACCGTAGAGAGGAAGCTGACAGGTAGGCTTAATAGAACGAGAAAGGAATGAAGTGGAGAGACTTTCGCCTCAGTCAGCACCGCGCTTTATCCCAAAGCCAATCGACGCGGGGAAATGGCTGTCGATTGATGCCGAGCCACAAATCCGATCTGCGTGGTAGATGCGAGCCTCCAAATTCTCCACCCGGTGCCGCAGGAAGCTTGACCTATTGCATGCCTGCGAGGTCAAGTCGCAGGTCTGATTGGGCAAATAAATACGATTGCAAATACGCCAGAGTGACCATACATCTAGGTGCGGCGTTGCGAATAACAGCACCGAAACACATCCGCCCGATGCCGCCGGAAGCAATCCCACCCTGAAACGCGTCTCGTCACGCGTCTCAGCTGAAGCCTTCCTCAAACCCTCCCCGTTTACCGCAAACACAGTCTCGCGGAAGGTCGTTTACAACCTGCGACGCAGCGAAGTCGTTTGGAAGGGGTAAGGATGTATCCAGCGAGGTCGCGGGGTCCCCCAGTGGTCTCCATTATGAATCAGCACTCGCTCGTTGCGGTAAACTAGGACTGTTGAAAGCAATGTACCGCGGAGCTGGGTGAGCAGGTAGGACGTCAAACTTCAGCTCCACCAAACGGATTCATGATCGGTGAATCCGGGCTGACGAGAAATCACGTTTCACAAAGTTTGACAGGCACAGCAAGATCACCCCGCGTTCCTTTTACCCTGCAGTTCCCTCATTTCCCATGGAGTAACTAGATCGAACGTTGATTCAACTGACAATACACTCTTTTCACCCTATCTCATCATCCTCTTTAGCCGTCATCAACCTTGTTATGCTCTCGTCTTGATCCCACGCTTTTCGTTTCTTGTGAGCTGGATATTTGTATTTAGGGATCACCTTGACGGCGATCTCACGACCCCTTTGTACATCACCCGACAACCTCGACGCCCTCGACAATCACGAATTTTCGTAACGATGCACTCCCTCGCCATCACACTCCTCACCCTCATCGCTCTCTACCTCCCGCTCGACGCGTCGGCTGATCCGCACGGCTCGCGTATCCGCCAAGTTCGCAGACGACATCACGCTCGCGCCTATGCTGCTGGTCACATCAGGCGGGGCGACGATTGTGACGATGGAGGAGATTCGGCATCGACTTGTACTCATGGAACTTGGCAATGTACGGGACCCGAGCTTCAAAGTGAGTTCTGCTTCATACAAGAAGGTGCATGTATTGACGTGGTGTAGGATGCTGGAACGACGTCTGGCACGTCGTCCAAAATTGCACCGGTGACAACGTGGTCTGCTCGTGAGTCCTCCTGCTGCTTCTCTCCCATGTGTCTCACGACTCACTATCTCGTCGCGCGGAGCAATGCGATATGACGCCGAAGGGGTTCAAAGTATTCTCGCCGAGCATCATCTCACACCCGATCTACCCCTCTGAAGGAATCGACCTTTGTCTCAAACGATCGCCGGCCGGCCGCTGACCAATTTGATCCACAGCGCCGACAGTGCCGCGACCGGCTGCATCTGGACCTGGTCTCTCCCAGCCACCGATCCCTCAAATTCGACCGATACATCCAATTCTACCGTCTCCTCAGGAAACGGGACGGCCGACAGCCCTGTCGTCACATCACCCTTTGCGGTTTCTTCCACCGTCTCCGCTTCACTCCCCTCGGCTTCTTCAAAATTGCCTGTCTCCGCCAACACTACGACCTACAACTCGACGATTCCCTTGACGAATTCGACCTCTACTGACGAAGGCGATGACGAAAATGATGGCGACGGCTGCGATGACGATGAGTGAGACGGACGCTAGTATTTCGTGCAACGTTTGCTGACTGAGTGCGTAGCGATGACGACGAGTCAAGCACGACGAACAACTCTGCCATCATCACGGCTTCTGTGACCGTGCCGGCAACTGCATCCACCGACACAGCCGTCGTGACTGCGTCCACAACCACTCTTGGCGGCCAGCTATACGCCCTTGGGCAGAACGCCTCTTCGAGCTCGTCCACAAAGTACCGTACAAAGACCATGGGTCCTCCGACGGCCGCTTCGGTTACGTTGAACGCCACTTGTAAGTGTCTAGGAGCTCTGAGACCGAAAATGCTGATGACCTCTAGCGAACGACCAATGGGACACCGCAAGCGTCACCTCGACTACAGACAATTCAGCGGCTCTCTCAACAGGAGTCGACATCGCGTCGTTCAACGCCTCCACAACGGCCTCGACCTCGACCTCGAAGCACCACAAAGGCAAGACATCGGTCACAGCTTCGGAGACTGCCACCAGCTCAGACACTGCGACCAGCTCAGAAACTGCCACTAGCTCGGAAGCTGCCACCAAGTCGATGAATGCCACGAGCTTGACCGCAGCGGCCACCGCGAGCGTCACCTCGACACCTTCGGGCTCCTTTGCTGCACCCCACTACGTGATCTACGCTGACAGTGAGTTTCAAAGGCAAATTTGGCTGTACAAAAGCTGATGCGTGTAGACTGGCTCGATTCGATGCCTTCTGTCGACTCGCTTGCAGCTTACAATCGGTTCATCCTCGCTTTTTGGATGACAAACCAGGGCCCTGTCGATGACGCCCAAGCTTGGCAGCAGTTCAGCGCTTCGTACCGGAAATCCGTGCTGGAACAGTACCATGATGCCGGAATCGCTCTCATGGTCTCGGCATTCGGGTCGACCGACTCGCCTACAAGTAATGGCGCAGACCCGACCAAGACGGCACAGAAGCTCGCACAATTCGTCAAGGATTACGATTTAGATGGCGTTGACGTCGATTACGAGGATATGACCGCGATGAACAGCAATAAAGCCGAAAAGTGGCTCATCACCTTCCAAACGGAGCTTCGCCGACAACTGCCTTCGCCGTATATCATCTCGCACGCACCGGTGGCGCCTTGGTTCACTTCCGCGAATGACTACGCTTCGGGCGCCTACGTCAAGATCCATCAGGCTGTTGGAGACACAATCGACTTCTACAATGTTCAGGTGAGCTTTCCCTTTACCGATTGACTTCTATCTAAACCCTGTGTGGTATTACAACCAAGGCGACATCTACATCAATTGCGAGGCAAGTCTCTTCGCTGCGCCCCATTCTCCGCTGACATCGAGTAGAGCTTGATCCACAACTCAGGCGATGATTGGCCGTCAACCTCGGTGATGGAGATCAACTCGTACGCTGGTGTGCCGCTGGACAAGATCGTCATAGGCAAGCCGCTCGACTCTGGCGCCGCGTATAACGGGTGAGTCGAGCTGTGGCTACTGAAAGCCGGAGCTGATTCAAGCAGGTACATGAGTGCATCGACGCTAGCCAAATGCGTTTCGGAGGCACAAGCAAAGGGCTGGGACGCCGGTGTGATGTTCTGGGAGTGGACGGACGTGAGTGAACAGCGTCCGGTGTTTTGGCAGGATCTAAAGTCAAGCAGGCGGCACCCAGTCTCATGGCGACCGTCAGAGGGAAATGATCTCCCTTGACTCGACACTCGTGGCGAATCAGCCACATAACGACAATCACGACATTTCTTTCTTCATTCACGCGCTTCATGTCTAGGGGTATGCCCCATTTTTCTTCACCCCAGTGCAGCCCTAGCGGTGCACTGATCCTTCATTCTCTGGTACCCTTCCTGCTGTCTTGGCGCTTTTCGATCCAAAGGAAAAGGCTTCGCGCGCTGCGCGGGGAAGGAAGGCGGTCTGGACCGCATGCATGAGCCTAGTGCTCGATTCTCTCTTTGCTGCGCCTTGCCATTCCCCGCAACAAAGTGTCATGGGAACCCCATGAGCGCACGGAAGCATACGGACGGTTTTCCCGACGGTCTAGCCGACAACACGACACAACTCGTTTCCCACCGAGAGTGTCTCGCACCAATCCCCCAAGCCATACTTTGCTCGAGGCATGGGTTTCTGGGCGACTGTTTGACCAACTATCAAATCCCTCGAACCCTCTTCATCGCATCCGAATGCTGACACAAAGGTCTTGCCCGAACCGGCGGCCGACGGGCCCAGACACTCCCACGTGGCGTCATGTTGTTATTTCAGCGAACATTCCACCGCCTTGCTGAGCTGGTACATCTGTCTGAAGGTTCCCTCTCACCATACTGACTTGAGCCAACAACCATCAAGCGACATGACCACTGCACGTATCACCAGCCTCTCCTCTCTCCTAGAGCTTCCCTCTTGTGCGATCTCACGCAGCCGCGACTGACCCTCCTCAGCACGCTCCCAACACCCCCTCCGCCCCACTCTCCACCTCCAGCGCACCTTCATCCGTCCCTTCCGCACCAGCATACCATTACAACGTCAAGATGACCTGTGGAGGATGTTCGGGCGCGATCGAGAGGGTATTGAAAAAGAATGTCGAGGCTCGTGAGTGGCTTGGCCCTCAGTCCCTCCTCACCCAACTTGTTTCTATCGAACCCACCGCTGTTGGTGTGATTCGCCTCGCTGACATTCAATCGCTAGCCAACTCCTTCACCGTCTCCCTCCCCAGCCAACGTGTCCTCGTCTGGGGCCCAACCCTTCCGCCATTCGAGACCATCACCGAGAAGATCGCCAAGACGGGTAAGGAGATATTGGCGAAAGAAGTCGTGGAGGATCAGGGGAAGTTGGCCGGGCTCGCGGCGTAGCGTCCTCAGGGAAGGCTGTAGGGGGTGGAGTGACGGTGGGAAGTTGGATCTGCGGTAGAGCTGTTTCCTGTAGATGTGGTTTCATTCATGCAGCTTGATCAGCACAATGAGCGGATTGGCTTGACAGATGTTGGGGCTATACAACAGGTTTGCTATAAAGGCGGCCTAGTCTACATGCTAAGGATCATCCCCAAGTCCTTCTCGCCGGCCCGAACTGTCCTACACCGCTTCGTACAGTTTCTCCTTCACGTCATCGCCTAGTTCTCCTCGCATACCCGGGACCTCATGCTCTGATCCAACATTCGCACCACCGACAAGCGTAACTCTTGTTGGTCCATCCGTACCGTTCCCCTCACTCCTCGTCGTCACAGCCTCGTCTCCACATCCACAATCATAAGTCGCGTCCAACGTCAGGCAATCGAACTCCTCCTTCCCAAGTCGAAGGTTGATGAGATTGTGTACGGAGCACAGCCAAAGCGAGGCCGTTTTCCGCGACGATGTCTGACGGATTCAGCTGTACGGCGTCTGAGAGTGGGGAGACAGACGTACTTGGGGTGGATATTCTTTGAGGAGGGCTTGGAATTCCGCGGCACACTCGCCACAAGGGTACAGGCGGGCGAAGAGGTGAAAGTAGGATTTGAGGGCGGTTCTGTCGTCCGGGGTCGGTTCCTATGACAAGCCACGTTATCAGAGGCGATCGGTATGTCGGGGGGACGTACCTCTGGATATCGCAACGTCATGAGGTGGAGCACCTTCCACGCTGCGCGGCCTAATTCAGCTCTGTACCCACTGTCAGTGAGGTTTCTGGTCGAATTCGAGCTGGAGCAGATCAAGCGACCGTTCCCACCCACTTCGTAATCGCATTCTCCAACTTCGGCATGATGACACCTCCACCCAACACACCCTCATCCACCATCCCCAGTCCCGATCCTCTACCATCTTCCACCTCCATCTCCATCCCTCCTTTGAGAGGCCCATCCCCGCAATCCTTCCCAGCGGGACATCCGACAACCAATTCATCTCCCCAATCCCTGACCTCCTCCGTTTCGAAATCCGGCTTGACCGGTTCCCGCCAATGAGGCGAGTCGATCCCCCCTGCCTCGTACTCGTAGATCTCGTCGCCTGGTGAGGGGGCTTGGGTGTGGGAGGGGTAGAGGAGGTATAGGGTTGGGATGATGAGGAGGATGGTGAGGAGGAGGAAGAGGCGGGCGAAGCGGGATAGGCCGAGCAGGCCCATGCTTCAGGGGTTTTCGTCCGCGTCGGTCAAAGTCTGGACTCTTTTGTATCTGTCTCGTTTGAGAAAAAGGTGTGAGACCGGGTGAAACGTCATTGCGACGCGCAGGCCTATCCGGTGCCTGCGCGTCTCGAATCTCATAGCAGGCTCCTGTCCTTCTTCCCAACAAAAACCTCGACTGCTCTCCACGTGACGCATGCATGCTTCTCTGCTAGACTCTTGCAGGAAAAGTCTTGCGGTCACGTGCACATCCAGTGGCTACGAGTCCAGCGAGAAACGGGGAGCGATGGAAAGATCACCCCCCCGAAACGCGTGGGAACTGAACATTCAAATGCCACGACCCTTTGGACGTGGACTCGAATCTCCCTTTCCTCACTCCTCCTCGTCATCGTCCCTTCGAACCCAGTCCGCACACGCCTTTGGATGACTTTGACCAAGTCAAGTAATGCTCATCAAGGACTCGTCAGCTAAGCACTCTCGTTTGAGTCCAGCCCGACGCGTCGAAAGGACACGTTCATCAGAGAAACGCAGATCGGCATTATATAATCTTACACCCCCCCCCCCCCCCCCCACATACGACTCCTCCTCCCCGAACCATAGACCCTCTGCCAGCTTTTGCCACGTCATCATGTCTATGCCAGCCGGTGGATCCACCGCACCCGCCATAACCTCCTCCCTCCTCGCCTGGCCTTCACGTCCCTCCGCCCGTTCTTCCCCACTCTCCACCCCTTCCACCGGGATATTCGACGACGCCTCCATCCCCAGCTTGTACTCCAGCAGTAATAGCTTGGCGACCACCGTCAACTTCCCGAGGAGCGAGAGTTGGAATTCGAATCTCGATAGCAAGGGCAAAGCGAGAAACCCAGAGGTGAGGGTGGTGGACGAGGATATGTTGGAAAGTCCGGATAGGAAGCTGTACCCTCCTCCACGACGGCCTTTGTCCCATGCTCAGCTCGGACGGATCGCTCAGTCTTTCGGTATCATTATCCCGACACTCCCTCAACCTGGTCTCCCTATCTCACCTTCTAGCCCGACCCATGCTTCCGCCCCTTCTGCGATCCTTCGGGCACCACGCACCGTCAACGTCCAGACTCGACCTACGCCATACCTCCTCGCCGTCATCCCTCCAGTCAACCTCCTTCCTCCGACATCAGCGGCGTCCCTACACGACTCAAAGGACCTCGAACGACGATGGAAGCGGGGTCGTCTCCTGCCTTTACAGCCCACAATCGGATCCATGCTACTCTGCATAGCCCGAGAATATGGACTACCAAGCACGACCGGTCTCGGACTCTACCTCGTTCAGTCCGCGCCGACGGTCGGACAGGACCGGAGCTCGCCATCGTCGTCAACATCCCTCTCGTCCTTTGAAGAGGCTTCGGGCCCTTTGATCTCGCCTCAGACCTGGTCGACCCTCTTCTCGGGCTACATCCACCACTCCGCCTCGTCCCCGCGCGCCTCGACGCCATCACATACCCCTTTGAAAGGATCCGGATCACTCGGACGGGACATCGCATTTCCGTCGAGCCCATTGTCGCTCTTAGGGGATACAGGGAGCTCGAAAGATCGGCTACACAGTTTTTCTGCCGAGCCAACACCGACCAAACCTCGTTCTGGACATTCGTCCAACCCTTCCACGTCCAGCTCGAATCGCCCTCTTCCCCCTGCCTCCATACATGCCACTCTACCTCCTAATCCGATCGTTGGGACCATCGAGTTCGACGTGGATCCAGAAGCCGCAACATGGCTCGACGAATGGCGGAGAAGTGGCGGCCCGAGTCGGCGGAAAGGCTCGACGATCGCGGAGGGCGGGGCGAGGGAGTTGAAGTTGGTCATGAAGCATCAGAAGAGGCAAAGATCACTCCGCGACCTGGATCAAAACATCAACTCGCCTCCTCGAGTGGCCGAAGAGCGAAGCTACGTGGTCCGGGATGACGATGATGACGACCACGCGTTCGGACCCACACCTGACATCACCCTCGACGGATCAGACCCGCTCCTCGACACGTTCCTATCTGCCGCCTCGGAGTTCGCTGCTTTGCGAGCAAGTCGGCCAGTCCTGGGCGAGCGGATATTCTCCATCAAGGATATCGGGACCAACAGGGTATTGAGCACATCGGGGAGCTTTGGAGTCTTCTCTGATGCGGACACCTTTATCGAGATCGAGACGCCGCAGATCGAGGATGTGATTGCGATGCTCGAAACGTCCGAAGGGGATGAATTGCTCGCGAGTCCCATCGAGCTGGACGCAGGGGAGGTGGAGGCGGTAAAGCAGCGATTAATAGAGTCGGACAAGCGGGGAAGCGGATGGGTCATGTCAGATCAGCTTGACGATCTTGCGAAGCGTGATTTCCCCAGGCGGATCCAATGGCCATGACTGATATCCCGCTAGTCATGCGACAATTGTCGCCTCGAGAGATCCGGCTCACCTCCCCTCGTATCCTCACGCCCCGAATGGCAGCAAAAGTAGCCAGCGCGAGCCTCGATCTACCTCCTGTTCCGTCCCGCTCTTCCAGACCAGCTCCGTCACCGCTCGCAAGCCAATCTACCGCATCGAAACCCGAGCTCGCTCCTCCCCTCACATGGCCCGCAGTCCCCTACGCCAAGCTGAGCGACTCCCCCGCGTCACCTTCTTCCATCCAGGAGTATTTCCCGAAGCAGGAGCCAGCGGCGATGTTACGCGAGACGCTTGAGCGGATGCGTCCAGAATTACCCGCGAAGCCCATCGCGAGCGAGTGGAGACCCCGTCGACCTGTCCGGCCGCCTAGTCCGAGGATCGAGCATACCCGGACACTTAGTCACTCGCTCTCCCCCGACCTCGTAGATCACCTTCGCTCTCCAGGAGAGAGCAGCCCGTCGAGCCCCGCTGAGGAGAAAGATGCTAAACTCCGTCAACCTCGTCGGAACAACTCGATCAGCCTGAAGGGATTGCGTCACCAGAGGAGCGGGAAGAACATCAATACTCTCTGGCGGAGAGACGAGAAGGATCGACCGGAGGTACGTCAGCGCAAACCGAGCGAGACTGTAGGCTTGTTCACGGGAGGCGTCGAACCCGTCAATTCGTCGTTCGCGGGGCTTCGTCCCGACACGATGTCCACCAGAGCCTACTCGTCCAGCAACGGCACCGGCGAGTTCGGGACAGTCGTACTGTCTTCTCCGACCACTCCGGTCACCCCGTCCCTCCCGAATCGGCCTTCTCAGAATGGCTTCGCATCCCGAATGCTCCATGGCTCTTTCTCCTTCTCGCGCAAACCCTCCAATGCCGGCCAATCCAAGCGGAGTCCCAGCATCTCCTCGCCAGTGGCCAATACCTTCCACCGCATCGATTCCGTCCCGACGGGAACCCACAGCTCGCCGGGAAAGAGCCCGGGATCGCCAGCTTCGCCTAAATCGGTGAAGAGGAAACCGGTTCCTGGACTGCGTGGGTCGAGTGAGGCAATAGTACCGAGCGAAAGTCTGCATAGTATGAGGAGTTTCGTGCTGGAGGATCCGCCGAAGAAGAGGGTTCCGATGGGTGTGGCGCTTTGAGCGGAAGGACTTTCAGGGCTTGTGTCTTTTGGAGCGTTGTATCACGGTCCGCTTGTTGTGGTTAGCTGTCATGCTGTAATGTGGCGATTAAGCCGATATCATGAACCTTGTAGAGACGGTACTTCGTTCGGCCAAAAGAGACGCATCGAGCTCTCCCAGGCGTGTTCTGCGAGTTCCTCGATTGGGATGCCTTTGATCGAAGCGACGATATGAGCGATGACTCTGACCTGGTGACTGTGAGCGAAAGGATCATCCCGAGTATGATTCGAAGCTAGAGAGTGCTGTCGAGGTCCCACCCACCTCGGCAGGCTCCATTCTCCCTTTGACGCCCATTCCTTCTTTCCATTTTTCGGGTTTCGCTACCTTACTCAGCAGAAGCGGAGAGCCAGGTGGAGGCATATGCGACGAGGAGGCGTGTGTAGTGGTGGGGGAGCACCATGGTGCGTCTACCGCTCGTCAGAGCGTAGCAGACACCTTCGTTATGGAACACGTACCCGTCTCCAGGAGTAGCTTATCCAGAGGGACAGCTTTGACCACTTCTAGATTTGCTTCCGTCTTGAGTGAACACCCATTGATCCCGATATATAAGCCCATCTCCACCTTCTCCCGTCAGTGTGTGAGTCTGAAAACGAGGAGAGGCATTCACGAGCTCCTTCATCTCATCCGTCGTTCCAGTGAATGAGTGGACGACTCCGCCCGCCCACCCTTCCCCGTCCCAGCCGACATCTCGCAGAACTTTGACCAGATCCCGATGAGCGTCACTCGTCCTTGAATGGAGAAACAAGGGCAGGTTGAAGGTCTTGGAGAACTGCAGGAGGGTGGGCAGGTGCTTGAGCTGTGTCTCGGAGGGGGAGAAATGAAGGCGGTCGAAATCTGTCTCATCATCAGCAACAAGTCTGGGAAGAAAGGATGAGGATTCACCGAGGCCGATCTCGCCGATACTGATAATCCTTTTCGACCCGCCTTCTTCTCGATCGTCTTCGATCAGCTTCTTCAGCTCCGATAGGTAAGCTTCGGACCCCGATGGGTGAGCGTCGATCTCGTTTGTGGATGTGGGGTGGACACCGGCAGTACACCATAGCTCTACCTCATCAGCTTTGCCTCAACTACAGGGTAGATAACTCACCGTACCGTTTGGCGAGCTCGAGGGCATTTCGAGATTCTTCGAGGCTTGTGCCAGTGATGAGGATCCGCTCGACACCCGCTGCTCCAGCTCGCGAAAGGACAGCTTCGAGGTCGGGAGGGTGTTTGGGACGGTTATTGTATGTACCGAGAAAGTTTTGGTCCATGAGATTGACCGCGATATCTTTGGACAGAAAGTTCAGTGGGTGCGATCTCAATGTCATTGAGAGTTTAACGCACCTGCGAAGCGCATCAAGGATCGGGGGCTCGAAGTGGTCGAGAGGAGTCGAGAGGGAGCAAGAAGCCTGGATGTGGGGCGAAGACGTGACACTTTGCAATGGGACTCCCAATGAGAAAAGTCTCCCAAAAGCTCAAACGATTGATCCCCGTCTGAAGTATCTAAGCGAGCAAGCAAAACCCGCGGAAATATACGTGTGGAGGGTGAGCGGGACCAAAATACCACTTATCCACCCCTCCCCTTAACGCCTCACTCCAGCTCAATTTTCGCCTGCTTCCACCTTACACCAAATCACTGTTCTTCACCTGCCCAAAGGAGAGAGCCTGCCATGGCCGCCTCCGACCCCTCTCCCTCCCTCATCGCCGACTTAACCTCCCGCTTCCCACTCACCGTCCCCATCCCCACCCCCCTCACTCACCCACACCTCCTCTCCCCAGCTGACCTGGCAACCGAAGAAGACCTCCTACATAATCCCGACAACCTCCGTTCTTGGCTCTCCTACATCGCTCAAATCAAGGACCGAATCGCAAAGCTCGACCCACCTAAACCGGAGACTCCTTCACCAGAGGACCTTCTGCTCGGCCCGCTTTCGTCGCAAGTTGCCCGAGAGGGACTCCAGCAACTCGTATGTGTCTATGAGCGGGCGCTAGCGACGTTTCCTACGAGCTTCAAGCTCTGGAAGTCGTATATCAATACTCGACAGAGCTATATCCTTGGGAGTCTGACGAATGATGCGAAGAAGGCACGGCAACAACAAGCGAAGAGGGGTGCAGCGTACAAGACGAACGTCCAGGAGTTGTTGGACGGGGCGGACGAGGCTTGTCAGTGGGAAGGAGCGCTCGGTGGGATCGTGGGGTACGAGGAATGGAAGAGTGTTATCGGGACGGGCGAGAGGATGTTGGGGTGGTTGAGTCATCTGCCGGTACCTTGGCTCACACACCTCACCATCTTGATCCACCCGAACTGTCCGGCGGTGTTCAAGCGGACTTATGCAAGAAGAACATTCGATCGTGCGCTGAGGACGCTGCCGCCAAGTCTGCACGGACGAATATGGGGCTTGTACTTGAAGTGGGCGGAAATGATGGGGGGTGAAGCGGGCGAGAGGGTTTGGAGGCGGTTCTTGAAGGTGAGCGCAGCAAATTGTTCCAGGCTAACAGCCAGGTGGATCCTTCCCTGACTGAGCGCCACATTGCCTACCTCCTCGATGCGACACCACCTCGACCACTATCCGCTGCGAAATACCTCCTCTCCATAGCCCGACGTGCCGCAAAAAACACCTACACCCCCGGAGAAGGCAAATCGCCTTATCAGCTATTCGTGGATTTCCTGGAGCTCGTGGAAAAGTTCGCCGAGGATATTGGGATGAGCGAGGAGGAGGCCATCGAGCTGCATGCGACGAGAAAAGCGGTAGCAGACGGGGAGAAGGAAGAGGACGAAGCGGTGAAGGAGGCGGAAGCGAGTGAAGCGCCGGCGAGTGTCGAAGGGCGATTGATGCGGATCGCCGGACCGCCGGTTCCTCTGGCAAATGCTTCACAGGTGGTCAAGCCTCTCAACGCGGTCTCAGCGAAGTCAGCGAAAGTGGAGGAGGAGGTTCACGATGAGGATACCGATCCTGCAAATGTGCGACTGCTCGACGTAGAGGGTATCGTCGAGCGGGATGGCCTGCAGGTATACAAGGACCAAGCGGGTCGTCTCTGGACCGGACTAGCGACATACTGGATCAAGCGAGGCGAGTTTGAGCGCGCTTCAGCTACCTTCGAGCGCGGTCTCGCAGATGTCGTCACGATACGCGACTTCACCCAGATCTTCGATGCCTACGCCGAGTTCTCCGAGACGATGATTTCCACCCTCATGGACGCTATCGCCGACGAGGACAATGCGGAGGATGAGGACTTCGACGTCGCCGAGACGGAGATCGAGCTGGATGAGCGGATGAAGAGCTTCGAGGGGTTGATGGACCGGCGGCCATTCCTGGTGAACGAGGTACTCCTGCGACGAAATCCGAACGAGGTCGTCGAGTGGGAGAAGCGAGTGGCCCTCTTTGGCAATGATGACGAGAAGGTCGTCGAGACATACCTCAAAGCGCTGGAGACCATCAATCCTCGAAAGGCGACTGGACCGCTGTACCCTCTACATGTGAATTTTGCGAAATTCTACGAGGAGGGCGGATCGAAAGACCCCGAAACCGAGGAACCGCGGAACGAGCCGGATTTGGAGCAGGCGAGGAAGATCTTCGAGAAGGCTACGAAGATACCGTTCAAATCTGTGGACGAGCTGGCGGAGGTGTGGTGCGAGTGGGCTGAGATGGAGTTGCGGAATGAGTGAATGACGGTCGTAGAGGTGGTGCTGATGATTAGGAACTATGACGAGGCGGTGCGATTGATGCAAAGAGCAACGACTGTGCCGAAGAATACCAAAATCGATTTCTATAACGACGTGAGTTTCCGGAACCCAGCAAGGGATATTACTGACACTTCGGAGTCACTATCACCTCAACAGCGGCTGTTCAAGGCGCTCAAGCTCTGGTCATTTTACGGCGATCTCGAAGAATCGATCGGGACAGTCGAATCGACCAAGGCGGTCTACGACAAGATCATGGAGCTCAAGATTGCCAACGCTCAGGTCATCGTGAACTATGCGGCTTTCCTTGAGGAGCACAAGTATTATGAAGAAAGCTTCAAGGTACGATGCGTTGTTAAGCTGACTTATTGCTTGCGTCGCTAATCTGTCACAGGTCTATGAACGCGGCATCGAGCTGTTCCACTTCCCGATCGCCTTTGAAATCTGGAACATCTATCTCTCGAAATTTGTCCGACGATATGGCGGGAAGAAGCTGGAGCGAGCCCGTGACCTCTTCGAACAAGCCCTCGAGAACTGCCCCGCCAAGTTTTGCAAACCGCTGTACCTGATGTACGCCAAGCTGGAAGAGGAGCATGGTCTCGCCAAACGCGCCATGGGGATCTACGATCGGTCCGCCTCGACCGTCCAGGACTCGGACAAATTCGAGATGTTCACGATCTACATCGCGAAAGCTACAGCCAACTTCGGTCTGCCGGCCACAAGACCGATCTATGAGCGAGCGATCGAGGTCTTGCCGGATAGGCAGACGGCCGAGATGTGTAGGCGGTTCGCGGCCATGGAGCGGAAATTGGGAGAGATTGATCGGGCGAGGGCCATCTATGCGCATGCGAGTCAATTCTGTGATCCGCGGATCGAGCCGGAGTTCTGGGCGGAGTGGAACTCGTTCGAGAGTGAGTAGCTTCATTGCCTCGTATAACTGTACTGATTGGTCTAGTCGACACCGGGTCCGAGGATACGTTCCGAGAAATGCTACGGATCAAGCGAGCCGTGCAAGCATCATTCAATACCGAAGGTTCCTTCATTGCCGCTCAAGCCGCTGCGGCGCAGAAGGGTATCGAGCGACCAACCGATACAGCAAATGCCATGGCGCGAGATGCGGCGGACCCCATGGCAGCGATGGAGCGCGAACTGGTTGGCGGGCGGACGAGGGGACCGGCGTTTGTAGCGTCGACCTTGAAGAACCCGAATGCGAGTACGGATGGGGCGGCAGTCGAGGTGGGTGGAGGGGCGGCGAATCCGGATGCTATTGCGATGGATGAGGATGGGTTTTAGGGTAGCTTCCATGCATGTCTTTGGGCATTGGGCTGGATTTAATATCTATTGTGTACGTTCCATAATTGGGTGGAGGTGGTCGCTGCCACGTCAGCTCGATGCTTGTGTCTTGATTTCTCTTCGACATCGAAATCGTTCTAGTTTTTGCCTTTATACACAGCACAGTATGAGACTGCATAGACTTTTTCTGGCAGCCGTCAGCTGTATCCTTCCCCTCATCGCAGGAGCAGCCGAAGGTTCCGAGACCTTCAAGTATGAGGTCCGTCCTCCTCCATCCCCTCCTTTGCCTCTCCTCCAGACTTATGGCCCGACCAGTCCGACATCTCCCGCCTCCGCTCCCTCGTCATCCACTCCCTCTACTCGCACAAAGATGTGTTTCTCCGTGAACTCCTCTCAAACGCCAACGACGCGCTCGAGAAACTCCGGCTCACCGCGCTCACCGACCGGAACGTGATGAGCTCGGGCGAGGCAAATGTCACGATAGAAGTTCGTCTGAACGAGGGTGGGGCGACCGGGCAGATCGTCATTAGAGGTAGGTTTCCCCCTTTTGGGTTAGATTGGGTGTGGGCTGAGGAGGGGAGATACCGGGATTGGGATGAGTAGGGATGAATTGGGTAGGAATCTTGGGACTATCGCACGGAGCGGGACGAGTGAGTTCCTGAAGAAAGCGGAGGAGGGGGGTGGAGCGGATGGGAATCTCATTGGGCAGTTTGGTGGGTCATCTCACTATATAGAGTAAAAAATAGCAGCTGATGACGAGCAGGTCTTGGATTTTACAGCTGGTCGGTTACCTCTTGAATACGGGGCATCATGCTGAATGTCCGTAGCTTCCTGGTATCCCCTACCGTGCACGTCTCCTCCCTTCCCCCCTCGACGTCCGCAGATCCCAACCCGATCCAAAACACCTTCGTCTCCTCCGCCTCGGGCGACTCATTCGAGATCTACCAAGATCCCCGAGGCAACACCCTTGGGCGAGGCACCGAGATCGTCCTCGATATCCAGGAGGATGAGAAGCAGTGGCTCTCCGTCACTCGTCTCCGAAGTCTCATGTTCGTCCCCTCCATCAGAAAGAGACAGACTCGGCTGAATGAAGGGTCAGAGACAAGCATTCGCAATTCACCACGACTTTCCCGATATATATCATGGAGCGCAAGACCACTAAGGTTCCCATCCCGGCACCGCAGTCTCCGGTGTCGGAGGGTGATGAGGATGAGCTGAATGATGATCTCGATTCTGATGTCCAAACGCCGAGGGAGGAGGAGTTTGAGAGTGTCACTGAGGAGGAATGGGTGAGGGTGAATGACAAAGCGCCGATTTGGATGCGGTGGGTCGGCCCCTATTTTCGGGGACCCAGCTGAATGGACACAGTGAGCCCAAGGAAGTGGCAGACGAGGAGTATCAGGACTTCTACAAGGCCGTAGCGAAGGACACTACAGCCGAAACTCTCGGATGGTCCCATTTCAAGGTGCGTTCACTCGGGTTATACGAGATCTCGCTAACCTGAGCAGGGCGACACCGGCTCGGGCGTAGCGTACCGCGCCATCATGTACATCCCGGCCAAGCTCCCGAAAGACTTCTGGCAGAAGATGACGAGCGGATTGAACAATGTTCGGCTGATGGTGAAACGGGTGTTCATCACGGATGATCTGGGAGAGGAGTATATGCCGAGGTGGCTTAGCTTCTTGAAGGTCACTGTGGATGGTGAGCCCTAGGATGTCCCCGCATAAGCTGATCCCGTTTCTAGCGGACGACCTCCCGTGAGTTGGCCGCCAGCTAGGCTGGGAGAAATAATCTGACCTTTGGTAGCCTCAACGTATCCCGCGAGACCCTACAGAACCACCGATTCCTGCAACAGCTTCAGCGCATCCTGATCCGCAAAGCGATCGATCTTTTCTCCCGCCTCGCTGCGGACGAACCGGACAGGTATCGGGAGGTCTCGAAGCTGTACGGCAACGCGCTGCGGATCGGAATGCTTGAAAGTGCGAAGGACAAGGTCAAGCTCGCCAAGCTATTGCGATTCGAGAGCACGCGGACGAACTATACGTCTCTCGAAGAGGTGAGTCATTTGCTGGATTGCTGCAGCACGCTGATCTTTCTCCAGTATGTTGAGAACAGGAAGGTCGGGCAGAAGCAGATCTACTACATCGCCGGTGTCGGAGAGAAGCCCGAAGACCTCGCTCGATCTCCTTTCGTCGAGAAGCTGTTCGCTCGTGGATACGAAGTGCTACTCCTCAATCTCCCTTCCGATGAGCCGATGATGGGCGCGCTGAGCAACTTCATGTGAGTGAGACTCCGTACCCGGTGTTGACGCGGCAGGGGTATGACGACGCAGGACGTCTCCAAGAAGGGATTAAAGTATGGGGACGAGGACGAAGATGAGGCGGAGAAGAAGGAGCTGGCTGCGCAGAAGATCGCGTTTGGTCCACTGATCGAGTGGCTCAAGAAGGATCTGGCAGGGCAGATCAGCGATGGTAAGTCAGTCTCAGCGGACGCAGCTGATCCTATCAGTGGTCTTGACCAACCGGCTCGTCACTTCGCCATGTACCATTGTGGTCGGTAAGTCTCGTCCGAACGGCAAGTATTTTTGCAGTCCGCTGAAGCCGAACAGACTCCATGGGCTGGTCCGCGAACATGGCTCGTCTCATGGCGTCTCAAGCAGGAGCCGAGGACGAGCCGATGCTAAATATGATGAAGAACCTTCCGAGGGTTCTCGAGATCAACCCAAAGTCGCCATTGATTGAGGGACTGCTCGAGCGGGTACTCGACCTCTCTGAGGACGACGACGATGATTCTGCCGACGCGCACGACCTGAAAGAGACGGTCCGGGTGCTGGTCGATACGACTCTGGTCCGCAGTGGATTCAGCGTCGCAGATCCTACCTCGTGAGTCCAAATCCCTAGTCAGGCTGATTAGACAGGTACTTTGAGCGAGTCGAAGCTCTCCTCCGCCGATCACTAGGCGTCTCGCTGAGCGCCAAAGGCAGCGCGTTCATCAGGCCCGCGCCTCCAACCGCCATGGGCCCGATCGATGAGGAAGGTGTTGGTGGGGATGACGAGGGGTTCGTGAACCAGGCGGAGCAGCTTGGAGATGCGAATGAGTGGGTGGATTGGCAGCAGATGAAGGCGGACATGGAACATGACGAGCTGTAAGCGGCAGGAGGAAGGACATCATCCATAGCATTGCATGCAGATTCAGTATTGACTGTTCTGGATCGGCTCTAAGCCCAGCGAGGAGCAGGAATGGCCAGTGCACGACGATACGCGGACAGCACTCATGGTATTATCACAGACACACACAAGGAGGTGATTCTCCTCGGCTGGACCGAGAGCTTATAAGCTGCTCTTCGGCATCGGCACATCAAACAGAGTGCCCAACGCCTCCGCCGTCTTCCCTTTCTCCTCCTTGATCAACCCCGCGAAACTCCTAAACTTCGGATCCGCAGCATCCCCTACCTCCCTCCATCAGCCCTCGCACGGCCAAGTTCAAGAGAGACTCACGCATGAGCTGAAACAACACCGATTCTGAAGTAGTCACAACCGCCCCAGCCTGCCTCATCCGCTCCAGGGCGATCGGTATCTCCTGTCGATTGCATGAGGATACGGCGTCGGCGAGGAGGAAGACGGGGATTTTGGATGAGAGGAGGTCGAGCGTGGATTGCAGGACGCAGACGTGTGACTGGGGGTTGTCAGGCGGGACGAGGAGGGGTGGGAAGGGACGAGGACGCACCTCGATACCGACGATGATTGCGGATTCGATAGAGTGGGATTTGAGGATATCTTGGACGGGCGGGATGTGCATCGAGAACTGCGGTTTTTCTGGGTTTTAGCGGTATATTCGGGCGAGGACTAGGTGGAACGAGCCTTTGTCTTTGGGTAGACTCCGAGGTTGAGCTTCTCGGGCAACGATGCTATCCCGAGCTCCGACACCGTGACACCCAAAGCTACAATCTTTAGCTGACGGTACCAAGGTAGACGTACCTTTCGGGTTCTGCTCGGTCGCGAGCACGGGTATCTACTCCCGTCAGACGTCGCTCCTCGACAACCAGCGACATACCTCGAGGAGCTATTGCATTGTATCAGTGGTAAACTCTCGCAAGGATAAGCACATCTACCGTCGCAGCCTTGACCATCTTGGCGATGATGCTAGACATCGCGTCGAAGCCGTAGATTGCGGAGCCTGGCTTAGTCAGCTCGACATCGCGGAGACGAGGGAAGAGGCGGACGGAATCGTTCCTGTACATCGCAGATGAGGAGGATGGTGTTTCGAGAAGAAATGGGCTGGATCATCGTTTCTATTCGTGACCCGAGTAAACGAAAGTCTTGAAGAGCAAGTGATGTACGGATGGAGGACTGGAGTTTTGCCGAGAAATCAATCACGGGGCACGTGGATGCATAATGCTCGGCCCGTCACAAACAATATATCAAAAATACAAGAATCCAAAGATGAACCCGCGTCCTATACTCGTCCCGATTTCCCTGTCAACCGATCGTGACCGCTCAAGACCTCTCGCCTCGGAGTCGGCGGGCGAGCTGGAGATCTTTCGGCTGGATGGTGACGCGCTTGGCGTGGATCGCCGCGAGGTTGGTGTCCTCGAACTGTTTAGTCCTCATCAGCGGCTGTGCAAATAGGTGAGACAAGAGACGTACGAGGGAGACCAGGTAAGCCTCGGACGCCTCTTGAAGCGCCATGACTGCGGACGACTGGAACCGGAGGTCCGTCTTGAAGTCCTGTGCGATCTCACGGACCAATCGCTGGAATGGGAGTTTGCGGATCAACAGCTCCGTCGACCTGGCACACCCGTCAGCGATGAGAAGATACTAGGTGGTGGGGGAGATCACTTTTGGTATCGACGGATCTCACGAAGGGCGACGGTACCGGGCCTGTATCGGTGAGGCTTCTTGACGCCGCCGGTGGTAGGTGCGGACTTGCGAGCGGCTTTGGTGGCGACTGCGACATGTCTCGTCAGCTTCAATGGTGGGAGGAGTTGGGAGGGACATACGCTGCTTGCGAGGAGCTTTGCCTCCGGTGGACTTGCGCGCGGTCTGCTTGGTACGGGCCATTGTGATGGGTTGGGTGTGGGTGGATGGTGTGAAGATGAAGTGATGCTAGTGTTCGGTGAGTGAGGCGGATGAGGGAAGCACGAGAGGGCCAGCTGGCCTTATATACCTGATTGTGTCTACCGGGATTGGCCGAACGGGATCACGACCGAACCAAACATCAAATCTCCATATCACCGCCAAATCCCGATTTGATCAACCCCGTGTCACGTGACCCATGTCATACGGTGGTTTCGCACAGGCAGGCGGAAAGCGAGACCTACCATATTAGAGCCGCCGCGCTCTTCAAGGACCGGAGTTGAAGATTTCTGGACTCCTTAATTCACTCCACCCGAACGATGATCCATATACAGCATACGACTGGTAGACCAGGGGTTATGACGTGGCTTTGTGATAACGCCAAGTGGAGCTCCAGCTTCGTTCCGGACTGCTGTTCTGCATTTCCTTTCCTGCACATTTGCTTCACTTGCACAGCTCGGTACGCGCCAACGACTCTCTAAGATGTCCAGCGGCGCGTCTACAGCATGGTCCGCTGCTCACCGGTCAGTTGTCAAATGACGTCCTGTAGGCCTAGCTAATCAGCTTGTCTCTTCTCTTCTATCGTTATTCCTCAACGTAAACTCTCGGTCATCATGATAACTCGATACATTGTCTATTCCAATTCTCCACCTGTCGTCGCGCTGCATCGTCCGCCGGCATTCGACACCACGGGCTCACAGGCTATACGTCAAATCGCTATATCGACGAATGCTAGTGAACGAGCTCAACTGGCAAATCAGACGGGATTTATGGAGAGAACGGGCCATTGAAATACGGGCGGAGTTCGAGAGGAACAGGTGAGACAGCAGTGTCCTCGGACCTTGGTAGTCGACCAGGCCTGAGCCTTGCGTCGTTGGAGTCACTGTTGATGTCCGGTCTTAGGAATATTAGCGATCCCCGAGCACTGGCGCTGGTATTGGAGCAAGCTGAGGAGAAGCTGGCCAAGGACATGCACCCTGATCCTTATCGAGGTAAGTCTCTCCACGGGCTTTACTCCAGTGCTGATGCACGGCGCAGCGACATTGTTCCCAGACGGAACGAAGTGGTGAGTCCAGGTCATCTAAGCGTCGCCTCCAAAGGCAAAGGCCAGAAGCTGATCGTTGCATTGCCTTCTCTCACGGACAGGGAACGGAACGCCCCGGTAAGTCCAACATCCTGATCTGTCCTCAGTCACATGAAGATCTCGCTGACCCTTACCGTCAGCCCCCAATATTCTCTTCTGCAGAGAAAGAGGCGGCCAGAGCGGAATTGCGGAAGAACGTGGGTCCGAACCTATAGAATGGGGCGGCTGTATCACTAGACAGCGCTAATGCATGAGCAATCGATACCATCTGTCATCAGGCTGTGATTGGTATGACAGGAACTCTGACAGATAGCATGAAGCGGACACGCAAGGATGTCCGTCCGGGCCTCAGCATTCCGAGCGCTGAATCCCATTCTCTTCGCGTTCTGTTACTTCCAACACGACGAGCTGGGCCACTCCACGACTTCCCAGCTCGTCAGAATGCCAGAAGCTCCTCTCACCATCCCCTTGCTCATCAGCCCCGACGCTCTTCCATACGGTCTTCCCATTCGCCCTACTCACCTAGCATCCTGGACCGACCCCTCTTCCGCTGGCCCGTCCAAACGCCTAGCTTTAGCCGGTCATGACAATACGATCTGGATCGCCACTCTCCCTTCCAAACTACTCCCATCACCTTCCGAACTTCCACTTCCTTCAGCTCAACCATTACCCACCATCCTCACCACTCCTTCAGGCCATGTCACGCCCGCCCGACAACATGGAGGTCGAAAGGGCTCCCAGCAGGGACGACCACGAGCTCCATCAACCACCTCGTCCCTGATCTCTTCCTCCTCAGCTCAACGGAAACGAGTCTCAGCCTTCTCACCCCCTCCCTCAGCTCGACAGCTACCTACAGCAACTCTGTCATCCGTTACCGCCGTCCCCGAATCACACCACCACCGGAACAGTCTGTCGGAGCACGCCGAGCTGCTGGACCATCTCCGAGAACAACGCGGACCAGACCCGAACCACACCGAAGACCAACCCGCACTCGGCCTCGGTCTCGGCTTGTCTGCAATCGGTCGAAGAGGTCTTCCCGGCGTCCACGGGAAGGAGGAGCACGAGAACTCCGGCACCTCCAGCCCCAAATCAGGTATCTCTACGGAGTCCTCCAAGACGGTTGGAAGTAGGATAAGAGGGTGGACGCGGACGGCGGTGGTGCCTGAGGAGGGGTTGACGGAGCGGATCGAGGAGATTGAGGTGGGGAGGGAGATGGAGAGGGAGGCTTTGGAGGAGGAGAGGGAGATGGAGGATATGAAAGCTGTTGAGGAGGCTAAGGGGGGAACGACGCCTCGTGAAGGGCCGAACCAAGGCTCAGATAAGATGAGTGGCGCAGGGAGAGAGGATAGGGTGACCGTGCGGGTGGTGTTGCGGAGCCCTGGGACGGGGAAGCTGGTGTGTCTCAAGGTGGTTGAGGGGGCTGGTCTATGTGTGCTTAGGGATACAGGGTAGGTTTCGATACAGTCGCTAGCCATATGCTGATAGGATTTGTACAGACAGCTAGACGTGATCTCGCTCACCAATTTGGGAGTGGTTGCATCGGTCGACCTCGAAGCGCCAGAGGACCGCGGACCGTCAGACGTTGCGAGCTGCAGCAAGCTGCGACTGTCGCCGTTCTGGAGTTGGCGAGGCCTGAATGTGGCCAGAAGGAATGAGGTAAGGGAGTTTGCTTTATGCAAGGACAAAGCTAACCATGATATGGTAGACCATCATGCTCCTCGCCGATGGGATCTCATGGCCTTGCGGCACGCCCAGTCCGAACGGCGAGGTGACGCGGGTGGTCATGCTTTCGTATGAATCGGAGACCGGATTGAAGATAGCTGCCAGGCTGGAGCTGCCTGGCGAGGGCAGTGTCGGGGTCTGTCGGAACGGCGAGAGTGAGCCTTCACAACTCTCGTAACGGGTATATGTCGACAACGATGCTCAGCAAGCTACTTGCTCCACGCCACATCGAATTCCCTTACCTCCTACCCCATCATCTTCCCTTCACCAGACTTTTCCTTGCCGCCTAATCGCTCCGCCACGCCCCGCGGCACGCCCAACATGCGAGCAATCTCGAGCGCATTCCCGTCCCCACTCACCCGACCGTCTACTCCGAATCCACCTGAAACCGGACTGCGAAAAAGCAGATCGGTGGTGTCGTTGTGCGATAGTACGACAGAGCCTGCCCAGCCGAAACCCGAGAAAGGGTTTGCCAAGTTCCTGGCTGCACGACGGGCGGACTGGGGAGGGAAGGGTCAAGCGAAGGATGATGCGCATGATGGGTCTCAACCTGCTATCGGCGAGGCAGTGGAGGTGGAGCGGGATGGTTATGGGGAGTGGAAGTCGATCAGGATGATGGACAATGGGGAAGGTCTAGGAGTGGCTGATGATGCGGTTCACGTTAGTCTTCTTTTATCTCCATAGATTGGGACTGACGTAGCGGGTAATGTAGCTCTTTCAATGTGACGGGCGGCGGTTAGCAGTCAAGGGTACTGTCGCTTACAGAACTGGCTCGACGATACAAGATGTTGCATGTACCTCGAAATGGGAAAACGTCTGCATCTTGTCAAAAAATGAGACGCTACTCTATCGTCTGGATACTGGCGAGGACTTCGGTGGAAGCAAGGGGCTTCGGTACACGCATGTCGGGTCATTCGCTCGATCTACCGCGATTCTTCTTGCTGCCGACAGCGAAATTCTCATGGCTCACGAAGATCGCCTGACCACCCTTGATCTGCAACAAGTAGACAAGCAAGAGCGATACATATTGCCTATCGGGCTTTCAGGCGAAGCAGAGAGCGGGAATATCAGCATGCTTGGGCCGCTGGATCTGGATTCGGTCTTCGTGGTAGATCGTCAGTCCCCAGCGTTCCGGTTCCATGTGCTGATGAAGCACAGGGAGAGGCACGGTGGGCAAGCAAAAATTACTCGACGTATTGCAAGGAGTCCCTTTTACCGGTGAACAATCCGTCGTCGCAGATCGCCTCGACTCTCCCGTAACCAGCATGCGAGTCATCGAATGCGCTGAACGCCAGTACCTGGCTGCGGGGGACGAGGATGGCGTGATACGGATCTGGAGTGTAGAGTGAATTTGTCGAAGCTCGCTTGGGACATGGCTGATTTCGCAGACCATTGGAGCTATTGGGATCTTGGACACTTTTCGCCGATCCAGTACAAGCGATTGCGCTGCTTGATGTCCCACAAGCTGGCATCTTACGCGATTGCGCGCTCTGTACTTCACGGGATGGAACTATTGGGATCATCTCGCTCAAGGAGATGGATCAGCTTTTCCTGATCCCGGCATCCCGCGCACCGCTTCGACGGATCTTCCTTGGCGGGAAAGACGTACTTCTGGCTTATGCCAACGGCAAGGCGAGGGTTTGGAATGTCGAGACGTGCGAGTTTCGGCGGTCCACTGGGCTTGACGCGGGAGAGGATATGCTACAGTCAGGAGATTGGGCTGAGCTGTATGTCAATCCGTCTTGCCAAAAGTGCTCTGACCGAGTCCGCGCAGCAGCCTCCTGGAAGAAGGTGGATTCGGCGCTGAGTCGGCGATATCAGCTGCGGTCTCGCAGTTACCTGAAGCTTCGGATCTAGGTATGTTCGAATAGAGCAAACATGGAGAAACTGAAGCCATGCAGCCCGCATGCTCCTGCTCGATCTCAGACGCCTCGGCCGTTGGCTGGCCACGCCCCGTCCAAGCGCAGGACCGAGTCCGCTGGACCCGCTGAGGACCTTGCTCTCGATGTGTCTGACCTTCGGACTAAACGCGGAGATCGACGAGATTTGCGCACACGATCTGGGCATTTTGAGACCGGAAGTTGGATTGATGATTGGCAACATATCGTCCGCACACGAGAATTATCAGGTATGGCATGCTGATTGCGAATACAATAGTACCGAGACATCTCTCCCTCACGCTACCGGAGAAGCTGTATGGCGCGTCTCCGCGGAAATGACGGGCATAAGGCAACTTCTCATTGTCTCCCTGCTCCGGCCATTCCTCGATTCACCAGGTCAGTCGATACCCGATTAAGGCGCCAGAAGCTGACTGTCGCCGCAGACTCCGAGCTTTGGGCCGCAAAGGCAATCGCACAGTATAGCACATGCCTGCCTTCAGGTGCCATCGAGCCAGACCTCGAATTCTTCGCGAAGTATTACCTGGATGCTGCGGGTAGCTATCGGCCGTTCGTAGTTCAGAGCTGACGCTTGACAGCCGACGTACACCAAGCTGCCAAGATGCTGTTTGCGGCGCGATTGGACAGGATGTCCGAGGTTGAGATCGAGCGGGTTATCAGCGCTCGGCAAGCTGATCGTGAGTGTTTACGGACGATTCTTTCTCGAGTTGACGAAGCCTGTAGTGCCAGTATTCCATGTCGTTCCGGAGCGGTATAGCGAGGCGTCTGTCCTTGCTCTTACCATGGTTGGTGCGATGGCGCTGCACAAGTACCAGTCTATCAACCCGAAGTAAGCCCCTCAGCTTCCTGGTGCTGCAAATCCTGACCCTTGGAAAGCGCACTGAAATCAGTGTCCAACTCCCTTATCCTCTACGTGAATGATCCAAACTGCCCGCACCTTCCCCTGGCCATCGAGCTTTGCTCGAAGGGATTCTCCACCTGGCAGACCTTCATCGACCCAATGGAGCTCCTCCGCCGCCTCTCCCGCCTTGCGACCCATACAACCACCCATGCAGCTCAAGCTCGTCTCGCCGTTCTCCACGTCGCATCAAGCAATCCAGCCTTGTTCATGTCGACACTCTCGATGGACATCCTCAATTCCCAATCAGCCGAAGGACGTAATAGCATCATGAAGCTGTGCGTGTTTATGGCGAGGAAGAAGCCGGAAGTACTGGAGAATGGGTTGCCGAGGATCGCGGAAGCAGTGGTGAAGAGCCTGGATCCGAACGTGGGGAAGATGAGGGATGATGTGTGGCAGGCGGCGACGGTGATCTTGAATGAGCTAGTCCTGGCGTAAGTGTTGCTTTTCCAGTCATTTGAACTAGCTGATCCGCTCGTTCAAGCTTCTCGACGATCGACTTTCACAGCGGCACTCAGCGGCTAGCAGTCGGTACTCATGAGGGTGCCGTAATTATGTAGGTCTTTGTTCTCTCTGCAGAGTTTGTGACTCAAGTCGTACCAGGTACGACCTTAAGACCGCTTCTCGCCTATACGTCCTTGAACCGCATCAATCACCCGTCTCATCCGTGACCTTCGCCCCCGATGGCCGTCGACTAGTCACTGTCTCCCTTGCAGAAGGCTGCGTGACAGTTTGGAAGGTCGGCAGCAGTCTCAGTGGCTTCTTCAACGTCGGCGGGCCTCCTCGGCAGGGTACGCTGAAGGGCGGTCCGTTCAAGCGGATCGAGTTTAAGCGTGCTGACGAGGGTGACGTGTCCCTTGCGAAGACTGTCGGCAGGACTGATCGGTTGTTGCAGGCCCGATCGAGGAGATGAGCGCGCTGAGCGATGTCAAGGTGGAGTGGCCTGGTGCAAGGCAGGCTAGGGTGATGATAAGGGAGACAGCTTTGACGTTTGAGACGTGAAATGCCTTTTGCGAAGTGGGTTGCTGGCAATGCCACAAAGCTACGTAGAGCGTAGCTTGCCACGTGAGCGGGACTCGCTGGAAGGCTTTGGATGTGGACTTTTCCATCGCGTAATTCATCCTCTGTTAATTAATTCATCCTCTGTTAATTTTTGGAGTTGGTACGGACATCGGCAAAGGAAGTAGGGGCGCTGGGAGGGCGAAGATGTTGTTCATCACGCTCATAGCCAGATTTGGCTGGTCAGTGACTCTTCCCTTTCTCCAGTCGAATCACCCGACTGATTGCCATTCCAGCAATATATGCAGCTTCCTCTACCCCGCTTACGCCTCGTACAAGGCCTTGTCCATCCACCCGCAATCCGATCCTGTGGCAGGGCAGCAGGTGGAGAGATGGTTGATGTATTGGGCCGTCGTGGGGACTTGGACGGCGGTTGAGGCTGTCGTCGGCTGGACGTTTACTTGGTGAGTCGGCTAGCTGTCTTTTTACCGAGACGTGGATCTCCTCCGCTGCGAAATTCCGCTTGGGATCATGAGTCTGGTGACGGAGAGCTGGGTCAAGAGGGGAGCTGACACTCCTTTGTAGGCTACCGTTTTACTCCCTCATCAAGACTTGTATCTTCCTCTACCTCTCACTCCCACAATCAGAAGTGCGCACTCACTCGTGTGTCCAGCTCTTACACTTGCTGACAATACCAGGGCTCGTCATACATCTACCGAACTCACCTCGCGCCCTTCTTCAACGAGCATGAACCCGATATCGATGCTTTCCTGGCGAGTCTCCGAACAAGGGCGGGTACGGCTGTGGCTGGTGGCGTAGCTTGGCTATGGGACAAGGTCAAGTCGCAGCTCAACGTGTGTCATCCATCCCGAGCTTGCCGGTTGCCACCATGGTCGCTGATAGGAGAAAAGGTTGCATTGCCGAATCAAGGGGGACAGGGCGATCGTCAAGGCGATCAAGTCGCTGCTGGTCTACATCAACCGCCGAGTCTGCAAGATCCGGCTTCGGGCGCAGTGCAGCAGCTGTACGGGTTCGCATCTCGCTACGCAGGGCAGTGAGTCTCTTCATACACATTCTTGTGAGATCACGAGCTGATTTGCCAATGCCCAGCTACATGCCACTAGCCGTCTCCGCCCTCTCCGCCGCTGCCGCCTCCGCCAACCGATTCGTTCCAACCCGGTCGACATCGGCAACCGTGCCAGGCGAACGCGCTGAGCAAGTCCCCGAATCCATCGAGATGCCCGTCCCTATGCCCACTCCCTCCCCTCGCTCCGGCTCCGAATCATCCCTCCGATCGCGCACCTACCTCCAAGCGCAACAACAAGCGGGACTCTCCGCGGGTAGATTCTCGATGAGCTCGCAAGGTAGATCCGTATCCACGCCGAGCGGACGGATCTCGGCGCATAGCTCGGATGAGTCGATGGCGAGTGGGAATGGGAAGGACACTAAGTGGAATGGGGAGATGAGTTATGAGCAGATTGGAAGGGATGAGGCGGCTGATATTCCCCCGAGTGGAGTTAGGCCGGGGATCCAGAAGAGGAGATCGAGCTGGTGGGGATGGGGTGGCGGGGCGCCGGGGGAAAGGGATAAGGCGGAGTGAGGGGGTCGTGCTCTCGGGTCTGGTTGCGGGGTTCTGTCAGTTCGGGAAGAAGGTTTTTTTGTATGGTTCACATGTATGTACAGTATGATTGACTATCCATGTATGTGAGGAGTATCTGAGCTATGAGCTGGCTGGTTGAACAGTCAGATTCCCTCTTGGTGTGCGCGCGTACTGCCCGAGCTATAACGTCCAAATGATGCATGACCGACAGTGCAGAAAGTAACAGCATCAAGCTAGCGAAAAGACAACGTGATCGAGCTACAGGCCGTAGTCCTTGCAAAGACGAAAACATGGGGACGACATTCCTCACAGGCAGTTTTGGGGTATCACAGTGTGGGGATACTGACGAAGCGGAAGCATGACCGCAGATATCGTCCAAGCTGGTCGGGACTGGGTGTGTATGTGATGTGGTGTTGTGGATGCTTTTGGGTCGTAAAGGTCGTGACGTGTTTGAAGCGACAAAATACATTGATTTACAGTCGATGCCGAGTGTGGGTCGAGAGTGTCGAAGCCAGGTGTGGGTCGGAGCCCTCACTTCGCCGCGAGGGAGGGCGAGTGCTGGGAGATCCATGCTCGAGGATCGTTGAATGGCGGAGGGGATGCCTTCGGAGTATTGGCGGTGTTTCCCATTGCTACTGGCGGGAAGCCGAATGCGTCTTGGAACGAGTCGTACTGCTGCGTCGGCGTCGCAGTTTTTCGCGGTGAATTGGACGAGGTGGTCGAGTAGAAGGGATAGGCGGACGGGGAGACGTGGCCGGACATCCCGGGAAGAAAGGACGGTCTTGAGTATACTGGTTCTTCCACGGGAGTCACCGCGGGTGACTGGAAGAAGCAGAACTTGTCGAGCTGCGCCGCGTCAGCGAGGATCACATGAAGGCGGTGGGGATCCACGAATTCCTGATAGCTGTTGCTAAGCATCTTGTAGCTATTCGGCGTTGTGTTTCGGCCCCGCTCCTCCGGGTCGACGTCGACGGCGATGTTGGACAAGTCGGGCGTCGAGTCGCTGCTGATTGTACACACCGGTGAGGATTCGCCTGTCGACGCGGGTGATGGCGAGGGCGACATCGATTCAGCAGGAAGATTGTGCATACCAGGAGACGGTGGGGACGAGAGGTTCGACGAGGGAGGAGTGATCAAACCGGCATCATCGGTCATAAGCGCTCGCAGGTCGCCAGTAGAGCGCTTGAAGGAAATTGGTCGAGTTTCGGGAGATGAATCTTGGCTACTCCCGGGACCCACCGCTGGTGACCTAGAGCCGGCAGCCACGGGAGTCGACTCGCCATCGGTGGACGCTGACGTCACACTGGAGTCGACCTTCTGCATCACCGCTGAGAACGAGTCCCAACCACCGGTCTCGCCCGACCAACTGGACCGTCTGTCGTGTACAATATCGCTGATTGGAGGGGAGAGCGTCGCGTTTTGGCCGCCGACAACGCTCATCGGGTCCTGGGAGACCTGTGAGGGTCCATGCGAGGTAGCCAGGACGAGCGGAGGCTGCCCAAAGTTCGGTACATCGAGGGACTGCTGATTTGGCGGAGACTGCGGTGGGGAAGGGGCGCAGTACCTGGATAAGTACAAATGCGTATGCACGTCGGGCAGGGCAGGCGCAATGAAGGACGATGGCGGCGCGGACGGCACTGGCGACGCTGAGCGGGACGAAACTTCGCTCAAATGCGCTGCAAGCTTCGGGAAGACCCAGCTACGCGGGCCCGTCGCCCTCGAGGCGTCCGACACGCCGAAGGCATTGTTGATCTTCGACGCTGGGGAGACGCTTCGGTTGTGCCGGATCCCCGGAAGCGACGACGATGCGGCATCGTTTAGTCTCATGAAACCGCCGCCGAATGCCGCTGGTCCTGACGGCTTTGTCGCTCGCTTCGGTGCAGATGTGCTGAACGTGAACGTGTAGTTCTCCCCGTCGTTGGAATCCCACCATTCTCGCCCATTGGCGGTGTAGCGAATACACGTGAGCAATTTCCGCTCGTCGAGCTTCCGCTTGTAGTCCTCGAGCTTGATGGAGAAGCCGAAGCGGTCCCAGCCTTCGTCGCCAGTGGTGGCGGGGGGGATGTGGCAGACGTGATTGCCAGATACCTCGGAAACCGTTCTGCGGGGGTCAGCGACTTTTAACGAAGGAAGGGAAACCTTCAGTGAAGGGGAAGTAAACTCACTGCCAGTGGTCCAAGGTGAACCTCACTGCCACCGATTTCTGAAACGAAATGTTCCGCACAATGACCGACCCTCGTAGACTTAGCGGTCCTATCCCGTTGACCAGCTCCGCCCTCTCCAAGACGACGTGCTCGTTCAACAATGATCCCCTCGCATCCGGAGCAAAGTCCACTCTAAGTCTCGGCACCCTGCTTCCTCCCTCCAGCACTATCCTCTCCGCTTCATCCGCGGCGCGTGCGGCGGCGTTCCTCCGGGTGCGGAACTGTACGAAGTCAGACGCATCGGTGTCGACTTCCGTCTCCGTCTCGGTGAGCAGTGCCGCCTGTTCCGGATCGGCCGCTTTGCCAACTGCAATAGGCTTCTGTTCGCGAAGGAAGAGGACGACGCTCTCCAGAGCCGCACCGTCGTCTTCCTCCTCTCCAGCGAAGCGTACGCTCTTCGATCGCTCCTCCGGAAAGCCGCGTTCCCGCTCGTCCTCAGGGGTAGTCGGTTCGGATCCATCGCCTTGCCGAAAGAGATCAGGAGTGGACATGGAACGAGCTTTGAGGGAGGGTTTGACGATCTCTCCGGATTTCTTCCGGATCATGCTGGCGGTGGGACGGACGGGCTGGGAGGAGATCACTCGATGGTGGTTAGCATTTGGAAGGTGAGTTGCGGAAGCGGAGGAGGAGAACTTCATCGGTAGAGAGCCGGTGGTCTCATTCCCACGATGATGTCCTTGAGACGACGACCGCCGACTAAGAAATGGAGGGCGTGGAGGGGAGAGTGCGGACCGGTGTGGGGGATGAGAGAAGCTGGGTTTATGGGGAGATTCGAAGGATTGGAAAGGGTCACTGCGGATGTCCTCGTGGTGCGCAGTTCGCCCTAGCGGCAGGTCGTGTGGCTCGTCCGCAGGTGTCGAGGGGAGGGGAGAGTCGACCGTCGATGTGGAGCTAGGGATGTCCTGTGCGTCCCGCTGCGTCAATGCCTTTGTAGGGCTTGGGTGAAGGTGAAGGCCGAGATTTCCGCCGCTACTCCCGCTCGGCAATCCCGTCAATCCTTGCAAGGGCTTGTCTGCGCTTGGTCGTCGAGGCATGCCCTCCATCGGCCGTGAGGAGGGGAAGGATTGGTAGGTAGAGCTAGATTGTCTCGATACTGCAGGGGACATCATGCGGCGGGGAGTGGGGCTGCCGGATTGATTCGATGAGGACCGCCGAGGTATGCCAGGCATCGGACCGGTCAGAGAGCTCGGACCAGCTTCGACCTGCTCGAAATGCGTTGGAGGGGTGAGGTAGCGTTTCCGGAAGGCGTGCTTCTCGGTCGGGGAGGGAACCGGAGAGGTGGGTTCAGCGTAGGGCATAGTGAATGTCTGGGTGATCATGGTGTCAGCAGGTACGTTGGTATGGGGATGCGAAGTGGAGCGGATCAAAAGAATGCAGGAGGTAGAGGGGAATGACCGAAATGAAGGTTGAGTGAAAGGATAGGAAGCCTCGACAGGGAAAATAAGACGCGTTCCGCAAGCTTTCCGGTACGTAGCCCTTAATCTAGGCGAGGCTCAATAAACGGTCGTGACATTGATGTCAAAGGCGACAAGCTTGGTCGTGCTTCCAAAGAGGATAGCGAAAGCAGCAACGACGGGCAAACCAATTCGCCCAGCGGATAACGAGCAGGTGGAGGTGCCTCGACGATCCTTTGATCCCCGTTCGAAAAAGGAGGTCTGTGACTCACGTCGGCCAGGTCAAGCTCGTCAAAGGTCGTAAAGTTTCCGAATGGAGCTGAAATTGGTGTCAGAGATGATCAAGTAAGCAAGAAGCGGAAGGAACACAGCGCAGGAGACAGTCAGAAGCCAAGCTGCCCCAAAGATGAGACTGGAGAATCAGCCAGCGGGATGGGGCTGCGCGGCTGACCCCATTATTCGGGCTTGTCTTCCGAATCCTCGGTAGCCAAACAATAAAGCAAGGTGATGAAAGGATGTGTACGGGATGGATCGGCGTGTGGCAAGAAGGATGTGGGAAAGATCGTCGGTGGAGCGTGGGAGGTGCGAGCGGGAGTGCGGAAGCAGATAAGGGGGCGAAATCGGATGTGATGGAATGGTGTAGATGAAAGCCGCAGAAGGTAGCGAGCATGGAGCAGTAGACGCCCGACATCCTCAAATGCAGATAAGGAGTCTGTACTCACCGTAACGCTGAGTCCAAGGTATCCGGGCTAGAAATCGTCCATGTATCCTCTGGTGAGATTAGGCGAGTGGGTTGACGGCTCAGAAGGCTGAATTCGCGATACAAGATGAAAAATCGTGCCGGGTCATCAGGTGAGGGTATGTGCGAGGGTATGTGATTGAGATATGCGCAGGGATGAAGCATAGATGACAAGTCGAGGCGGCGAGGACGGCGAAGCGGCGAGATGGACGGAGACGAGCGGATTATGGAAGAAAGCAAGATCAGCTGCGTCGCATTTTGAATTCGAACGAGACGTGGGAGTGATGGCCCACGTTGACCGAGAGGACAGGTGTGATTGAGCACGGGCACCCCCTCCCCACACCCCATCAAAAGGTACTGGGGTTTTGATCGAAGCGGTGATGCCCAAGGATGGTATGGGGAAACGAGTAGATAGCGACAAAGAGCTCGGCACTCACTGAAGAGGAATGTCTACGACTCCACTGGAATCAATTGGCCACTCCCGCGATTCCAGCGGTGAAAGGTTGACGTAGAGGGAGAGAGTCAGAGGCGGTGGGAATCGTGGCGTCGTATGCGCAGAAAGAGGTAGTTTAATAGCTATCTAAGTGGCTAACGGGACCGAGCTGAATCGAGATCGGACAACCTTTTGCTGTATGTCTAGAGGAATGTAGAGGGGGATTACGGAGGAGGTGGGGCTTCAACAGACGAGGGAAAGGCACAGAGCCGACCCATCCCCAAAGGTTGAAGAAAAGGTTTTCTCAGGGAAAAAGAAAAAAGACAAAAACGCCTTGCGTTCCTGGCGTTGCAAAACCAAGACCTCGGTGGTCGATGAGACCTGGCGTCTTCGAGATTGGTCCCGAAGGAGAGCGAGATAGGACTAGCTCGACGTGAGCTCCAGATACGAGCTCAGCCCTTATCATACACCTTCTCCGCTCCAAATCAGCTCGAATGAGACATCACAGAAATACTTCGTCGCGACGCGTCGCTGCAGCTGCCGGAGACGCACGACTCTTTTCCTTATCGATCGTCCTCGCTAGAAGTTTTTGTTTGCCCAGCGTAGCGACGTCTGCTCGGCATCTATCGCCGTGGCGATTTGATTGCGTCACGCATTCAAACGGATGCAGACGCAGGCACTAATATACTCCCCTCTCGGCTGGCAGATTTCCCCTCCACATTCCAACACCCTGACTATCCCTCCGAACAGCACACCTCAGCTTGTTCTCGCTCCGGTGCTCCAGACTGCTATCCTTGGGGAATGAGAGTAGCGATTCGTTTGTGACCCCAGTTTTGGCCCATGCACAGGCGCTCATCGCCCACGCGGGCAACGTCATCACGCAGATCCCCGACGCGCCGTGAGATTCTCGGATACTACGGAGATTACTCCGAAGTCCGTGTCCACTTCTCTGGAACCAAAATGTCTCTCCTCCATCAGAATACACTACTCTTCATCATGACCCGTATCCACTCACGCGCTGACCCGTCCCCCGATCCCCTCGCCCTGGGCGATGACGTTGACATGCTCGTCGACTGCATCGAGGTTATCGTCCCCGCTCCAATTTTGGTGCCCGTAAACCGGCTAAGGCGGGCTCCTACTCGACGAGGGAGAGTCAAGCCGGTAGTGGAGAACCTCTCGCCGAGGAAAAGGACTCAGTCGCAAACCAAGAGTGACGCTGGAAGGGTGCGGACACCTTTGATGAGGGCTTCACAGTCTTCGAATCGAGCTGCGCCGACTCCAGTTAGCAAGGGTGAAAAGAATGCGGAGGCAAAGCCGCTGGTCACGCCGACCAAGAGCGCGGTCAAGACACCCGTATCTCGACCTTCGGTCTCTCGTTCCAGCAAGCCGACGCTCTCGTCCAGCGTCTCGAAACTCCTACCCAACCCATCGCCGTCCATCCCCCGCAAACGTCCCCGTCTGTCGTCTGCAGGCGAAGACGACACTTTCACCGATCCCAGCCCTTCTTCGATATCCGCTGTCTCGCGGGAGGCTTTCCTCGCGAATGAGGCGCTTCGACGGCAGAGGGAAGCGCGGAAGTTCGTCTACAAGGGGGACGCAAATGCACCGAAGCTCACGAGGAGCGGGAAGGTTGTTGGTGAAGTGAGAGAAGGGACTGAGGAGGTGGATGAGTATGGGGAGGCGCCTGAGGAAGATGGGGGGATGGAGTCAGATGTGGCGCAAGAGCTGGTGATGCAGGACGAGCCGACAATCTTACTGCCCACACCAAGCATCGCGCCTGACACGCCAATGAGGGTCGCTCCAGTAGTACCCCTACCAGCCTCCGCTCGGCCCCATGTCCTCCAGATCCTCTCCACCCTTACCAGCCAGAGTATCACCACCAACCCCCCGGCAGTTATAGATGAGGAGAACAACGAGGCGCTACAGGGACTGTTGAACCTCTTCAAGGGGACAGTCGAGAGAGGCGAGGGTAACAGCGCGTTAGTGGTCGGCGCAAGGGGAGCTGGGAAGACGCACGTAAGCTGTTCGTCGTCGTCCCGGAGAGGGTTGACGTCTCGCAGACAGTCAGCAGGGCATTGAGCCTGCTTCCTTTGACCTCGAAGAATGCTCCGATCATTGTTAGGCTATCCGGTCACACACAGACCAACGACCGATTGGCTATCCGGGAGATGGGAAGACAAATCGCTGAAGCTGAGGGGAGGAAGGCGGTTGAGGGGGAGGAGGACAAGGATGAGGAGGTTGGTGAGGATGAGGTGAGTCACCAAGATTCCTTTAGACATGCAGAGCCGTACTGACGGCAGATGATCACAGGAGTTTGCCCCTACGACACTTCCATCACATCTTCTAGCCCTCCTCACCACCCCTTCCCTTCGAGCGATTATTATCATTCTTGAGGAATTCGACCTTTTTACTGAACATGCTCGGCAAGCATTGCTGTATTGCCTGCGTGAGCCCTATCGTTCGGCGGGCTATCAGTTTTGCTGATGCTACTCAGTGGACGTGGTGCAGAGCGTCAAGACAGGCCCGGTCGAAACCACCGGTCGGGGCGTAGCTGTCATTGGCTTGACATCTCGAATAGTACGTCTGGCCCTGTACGATCGTCATTGGTGGAGCTAAGCTGATCCCCGCAGGACACCCTCTTGCTCCTTGAGAAACGCGTCAAGTCCCGTTTCTCCCATCGGATGTGGCGTGTCGCCTCGCCCCTCACTACCGAAGCTCTTGGATGGAAGGAGGTCATGAAGCATGCATTGGTGCCATGGGAGTACACCTCGGCCGAGGCAGGGAAGGAAGGGAGAGAAGCCAAGAAGTGGAAAGGGGACTGGCAGTTTGCCGTTGAGGTACGCGGTCCTAGCATTGTTTGTCCGGTGCGAGGGCTGACGCGGCTGAAGATGCTGCTTGAGCATGAGAAGGTGGTCAGAACCCTTGATCGGCTGTGCGGCTTGACGACTGATGTACGGACTGTCTATCGACCTTTTGTGAGTCGTCCCAAATCATCCGCGAGGCAGACTGACTCCTGCTAGATCGAGCCTATGACTGCGGTCCTCGATTGTCAGCTCGACTTTCTCTCGGTTCCCAGGCTCGTCGACACGGTCATCTTTCAAGTCGAAGGTGCCGGCTGGGGTCTCCAGAACTCCAAGCTTAAAGGTAGGATTGACAATACGCTCGAATGAGGAATGCCTGACGTGCGTTAGGGCTTCCCCAACCGGCTATCGGCATCCTGATAATCGCCAAGCATCTCGCCTATGCTGGTAGGGAGGAATTTAACCTCGCCCAAGTCGAGGAGGAGTACCTCAGATTCTCGCGGACAAAGCTCGTTGGAAGCGGAAAGACTCGCTGGCCAGTAGGGGTACTGCGATCGGTGAGTCCGCTTCACAAGGTTATCAACGATTAGAGTTAGGACTGATGAGCGAATTAGGCCTTTGATCATTTACTCAGACAGTCGTTGTTGTGTCCGACCAGTAATTCGACTGTCAAACCCCAATTCTCGAAAGTGAGATGCACGTTGAGTCCGCATGAGGTGGTGGCGTGGTTCAAGGGAGAGGGTGGGATGGGATCGGGACCGGAGTTGGCGAGCTGGGGGAGGATGATGGGTGGGCATGCTTAGTATTGCCAACGATTGCTTGTTCGCTGGGCCGAATCCAAGCATCTGTGCTATGCTAGATGCATGCTCTACGCGAATATCGACTATCCCTTGATCTTCTTCGATCGACCTTGGCGCTGAATGCGTATCGTCAGCCCTGGCCGAAGCACGGGTCATTCGAACAAATGGCTGGCCACACCGCCCACTGACCTTTTTCATCCTCTGTAACCTCTTCGCCGACATCTTCGCCCTCGCCTCCTCCGATCTAATCTTCTCAGCCTGCCTCTCTCTCCTATCCCTCAACGCCGTCCGCTTTCTAACAGCATCACGCTCTCATCAGCTCCTTCTCATACAGCGGTCAGGATCCGCACCGATCCGCCTCAGCATCCTTCGCCTCCTTCATCTCCCTCTCCACACCCCTCACCGCCTCGCGCCGCTTTTCGAGTTCCTTGCGCTTCTGGAAAGGCGATTTGGCGAATGCGGAGAGGTAGGATCGGCGAATTGCGGATCTTGTAGCTTTGTGCGCTTTGCCTGGTGTGCGGCCCAGCTTGGGGGCTGAGAGATCCACGAGTGGAAGGCTGGAGGTGAAAGCGGTGGGCTGGTCCATGGTAGCCAGATTTGCGCGGTACTGGAAGGGAAAGTGAATTGTGGGTGAGAAGCAAGATCAAAACTCGACGGACATGCGGCGTACTCCGTCAGCGCGTCACGCTAGGACGCACCAGCCACATCTCATGTTTCTGGTTTCACAATTCATATTTCTCCCTTACGTCTCGGGTTTCTTGTCTGTCGAGTCTAGGAGAGGCCCAAGTGCCCTGAGAGCGTTGTTCTTGTCATCCTGATTGTGTCTTGTGTTCGGCTGGTCCGATATCGATCTTGCGATATAAAGGATAGACATGATGAGCAGCGTGCAGGTCACCCCAAGGAAGCGAAAGCCAGCGGCCGACGTCGAGACACCTAGAACCGGTGGGAAGGGCAAAAGCAGATCGTATGCCATGGTAATATAAGCGAAGATCGTATGCTTATCTGAGCAGTACACCCACCCCGAACCCGCCCCTCGCTCCCTTCCCCACTCCTCCTTCCTCCCGTCACCGCCACGAAAAGCTCTCCCAACCCATCTTCGGTCCTGCCAAGATTCTCACTCCACCCGCAACTCCCTCCAAGCATGCATCTAAAAGCTCCAGCCTCCCGACACATCTTCAGACACTGCTCACCTTGCATCATGCTTTCCACCTCGCCCTATCACTACATATCGCGACCCATCCTCCTGTCCTTCCGCCTCATCCGCCTAGTACGACCAAGGTCGACTTGCCGAATCTTACCAACTACCTAGCGATCAAAGAGACGGTCGAGCGGACCAGCGGTCGTCGATTCGGGCTGCTTGAGTTAGGGCGCCTTGCTCGGATCTGGGCGTGGGATGGTAAGGCTCTACCGGACGAGAAGAGCATTTCGGAAAAGCGGAAGCGAGATGGTGACGACGATAACCCGTTCCTCGTGCCTTCCGATCGACCCAGCACGAGTCTTATCCAAGTCTCCGGGCTAAGCTATCTGATCACGCCTACGCGGACGTTGGATCCGCAATCTGGGCGGAGGGTGTACACCTATGGTTTGGGGATAGAGCTGGACTTGAAGCCGGGCGAGACGAGACAGGTGCTACATGGCGGTGCAGAGGGTGGACTGGGTAACAAGGGTCAAGGAGGAGGGGCTGGGGCGATCGGACGGTGGAATTCCGGATCGGACGGGAGACAGGAGGTTTTCAGGGAGAGGCTGGAGAGATGGTTTGAGCTGAATGGAGGGACTGAGGTCGGTCTTCCAACCCTTGATTTCCGGTGCCGCTGTCAGCGCGCCCTGCGAGGAGGCTAACCCATTGCTCTCTAGGTGTCATTGCATGTTTCAAACCTACCTACGCTGTCGACTTCCGAAAGCTCCACTCGGTCCTCCATACCTACCATCCCCGTCCTTCCGCTCCCACACCTACCTGCTTCCACCCTGTTGCCTTCCGCCAATCTCTTTTCTAATTCTGCGATAAGCGCTGCACCCGGCTTGACTTCCACGCCAAAGCAGAAACCACTAGACTCGGCAGCCGGACTATCTGATCCATTTGTGCTAGAGGAGAAGAAGGACTCGAAAGGCAAGGTGATCAGGCCGGGCTCGGTGGAAGATCGGAAACAAGCAATGATGGATCGGATCAAAGCTCGATCAGGGTCCTCGAAGACACCTCTTCCGACACTCGGATCCTCTTTTGGCAGCTTCAAGAAAGCTAACCTGTCCGCTGCTGCACAGCAGGAGGAGCTGAAAAGGCGGAGCACCCTGAGTCGGCTCGAGGGAATCGCGGAGGGCGTCTGGATGTGGGTTTGGCCGATATTGGGCGTCTTTTGCCTGCTCTTGATTCTTGAGCAGGCTTGCAGATGCCAGGTAGAGCTTGCTGACCTAAAACCTCAGGATGTTCTCTGCCCCCTCACCCGGGCCGAGCACATTGCCGACACCACCGCGAGGAAAGCGAAAAGCGATCCGGATGGCGGAGGTCGCGGATGTCATAGTCAAAAGCTCCAAGACGCCCATCTCTTCGGGTGAGTCAGCGATTGAGCCTGTGGCAGCTGTCAAAGCTCTCGCTTAGACAGTAGTCCTGACACGCGACGTAGCCGAAGCCCAAGCATCTTTGCAGCTTCTAACCGACCTCTGCCCATTCTTTCTGACGATCAAGAACATCGCGAAGCAAGAATGGCTGGAGATGCCGTCGACTCTCGCTGCGTCAGCCTGTCCGCCATCTCCTGGATCGAACGCGCTTGTCCCGGCGCCGCCGATATCCCCGGTGGCCAAAGGACGGGTGGAATTAGCGGGACCTGCCAGTCCGGGACGGGTGAGAAGGGTGGGCGGTTTGAGGGAGGTGAGGGAGAAGATCAGGCGGGAACTGGGGGATTGAGGGGGTAGATCTTGATGCATTCATATCACAACCACAGGCTTGAAACGCATTGACCCTCCTTTCGCGGTCCGCACAGTATGCGTGTCATGATCGCTCATCCTATGAACAGCCGCGACATCCAGTATCTCATCCAGATTTGATCGATGTCAAACGCTCTCGAACACCACTTTGCGAGTGTACTATGGGCGACATCTTCCCCGAACACCCTGCCCTGCCCCTGGACCTCCTTCCCTTGATAGTCGAGCACCTCGTCCGCTCCCAAGCTCAAGCGACGCTCGCCATCTTCTGCCGCCTAGACAAATCGACCCGGGGCCGAAGTCGACCATCGCTGTACCATACGATCCGCCTCGCCTCGCCTCAATCGATCGCTGCATTCCTCGCCATATTCAGCCCTTCCGTGCCCAGCGACCTTGCATCCTCATACCTCGAAGACACCCACCACCTCGAGATCGAGCTCGATGACACCTACCTCCAGCACCGAGCTTTCACAGAGACCCTTGGCTATCCATTCGGTACACGTCCAGACAATACCACCCGCCCACATGGCCTATTCCCACGACTCCAAACATTACACATCACAACCTATACCACCCAAGAACCCGAGTTGAGCATACATGTCAGCGACCCTCCGAGTCTCCCAGTCCTGGTAGCTCGACTCCTAAGTCTGGCAAAGTGCAGACATCTCCGATGGAAGCATTGCGACGAGAAACTTCCCAGACTATCGCCGATGGAGGAAGCTGCGTGGTTGACTTCGGCGCAGGCAGCTTTGGTGGGCCACATACGGGACGGCGCGATCAGCCAGGAAGTCCCACCGGATCTCGGACTTTGGGAGGCCCCTATTAGGTCAGATTTGAGATTCGTGAGAGTTGACGGTGCGGCGCTCGATTGGATGTGGGCGAGGACGATGCGCGAGATGCCGAGGGGTGAGGAGGTGCTCGTGGTCTACGTGGACTGTTTGAATTGTGGGATTCCGCTGGAAGAGAGGAGGCTTGAGCTGTTGAAGGGACTGGAGAGGGAGGGGCTCATCAGATGGGTTCAGGAGGAAGAAGGACCAGATGGGGCGGAAGAGTGGAGGGAGTGGGTTCGAGCGAAGCCGTGGAAGCGAGTACGAGGCGGGAGCTGAGAATGCCACATCCATGGACTGCCACACTCGTCGATCGTTGCGCTCAGACCTCTCTGAGAACGATCCGACCATTTCTCCCATCAGTTCCTCTTTCTCGGCCTGGTTTTGGATAAGGCGACGCTCATAAGCTGATCCTCCACTCGTATCCGAACTTTGCAGCGAGCTCAGTCCATTAAAGAGCCTAGCTGAGCTTGCATCGTCCTCAGACCCCCGATGTGCAACCTCATGATGTCCCATCTGACCATCCCCATCCCACCGGAACTCTTGAACATCATTGCCGATCTTTCGAAGCATATGGCACTCTAGCCACACTGTGTCAGCTCGACAAAGCAGCCAACGATTCCTTCACGCCCAAGCTCTATCATCTCGTCCGCCTGACTTCCGCTCGATCCCTCGCTACCTTCTTCGATCGATTCGACACGGGCATCTCGTGGCAAGCCGGATGGGTCGGGTATGACTGCTCTGATGCGCCGAAAAAGGAGAACGACCGCTATGGCCAGCGCTGCTGCGAGTTGCCGTCTCATGTCCATCACCTCGAGGTCGAAATGGAGGAGTCGTTCGAAGAAGATCAGTCAGCCATACGACATCGCGGAAGGGTACGAGCTCAATAACGGGATGTTTCCCGAGATCGAGACTCTTCACATCCACATCGGAGGTGAAGACGTCAAGAAGTGGGCGCATGTTTGCCCCATCTGGGGCGAACCGCCGGACATACCGATCATGGTGCGGCGAATCATCGTCGGCGCAAACGGCCTTCACGTCAAATGGTCACAGTCTGACCTATACGCTGATTTTGCAAAACGCCGGGACTTCTTCCATCCAAGGATTTCGAGATCCTCCACTTGGTGAGGATACCCAGCCATTCAAATTCCCAGAGGGGGAGCGCGAAGAGTTGCCCCTCGGCTCCCAACGATTCGATCTATACGACCCTCCGCTTGACTTCTTGAGGATCAATATTCAAGCTTCGCATCTGCATGAGCAGCTTCAGCATGTATTGACCCACCGTTACGTGAGGCAGGAGCAACGCAATCGAACGATGCCCCTCCTGATCTACCTCAATCTCACGGGTGCATCGTCCATCCCTCCTGTAGATGGGGACGATGTAGTCGATTTCGATGACTCCGCCATACAGTTGGAAGAGCTTGAGTATTATGCAAACAAGGGCGATATCCCACTCGTCGTTGAGGACGCGCGTATCGCGCAGTCCGGGGCCGACTGGCGCGCATGGCTGGAGAAGAAGGAGTGGTTCGATGCGACTTTAGGCTTGATCGAGGCCACCGAGGGAGATGACATAAGAGCGTTTATGCACACATCAAAGAGACGCGTCTCAAATGCGGTGGGTTAGCGCTCTCTTCCACTGCGTTTTTTAGGAGGTCCGATGCGCACGGAGACTCTGAAGAGTGCGAGAGCGCTTATTCGCTACCGGACCATTGCAGATACAAACATGCCACAATGTCTCTTGACCTCGGCATCGTCACCGCCCGGTATTCATTATCATGACGCGTCATCCCGAGGTACTCAGTCTCAAAGCTTTGCATTCTGTGCCTCTCAAGCGTCAGGACGGGCTTGCTGGTCCTTTCAACGGTCGCAATGTGTATATCCTCTTTGTGTTGAGAACAGCATCCTTGCCAACTCGGATTTGCTACCCTGCACATCAAGCACTGCCTCATCGCCGTACGCCCGGATCGCATGAATGAGTCGGACGAACCCATCAAAAGATTTTCAGTCACCTCATACACTTTCAATCCCTTACGAAAAATTCCGCCTTCGACTACACCACTGCACCGTGTATGATTGAGCTCGTCACCATTCCCCTCTTTAGTCCGGATCCTTATTTGCGAACTCCTCTCCCATCTCCGAGCCCTCCTCGCCTAACTTACCTGTTCTCGGGTCCCGATCCCAGCCAAATTCCTCTGCCATCCTCCCCTAATCCGACATGCCCCTGGACCCCCCTCCCGACATTCTATTCAAACCCATGCAGAGCTCGGCTGTGAATTCGATCGAGGGCTCTGCGCCTTCAGACCCTCCTTCCTTCGCAGCTGGAGGATCGCAACGCGACTCCCCGACTCCTTCTTCCACAGCATCTCCTTCCTCCGCAATGGCCGAATCGAAACGCGATCCCCAGACTCGTTCTCTCGCAGCCCACCCCACGGCTTTCTCTATGGTCTCGACTGCCCGTTCGGGTACTTTGGGTACTCCTCGGTGGTCAAGCCCCGGCTGCACTAACATGTGTGAGTCGCTTCGCCCAAGAAATGTCTATCGCTGATAGAAACTAGCAGGCGAAGGCTCCCGATACCGACGAGGCCGAAGAGGCGCTCCGGGCGAAGCTTGTGTCGGAGACGAAAGTCGAAATGGCAGTACCAAGCGAGCCTCCAGAGAATGTAGATCAGAGCCTACGCTCGGAGGATGAGGTATCTCGAGGAATGGCTAGCGGATCGTAAAGGGCCAACTCAGGAAGGGGCGATAAGGGAAAGGAGGGTTCGGAGAAGGATTCGGGAAGGACTAGGTGAGCAAGATTATGCTTGATTTGGCTGATTCCAGCTTCGCCGGCGTCGAGACGGTCAGAGGAGAGGACGGAGGAGGACAGGGAGGAAGCACGGAAGGGCAAAAAGCCAGATCCCAGGGCCTAGCTCGCTCATCAGTATCGTTTGAACATTGGCTACCATTTCCGCGGTATCGTTTCACTTAGCTAGTCTCCCACCACTCTAGCTAGTGATTTTCTTCTGAGTCTGACTACGACATAGATGGCTCGCATGTACGTCTGACTACGACGATTGGGTCAGAGATCGCGTAGGCTGAAGGATGTGCCTGTGCGAAGCGAAGATAAGGGTACACTAGTGAGCTGTCTCCGTTTCGACTATCGATCCAGTCATACATGGCCGACTTTATGTATGGGTGCTGCGAAAGCCTGCACTCGAGATCTTGATCCAATATTAGACATAGAGCGCTAGTGTGACCGAATTGACCGCGAGCCAGTCCTACGAGTATCTCAACGTCAGCAATGAACAGAATTGCGAATGAAGGGAACCCACCCCTTCGGTCATCCACTTCTCCTCCTGCAATCGGTCAATATCGTTGACAATACTACCAGCGAATCACTCACAATCAAGAAATCTAAAGGCATGTCCACAAGGTGTCCCCGGATTTTGCTCAATTCCTCCTTGACCTGCTGCAGCGACAGGTCCCTATTCGTCACATGCCCAGTCTGGTCCCATTAGCGTATATCCCCTCTCGCGTTCTGGGACACTCACCGAGATACCCGCATTGGGAGTGAGATAATCAACGTAACCCTTCCAGGACCTGATCGTATCGTTCGGCACCTGCCTGAAGACCTTCTCGAACGCCGCGCGATTGCTTCGACCGGTCCCGATCCAGAGCTGCTGGAATTGATCGGAGAGGACATCTTCGACCATCTTGTCCGATTCGGAGCCAAAGTCGTATTCGTGAGGGATAGGTGCGGGGAGCATGGCGGCAGTCGGTTGATCTTTAGGGTCGTATGCTGGCTGATTGGGGAGAAGACCGATATGCTCTGCAGCGATATCAGGACTCACTCAATAGCCAGGACAAGCTACTCGCCTCGCATGAGAGTTCTTCGCCACGTCGTAGCCATCCGCCCTGCCATGTACTTCTTGCCGTCCATCATGGATTCCACCATATCCGAGTCCTCTACGAGCCATTCAGTTCCCTCGGCATATCCCGGAATCGGCAGACTGACCTATGAGAATGGCAATCTCCGAGTCGTGGTCCCCCTTCTGACTCCGGTCGTTCAGATTCGAGCTACCACAGATCGCTCTTCGGTCATCGACAATCATGACCTTGCTGTGGATATAGCAGAGCTTAGTCTTATCAGCACTCGTTTGTTTTCGAATTCTGCGCGGACGCACCTCCGAAACCAAGCAGGACAGCTCTTCTTCGTCGGTACCTTCCCATCTTTCATTCAATAGAGGAGTCTTGTCCTGCAATGCGTGTTGCCCAACTACAGGAACGTTAACGGACACGATCGTCCCAGACTGAACAGCGTACTGTTGTCCGAGCTACAACTCCGTGAGCTCACACGTTATCATCTCCGTAGATGTCACTCACATATGTCGGTCGTCCTTCACAGCCGCATCTTCAAACCGCTTGAGGATGCTCTTCGCCTATCACATAGCTCAGCCAACGGCTTGAATGCGAGGGACTCAGAGCGCACCTCATCGATGGTCTTCGGCAAGTGCACCGCCTTGTCTACGGTGTCCTTTTTCCCGATCTGATCTACCGATGTAGACTGATCGTGCGGCTTCTCGATATTAACCACCTCGTTCTTCCCTCCCGGTACATCGTCCGAGCCGATGTAAACCTTGGCCAGGGCGACTTGGGCTTCGTGGAAGGTGACGCCGGACTGGAGATCGTCAGACAGATATTGCAATCCGAGGCCGTGTGACTGACCCTTTTCTCCATGTCGGCAATCTGCTTCCAAGGTGTATTGATGCGGTCATAGCTACGCAGGTTCCAAAACTAGCATCGGCCATCAGGACCCCCACATCCTATTATGACCGGCGCTCACCGAGATATACTCCATACTAATAGCGATGTTAGCATTGTCGCTGAGGAGGAAATCACTCACGGGTCATAACCGGCATTCCTGACCAGGTCGAAGATCGAAGAACCGCCACGATTGATACTTCGATATTGGGCCTCCATAATAGCCTTCAGCCCGGACTGACTTTGGATATCCCCAGGCTATACGTGATGAGTCAGCGCATAGCCTTATTCGGTAGAGCTGCGGAAGCCTACGAAAGCTCTGCGCACCGGAAGGTCAGTCATCTATCATGGAAGATTCGGCAGATACGTACGGCACTGCCGGGATGACAACGACAATCTTGAATTTTCTTGCCTCTTTAGCGGCAGATATAATGCGTTCAGCCATAGCGAGACCTATAGGAGTCTTTCATCAGCTCCAAGATGTGCCTCACCTCAGGCACAAACCGATCAAGTTCTTCACAGGCCCTCCTGTCTCTGTAGCTGTGATGCTGCGAGCTATATCAGACCCTGTCGCTTCTGAAACATGAGTCTTACACTAAGGCGTCGTTAGCGATTTTACCTCGGCTTGAACATCACTCACAGAACTGGTTCTCCAAGTAGATGCAGTGATTCGACTCCCTGATCATCCCGATATATGCCTCTACAGGACTTCAATCTTTTCCATCATCCTCAGGCATGAGATCCGCTCACGTTGTATACTGTCCTCAAGCAAGATGCCATGACTCCAATCCGCTGCAGATCGCAAGACCTGGACCCGGCAAGTCCCGTGAGGTACAGCCTCCCCAGCTCGAGGACTTTCCGAGGGCGGGAAATGATATGGATGAGCAAAATGCCTTCCTCGCTGGATTTCAAGTCAGACGTGAAAATGGCTCAGGTTCAAAGGGAATCTCGCCTCCTTCCACTCTGCTAGATGCGGGTGATTTGAGCGGAACTCGTTCTCTTTGGTTTTCTTCTCTTCGTCTTTCCGCGATGAGACATCATCCCAGGCTGGAGGACGATTAGCGGTTAGCAAGAGACCGAAGAATAGAGTGCAACATACGAGATGGTAGGGCGAGCCATTCCATGCGGTGGTCATGCCGGTACCTGGAACGTCGTATGACGCGAGTATGGGCGAGCGGAAGAGGGCTTACTTCATGTTTTTGACCTGTATTGTCGGTCAACTCTGGCAGTCATGCTGTACCTGAATACTAACGAAGTTCCATCTTTCGCAGAAATGCTGGACCAAGTCAACCACACTCGGTCCCAACAAAGTCATCGAGGTGTCATGCCAAGCTGCAATCTCAGGATTAGCCAAAATGGACTGGGTTGATTGCGATGGAATCAGTACGTCCGCATTCTTGGCGCATCCTGAATGGCCAAAGCGTTCGAGGTGTACTTCTCCACCGTCTAAAAGGACGAGGTATCAGCTAGATCATACAGCGACAAGACTCGCGGCCGACCTGAAAATCCATGATACGAGAATTGTTATAATCTGCTCGGTGATAAGCTTAGTATATCTTCGATGCGAGAAGCCCACCCTGACCCGGAAACAAACTCTTAAAGAACTCCGTCGGATGCACATCCGCTAAAGGGTGATTTCTCGTATCCCATCGACCATAGCAAGCATCCAGTCCGCCCATCGCGGCGACCCTGTTGTCCACGACGCAGAGCTTCTCGTGATGGGAGAAGTAGTAGACCAGCTCGCCTACCCGACAGATCAGAAAGACGGCTCCGCACATGGAAGGCAATTTCACAAACCGCCAGAGTGATCTGGATGACGCATGCAAGCGATGTTCTCGTGGAGGTCCTCGAGGGCGTGCTATCGGGCATCATTGAGTCAAACTCGTCGGTGCGATTCCGGAGCACCAACCTTGGTATGCTTCGACGATAAGCTCATAGAGGCCGTGACCTGCAGCTCCGTCAGTCGATGATCATAGTAGCAAGCCCACTGCCTGCGATAGACCAGACTGACCTCCTTGTAAACCATTACATAAATCCGGACCCCTTGCTCGGCCTTCTTCTTCAGCAACCGGTCAAGTCGCCATCCCGGGAAGAACGCCGCAGGTCGTCTCAACTACGAGACAAAGAGGACGTTTTCAGCTTCCAGTGCTAAATCTGAAGGAGGCATGCCTACTTGCAGCTCAGGAGACAGCCACCAATCAAGGATCATTATACTCTGCGAAACACCTCGAATCAGCTCAAAGCTAAATGTTGTGTCACGGGACGCACCTCCTTCGCCGAATCTATAATCTCCGACATCGCCCAGAAGTAATCTGCGACCTTGTCCATCAGCTGAGAACAATACACCCGCTCGTTCGCCAGCACCATGTCCATCCACATGCCATTTGACGGTATTCCCATCCCGCTCTCCCGCGAAGCTCCTGAACCGATGCGCATCCCTCATAGCCTCCATCCTCGCGTCCACCTCCTTCTCCCAAGCCTCGTCATGTCGATGGTTCGGGTTGAGCGTCGTGGATACCGCCGTCCCAAGGCGGGACATGTCCGAAGCCAGATGATCTATCTTCGACCTGAGCTTCGAGAATGGATGCGAAGTAGGGTTCGGGTGTTTGCCCACATCGAGGTTGGCCATCTTGGAGAAGCCCACACCGACAGCGATATAATAAATGAGGTCTGGCAAGTAAATGAGGTCTTACAAGCAGATAGTAGCGATAAGTCTTGCTTCGGCAGCGAGGAAGACGTCCTTTAAGGTCCAAGCCTCGAGACTATTACGTAATAGGAAGACGGAGATGTTTCCGCGGACCCAGACTTTTATCAATTTCCACCTGTGCTAGGAGTCGTCGCTGCTCCTTCCTCAGCCTGATCAATTCTCCTTCTCTTTGAGACTGAATTAGATTTCGGTCATCTATGCCTCTCCTCAAACCGCCAGCACCGGATCTTCGACCATCTGAGCTTAGCTACACCGATGCGTACAACTCGATAGTATCCCGAGTCCGACGGAGTGGAGGCTCAGGCTCGGGGGGAGTGGTGATACTGGTCGGAGTGGATGTGGTTCGTCCTAGCCTCGATGAAACTCAAAGGACTGGCTCGACATCGCGCTAATGTTAGCCTTCACAGGATGGTTTGCTCGCTGCTCGAATATTGGCATCCCTGTTCAAGCAGGACGACATTCCATACCGACTAGTACCAGTAGGCGGCTATTCCGAGCTCGAAGCCAGGCGGGACGAAGCCCTCGCATCGGAAGAGGTGCATTCCTGCATTGTTTGGCCCGTACCATAGCTGACATGGTTGTCCAGCTGCATACCCTCATCCTCCTCGCTCTCGGTTCCCTTCTTCCCCTTTCAACCTACTTCCCCCTCCCCAACGGATGCCATCTCCACACCATCGATTCTCATCGGCCATGGAACCTGCAGAACCTGTTTGGACTGGATTTGGATGCTGCGGAGGATGGAGAAGGGGCAAGCTCGGAGGGGAGGATATGGGTTTGGGGAGATGGTGAGGAAGGACAAATGGCAGGGGTGAAGAAGAGCTGGGAGGCGCTTGAGGTAGGTTTAAGGGATCACAGTTGAGCTCACGGGAATAGTATGAGCCAACGGAGTCTGACTCAGAGTCCGATTCGGATGCGGAGGACGACGACGAGGCCGAGGAGGATGAGCCAGATGACGCGGATGGAGATGTCAGCGGTGAGGAGGGCGAGAACGGTCTGCAAGGGAACAAGCGGCGGCGAGTGGGCTTGGATGGGGCTAAGAAGAAGCGCCGGAAAGACGGGGACGACGATCGAGTGAGCGAGTTCGACTATGATTCCCCAGTACTAATACAGTATAGCCTCGTAAGCTGCCCCGAGCTGTCCGAGATGCCCACTACGACCGGATCCAGCGATACTACGAGTCCGGGACCTCCTACGGGATGTCCGCCGCTCAAACCGTCTACCTCCTCGCCACCGTCCTCGAGCGAGCGGACAATGATCTTCTCTGGCTCGCCATCCTCGGCGTCACCTACCAATACATATCCGCTCGGATAGACCGAGAGCGATATGATCTGTACCACTCGCTCTTCCTCGATGAGGTAGCACGACTGAACCACTTGCCCCTTGGTGCGAGGGTGCCCAATCCTGACGATAGGAGTATCGCCAAGGCTGAGGAGTTGAGGTTCATGCTCTTTCGACATTGGAATCTCTATGATGCGATGCTGCACTCGGGATATGTGGCGGGACGGATGAGAATCTGGAAGGAGAAAGGGCGAAAGCGATTACAGGGATTGCTTGCGAAGATGGGGTGGGTTGACTCGCCTCGTCCGACCTTCAGAATGCTGACTCAAGCGGCAGCTTCTCATTGCAGCAATGCCAACAGGCGTACGCTCACATGGACATGGACCTAAAACGTCACCTGCCAGAGAAGCTGGAAGCGATCGCCCCAGAGTATGGGCTTGTCGAGCTCGCCTATCCCTCCTTCACGCGGGCATACGGCTTCCAGCTAGCCTCGCTATCCGCAGCCGACGCAGTCGAGGGACTGAGCGCGCTGCTCGAAGCTGCAATGGGTGTGCGATTAGAGGTGGACAGGGAAGGTGGACGAGGCGGAGGCGAGTGGTTTGGCGGGACTCGACGATGGGCAGTTGGCGGTGTCGAGGACAAGGAGAATGTCGATCCGCGGCGGACAGCGGAGGTACAGCAGATAGCCGGAGAGACGCAGGAGAAGAGGAAGGAGCAGGCGTGGCACGTCCAGAACTTCTGGATAGCCTTCGATGCCCTCGAAGAGTAAGCTCAATCCACCTTGACGAGAATTCCAGCTTGACGTCCGCAGTATCGGTCTCCTTCGCAGATCCCTCCCCTTAGCCATGACACTGCACAAAGCCATCATCCGCCAAGGATCCTCTCTTCTCGACAAAGCCACCATCCGCCCACTCCGGACCTTCCGATTCGCAGCGATGCGAGAAGGCCCTGACCTCCGGCTGTTCTGCCATCCATCGACGCTCTCGCGACTTGCGCTCTGGCTCGTCGACGCCACGCGCGATCGGTGGGCGGAGAAGGACGCTCGAGGAGGGCGGATAACGAAGAGTCTGCCATTCGTGGTTGCGTGTTTGAATGAGGATAAGGGGACGTATCTTGTGGTCGGAGTCACGGGAGCACCGGAATATGGGGATGTGCGGAAGAAGTGAGTGCCCAGGGTATACGGGTCAAGCTTTGCTGACCCGATCGTCGCATCGCAGCAAGTTTGGCTTGGCGTTCCAGCAAGCAGCGGAGGAGAGCGGGGCCGGCGCGAAACACGATATGTTCGACACGAGCGTCGTGGAGGTCCGTCAAGCGGATCTCACCTCCTTCATCGAGAGCTTGCATCTGCGTTCAGCATGATCGCCCGAACTGTATCAGCCTGAAATCTCATGCGGTATTAGCCATTGTGATGCATTGCATCTCATCTTTTCTTTTCTGTCCCTTTCACCCTATGGTGCTTCTTGGCTTCCTCACGTCTCGGTACCACCCATCTCCCGACCGCCAGATTCCCCCGCAGCACAAGCAGATCTCTCGCCATCCCCATAGAATCCCATCCAAGCCGTATCTTGCTGCCATCGACTTCATGCCATGCGACTGCGACCTCGCGGAATGGGATGGGCGGGACGATGAGCGATGCGAGGAGGAGGAGCTCGACGTCGAATGACCAGCGGGGGAGGTGAAGGGTAGGGAAGAGCAGTCGGGCGGTTTCTCGAGTGAAGAGCTGTGCCGACACGCGATGATCAGCCTCGAACCCCGCTAACGCAAGGACGTACCTTGAAGCCGCATTGCGTATCTTTAATTCCCCGGACGCCTAGTGTCCGCAGGAAGAGGTGGAAGCCGTGCATGAGCACATTCCGAGCTCTGCTTCTCTGCTCGGATCAGCTCTTCCCATTTCCAAACCAACACGGCTGGAGACACACCTTGACCACCGCATCGGATTTGACCAAATGCGCTCGACTCCCCACGACCATCCCTTGCCCGTCCGCATCCTTCACCTCGTCCATAGCCTTCAGCAGCAAATCGAGATCCGCAAACCGCGTCGCCCCATCCGCATCGGCGAAGAGTATCAACCTCCCTCGAGAATTCACCACTCCCTACCCATCAATCAGCCCGGTTCCTGTTGACGAGAGAGGACCCACATGCTGCACCGCCCCTCCCTTCCCCCGGTTCCTCCTCAGCCTCACCACCCGTATCTCGACCCTCTCCGCTTCCCCCCATTTCCTTGCCAATTCCTGCGCAGCTCTAGTCGTCCCATCACTCGATCCATCATCGACCGCCAACAATTCCACGCCCTCCTTCCTCAAACCCTCGTTCCCGGGGGCTAGGAGATACTCCATAGCTTCGTCCAGCATAATGCCCAATCGGTCATCCTCGTTGAAGGCCGGCACGACTATGCTCAAGGCGAGAGTGGGGTCGTCGTTGAGCGAGGGCAGCTGGGATGGGGTTGAGGTGGGGATGGTGGTGTATGTTTGCTCGGAGGGGTGGGGTTCGGGTGGGTTGGGGGTGAAGAGGAGGAGCAGGAAGTGGAACTGTTTGGGACATCAGCAATCTTCAAGGTGGAGCTTGGGGAGAAAGGACTGTGATGATCAGAGTCCCGAGGATGGACGGCGCGATGCTGAGGATGAGGAGGGTCGACATCGTTGATCGTGTGGCAGGAGGAGAAAGGAGCTGCCCCAAAGATTGCACCTAGTGCCGTTCCGGATGCCGTTCTGAAGTATGCGAAAGGTCAATCTGGGAGAGCAAGACCCGCAGGAATGAGGTCTGTCTTGATGCTGACGTCTCCATGTAAGGCCAAGGAAAGAGGATCACGACGAGCTACGGGACTGACTTTTCGTCCAAGGTTCTGTTCCTGAAAACACAGCAAACTAATCACGTGTTTCGATGTATCCTGTGGGGGAAATCCTCTCAAGTCTCTCTCTGATCATCGGTCTTTCCGGAACGATCTTATGCAAGAATAACTATGATTACTGATCCGGATGCCAGACGTCATTGAAATCATGGCGCTCCCTCGGCCAAGCTGTCATTCCTCGCCGTCCTTCACTTCCTGAAGCGCAGAGTCGACCTGCTTGACCTCCGCGCCGGGCGACGCATCGGTGGGGAGCTGTGAGGAATCCGGTCATTATCGAGTCCTGTGGGACAATCAGAGACTCACTTGCAGTCCGTCATCATCGACGATATCCTTGCCGTCTGCCGCTCCAGAGATCGCGACAGCTATTGGGTATAAGCGACTCATGCTTCCGCGGACATTGGCACCCACTGTGAGTCGGTTCTTTCGCCCCTCCCGTCTCTGGCATGGTCGACTCCCCATCGATCGCCTCATCGCCGCCGTCGACGTCACCCAGCGCCGCCGCAATCTTCTTCTGCATCTTCGCGATCAGCTTTTCCACCCGCTCAATCTCTGCCTGCTAAAGTGAGCAAGAACTTCCGATGAGAGCGTAAGGCACACCTTAGTCTTTGTCGCGGAGTTCGCCTCGAACCAAGCCTTCTTCGTATCAAGATCGTCAAGAGTCCTGCTTATATCCTCCTTCCCCGTCGGCGGGGAGATACCAAGCACGAGCAATGCGCTGAGCAAGCTCATCGGCAGATTCACCGCGGCGTCCTTCCCGCTTCCCTCCGCTGCAACCGGAGCTTCTCCCTTCTTTCCCTTCTTCTTTCCCTTGCCCTGTCCGCCAAAGAATCCGCCAAGCTCCTCATCCTCATCCTTCTTCTTCAGTGTCATCCCGGCAAAGTCACCCTCGACCTTGCGGGTCTCGAGCTCCTTTACTCCTTGCAACTGCGCCGTTGCCATCTTGTCACCGGCGTGTGTCGCCGGGACTGCACCGCCACCATACTTCCCCTTGAACCAGCCTATCAGGACGTTGCAGTCCTCGATCTCGCCGCCGAATGCTGGCATCTTCGCTTCTTCACGTAGTCGTGTAATCTCCTCGTCGCGGCGGACGGCGTCCTCCTTGGCCTTCTCAGCCTTGAAGCGGCCATTCCGTGCTTGTCGGTCGGCGTGCACCTTTGCGTAGTACCTAGCATCGTCAGCACCACAGATCTCGTCAGGCATCAACCGACTTGTCGTTATCTTCCCGGAATTTCTGCGCCGACTCCCGCTTCTTCCCATACAGCTCGTCCTGCCTTATCAGCCCGACTCCCTCTCGGTGTCCGCTTACCATCTGTGCCGAAAAAGCATTCCGCTCATCAAATAGCTTTCCCCTCTCCTCATACGCCTTATTGCCCTCCTCTCTCAATCCGTCCATCTCCTTCTTCAGCTCGTCGAACCGGTCGCTAACCTTGCGCGACTCGGGATCGTCAAGCTGCTTCCGGAGCTCATCAATCCTCGCTCGGTCCGCGGCGATGGCGTCATCGGCAGAACCGGATAATTCCATAGTTTTGCGGGACCGGCGGAGGGTGCTGATTTCCTGCAACGCTTTCTTCTCGTCGACGAGCTTCATCGAGCCAGACTCGATTTGCTTGTCCAGCGACCTATCACAAGATCAGCCGATCACAGAGCTTCCGAGCTCATCGGCGCCGGGACCCACGCAATGCGGTCGTCAATCTCCACGACGTTCCGGAACGACATCTTCCCCTTCTGCGCCTGAACATCCTTGATCTTCCGCCCAACACCTTCCTGAAGCCGCTTCATTTCATCCAGCGTCCTCCCTCTATCCGCCTTGAACTTTCCCTGCTCGCCCCGTAAATCGTCCATCTCCGCCTTGAGCTGGGACCGGCGGTCATTGGAGGTCGGCGCTTGTGTCAGGGAGATGCGAGAGCGAATGGCGTCCTGCTGGTCAGCTCCGCGCATACAAGATAAACTCACGAGCTTCGCTTTAACTCCAGCGATCTCCTTGTTGTGTTCCTCCTGCTCAGCATTGTACTTCGTCGGGTCCGGCTTTCCAAAAGCCTTCTTCTCGCCATCATCCGTCGTCCCGTTTGTAGATGCTACAGCTGGGACCGGAGCGGTCTTTTTGGGAGGGGCGACGGCAGTACCGTTGGCCCCCTTCCCGACCGGGGGCTTCAGCGAGGAACTGGGCGGCGGCATATCGAACTGAGGGGGGGATGCACCAAGGGCGACGGGCGTAGGGAAATAGGAGACGTGGAGACTCAGTTCAGCCAGCCACGTGAATTAACTCATTTCCGATGAGCAGCGCCTAGACTTCTTCGCCTATACAGATACCTTGTAGGCCTACTTCTCAGCTTCGCCCATCTCACCGATTCACGTCATCTTCCTATGAATGTCTTCTAAATCGCCTAGCTAGATATGCTCGAGATCTGAACAAAGTGCGGCAGACGAAGAGACGACTCAACGGTGTTCGGTAGAAGCCGGGGTGGTAGAAGCCTGACAAACATTGACGAGGTATTGCGGTAATATACGAAGAAATCGCAGCCCATCGGGCTCAAATACTACGAGAGAGCTACGACGCAGTCGACAGTTTGAATGCCCTATGAAGGAGAGCTGAGAGGTCAACCGCCATCGCATTTCTGCAAATGCTTGCAGGAATCCGAGGCTCCATAATTCGTAATCATTGGCCATTCGTGAAAATCGTCAATAATCGTCATCCGCCCCTTCACTGGACTCGTCCCCAGGGACCTCCTCCGCCGCTGCGCCTCATCAGCCCAATATAACCCAGATCGCGGTGGACTCACCAAAAACGTCGCCTTCGACCTCAGTATGGCCACTGCCACTCTCCGCGTCTCCGGTACTCGGCATACTTCCCCCAGCTCCCATCCCGGGTAGCGATTTTGTCCCCCTCGTTCCCGCACCGAGGGCACTGCTCTCGGGAGAAGACATGGGTGAGACGAGATTGATGGGGTTCGGCTGGCGGATAGTCGGTGGTCTGCCTAATCGGGAAGGCGGGAGAGCTTGACGGGGGAACTGGATGGTGGGTGTAGCTAGGCAATCACATCAGCGGATGCTCAATTCCGGGAGAAATGGCGAAGCGACCAGTGCCAGAAGCGGTCTTCGACTTCTTCCCATTCTTCGGCTTGTTGGGGGAACCTCTTCGCTTTCCATTTCCGCTTAATAAAGATTCTCAAGTCCGGCTATCAAAATAGTTTTCGGATGAGCAACAAGACTTACTCCTCCCCTTCTTCCCATTGGCGGTTTCAACGTCAGAATCGCCATTCTCCGATCCCTGCACATGAGGTGAAGGGCTCGACCGATCATTCGTCCCTAATCGTCGTGCTTTGGCAGCTGCCATACGAGACGCGCCGCGTCGTGTCGAGCCATTTAAACCGAGACACGTGCTAAGATGTGGGGCGTATCTCGTCGAGACAATCTGTATCTCGTCAATCGGAGACAGATAGATTAGAAAAAATGACGCACGGCCCGTCCGCAGACCAAGCAGTCAAAGAACACATTCCCATTCCCATCCATCCGTCCTGACCCGCTGGCGATACCGCTCGCCCCGCCGGTCCCCTTCTCTGGTCCCACAGTATATCCAGCGGTCCTGCTTTCAAGCATGGACGAAGATCCGGAGGCCTGAAGGGGAGTGGGCGGCGGCGAGGCGGTCCGAGATGCGGGCTTGGAAGGGCCTGCGTAGGGTTGGGAAGCTGGGGGTTGGAGGGTGTTGGTCGATGCTGCTGGTGGCGCAAGTGGAAGGTGAGAACGGCACCTCGCAGTCCATCAGCCAGGTATAGCAAGGGAGGTGAAACATATCGCCCACTTTGTTCCGCAAGTCCCGCAGATCACTCGGCCTCGCTTGATCTCGCGGTGAGCAGAGATGGCTGTAGTGAGGATGAGGTCGGAAAGTAGCTCGTCGAAGATGGCTTCGGCCTGGAGAATGATCACTCAGCTTACCAAACGGAATGGGCTAACGAGACCCACCACGCCGCGAATCTCTGGATCAACCTCGTCCGACATGACAGCTGGGGTTGAGCTGTAGACAGCCTTGTGCGAGCTGTTGCAGGCTCGGCTGTTTGCCGCTCAGCCAACTCAACCTAGCGGAACAATCGGTACGACGTCAAAGAACGGCGAGATACCCACCAAAGACGACTAACTTTCTTTTGAACTGGGGACGACCTGTGCCGACCAAACCCGGATTTGAAGACCACGTGTTTCGCTCGAACCATTTCGCCGAAGCACCGCCCACTCTGTATACAGACCGAAAGATCTCCCTCAGCATCGACGTCTTGTAGATGTGATGTACACAGACAATCCTGTACCTTTTGCCTTGCCACCCGAACATCACGCAGTGACAAATCCTATAATATCACACCTGTAATTATCCTTTGTCTCTGTGAATATCGTCAAGAACCGAAGCAGTTTGACTCCCCTCGACAGGATGTACAACCAGAACCAGAATGTCAATGGCTATGCCCCGCCTCAACAGCAATGGGGTGCCCCTCCTCCACCTCAACAATATGGTGCTCCTCCACCTCAGCAATACGGAAATGCTCCACCTCAGCAGTACGGCAGCGCTCCAGCTCAGCAGAACGGAGCTGCACCTTTTCAACAGTATGGCGCTCCCCCAACTCAGCAATTCGGCCAGCAATACGGCGCTCCCCAACAGCAATATGGCGCACCACAGCAATACGGTGCCCCTCCACAACAACCACAATGGGGTGCACCACCTCCTCCCCAGCCTCAGCACTACGGCGCCCCTTCCCCTGAACCTTACGCCGCGCCGACTCAGTCGTACTGCGCTCAACCTCCTGCGCCGACTCATGCCGGACTACGATTCCTCGGCGTCGCCATCCCACCTCCTCCGCCCGCTTTACCTCTCTCGAACTTATCCGGGTATAATCCGCAGTTCGATGCCGAGCGGATCCGTAAAGCCACGAAGGTATGTATGAAACTCTATCGTACAGGCCTCTGACTGAACGGCTGTGTTGCAGGGCTTTGGAACGGACGAGAAGACGCTGATCGACACGCTCGCTTCCCTCGATGCTTTCCAAATGGACGTCATGTCCCGAACCTACGAGCAGATGGTCGGTCGGAGTTTTAGAGTCACCCTCGAGAAGGAGCTATCAAGCTGGTATGGTCCCCTATTTGGACAACAGGGCGAAGTCTAATAGGCTTCTCAGGCTGGAATACACCCTAGTCCTCCTCTCGCTCGGCCCGCTGCACGGCGACCTCCATCTCCTGCACCGAGCATGTCGAGGCGCCGGGACACACGAGGATCTGCTGAACGAGGTCCTGCTGGGCCGGACGAATGAGGAGATATGGTTACTCAAGGAGGGGTATCAGAGGATGTATCATCAGGATCTGGTGGCTGTCGTTCGTGGGGAGCTCAGTATGCAGACGGAACGGTGAGCTCAATCACCGCATTCCAATTCAAAAGCTTATGATTCATGGAAGGATGTTCAATATGGCTCTTTCAGGCACTCGCGATGAGAGTACCTATGTCAATCAACAGCTGGTCCAGCAGGATGTCGAAGCGCTTTACCGCGCTGGACCTGGGAAGATCGGGACGGTGAGCACGCTACGGAGCTCTTCGAGGAACTCGTGCTGATGATGACAGGACGAGATCGGTGTTTGTGGGATCCTCCTCTCCCGATCGGATGCGCATCTGCAGGCAATCGCTCAGAGCTTTCCACAACGGCATAGGCACTCTCTCTCCCAGATGTGCGTCACTGTCATGGCGGTCAGCCATGTGAGATACAGACTGACCGGCGCAGGATTCACGCCGAATTCTCTGGACACATGCGTGACGGCCTCCTCTACATCGTACGAGGCGCCGAGATGGACGGTCAAGGTGTCGTCCGGGACGCTGAGATGATGGAAGCGGCCATGGCGGGTATGGGCACAAAAGACGAGCGCATGTGAGCGCAAACCGACTATCGCTGGAATGGTCGTATGGCTGACGGCTAAGCAGGATCTACCGGATCGTCCGAGCTCACTGGAACAGACCCAGATTTGGGGCGATCAAGAACCAGTTCCAGACGTCACACAGGCGGAGTCTAAGACAAAGGGTCGAATCTGAAACGTCGGGGAAGTATGAGAAGGCGCTGGTGGCGATCATCGAACAAAACTAGGGGACGAGTGGGAGAATCTGTGGTTGGTGAATGCGGAGATGTTCGGAAAAGGATCTAATCGATCTAAAGGGATTGGGAGGTGTGATGCGTGCAGTTGCAACTGTACAGCGGTATTACAAGCCTTGGTGGTCTTCGCCTCTATACCCACTGGTGATTGATCAGTACTTGGAGGCGGCTCGATGCAAACGACTCACTTGGAAACCCCTCAGAACACCGGGACGAGGGCACTGCTTAATCCCGACCGCACGAATGCCACTCCAACCACAAACATCGCCGTCGCCCGTAATATGCTATGACGTTATCAGCCTTCACCGCTCCCTGAGCATGTTCCAGACTAGTAAAGTCTGACAGCACGAGAGACGCCAAGACTGACTTTAGGTTATCCGACCTGTGCTCGGGCGCTATGACCTGTTCTCGCCAGAACGCCACGAGGGGGTTGGAAGATTGTTCGGGTCGTTTGGAAGAGCCGAGGTAGGCGGGTGTGATCTGTTGGGGAGCGGACATGGCGGCGGAGGATGAAAGATTATACTCGCTGAGCGCGAAGAAGGTGGATGGAAGGACCACGAATGACGGCTATACGGGATTGAGTTGTTTGGGAGGTGTGTGGCGTTTCAGAAGTTGATGCCGTTTCAGCGCCCTTTACTCTCTCATCTCAAGAAGATCATGTGCTCAACTCGACATGAGCGATTCCCACGATCATGATCACCATGACTATGATCATGGCGATAACGATCAGCACGACCACGATCACGATGTCCCGCTCTCCGTCGGACCAAACGATTCGCTCTTCTCGCAAGTCGATTTGCCAAATGTTGTGGCTATGAACGCAGAAGGCGGAGCGGACGCGGGGCAGAAGGTCATCAAGTGAGCTACCTCAAGCTGACCCACTGAACGATACTGAACGGATTTCAGGAGCTGGGACGAACGAGATGACGAGACTCACGTACACCTCTTCCTTATTGTGGAAGGTTTAGGTTGACAGGGAGGATGATGTCAAGTAGTGGTGCGAGTCGGACGCGGATGACAGCTTGATCATCAAAAGTCGGTCTACATCAGCTCCTCGCAAGGCTTGAGTCAAGCTGACGAGCAACAACAGTACCCTTCATCTCGTCCGTCTCCGTCCGCTCAATCTCCCTCAAAGCCGGACCAAGCGGGCAAACACCATCGGCAATGCACCTCGTCAGTCCGCCCGCGTCAATATCAGCCATACGAGCTGCAGCGCCGGTGTGGGTGCTGATGGTAAGAATAGTTTCGCGACGCACCAGCCATGGATTTTTCAGACGCAGAATCCGCGACTCCGACGCAGGTGTTCGACATTGTGGAGACGCGGAAAGGGGTGGAATATCAGGTCAAGTGAGTCTGCCCACCATCAAGATTTACCGGAGTCCCCAGGGAAAGGGCAACGCTGATAGCGTCAGCAGAGCCGCAAAATTCGCCTCGCTCACCTCTCTCACCTTATTCTTCCCCGGAAACACCTCGCAAGGGGAGGAAGATACTACTCAGATATACTATATCGGACTGAGAGGGAAGTGGACACCGGTGAGTCCCGATCATCGCGGTGTCTCAGCATTGTGGCTGTGAACGGTCCTAACATGCGATAGCTCCCGAATCGGCCTGGAGTCATCATCTACGAGAGCGCGGCGAGACCGACGGATCATCAGATGGAGAGCATGGCCGCGGGGCAGGCTTGGCGGCCGGGGTACTAGCTCTCCAAGCGCTCCCTGGGTTCAATGCATCGATACGTCAGTCGACTCTGCTTCGACAAGGAGAACAGCCGCCACTCTCCCAGACCCCTGCGATTCCAGTCCCCATCCATGATGTCCCGATCTAATCTGTAAGCATGCAATCGGATCGGCCCAGGTCATCTGCTTCGGACTCGTATACTAGGCAGATCACCTAGCGGGGAAGAAGCTCAGATGCATGAACCAATATTATACTTGTAGTCCGTCGTGAGTGTCCATATCAGCCTTTGCTCCCTCTACACCCCGCAGGTTGTCCGTTCCCCTTATCTCCTCCTCGACGTTCTCCTTGATCTCCTGCAAGCTCTCCCCTCCCGCATGCTCCTTATCAGCCTATGTAACGTAGGTCGGCAAGTCAGCTTCCCACTCCGTGCTCCTAATTGTGGCTGGATCTCGGCCTAGCGCACCTTTGAGCTGACCCGCATCCACTCATCATCGCCCCACTCGCCTTCCCGCTAAACTCATAAACGCTCCTCCCCACCTCCCTCGCCATCTTCTGATCATACCATCCCGCCAACGAACACAATGGGGGTCGTTCACCTTGTAGATCGCGTGTGAGGAAACCCTCAGCTTCGGCTCGAGCTCGGTCGTCTCGGCGGACCTGGCGCCATTTCGCCAATTGAGACAAGTACTTTTCATCCCATTCTGCTCGTGTCGCTACCCACTTCTGAATGACACCGCTTCCGTGAACTTGGCCGAGGTGTTCACGGAGATTGGGGTCCAGCGCGGGGATCTCACCGATGGGCTCGAATGGCCGGATCCGACCATGCGTCGAGACTCGCTCGCTCACGATATTGCTTGATCCGATCATAGGCTCGACCCCGCGGACCGTGACAATCCCTGTTGACGGTATCGCATCGTCTTGCTGATCGACAGAGCCCGATGCATCGGAGTCAGTCGATGCTTCCGTTTCGAGGTCGGCGACATCAAGTTCCTCCTTGTGCGCAGCATTCGCAGCGGAGGCATTGATAATTGGCTTGGTGAGATCGAGCAGAGACGGAGCAGTACTCGAAGCCGTACTAGCAGTCTGAGTTGGCGAGCCGCTCGTGATGGGTGAAGAGATAAATTGGCCAGACGATATTGTATCGAGGGCGCTGCTCCGCGATGGATCCGGCAAGCGAGATCGAGAGCGCTTTGGCTTGAGACGGTGGTCGAGTGCCTTGGCTGCCGCGGTAAGTAAAAGCCCAGATATTGAAGCTGGCGATCGGGTGATCAGCTGAGAGGGGGTGGGTTGTGAGGAACATACTTTGCGCATGCTCGATACATGTACTTTGAGCTCCTTGTCCAGCTGAGGGTCGGGACAACATGGCAGCACCCCTCGTAGATCTGGAGGTGTACCTTCGTCGGCTTGTAATTCTCAATCATGGCTTGCTGATCAGGATACTGGCGAAAGGTGAAGGATGACGGTGGATAGGTTGTTGGTGCGGCAGCTTTATGTGCGAGATAGATTATCTAGATCGCGGTTCGGTAGGTAGATACGGTAATCGAAAGGAAGGATTTACCTCGTCTCGGAGAAGCTCGCCTCCCCCGGAGTTGCCATCAGCAGTCAAACCGGGTATCACCTCACTAACGCACAATCATGAGCGGACACAAAACTCCAAGTGAGCCAAGGTTCACTGGAGAGACGAGGGGACGTGTGAGAAGATTGTTTGGGCTATCGGAAAGGATTGGCTGACGGAAGCGTGACGCGGACGAAACACCCACCAGTACATCTGTATCTGCTCGTCGAAGTGGCGCTCCGTCTTGTCAGACATCCTCACAGCGATACCGTCGCCCGGCAGAGGGGTCAGGTCGAGCTCGGCTTATAGTGGAAACTACAGGGATCGAATCAGACACTATTGACGGCCGCGCCTGGAGACAGGCAAACGTACCCTGAAGAAGGGATGTAATCTCCTCCGTCCCACGCATCTGCCGGTGGATCAAGGAGGGAGAGGTAGGAAGCAAGGACGTCGAGAAGGCCACAAGGCTGCTTCGTATCAGTATCTAGATTGCAGGGTCCCACTGCGGGCTCACGAAGGGATATTGAGGTGCTAGTCGGTACGCAGGCGCAAATGCCCTGGTTCCCGCCTTCCTAGCGTGCCGTTGGATCTGATAACGGTAGGTATCGAGTGACGAGAAGAAAAACGCTCCGCCTGGAAAAATGGGGAATCAGTCGGTACAGGCGGAGGTTCTCGTCAGCTAAGTGACCCGATCAATCCCTCCTCAGGGACATTACCTCACCATGAATGTACAAGATGACTCGATCTCCGCTGACCTCAGCTCCGGAGTTGTCCTTGACACTGCCCGAAGTTCCTGCTCGTTTTGGTATGTGATGATTTCGGTACGATGTTGTTTTGGAAGTTGCATTGGGTGTGACAGAGCGATCTGTCGAGATCGCTGCATGGTCCGTGGCATGGGTTCCGGTGGCTTGCCGTCGGATATAGTCTTTCTGCATCTGCGGAGCTTCAGCTTGACCCATGGAAGGAGAGGACCAAAGCTGATGGTGATCGTAGCGAGAAATGTAGACTGTACCTGGTGACTTACCTCTATCCATTCTCCCTCCAGCTTCCTCCCTCTGACCCTCCACCATTTCTCCCCACCCACCAATTTCAAGCCTCCCCCATTCGCTCCGTCCGGCCCATACGACGACAAATGCTTCGCCAAGATGACCGCCGCTTTCTCGATCGTCCCTCCAGGTATCTTCACAACCTGACGGTGAAACCAATGCGGAGTGGGTACCGACATCGCCGTAAAAGCTTGTGGACGCTCCTCGACTCCATGATGACTGGCGAATTCGAGAAATCTGCGGACGACTCGGAGGCCTTCCTCGTAGCTCAGCTGGTCTCACAGGCACGACGCCTGGCCCGCCGGTCGCGAGTGATTTCTTTGAGGCAGATTTCCGTTTCCGGCGTCCGAGGAGATGGAAGAAGAAGGTCGAGACGACGGTTGGGGTGGTTGCGACAGCAAATGACGGAGTGCTGAAGCCAGCCGTCATGAGGAAACAACCGCTCGTATAGCCAAATGCTTTGCGTTTGAAAGGTCTCATGGAAAGCAGCGACGTGTACAGGGGGACCACAAAATGAGTAGAAAGATGACCGCGGAGATGAATGACCAACTTTGAAACCCAGCGCAAAACGTGGTTTGATGCACTGATGTGGCTTTATTCTAGTATCACTTATCGCTCGTTATCAGTCTCAGACGGATTACCTTTCATTGTCGAGTCGAGAAAGAGTCAACTCGACGTACGAAACCGGACGAAGGTCGAGCAAGCCGTCTCGTGCACTTTCTCATCTTTTTCGAAGACAGATTACGAACCCTTGCCCACCGCAATGTCTGCTCCACCATCCCAATCACTCGTGAACCAAGCTCAGGATGCAGCTGCCAAGCTCGCCTCGACAGTCTCGGAGACGCTCAACCTTGGTGGTCAAGCAGGTGAAGCAAGCCCAGTCTGTGCGTCTGGTTTGATTCAAACTTGCCTATCCTCCCACGTCGGCCTTTTAACATCGTCTTGGTCGTATAGGCCTTCCGGTAGTCTATATTGACGAGAAAGCCGGATCCGACTCAGCCGGCACCGGCGGCGAGCTCTCCCCTTTTGCGACCCCACTCGCCGCATACCGATCGCTCTCGCCCTCACCGTCATCTGACGCATCCCCCACGTTCGTCGCCACATTCCTCGTGCGAAAGGCCGACTCGGTCGAGCGTAACGAGTGGGTTGAGCTGTCAGCCAGTGCGAAGAAGAAGCTGGTGAGGCTGATCGACCAGTGGAGGAAGAAGGAGTCGAAGAGGGGTGCGGAGGGCGAGAAGCTTGTCAAGGAGCAACAGGATGCCGAGGACCGGGATAGGAAGAGGAGAGAAGAGGCGAAGGGGGTGGTACTGGTCGATGATTCCAGTAAAGGGGAGGCTTTGAAGGTGCGTCATCCTCCAAGCAGCCCCGAGGAAGATCGATCACCCCGAGAGCTTGACTGACGTACATAAAGACGAAGCTGTATCAGGTGCCATCCATGGCTGGCTCACAAATCCGCATCCAAGGCTGGGTCCACCGCTTCCGACCTCAAAAAACCAACTTCTTCCTCATCCTCCGCGACGGGACAGCTTTCGCGCAGTGCATTTTGACTGGTGACTGCATACGGACACTTGACGCTCTTGACCTCACCGTGGAGAGCACTGTGGAGATCGTCGGGACCGTGGAGAAGGTAAAGGAAGGGCAGACTGCTCCGGGGGATGTGGAGGTGATTGTGGACTGGTGGAAGCTGATGGGAAGAGCTCCGGGTGGAGATGAGGCGTTCGAGGGAAAGCTGCAAAAGGTGCTTCAGTATTTTTAGAAGGTTGTGATAAGTCGGGCTGACATTTGCAGGACACGGACGCTTCGATTCGAGCTGATCTACGCCATCTCGAGTTGCGCGGGGAGACAGCCACCTCCGTCATGCGCGTTCGCGCACTCCTCCTACGAGCATTCCGTGAACGATTTCACCAGCGCCGGGTCGTCGAAGTCACCCCGCCATGCATGGTGCAGACGTCTGTGGAAGGCGGATCGACACTGTTCGAGTTCAACTACTACGGGGAGAAGGCATACCTCACTCAGAGCAGTCAGCTGTATCTGGAAACGGTGTTGCCGAGTCTGGGAGATGTGTACTGCATACAGGAGAGCTTTAGAGCGGAAAAAAGCTTGACTAGGCGGTGAGGGCCAAGACCTCATCTGTAGAGCTTTACTGAAGTGCTCTAAGGCATCTGTCCGAGTATACCCATCTCGAGGCCGAGCTCGTCTTCATCGAGTTCAAAGACCTCCTAGACCACATAGAGGGCATGGCAAGTCGCCGTCGTAGCAATGTGGACTGAATCTGACGCGTGCAGATCTGCGAAGTCGTCGACATGCTCCTCGACGACCCAATATCCGCCGAAGTGATCCGCACCCTCAACCCCAAATTTCTGGCCCCCAAACGACCCTTCCTCCGCCTCGACTACCGCGACGCCATCACCTATCTCAAGGAGCACGACATCACCAAAGAGGACGGCTCCGTCCATGTTGTAGGAGACGACATCGCCGAAGCCGCAGAACGGAAGATGACCGACCAGATCGGACGGCCTATCATGCTCATCCACTTTCCGAAAATACTCAAGGGGTTCTACATGAAGGAATTAGCTTCAGTTCCGGAACTTACGGAGTCGGTGGACGTCTTGGTTCCAGGTGTTGGGGAAGTGGTTGGCGGGAGTATGAGGATCTCGGACTTGGAGGAGTTGATGGCGGGGTATAAGAGGGAGGGGATCCCTTCGGAGCCGTATTATTGGTTCACGGATCAGAGGAAGTACGGGACGACGGAGCATGGCGGGTATGGTCTGGTGAGTGCGACGAGGCCGAGATTGCCATCCCCGGGGATAGAGAAGACTGCTGACATCCGCCATTCTGTCCTGGTTGTATCGCTTCGTAGGGTGTCGAAGTGGGTAATTTCGACGCATCTATTATATCTGTCATGCTGATAATCGCCCAGCGCTTCCTTGCATGGTTGCTCAACCGATACACCGTCCGAGAATGTTCTCTGTACCCACGATGGATGGGCCGGGCGACCCCGTAAACGACCTCATCCACACTGCCCACATGTGCATATTACCGTAGAAACAAGATGCATGTGATCGTCATTGAGCATTATCGGTCGCTTACACCTTGACCGACGACCACGTCCAGCACCGGACTGATTCCTGTCAGTCCCTCTTGCAGTCTCAGAAACTCGGAGGAGAGGAACCCACCTCATGACGAAGTCAAAGTCATCGCCTTGACCCGTGATCCGCAGCTTCTCCAGCTTATGCACGCCCTCTCTCAGAGCAAGGAAGCGTATACGCGAAGACAAGCTTCCGCCTGGAAGAAGCGGGCCGCATCGCAAGTCGTTCTCGAGGGGTACAAGCGCAGGAGCGGAGGACAGGTGATGGAGCAGCATCTGACGTAGCACTAACGCCATCTCGTCAGGTGATTCTTATTCAAGTAGGATCACTCACCTGGATCATCAGCTCCCCAAGCAGGCTCATCCGCCCTTCTCCGTCTTCGCTTCTGCGATGCCTCCCTGACCTTACCTGCACCACCGTCTCGTCCAGGTAGCGACAGTTTGAAACGCCTCACCTCGTCCGTCCGATTATGCACAAATACCTCGACGGAGAATGGCTCTAGCACGCGTACGGTGCTCCTTCCTTCAGGGGATGGGGGAAGAAGCTTGACAGATACGAGCAGACCGGACGACGGATCGGATATCGGTTGTTGGGGACCTCGGCACGACGGCACTCGGCCATTCACGCCACTGGAGACGACGGGTCGTAGAGGTGCACGGTGGGGATTGGATCGGTCGGAATTGAGGCTCGCAAGCGAGTAACGCTTGTCTCCAGCTACGACCGCGGTCGGTGAGGTGATCGGTTTTGTCAGGCTATTTCGGACCTGTGGCGGTGCAGTTGGCGGGGCAAAGAGTGACGCGTAGAAGGATAGGTCGAGAGTACAGTTCCATCGCGAATGGAAGGTCGAGGTGGGATATGTCTCGCCAATATACGGTCGTCCAATCACCGTGATGGCAATGGGTCTCTGTTCGTCCCCCTTGCCAGTCGCATCCGGGGAAGATGAGATATTGACCGCATAGAGGAGATTGTACTGCTCCACGGGCCTCAGCCTGAGCGGAAAGACTCCATTCTTCTGCTCGGGCTGACAGACTAGCTCCGCCGTAGCTTTCGCTCCTTTCCCTCCAACATCGACGGTGACGCCTTCGATCTCGAAGCCGTCGATTTGGACGCCTTCTGAGGGGTTCTCGATCTCCACGCAGAGAACGATTCGGCGTTCCCCGTCAGCTCCGCCAGACTCGCCCAGAGAAGGTGACTCGTCGGGATCGCGAACGGGAAGGAGCTGAGGCAGGAAGAGAGTCCGCATCCGGACCCGAAGACCGGAAGATAGTGAGAGGACTCGGCGATAGGATTTGCGAAGGGTCGTGAGTGCAGCCGGCGGCAAGAATGAGGACGGCAGATGCGAGCGTTCTCGTGAAGGGCCAGCGGTTGAGGGAGTCACGAGAGAAAGAGCGGAGGTAAGGGTGACAGCGGTCCTTGGGGCGGATGACGTGGGGCTAGGCTGAACGAGGGAGAGGTCTTGCCGTATCGACGGAGCTAAGCGGGTCGCTGGCATTGTCTCGTCTCCTGCAATGCCATGAGCTGTGACATAATCAGCTTGGCAAGCGTACCACCGGCTAGTCCGCCGAGTAGGTCAATCACCTCCATCCCAGCCAAGTCGTCCTCCTCACTGTCGTCATGACCGTCGTACTCCGTCCCATCCGTCCGAACCGTTTCGGTCCCGCTGCGAATTGACGCTGCATCCAAGCTCAGACCACCTTTACAATGTGTCCTGACATGGCCCGGCTGTTCGCGGAGCGTGACTGACGCTGTGAGGGAGAGAAGTGGATTCTGCACCTGTGTCTGAACATACGCTATTTTTTGGTCATCAGCTGTGATAGTCTCGTATGAAGAGCTCACCAATCGGCACCTCTCCTCGCCAAACCACCTCCCACCCAGTATCTCGCCTGAATTCCATTCGGCCTCCCTGCGTCTTATCAATCTCCGCAACCGCTCCCTCCCACACGACTAATCCCTCAGCCTTCGCATATTGTTCCTCCCCCTCCGGCATCCCCGGAAAGGGGTTCGGCGTGATAGGCGGAAGGTGCGCTTCGCCATCCGGAGTCGAGGACGCATATGGTGTCCGAGGAGGAGCGAGGGATAGTCCAGTGGGAGTCGACGCGCCATCGGAACTTATCTCCGTGAGTTGAAGGGCCGGTGGTCCACGAGATTCGAGAGGTGGAAGTGGAGGGACGAAGGAGGCGGTCAAAGTCAACTGCCAGTGCACCCGCATCAGCTCCGAACCGGCTGATTGGTGCAATGACATGCCTGCAACCGGCCGAGGAAACGTAGGAGTTCTGAAGGTGGATCCTTGACATCGAACGCCGGCGTCCAGGGAAGGTCGGTGAGCACGTTGTCCGGCAAGTCCAAGGCGACGAGGTAGAATAATTTCTCATCTGCAGACCATCTTCAGCAGGTTTGAAGGACATTGAGCCAGAAACGATGTACCGAGGAATGCGATCGTGCGAGTTTTGACCCTCTCCACCTCGGTCCACCAGCTCTCGACATCTTCCGAGGGTTGCGAGGGGAATCTCGAGATTTCGGGGATGAGGAGGTCGACGGAAGCGGCATGGAAGAGGGATTCATAGTGGCTTGACGAGTCCAGCATGGCTTGGAGGTCAGCCCAAAGAGAACATTCCAGAATGATGGGCGAGCGTGCATTCAGAAGGTCCGACACAAAATCGACGTACGGGGCATGAAACGCGTTCCGGACCCGTAGAAGTCCGGTCCGACAGCGAGGACTTCAGCGTAGGGACCGGCCCGAGCAAAATGTGTGATGCTTGGGTCCGCATAGAACAGGAAGATTCAAGCTATGAGCTAGTCTTCGTCCTCCTCCACGTCCTCTGCCGGCTTTGCATTCGCCATCACCCACTTCCGCGCCCTCTCCTTCGCCTTCTCCTGTCCTGCCATATCACCAATGCGAGTTTCGATAGCGAGCCATTTCTTGAAGACGAATCTGATCAACCGTCAGCGGATTTACGCAACGAGAACCAGTCCACATACTTCGCTTTCTTCCTCGTGAGCTTGTGGCTCAAGACCCGGTCGAAGATGCCTCTGATTGCCAAGGTCAGCCTGGACTGTAGAGGCAGAGCGAGATGATCTAACCTTGCACCCTGAATGTCATCCGCTTTTGCCAGCTGATCAATGTACACCGACCACAGATCTAGCCTTCTCGGATACCGGTCAACGAGTCCCTCGAATAGCGTCTTGCCGCGCTCCGCATCGCCATGCTTGAATTCGAGCACCGCCATTTTCTCGATCGTCTCGACGTCTGGCCATAATCGGTTGAGCAGCAACTCGCTTATACATCAGGAGAAGACTCACGTTTAGTTTTGCCGAGGCTCTTCATGCACCGCGGCAGAAGCTCTCTCGCCGAATCTGCATCTCCTTTCTTCAGATAGAAGTCGGAGAAGCGGGTCCATGATTCGGGATGCTCGGAGAACTTCTTCACTATCTTCTTATACAGCTCCTCAACAGCCTAGAAGCATCAGCAAAGGAACCCATAGGCACATCTGACCGATTGCTCACCTCCTCCCTACCTGCAGCCTGCAAAGCCTCCGCATACCGAAGATGCACAATACGCGCATCATTAAACTGCGCCGCATCCTTGAACACCGCCTCCGCGCTCTCCTCAGTCCCGAATCCAAGCTCGAGATTCACCAGCGCCATCCAGACATTCAGCTTCTCCTCTTCTTCCCGATAAGCGATCTTCTCGAGTGCCTGCCGACCGATTCGTCGAGCTTTGTCTACCTCGTGCAGCTGTAGCTGGAAAGACATGTACTGGATCCACAGGAAGGACGAGTTTGGTGAGGCGAGAAGAGCGCGCTCGAAACCGGTGACTGACTCCGGACGATCATCGGGGGCGGTAGCGGTGAGGTCGTCCAGTGCCCGCCTCTTCCTTTTAAATTTGGCCGATCCGTTGACGACGGGCGCAGATTCGTCCTCGTCAAATGATGTGCCTGACGACTCGGCGTCCGCCGCGGGTCCCATGCCGGACCAGTCGAATCCGCCTGAAACAGTCAACCCTGAGACTGGTGCAGAGTCACCCGATTTTTTGGTTGGCAACATTCCTATAGGTCTTGAAGGACGCTCGCTAATCTTCAGCTGCAAGATCTTCAGCGTATGCAAGACAGCTTCTGCAAATTCAGCTCACCATGACCTCATCCTCACCTTCTTCCTCGGCTGCGCCATCCCTGTCCTTGAGAGCCTCGTTCCCGTCCTGCCCGATGACCTCGTCCTCGTCGCCATCTTCCTCGTTTACCCCACTGACGTCTTGTTCATCAACTCCTTCCATATCGTCATCTACGCCCGTATCGTCATCTTCTTTCCCGTCGCCGTCCTTGTCCATTCCGCCATCCTCTCCACTCTCGCTTCCCATGTCAGCAACCTCATCCAGCTGTCCGTCCGCGCTCTCTCCATCCTGGACTTCTCCCTCTTCACCCCCAAATTCCTCTGTGAAGTAGCTCGCCTTGATACCGAAATTGAACCGTCCCTTCTCCTTGTCAATCGAGACTATCGCAGCCTTGACCTGATCGCCCTCCCTGAAACCCTTGAGGGCTTGCGAGACATCTCGTTTCTTGTCATCGGAGATCTATATGAGATCAGCCTATTACCTTGAGTAGGTAAGTATACACACCTCCGATCGGTGACATAGCCCAGTGACATCGGTGCCATCGATGCGGAGGAACATGCCGTAGGTTTCGACCTGACCTAGCCGTCAAGCCCCCCGGCATGCAAGCGAACAATGACTCTTACCTTCTTTACAGTAGCGACCACCTTCTGCCCCTCTTCGAAATCGCCAAGAGCCATCTTGACGACCTGCTTCGAGCCCTTTGTCGGCGGGTTCTTCCGAAGGGTCATCTCCACCAGTTTTCGATCCTCATCGACCCTGGTCCAAAGTATCAGCATCTTTACCCCCGCTGATGTGCCAAGCTTACTTCAAGATCTTACCCGAGACGAGCTGATTGACCTCAAATCTAGATTGCCAGTCCTTCACATACTGCCCGCATATCAGCATATCCCCACTCCGACGGCGAGAAAAGCTCACATCGTCAAAGAGCTCTTTGATCATGATCCTCGCGGTCACAGCCCTGCCAAGAGCGACAAAGACCCCATGATTGGACACATTCTTGACCAGACCCCTCACCGCCTGACCCTCCGTCAGATCCGAGATATTGTCGATCTCCTTATCCAGGACCTCGGATGCCTTGTCAGGTTGCGTCCGAGATTGCCTGGTCGACAGATCGATGATCCGGGTAGACGGGTTCGACTTCAAGACGTAGCACATGATGTTGTCGTCGACATTCAGTGGACCTTTGCCAGCGGCTATGACCGAGAGATCGTCTGACGCGTCACAGGGATGCACTCGGCCTCGTAGGCTGTTGGGAAGCTGAACCATCGTTCCTTGCGGTATATGGGAGATTACTCGTCCCGGGACGATCTGGCCCCGCTGTACGGTATCGAAAGATTTGGCTGATGTCGAGATGCCGGAAACCGTCTTGATGATTCGCTTATTTGCGACGATCACCAGTCCAGAGGTAGCGTTTTTGGAGATAACAACCAGATCCTCAAGCTTGTCGCCTGTCTTCAAGCTCGCTCGTAAATCGTCGACTCCCATATGTCGGTGGTTGGAAAGACTGCTGAGTGATAGTAATGCGGTGATCTGGCTCGGCTCGAGGGTCACTACGACCTGCTCGGCATGGATTTGCGACGCGATGCCGCTGACAGCTTGTCCGACTTCGAGCTTTTCCGCGGCTAGAGCTGTTGGCAGAGCTTGCCGGACGGAAGCCACAATCTTCTCTGACGTCGGGTCGACGTCGGTGATCCGCACGTTCAAGGATTTGCCGACGAAAAAGATCTCGGTAAGGTCTGTCATGAACTTTTGACTAAGAAAATGATCAGCTCTGCCAAGTCCGTAAGGAAATGACTCACCTCGCCTCTGACTGCGGCACGAAAGCTCTCATCCCACCGAAGATATCCACGATGCAACCCTTGTCCAGGATCTTGGAGACGACGGCAGGCATGATCTGTCCGCCAGCCACATCAGCGAAGGTCTTCGGTACTTCCAGTGTCGAGTCCACGAGACTTCGCTTCATGGTGAGGACAACGCGTCCGCGAGCGGGATCAAGCGCAAAGACACGACATCGGACTGTCGCTCCGACCTTGAAGCGTTTCTCGGGGTGCTTGAGTCGGATGTCGGCGTAATGCAATGCCCACACTACGCCGTCGACATTGCCGTGGATATTGACGAAGAGGGCTTTGTCGGTAAGTCGGTGGATGGTACCCTGATTGATTGTCAACTCGGTGAAATGCGGAGGAGTACCGAGACCGACTTTCATGACTTGTCCCACTTGGAGCTCATCAACCTGCATAAATACCTGGTCCAGCACCTTTTGCTCGAAGCTGAGTAAGAGGACGCCGTCGAGGGGAGAGTGGCCGATGACTCGGGCTCGATGCAGGGTTCCGGCTCTGTATTGGCTAGTCCCCGAAGATAGGGCATTGATGCGGTCATCCGAGATGTGGCTGATCTGAACACAGGTCCTATCAGATCGCAGTCAGATGATGCTGAGGAGCTCACGTGAGCGAAACCCTCGAGACCATCATCTGTACGGCACATGACTCCCCACTCCGGAATGACCCTTGAAACAGTGACGCTTGATAACAGCTTGCCGATTGGGATGCCTTGCTCAATAGGCGTGGTTTGGTCGGGCAGTGTCGGGCTCGATAAGGACAGAATATGAGGGAGAACCGAGCAAGCGAAGCGGCGTGGTGTGGTGGCGAGACTGTCGTAGATGACTCTAGCTCGGATCTGCAATGCGATCAGCACAACTCAATAGTCGATGTTATACTAAAGAATTACTTTTTTCCCGACTTTGTACTTGTCATCTATATCCGAACCAGCCAGACCCAGATGCGCGAGGTCGATGGTCCCGTCGTAGAACGCGCAAACCTGCACGTTCAGCCCACTCGGCACCACGGCAGTCACCAGTGCAGTGACTAGGTGACCGGGAAGGATGGACCCCACGGTCGAGGCTTCGGTGATCTGGGTGCGGGCAAGGTTGCGGGGATCAAGGGAAAGGTTGACGACTCGGCCGCCTGCGCTAAGTGAGGAAATGGTGGCGGAGACCAGCTGGCCGACAATCAGGGTCTTAGCTGTTCGTGATGAGCGGGGTCAGGATCGAAGTGGGAACGACAGACAAGCAGTGGATTCCTTCACGTCCGTCAAGCCTATCCAGCCCTCCACACCCGCCATCCCTTCATCCGCATTCAGACCCAGCCCTATCCGCCATCCCTTGTCCTCCTCAGATCGGACCTCCCCTGTCAAGGGGTACCCCTTCTCCAGCTCCGCCTTCGCTACTTCAGAATTCACCTTCTCTGGCACAAGCGTCATCTCCACCCTCGCCGCAAGTCTGTTCGTTTCCGTCACAGGGTACTGGGAGATGAAGGATGGGCTGGCGGTCGGGTAGAGATTCAGCACCTTCGCAGGAAAATATTGTCCCGGCTGGAACAGTGTCGCGAGGTCCGGTGCCGAGGTGTCCTCGTCTTTCTCGGACTCGACGTCCGAGCTGGATTCGTCCTCCTCCTCCGCGGATAGAAAAGTAGTGAGCGACGTGGAGATCTCCGTGATGGGCACATGGGCGAGCAAGTGATTTGGCAGGGACAGGATGAGGTGGAGGGGGAGGACGGTGTGGATGCGGGTGAGGAGATGAGTTCCTGTCAAGAGGCGCTGAGTCCATGATCAGACAACGGACTTCTCAAGATCAGACGAAGATCACCTTGTAATTGAGCTCCTCTACTCCTGCTCAAGGTCGTCAGAACTAAACTCAGCTATAACCGGCCTACCCACGTATAGTATCCTTGTCTCTCTCCTTCGTAGGCTCGGCCACCTGATTCTTCTTCACTCGCTTCGCCTCTCTCTCACTCAGTGATCGCTTCGGCCGCTTTCCACCTCCAGCTTTCGCCTTCATTATGCGTCAGCTCTCCGGCCCCTCGACCCAGCTTCAGCCCAGCTCACCTCTGCTGCAGTTTCAGCATCCGCCTCTCTTCGCCCTTCCGCTTGGACCTGCCGTAGCTCGAAAGGAGTCAAAGAAGATCCTCCACCACGGGGGAAGTCCGTCTCCTCGTCCTTCAGTGCCGAGAGGAAGGAAGGAGCGGGTCGAGGAGCGGTTGAAGGCTTCGGTTTGCTCGGACCGGCAGAGGACGATACCTTCCTGGAGCCGTCCAGAGGTACTGGAGCTTTCTTCATTCTGGTAGAAGCGTCCGAAACTCGTGGTCGCTTGACCTCGATGCCCCCATATTGGTATCTTTGCTCGAGATTGCAGAAATGGTTGCACTCAAAATTCTGGCCTCGGTCACGTGACTGAGCTATGTTTCAAAGATTACTAACTTATCACTCTGCAAGAACTCAGCTTCTTGAAAGTCCCAACATCGTTTTAGCCGTTCGAGGCTGAATGACGTGACCCTTCATGGCGACGACTAGCGAGACTGCTTCGGCCGCTGTGACCACTCCAGTCAAGCGGACGACATTTTCTGCTTCGGCCGAGGCTGGACCTAGCCGAGCGAGAACTGCTGTTGCTTCACCTGCATATGTGAGCGGCAAATCGTCCATAAAGAAAGCTTTCCGGCTTTACTGCAGGCCAATCGCTCACACTGTGTCTTCAGAGCTCTCGTCGGCATTCCCTCTACGGTATCGAGGACCGCATCGTCATCGAGTAAGCATTTCACTTCGCATCGTTATACATATACACCTCATCGCTCCTGGAGCTCCGTTCATATCTCTCAGTCCAGGCTCAAGGATATGGAAAGTCGGCTTCTCCGGTGAACCCGACCCTCGCGCCGTCTTTTGGGCACAAGATGATCCCGACACGACCGGAGCGGAAATGTGGGAGCCCGATCTGGGCCGAGTACAGGGTGTCAGGGGAGACCGGGAGGAGGGAAATAGGCTGGTCGGGGTGAGACTGTTGAAGAGGCTGAAGGAGACCTTTGTCAAGTAGGTCGCATCACCCAGATGGCGTAGCTAGCTCAAGCTGCAAATATGCGTCCGAAGACCTGCTGATATCATGCCAGGCAGTTGATGACGGACCCAAAGGCACGGAAGGTCATCGTCATCGAGAACGCCTTCCTGCCGACGTTCGTCAAGGCGCATATAGCTCGAGTGCTCTTCGACATTCTCAGAGTAAGCAAATCTTATCAAATTGGACCGCCTATCTAGGAACTGATGATCATCCACAAGGTGCCTTCAATCTCGTTCACCCCCTCGAGCCTTCTGGCATTGGCCGCTGGCGGTCGAGTGACCGGTCTAGTCGTCGACTGTGGCTGGCTAGAAACCACCATTACGCCTGTTTGTCACTGCCACTCCTTGTGAAATGTAGAACTGACAATGTGCTTCCAGGTGTATTACTCACGACCTCTGTATCACCTCGCACACACTGCTCGGTGCGCTGGTCGGACCATCCACTCTCGCTTGCGCTCTCTGCTACACCACTATGGGACGTACATCACTCCACCATCCTCTCTCGGCTCGATCAATGACCGAAAACCGATGTCACCCGTACCTCTATCGATACTCACTGATCGAGTTATCGAGCGAGTCCTGACACAGGGTGCTTTCGTCGGTGGGACCGTGCAAGGCGAAGGTGGAGACACAGTGATGGACGATGACGACCCCTCGAGCCAAGAAACGGAATCGGAGGACACTCGGATCATGAGATCGCTATATCGTCGGTTTGCCGGATCGTCAAAAGCAACAGATCTGAGCGTCAACGTCCCGCCTCAACCTGGTGTATCACGGGGCCTCGGCTTCGTGACCCTCATCGTGCCAGGCTGGATACGGGAACGAGCTGCTGAAGTATTCTTCGAGGACAGCGACTTTGGCGAGGGGTTTGGGCTGCCCGATGCGATCCTGGGATGTTTGATCAAGGTGAATATTGCATAATTCCCTCACTCGTTCAAAGCGAGACTTGCGGAGCACCAGAAATCGTACCTGACAGATTGACTGCTAGCTACCCGTCGACCTGCGCGTTCCTCTCGCCTCCTCGATCCTCGTTGTCGGCGGTACTGCTTCCTTACCAGGCTTCATACCTCGACTCCGTAGTTCCCTTCTCCATCTATTGCAACCATCGCCCACGACCATACCAGAGATCACAGCACGTCTAAAAACACCCGCTGCACGTCAGGCCGAGACGAAAGCCTGGCGAAGACGGCATAGCGAGCCATACAGAGCTCTGCATGGACTCGCGGGAAAGGTCGCAATCCTGAATGATCCCGCGCCTCTGGATGGCGATGACAATTCAGCAGGAGGCAAGGCGCCGAAATGGGTTCCGAGCTTGGTGAGCTGGGTAGGAGGGTCGCTTGCGGGGTGAGTGGAAGTGATATGGCCGGGACTCAAGCACATTGTCCGGACTCAAACTATAAGCTTATATCCTGACGACTCTCCAGGGCATTGAAGACCGGCGGCCCCGAGCTTCTGCGTGAAGACTATGATGCCCTTTGTGCCGACTCGCTTGCACGAGCGGAAGGGCACCGAAATGCTTTGGACGAAGCGGAAGCAGAGATCGCTGCTCTGGTCGGTCTAGACGTGGACGAGCTGCTACCTGGTATGGCGGTAGACGGGTTTGGCGGAAAGCGGAAGAGGGGGTACCATGAGGGGCCGCGATTGGGAGATTGGTCTCGAGGAGCGGTCGTGGCGGGGTAGGCAAGACTATGATACATGCATTGCTGGACGATAAAAGCTGGCCTATTGCCCCTTCTTCTCTGCTGCTGCTTTGCGCTCCTTCCGCGTCGGCTGAGTCGAATTCCGTTTCGCCCATCTCAGCCCACAAGCCTACGAGATCATTAGCCCCGTCACATCTCTGCTGGCTCCAGCGGCAGAGATCCGCAAGCGTCTTGAATATCACATTACACAAAGTCTTCGGTCCCAACGGCCCCTTCCTCCATTCCGGACTATCCGTCCTCCCACAAGTCACACAAACATGCAATCCCTCCCTTTCCCCACCCGCAGCCCCCATGGAAGCCTTCTTGAGCCTCTTCTTCTCCCTCGCCGCTGGGTCCTTGGGCGGTCTACCGGGTTTGGCAGGTTTAGGCCGCGAGATGTCGGGTTTGACGTTGGTGAGGTAGGGTAGGGGTGGGGATGAGGAGGATGCGGAGGATGTGGATGCGGATGAGGAATCGGGGTCGTCGGAGGAGAGGTCGGGGTGATAGGTCTGGGGAAGGCGCGGTGGGGGCTCGTTGCTCCGCATTTCTATATCACATCAGTATGGCTGTCGGCAGGATGAAGCGAGAGGCGCACGAAGCTCTTCGTACTCGTCCATGTCGAGTTGGAGTTCTCGGAGCTCTTCGCGGAGTCGCTCGTTCTCCAACTTCAGCTCGAGGAAGGCGTCCAGGCTAGGACAGTCAGCAAAGTCTACGTCCTGTCGTGGATGTCGGGGAGATCTACCCAGCTCAAGACTGCACTCACGATTGGCCATTCCCTTCCCCTTCACCAATTCCCTCTCCAATCTTCCTACCCATAACCCAAACAGCCCGTCCCTTCGCATTCCCCGTATCCCCGCTACCCCGAGGCACCACCGTCCCAGAACCCGCCAACCCGAACGATCCCGCACCATTCGCACGTCCCCCATCCAGACCCGTTGCATGCGCTCTCAGTTCCCAAACAACTGGACCCTTATCCTTTCCCGGCTCAACATCCGAAGGCAGCATCCGGACATAGGCGGTATGGCTTCGACCGGTACTAGATGGCATGACAGAAGTATTCGGGTCGTCGGAGGAGCTGGTCGTATTGGTGGAGTTTGAGTTGGGCTGGTGAGTGAGGGGTGCGTGGGGGGAGATGAGGGCGGAGAAGAGAGTCTGGAGTTGAGGATGGTCCGGAGCGAAGACAAGGTCAAAGAACTCTCGGTTCTCGAGGTCGGAAGCTTTCTGGCCAAGCATGTCGCCGACCGAGGGAGAGACGAAAATTATCTTCCATCCCCATCCCGGTCCACTCCCGTTCTCCGCTATGCTATCTCGTTGCAGGGCGATGGGCTTCAAGCAGAACAGCGCGGATCCGACCAATTCCTGCAGCAACAAATGGGGCCATCGTTTGCGTCTCGTAAACTGCTCGCGATCAGCTAGATTCGTCTGAGAGGGAGACGAGGGGGTACACACCTCAAAGCCATTCCCAGTATCCTTGTCGTCCCCGTTATTGAACGCATATCCGGCACCGCCGATTGTTGATGCGATGAGCGCCATCCTTCCGCTCGACGAAGTTTGGACCCCGGAGTTGGAGTTACCGCCTGAAGAGGAAGACGCGGGGTGGTGGTTTGCTCGAGGGTAATAAGAGGGATGAGAGCTCATTGAAATGCACCTATTGTCCCACTTTACGAAATGTGCGGAAGAGAATATTAGTAGTAGGGGATTTGTTGGAATCTCGATCGCCGACCCCACTTCTCCACGTGGTCAGGATACTGGTCTCCCACGATGCAAAAACTGCGCCGCCCCATTTTGAGCCATGTGAACAACCCGAATGGAGGTTGCAATCAGTAAGACATTACGCCTGGATCGTCTCTGGATACAATAGATCGAACGCCTAGCTCAACTCATACCAACTTTCGATCGGTACAGGACAAAGGGAAGTCAGACCACGATGGTGACCAATCCAGACACGAGAAGCTTGCCCTCAGGTTGGACTCAGCAGTGAGCACCGGGTTATCTTCAGTGTCCTCCTCTACCGAAGTCGATCATTGCAGCTCCCTGGGGTCATTTTAAGCGCGATCGCTAACGGCGTTCCAGGTTCAACGAGGAACACAAGGCTTGGTTTTACGTGAACAAGGGAGCTCCTGGCGGACCCAAGAGCCAGTGGACGCAGTGAGTCAACTGCAGCCACTCGTGAAATGCTCTGTGCCCCACGAGAGCATTCTTGATATGGTGCTGAGACTCATCACTCGTAGCCCCGCGAACGACCAAGAGACATATGCCCCTCCCCCTGGCCCACCGCCTCCCGGCAGATCGCCGGCTCCCGTCAGTCCCGTCACCGATAGATCGGGGCAAGCATCATCGTACTACACCGCGCAGTCGTCACACTCGCCGAGCTATAATACTCCAACACCGCCGATGCAATCGCAGGGCCAGGACGGCAAGCGTGGTCTCGGCGGTCTACTTAGCAAATTGACGAGCAAAATCAACCAGCCGCAAGGCTATGGCCAACAGCAGTATGGCGGAGGTTATGGACAGCCACAGTACGGTGGACAACCTCAGCAGCAGTATGGCGGGTATCCAGAGCCGGGGTACCCGCAGCAGTATGGTGGTGGCGGGTATCAACAGCAGCCGATGTACCAGCAGCAGCCGCAAAGGCGAGGGGGTGGGCTTGGTGCGGGCGGAGGGGTGTGTCCTAGGTCTCTGCTTCGTGCGACGTGGTTTGCTAATGGTGCGTTCTGTTATAGGCGGCGCTCGGACTCGGAGGAGGTCTGCTCGGAGGCATGCTGATCGGCGATATGATGCAGAACGTAAGCCGGTTCTCGCAGCGCTTCCACGGAGCTGATTCTCATTGTCGCCGCAGAACGAGCAACAATCCTATGACCAAGGAAATGATCAAGGCCAGGACAACAATGGGGGTGGAAATGGCGGTGGTGGTGATTATGGAGGCGGTGGTGATGGTGGTGGAGATATGGGCGGCGGCGACTTCTAGACTACCGGTCTCTACGGGACGGGGGAATTCCAAGCATGAGTACATGAGGTGGATATCAAGTAGATAGCTAGACTCCAGCCTGACAGGGTGCATACATGAAATCCTCTGCGGCGAAAACAGTAGCGAGCCTACTGGTATAAAACCGCCTTGCCTCCGGACCGGCAATCAAGAGCGTTGGATGTTTCAGCACGATGTCAACTTACTACCGATGTCTCTTTGATGATGTCCGGCTGACTCCTAGAGGAGGCTGTCGTCATTGGAGAATAGATCGAGCGCTTCTATCAAAAGTCCCCATCAAGCCTCTTCAACATCAAACGCAAATGCTCCTCTCAACAACATCCCTTCGATAGCCCCTCATCCACCATGGTCCCCAAACCCGCCCTACCAGCTCACTCTTGTCATCCCTCTCTCGCCTCCTTCGCCTCAATCACCTCCCTCGCTTCCTTCACACCGTCCCCGAAAGCCATTCACCGACTCCTCATCCCCCTCTTGATCCTCGCTGGCATAGTCATCGCTTCAGCTGCTCAGACCGAAGTAGCCCATCATATCACAGCCGACCTCGATTACAATCAACCCTACTTTACATTCCTCCTCACCCACATCACCTTCTCTCTTGTCTTTCCTCTCCACTTGGCCGTCCTTTACCTGTTTCGCAAACAAACCATCGCGACCTACCTCGATGGAATCCGGCATGTCATCGCGGCGCAAGTCGGGGGGCATGGTCATTCGGGATGGAAGGAGATCGGCTTGAAATGGAGTATGAAGGTCGGATGGTTGACACTGTTGATCTCGGTACCGGCACTCAGCTGGTTCGTCGCCATGGTGTTTACTTCGGCAATGGACGTTACGGCGATCTACGCGACTTCGTCTTTTCATGCGTATTTTTTCAGTATGATATTGCTCAAGACGCCGCTCAGCCGGAAGACGGTGGCTAGTATCGTACTGGCCTTCACGGGAGTCATCGTCATTTCCTTCGCTGGGTCTGGCGGGCCGACGGAGGATAGAAGTGGACCGAGGAACAGAGCCTTAGGGGATACTGTCATGATGTTTGGTGAGTACTCCTCCTACGATTCTATCCGCTGTCCCCGCTGATTAAATGGCTCATTTGCTAGGCGCTGTGATCCTTGGCCTGTACGAGGTGGTCTACAAGATGGCTCTTCCCGAGGGACACGGAGGGATCTCCTCCGAATCAGCTGCGCCCTCCGCCGACTACGCTGCTCTGCCAATGCATGCTGACGCCTTTGATCCCACAATGACCCCTCCCGAGTCTCGTGCTTCTTCTCCACCGATTGATGATCGACCTCGCGGCCCATACACCAAACCTCGAGGACCCGAAGACATCCCCCTCTCCCCTCACAAGCCGGTCCACGATCGACTGCCCTCTTCAACTCCACTTCTCCGGGTCAGGACCCCCCCGTCTCCGCCGCTTTCCGATACATCCTTACGGAACGATCTGAGCTCGCCCGAGAAGACCGATTATCCGCCACTGCCCGTAGCGCTGCATGCGAACTTCCTTACTAGCTGTATCGGCATCGCCACGCTCATCATGCTCTGGGTTCCCATCGTCATCCTCGATCTCTTGGGATGGGAGGCCTTCCGTATCCCATCATTCAGCATATGTAGAGGGCTCGCGGTGGTCTCATGGGCAGGGGCTCTCTACGTGGGTTCAGCTTTTCCAGCTTGACACTTCCGCTGATAACGGTATAGAACGCCGGGTTGATGGTTCTAATCGGTATTTGGGGACCCACTACGTCCTCGGTTGCGAACCTGTTGACGATCGGACTCGTGGCGATTATCGATGCGGTGTGGCTGGGGAACGTGCCGGATCTGCAGACGTTGATTGGGGTCGGGATGATCTGTGTGGGCTTCGGCGTATTATTATGGGAAGGAGAGGGATAGAGTAGACCGTAGACCCTCATGCGATGTCGTCTGTCAATGATCAGGTCGCACTTGCACACGCAAAAACTCGGTCATAAAGTCGGTAGCCGACACGGATCAAAGATTAAGCTTGATTTTCCGGGCTTTGCATTCTTCCCGACGATCTGTTTTGACTGGTCCCCCTTTCTGATACAATTCTCTTGGTCGTCATCTGACTCGAAGATGGGTCCCACAACGTTGGTCCAAGATCTCTCAAGCTTCGCAGTGACCGGTGGGGTTCCGAGCAACTCTCAGATCGTGACTACCGCTTGTCGTGATTGATTCGAGCTGATCATGCTAGTTTGGACCGATTGTCATTGGCATCCTATTGAGCGTGTTCGGATGCGGGATTCTAATGGTAAGATCGCCTCTTCCACTTTCCCACTCAACATGCTTACGAAATCTACCGTAATTCCAAGTGAGTTCGAACACGAGGATGGCGAGACGATGCTAAGCACTCTTAGACGATCGCATACCTTGACAATTCCCCGCACGAGCCCTGGAAAATCAAGCTTCTTGTAAGAGCACTTCCAAGTCGCTTCGCATCGGCCAGCTAACCTTTTGCAGCTACTGGTAGATCCTGTCCGCCTGGGACAATCGCTTCACTGCTCATCACGCTTGACAGGGTATACTCTGCCTCAACGTCGCTCAAACCGGGTCCGATTGCTCCCGGATGATCAAGATCGTGGTCAATCACGCGGCGGATCTCGCTTACGTTCGTGAAGACCGTCTTTCTCGCTCGCGCTCCTCGTCTTCCTCAACCTGTCTCTCCTTGTCTGTCTCATGCCTCCACGCTGGTATTCTCCCAGTTCCTCAACATCCGCAATCGGCCCGAGGAGCTCCTCTCGCCTGTCCTGTCCATAATCATCTGCACAGCCGTCCAAATCTTCCTCGTGCACCGGTGCCTGCTTTCCGCCCGAATAGGACGCAGTCCAGTTAAGCGAGAAGCATTAGGTTATAGGATCCGAGGGCTTGTGCTGGGAAGCATACTTGGCCTCGAGTAGCGCTCAGTTTTGCAGGTGGATTGGGGACGGCTATCGCATTGGATGTGAGCGATCCGGCAGGAACATGCTTCAGGCTGACGATCCCCACTCCAGAGATTACCGAGCTAGTGAGTCGAGCTGCGGTCCATCGAGATACCAATTGACCAGGACATGACAGTATATATGCGAATCGAGGCTTCAATCCTCATGGCACACTTCCCACAATCGCTACGATATGGTTGAGTGCGTCAGCGGTCAGTCGTCTCCCCGAAACGTGTTTTCCTGTCGATAATGATCCGCTCGAACAGGTCACTGACGTGCTGCTGTCCAGTATCATCATCTTCGAGCTCCGCTCTGCCGTAGTGCGTGACAGCCCGATCTGGAAGATATGCTAGTAGTGATGCTGATCCAATGCTTTCTAATTTGCAGAAGAACGAAGGTGGAAGGAACCGGGTGGTTAGCGCTCTGATCCGTGTCGCCTTTCGGAGCGGGACCGTCGTCACGGCACTTCAAGTGGCGACGCTCACTACATACCTGAAAACGTGAGTGCTAGTTGTAGAAGGCGCAGTTGCACGCCACCTCACTAGAGAGCTCGCAATCTTTGCGTACATCAGAACAGCACTAATCTCGTCGTAGTAATACATCATGGTCCGACTTCCCAAGCATCTTCATCTCCAAAGTCTACTCGATCACACTCATCGCTTCCCTCTCCGGCCCATGCGATGCTGTCAGGGCTCGAGGAGTGGCGCCTGACAATCCTTTGGATGCGCTGTCCTCTCCTCCGGGATTCACCAATTGGCGCAGCCAGGATTCGTATCCTCCTAATGGTGACAACCGGATTGGGCGGATAGCGACGATTCTCAACGATGAGAGTTCCGGCGATTTGAGTTCGACGAGGAAAGTCTCGCTTGGGACTTCGGGGAGAGACATTTAGGACCATGGAGCCAGGTTTAGGGAGAGTGGCAATACGAGGGAGGAGTATGATGAGGAAGGGAGTAAGGTGATAGGGGTTTTGGACGTGGCGTAGTATCGGATCATGCGGAGCCGACTAAGGTGACCCCTCCAGCCTAGATATACTGTATCTATATTCTGCTACTACGTACGAGAGTCTCGTTGATCATTGTGTCTATATTTCTCTACATTTCTCGAGCACTGGAATACGCTACAGATTCGCTTGCGACTTCGCCAAATGCCACTCTCAGCTTCAGTCCTAGCTTCCGACGGAAAGAAGGTGTCCTCCTTATCGTGTCCGGACGTGCCCTCGTTCTCACCTCTCATGGCTTGATTCAAGGCTTCTCTCCACTTTTACTGACCCGATTTGATTTCCTCGTCATGTCGTCGTCCACATCATTGCCCACTGGTCCCAAGCTCAACATCTCCACTCACCCTCTCCTCCTCTCCAAGCTAACCCAATTACGTCTCCATGACCTCCCGACCAAAGACTTCCGCGAAGGTATTAACGGAATCGGGTGGGTCTCACCTCAGCTCGTCGACTTTCTGCCCGACAGCTTGTCGCGATGACAAGCAGCTGCAGGGATGACCGAGCTGATAGAGAATAGCACGATGCTAATGCTCGAAGCCTCTCGCACCCTCCCCCTAGCTTCCGTCCCAGACGTACGTCCCTCCACCTTCCCAACCAATCTTGGGCTGAGATCGAACGGGGCTCTGACAGCTGCAATCCCCCATCGCACCTTTCACAGGCTACACCGTCCCCCTTAGGATAGGCTTATCGCCCATCCTCCGCGCAGGACTGGGAATGACGGATGGTGAGCTGGCGCGTTCGTAGCACACCTGCCTGCACTGCGGTGGGTGTGTCATAACGATGAGTTGATTAGATTAGCTGCCCTCGACCTGTTTCCCGATGCGAGTGTGCTCCATTTGGGACTGTTTCGGGATAAGATCACTCTCCAGGCTATAGAGTTCGTCATGGTCCCATTATCAAGAAGAGAAGCTGATTTGGGGGACAGGTACTACTCGAAGCTGCCTACGAACGTCACGGTCGACCTGGTGTTCGTGCTTGACCGTGAGTCCCTTTCATACTTCCCATGTCAACGTCGCCCCGTTCGCCCACATACGCAACACGGACACACAGCTGACGGATCGGCTCAGCCCTAATCGCGACCGGGGGCACCGCCGTGGCCGCCCTCGGCATGCTTACAGATTGGGGCCTCAAGCAATCCCAGATCAAAGTGGTCTCCGTCCTCGGCAGCCGACAGGGTGTCGAACACCTCGCGGACGAGTTTCCGGATGTCGAGGTGGGCTTCCTCTCGGTTTGAAGCGAGGCTGGCGCTCATGAGGATCAGATCTTTATTGGCGCGGTGGATGATCACCTTACGGAGAAGGGGTACATTTCACCTGGTCTCGGCGATGCGGTGAGACATTATCCAAACGTGGAAGAAAAATTGCTGATCGTGGACAGGGCGACCGGTTGTTCAGTACCCACTATAAATGAGAATGCATGGTCATAAACACTATCAGCCCCTATATGGTCATCTCAATTATCATGTAAGTTCTACCGTCTATCGCGAGCATGAAACCCCAGGGAAAACGCTACACATCCTTCTTCCGTTCCTCCACGTTCGTCTGATCGCTATCATCTCCCCCGTCTCCAACCTCCGTCGTCTGACTGCTACTCCACGTCCTCTCCGCCCTGCGTTCACGCCACTCATCCTCTCCAGCCGAGTGTGTCCTCCGTCCCTTTGACAGCCAGCCTTCCCACCCACGTGTCGAGCCTGTGCCGACAAACATGACGACGCGGTCTCTCGCGGACCCGCCTAGACCATCGCCATGACCTGCTTTCGGATCCCAATGCAGGCCACTCTTCACACCATCTGATTACCGCTGTCAGTCTCGAGACAAGCAACGAGCCGGAGACTCACGGCCTTCAAGATACTGCCGAACTCTCATGGCGTCGATGACCATGTCGTTACCACCGACGAAGAACGCCGTCCTGCTCGGATCGAGAGCGTTGGGGATCTCTTCGAAGAACAGGGTGTTGTCGGCCCAGTCAAAGTGCTAGGGGTGCGTCATCAGCGGACGGATTGAAACAATGTCTGAAAGACTCACGCGAGAGATGTAGTGCGCGATTCCTAGTTCACCCGCTATGAAGTAGTAGAGCAGCAATTCGAGAGCCTACAGTCTTGATTAGCTTGAAATCGAATGATGGTGGCTGGAGAACGCACAGTGGTCGGTTTGCGATACAGGAAAGAATGGCAAACGTCTACATATAGATCAGCAACAGCAAAGAAACAATGAGCGAGCCCACCTCCCTCCCACAAGCGGAAGATGACGGGATCTACAAACGTATTCCTTTTGGCCAAGCTCGGACAGTCCTTCAAGACTATCGGCATTCAGCTTGGTGATGACCTGGAGAAAGGCACTCACTCCAGCCATGCGCGACGCTCCCGTTCGAGTGACTCATCAAAGACACCCCTCCCTTAGCAGGTCGATATCCCTCGGCTGGCTCCCAGAAGCCCCACTTCATGCAGATCCTTTGCATCGTCTCAACCAGCTCAGGACGGGTCCAAGGACGGAGAAACCGCTCGTGAAAGAAGGCTTGAGCGGTGTAAGGAGAGAGTGGAATGAGGAGCGGATGTGAGGGAAGGGATTTGATGAGGTGTTTGATGAGAAGATGGCTTTGCAGCTAGGCAAGGGAGTCATTAGTGTCTGGTCGTGCATTGAGATGGAAGAGACGCACCAGGCCAAAGCCAAGACCGTGAAGGTAAACGACGGGCATGGCGTTTGGATGGGTCTTGCCCTGCTCAGGCGTCCAGCCCTTTGGTACTCGGACGAGGTACTCGACGTCACCATCCCGATACTGCGTGAGCGTCAGTCCAGCTACAGCAGCTCGCAAGATGCACGGACGAAACCCATTCCCTGATATGAGTACACCACCTCGCGAAGGATCCAATTGATGGCGTTGGTCAGCGCGTATATCAACAAAGGCCGGCCTTTCGCCTTGAAACCGTATCAGCGTTTGTAAGAGGTCTGGTGATGTCTAACTCACGTTGACAGGATCAATGGTGAACCGCATAACTTCGAGGTCGGGGTTGAAACCATCCGGAAACTTCGTGCCCGTACGCGCTTCGAGCTTCTCCATCGATGTGAAGAGGAACTCATTCAATCTTGGGTCCGCAATGGCCTCTTCAAGAGGTAGGGTGAAGCAAGTCCACGCGAGCCAAATGAGAACGTTCTGTCGGCGAAGTGAATCCCATGGTGCGTGGTTGAACCTGTTTGCGATCAGCCAGGGTGTGAGCGGTTTGAGTTGACGCACCAAGTTCGCATTCGTTCCCGAAACTCGACAGCTCTTCGATCCATGTGATGCAGCATTACCAGCTTTCCATCCCTTCCGGTGATCCCCCCGTCTTCGAACCCGTCAATCTCTCCGAAATCTTTCTCGATCTGCTCCTTCAGTCTGGCCTCCCTTTCCCCAGGTTCTTCCTCCACGAACGCCTCGATGACGTCCGCAACCTCCTCCGTCATCTTTCCAACTCTCCGAGTGGACTGCATACCCTGTATCTGCTCATACTCCCGGTCTTTCAGGTGGTAGTGCTCCGAAGCCGTAACCTGGCCGGTTTCGTACAGATCATATAGTTTGCATTCCAGCTCGATATCCGGGTCGCCTGAAGGGTTGCGTGGCCGAAGGGGAGTAGGGTAAGATAGGCCGAGCTTGAGGATACGGTGGAAGAGCGAGTTGCGGACTTCGAGGGGGAGGGTAGAGGGTGGAGCAGGGGTCTGGACGAAGCGAATCAGGTAGTGGGTATATATCGCGAATACGACCTAGAGCGAGTTTCAGCGAGTTGGTCGATTGCCTGTCTAATAACATCGTAACTCACCTCGGTCAAGGCGTACGCCGCGAACATCGTCCCCGTCAACCCCGCCGCGCCAGTCATACCCCTTGCAAGCAAAACGAACCAGATGAGATATGCACTACATGCGTCATCAGCTCTCTTTTCGCAGCGAAGAGAACGGGATGCGAACCATGAAAGCGGTGTGATCATCCATACCGACAGTACGAGCGCGAGGGCCACATAGTATCCCTTGGTAGGCTTTCGATCCTGGAACACTCGCGGATATTTGTCTTCCGCAAGTGGGCCCAGGCCATACTTGATGCGCTCGTCGACTTCATCGATGGAAGGCGGAGTCATGGCCGTTGGCGATGTGGATCGTCCCGAATCGTTGTATGGCGACGTGGGCCCCTTGAAAGTATCTTTCAAGATCAACATGCGTCCAATTTAGGAAAAAGGAAAGGGGGGATTAGCAGATATGTAGCTGTGCTTTTCCCCCCCAATTGCCGTGTGAGAGACTTTTGAGGCTTCGGTGGGGATCTGCATGACGTCATTACGTTTCCATATATTTTGAGCCCGATCACCGATAACCGATACAATCTCGACCGCTCATCCAACGAGCCATGGCATGCAAGCATCCCCGGGGTCTCTTTTGGATCCCTTCCGGTTCCCTTCGTCATGGCAGGAACTGGAAAATAGCAGGCCTTTGCGCTCGATTCGACAACGGAATCTGACCTGTTGTCCTTCACCGCGCTCCCGGCTTTCCGGCACTAAACTGGCCTGGTGCAGGATACAAATCTCTTGCTCGACCATATTTCATCTGTCAAGGTTGCCAGGCTCACCCTCTGACCCTGTTTGTTCAATATCAAGGAATGCCGACACACAATAACCACCTCGTCCTCCTTCCCCTATTCGCTCGTTCCCACCTCCGGCTCTCTCTCCAACTCACCCTCAACCTCCTCAACCTCCACCCCTCGCTCGTCGCCACGATTCTCATCACCTCCGTATGCACCTCTCGTCTCGATCAGGAGATACAGCTGCAGCCTAAGAGTGTGGTGGCCCGCTTGGAGGGTCGCCTTCGAGTGAAGACTGTCGAGGTCGGACTGGCGCAGGACGCCGGAGTAGTGCAAGAGAACGAGGCGTTCAAGGAAAGAATCGGCCCAAGTTTAGAAGAATTGCTCTCCGGGAAAGGGGAGGACAGGTTCGCACCGGTGCCGTGCTTGTTCATCTGCGATGTAGGTGTATTCAGGCTTCGTGAAAAACTCGCTGACCTTGTAAAGGTGTTCCATGTCTTTTTGCGCTCCGCCTTGAGAGAGAAGACTGCCGAGTTTGGTATCCCGAGAATTCCCGTCCTCCAACTCATCCCGACGATGGCTCTGACTCAGCACCGGCAAGTCTCTGGTACCTTTGCAGAGGATTATCCCTGATTGCCAAACAGCTTCATCAATCGCACCGAAGACTTCGGCGCGACGGAGAAGATCGTCGAGCGGTTGAAAGAGAATCAAGCGGCAGGTATGGAAGACGTCGACGCAGCGAGGAAGGTAGACTTGTCTTGACTGAGCTGGAATGCTGCTGATATGCGTCAGGCGTTCCGCTTCGTGGATAATCGGTTGCTGGAATGGCCTGATCTGCCGCCCATGTA
>JAABUP010000299.1_pt1 | contig 111774 bp, 172 predicted proteins | sample 5559201 | NCBI WGS metagenome assembly JAABUP01 (sample SAMN10711887, study PRJNA513373) | rock metagenome | isolation source: Antarctica rocks | place: Antarctica
AGCGTACAGCCACATCAGGTCACAGCATTTGGACCTCCTGCAGCACTGTTGTACTATTGCAGACTTTATGATTTTGTGTGAACCAAATGCATGTGGTGGTTTCCTTAGGGAACGCTTTGCATATAGGAAGCAAATCTTGTCTGTTGGGTCCCAGTTGCCCCCCAGGACATTAAATATATTGATTGATTGATTGATTGATTGTTTCAACTGGCGGCATTGCCTCGCTTGCAACAAAATCTACACGCTCAGGAAACATCTACACGAACCTAGCAAGAAGCAGGAATCCAAGCAGATGTGCATACGCTGCTTAGCACAGTTCATGCTTCGTACCATCTTTCAAAGCAAAGTTTCTAAGCAAATTGTACGTATACACACTCTGAGAGTCCCTCGCTACACATGCTGGTAGGCCTTCAATTTGCCACGCTACAGTGGCAAAACATTGATGAAATCTGTATTGGCGCCAGTATCAAAAGCCTCCTGATGTGACACATCCCTGAGATGAAGCTCAGGGGCAGGCAGTGTTCCAGCAATAATGGGAACCCAGGAGGCCTCAACTGTGGCAGTGCCACCCTCAGCAGACAGGCCGACACAGCCTGCACGCATTCCCATGGGCCGCCAGCCTTCAACCTGTGAACAGCAGATGAATTCGTCTGCAACCTAAATGCCGCATCAAAGCTTTGCCTGTGCACAATGGTTGTGACTCTGGCCACAAGCATGTGCAAGACTGGCATGGCCCTGTTGCCCTACTGCTGTTCCAGCACAAAGAGTATAAACCATCACCTTACAGTGCTTAGCAGCACACTGCCTAGTGTGTGACTTGCTGTTTGAACATGCAGGTACCATGTGATGGAAGCACATCTGACATATTCATACCAGAACTTGGTAGATGAAGTGTTTATTTACCATACAACGTCAATATTTGATGACAAGCTGAGAGAGCATATCTCACCGCTGCATGAACATCATACTGGATGGTGTTGGTATCCTGAAAAGTGGAATCAGCTTGGCTGCGTTCCAGTCGCCAGCATAATGTCACAGGCTCTCCCAACCTGCATATAAAACAGTCATTAGGTCATATGCAGATCAACTTTGCTCATGAAGTTCTCTTTCAGATGGAGGTTCAGTGCTTAGCTGGCAATTATGTAAAGGACCAGTAGAGAGCCAGCATGTAAAGAAGCAGCAATGTAAACAGCCAGCAATTATGTAAAGCTTTAACACTTGCTCTAGTGAAGGCAACTTTGTGCTTGCTGTTGGCTAGGGTGAGTGTGGCTGTGCCACATGCACTCTGCACATTCCGTGCAGTGGACCTGACTGAGCATGGTAGTTGATTCACCGAGTGTATGGAGTAGCATGGGCCTGAAGGCGTTCACTTGCCTGGCTGAGAAGGGTCCCAGCAGCCTGATGTAGACTGTGCTGCGTGGGGTCCCCTCTACAGGTGCCATGACTAGGCTGAACGTATGCCGTACACTCACTTCTGCTGTCTCATCTTCGCCCCTGTGACACACAGCACAGCATCAGATTCACCTTCAGGAAGCACAGTAGATGTTGACATGGCAGCAAGCACAGGGTGACCTGCTTGCATCATGACATACATGCCTCCATGAAATGGGCAGCAGTATGTTCAGCAGGCTCTCATGTGAAGGACATCTGCACAGCCAGACTGGCAGCACTCACACAGCATGCAGATGCTTGTCAGGCCGATGACCAGAAATGACATGCAAACACACTGTATGACGTGCCAGAAGTGCATTTCAACAAGGGGTGGCCCTGACTTACATCACTGTTCATGCAGTCTTAAGGCACCTTTTGCAACATCTGAGTTGTCCAAATCATCCCTGAGTACAACCCAGGTGTTGCCTACAAACAATTTCGAATGCTTTTGTTGTGGTTTGCTGCAAACATCATGCCAGCACCTTTCAACTGGGGGCCCTCTGGGTGGAAGAGGAACAGCAGCCTCATCAAGCAAGCGCTTGCCCCACTCAGGCACCACCTCAGATACAGAGGCAGCTGGCAAAGACTGGTCACCAACCTTGTATTGCACCTCTACACTACACACTGCATACAACACACATAGAACAATTGCCACATGCTGTAAGCATCCAGAAGGCAGCTGCAGATCTACTTTCACAAAGCCAAAAACACATTGAGTGCGCTGTCATTCGTAGCAGCTCACAGGTTGCCGCACTTGTGAGCCCAAAGCATCCAGGATGTATGATTCAGTACCTATCAATCTGTTTATTACGACTTAAATTGTCCTGATATGCCAGCACACATGCGGCACAAAGTTGGCAGTGTCAGGCAGGGACGATGCAGCCGCTCCCGTGGGATCTTACACACAGCAGCAGCACGCATGCCCCTGCTGACTTAGTTCCTATTTGTCTTGTGACAGAAGATGCCGAAAGAGGGCTGCTAGGGTGCATCAGGTCACAATGACAACTCTGCAAGCAGCAAGGTACCTTGACCAGCCCCCCCACAAAGCATATTGCTGCGTGACGCCGACCGCCCCCCCATCTTGCTAGTCACAAACATGACAGCAGAGGCAGTGGCGCCTGGCGGCAGCACAACTGGGCACAAGTTACCCATTGGCCCATTGAGAGGGTCCAATCGGAAACCATGCTGGGGGGTGAGGGTGAGGGCTGTCAAGGTGGCAGCCCAGGGGAGGTTGGAAGTGACAGTCAGCTGGATGGCCATGCGCTTGTTGGGCAGCTCCCTGGCTGTCGTGTGTATCCTGCACTATACACACGCAGCTTGTGACACAGGCAAGCAAAGCTTCCATGCAACAAAGCACTAAAGGTGAGCATTCATCAACCAAGGCCTGAAAGTGGCATCAAAACGGAAGTAGGAACTACATGCTAAAAGGCTCGGGGAGCTGTGCACAGATGACTAGGGTGAGAGGGCAGGACAAATGCATGGGGTTAATTGCCATCATAGCTGTCATCATATGCTGGGGGGATAGAGAATGCGCAGGAAGCAGGAGCAAGGAAGTGTGTGAGAGGTGACCTGAAGGGAGGTGTGACAGGAATAGTGAGCCAAGCTGCATGGGCTCTCTGGCAGCCCTGTATGTATTCCAGGGTCACCTGCACATCTACGCTGCTGGAGGGCTGTGTGCAAGCTGCCCTAGGGGAGGAGAATGAAGCTATTTCATCGGCCCCTACCCTGCCATAGCCCCTGCTGCTCATGGGAGTCACTCGTACTGTCTCATGCTGAATTGGCAGCGACCCTATGACAACAACAAGGGCCTAAATTTGACATCAAACCGCCTTCATACGACTGCAGAACCAGGCACATGGGCACCTTTTGTGCACAGACAGTCATGCGTGCTTCGGTTGCACAGCTTGAAGGGCAAGGCAGGCGTGTTGTCACGCGCCCATGATGTGCAAACAGACCAGGAATGCAGGGCCTTGCAATCAACAGCAGAGAGGCAGTTTTGCGCTGTGGAGCCTACCGGGTTGCACCCATACCCATAACAGAGACGGCTGTGTAGCTGTCCATGGTGGCAGATTGGGCCCCTGACTGCTCTCCAGTGATACCCAACTGCTGCCACTGACTGAAGCCTCTGGGCCTGCATCATACCTCAGCTCACTGGTGCCTGTCTGTGACCCCTGCTCCGCTCCAGAAACATTCACGGTCGCCTGCTCCTGAGGCAGCTCAGTCTGTAACGGTTTCGCATGCACCCCTGCTGTACTGTCAGATGCCAGCCTACTGCCTTCATCAGGTTGTCCCTTCGAGGATCTGCTTGACTGTGGCAGTGGGTCTGGCTGCAGGGGCGCTATGATGGCCCTGTCTGGGTGAAGGATGTCTAAGCCTGGCAAATGCGTGGGTGATGCATCATCAGGAGGGGAGCTTGTGCTGGCGGTGCTGCTTCTGCTGCCAAGACTGGCACTCAATGCAGCACTGCCGGGTGCTTGGTCGCTGCCTGACCGTGCATTGCTGACCATACCCACATGAATGCAGGCATCATGCAGGCTGTCATGCAGAGGCACGAGTGCCATAGCCAGCCATTGCGGCTGACCAGCCACCAGGGCTCCCCTGAGTGCAGCAGCGCTCACTGCGATGCGCTGTCTGCAGGAGTGCACATTCAGCACTACAGTCTCCTGCTGGATCTCTCCTGTGTTCAACACCGTGCCCAGGGTTGCTGCACCAGAGCCTGTGGTTTCAGAACCAGCAATGGAGCGACCTATTAAGGGCTCTGAGGAAGCTCGCAAGCTCAAATCAGAGAGCGGAGTTGGCAAGACTGGTATGTGCAATGAGAGGCAACCCAAGCTGGCGTCTACATGCTTCAAAGTGTACAACCCACGCTTCAAAGGCACGGCCCGAAAGGTGAGCCTGTTGAGGCCAGGCTGTACCATGGCTGTGCTGGGAGCCATACTGCAGTCAGATTGACTCACTCTGCTGCTCTGCATGCTGGCCACATCAACATCTGATGCATGGTCAGCAAAATGGGCTTGAGTGAGGGTGCATGCCAGCTCCTCTGTCTCCTGCCATTGGGTTGTCACATCAGCATCCTCTGCCAGAGCAGCAGCAAGATCACCAGAGCGTGACCTGGCACTGCCAGGCGCCATGGGACTGTCAGTTGCATGCTGCTTGATGGAGCTTGCTGTGCGGCTGAAGTCAGTCTTGCTGCTTGTGGCGCTCTTGGGGGAATAAGCTATTGTGACTTCTTGCAGCAGAGCTAGTGTGAGGGTCATGCCCTCCAGTTTCACAGCTTGAGGCAGTGCACTGTGCAGCTCTACAGTCAAGCTGACGGCATCGCCAACACAGATGTCCAGAGCGCCCTTCTGCCGGGAGGCAGCAGCTGGTCGTCTACCACCGTGGTGGCCAGGCAAGGTTTGATTCAGTGGACGATCCGACATCTGAGCTGACTGGGATGAAGAAAAGTCTGAGGCAAGCTGGCTGGGGTTGAGTACTGGCTGCCCTTCAGGCCCTGTCTGTCCAAAGAACATGCTGCAGCCGGTTTCCACTGGCTGCACATACAGGGCACGGGCAGTATCACACATTGTGAAAGCGTCCTGGGGGGCAAAGAGGGTGGTAGAGGGGTGAGTCTTGGGAGGCTGAGCAGCAAGGTGAAGCAGGTCGGCCTGGAACTGACTCAAGTGACGTACATGCTGTGGCAGGCCAAGCAGCTGCAGACATGTCCCAGGGAAGACTACCTGTACAAACACTCTTGCTCAGAGTGTCAAACATGCTCTGATCAAGACAGGTGGTGTACTAAGACACAGTAGTGTTCCACAATGAGGCCATGTGGCACTATGACACTGGGGATCCGCAGATCAGGCATACAAGATGCTATTGGTGAAAACACATGGGACATACAGAAGAGCTGAAGAACTGTCCAAGAGTATCATCCAGCAGCATGTACAGTGTATATGAAAAGCACTGAAAAGCCCATGTTACTATCTGCCTGCTACACAGAACATGAGTCCCTGAGGTGGGGGATCAGTACAACTTGGAGCTAGAGGCTGTGTCTATAGTGATGCAGCCAAGCTGCAGCTGTCGCACACAGAAAATGTGACAAGAAGCAGTACCTGCATAAGCATCTTCTGGCACTGCAGTAAGCGCGGCAACACAGCAGCAGCCAACTCCCACCATCCTTCCTTCAGAAACAGCTGGCACTGCCGCTGCAAGACCACAGCAGCTCGGGCAACATTGCCCCTGGCGATCAGAGCATCTGCAATATCGGCCATCATCAAGGCACAATTGCGTTTGCGCCCACACCTGGTGTAGCATGCTGCCGCTGCTCCGCTGAGCTCCATCCAAAGCTCTTGGTACAGCTGCCATGAGCCTAAGGCCAACTTGAGGCGCCAATCTGAGAGCCAATTTGGGACTGCACTAGTTGAGGGGTCCCTGGCGCCACCTGTGTAATCATAGCATGTACCTTGGATGGGGAACATCAGCTTTGCTTGCAGTACATGCAGCAATAGCAGCATGCATGCAGTAGGTGTGACAAGGTGTGTATGCAGTATGTTCAAGACATGCAGTGCTGGTGATATTGCACTTTACCCCTGTAGCAGCAGTGTTTGCCTTTCAGAGCGCTGCTAAGCTTTCCTTGCAGTAACTGCATCTTGCAATCTATGCCTTCATAGCCAGCATCTCTTGATCAGATTCAGTCAGTACAAGGCTGGCATTGCATGCAGTGACAGCTGCTGCATTGCTTTCAGCCACGCTACCAGCATCTCTTCCTCTGTTGCTTGGCAAGCTCACCTGCATCATCACGTTCAGACCAGGTGCCAAATGCTGATGCCTTGCTGGTGTCCTGTTGGTCAGGCACTTTCCATTCAAGTGACCCATTGGCATCGTAATGGGCTTCAGGCGGCAGCTCTATTGCCTGACCCAAATGGCCAGCATCACTGCTGGTGGGCAGAGGCCCTGACCTCTGCAGACCACTTGAGGCTGAGTCCCTGGTGAGCTGACTGTATGTGGAATCCTGTGCGGCTGCTTCTGCCCTGGCTAGAGTCGAGTAATCAACTTCGCTCCGATGCAAGGAGCCATCATTGCTGCTGGTCTCATCGCCTGCAGCAAGGTGCACGCATCTGCAACACTACCAAGCTGCCGCATTGGCATATCTCATACATGGCTGTCAGTAGCTGCTTGTGCAGCTCACAACTGGTGTGCTCTGTTTGCAGCTGGTCAGCATGATGCTGCATGAAGAGAAGTCCAACTTCCCATTCCATGCAGGTCATGGCATCAGAGCTATGCTTCAGGTATGCATAGTCGGTTGATGCTGCACAGAGTGGTGAGTGCTGGTTCATCACACACCGTCATCCATGGTAGTGCGTGCTGGGGAGGCACCAGGCCCAGCACTGATCTGACTAGTCACAGAGTCACCCCTAGTAGCCATGGGGGTGGGTGGGGCCAGCGGGGGTAAGCCCTCTGCCGGGGGCTGCAGCCGCTGCGACTCTACAGCAAACCTGCTGAGCTTCTTGGAGGAGGTGGTCTGCAGCAGCTGAGGGCGCCGGCCGCTGGTTCCAGCGATTGCTGCATTCAGGCTGGAGGCTGTGCCTAGATCAGTGCTTGGAGCCGCCTCCTACACAACACAAATGCAGAGACATTGTGCGAGCTTGTTGAAGCAAGATGTCAGGTTGTTAAGAGTTGGCGCAAGACTGCTCATATGGCATGCCAGTTATTTAACGTGTGGTTGCTAGTGACTGCAAAGCACCGGTGCTGCTCAGAAGGCTCTCAGGACGCTCTTTGATTCATCCTGGGCTGCTTCCTGAACCGTGGATTCCTCTTCAAACTCACATGAAGCCATTGCAGTCGGCGCTGTGACACTTTGCTATGCATGTCACGTGGCTGCTTTTCAGGGCTTAGACACCGATGACATTGAGACAGGGTGTGCACTCACACAAGGGACTCTGAATCTCAGCAGCAACAACAGGTAATGACACACACGTGACATGATTTTGTACCTGCAGGACCTGGACGCCTCCGTTTTGCTGGCTGGCCTGCTGCTCTGGCTTGGACAGGGAGCTTGTAGCAGCAGCAGCAGGGCCCATGCTGCTGAAGGTGTGAGCAGGCGTCGAGCTATGTGAGGCATGCTGACTGGACAAGCGTGAAGCCATAGGGGAGGCTCCCTGCAAGCCATGCAGTCACCACCTTTGGCAAGCAGCTCTTTGGTCGCTACTTGTTGCTTTCATACACAAGGCAGCGCTGCACGACTTGCCTGAAGTGCTGTTTTGACGAAGAAGCTGTGACACGTGAACAGTGCCCAGCAACAGACAACGGCAAGAGAACATAGCAGGTCATGTTTTTGAAACAGACGATTTGGTCACCAAAATGCTTGTGCGAAAACACACAATGCAAAGGCTGCAGGTCAGAAGACAAACCATGACGATCATTGCCAGTGTCACAAGCGTACAGCAGCACTTCAGGCACTGCATTGCAACATGTCATGCATGGCTTCCAGTCATATCATCTACCCGCTTCAGCAACCACAACAGGAGCCTTCTGAGGCAGCAGCCCGGAGAGGTCTTGTACAAATGTGTTGCTGCTGCTGTGCACATGACAAATGTTTTGATGCCCATCAAGTGACTGTGGGATGTACTGACGCAGGCACACCAGTTGCAGCAGCACCCCAGTCTGCACAACTGCATTGTATGACAGGGCTCACATTGCCATGGACAGGGCCTGCAGGGGTATACTGGCTGAGGTGCAGGGTCTCCCCCATGCGCATGAGCTCCAGGCGTGCTGCTGCGTACAGGTGGCCCAGCAGGCAGTAGTAAGCCTGGTTTGGGGTTGGGGGCTTGCGGTTGCTGCTGGGAGTTCTGCTCCACAGCACTGGTTCCTGCAAGGCATGCTGCTCTGCCAAGGACTTTCCCTGCTACATTGAACTTGCTGCAAGCATTTGCAGACCACTTGTCCATCACAACCTTTGGTCTGAATTGGACACAACACTGGAAGATGAAAAGGTGCAGGGTATGCAGCACACTTGGACACTGCTGTGACATGAGCAGCAGCATTACTACTACCGAAAAGGGTTTGACAGCACAAACCCCTGGTGTAGGTTGCAGCAGTAGAGTTGCATTGCTTTGCTGGCTGTGATAGAACTGTATCAGAGAGTTGCTGTATCACAAACCAGTACAGATTGACAAGCAGCTGCCCACAATCACGTCATTTACTGCCTGGCGTATTTGCGACAGCGGAACTTTGTTTGCAGTTCATCTGCATGCGGCAAAGCACAAATACCTCTTCTTCCTCAGGCAGGTCATCAGAGTGGCCTGAGACCCCCAGGTCCCAGTCAACCTCCATGTGCATGGTGGGAGTACCCCCACCCATCCCCGATAACCCCTCCTTTGGGCTGCCCTCAGGCAGACTCAGCTGAGCAATCACACCTACAAGCATAGCAAACAGACAGGCAGATCAGCCTTCCTGCCCCTCATGCCCATGTGACTCTCAGGTTCACTGCTGTTGTGCAGTCAATGACCCACACCAGATGACACAAAGGGGGCACTCACACTGCACCATACTGAAGCTGTTTCAGTATAATCAGGCAGGATGATCAGGAAAAACGCGGCCCTGTGTGCTGCTGGCAGCAAATACGCACTGCATATTGGCGCAGAACAGTGTCTGCATGTCTTGTGTATCTGCTGGAGATAACACTTCAGCAGTCAACAGGCAGTTGCACAGATGTCAAGAACAGGAAGAATGAAACAGTGCAGACTATGCTCACCTTGTGCTTCCAACCCTGCAAAGTTGTTCTTGTTGATTTTCAGCGGCTTCAAATCGGGTGTTTGCTGTAACTCTGCAGTGTCTACAGTACTGCGGTGATGAGTAGCACCATCAGTGCTTCGCTGTGCATCATAACGCTGCAGCATAGCAACCATACTTCAAAGGTCGAATGCCCACTTGGCAATTGCGCCTTACACATTTAGTTGTGTCAGATAATGTGAAGCTATGTCAAATGATGGTCTCTTGCATAAATGCAGCTGTGAAATGAGGAGAGATGCAAACAGGTTAGCCACAATGCAGAGCAGAATGCTAACCTGTGCAAGATCGTTGGCACTATGAGATCTGCTCAGATGCCTGCTGGCTTCTTGAGCATCATCTTCATGCACAGATGCTGAACGCCTGCAGTTACACACTCATGCAACTCAACTCAAGATGACTTGATGCTGCAGTGAGCCCTGCAAGGTATGCAGCCATTGAGCGCTGTCCTGATCTTTGCATAGAACACGCCAGCATTCATACATGAATCCGATCATGCTGATGGCCGTCAGACAGAGACCCAAGGCCATGTCTAGCAAGCCTGAACCAGACTACTGACCAGGACAAACTTGAACCATACAAGGCAAAAGCAGCATGAGCTGGCAGCAAACATGAGCTGGTGAGCAGACAGGCAAAACTGTACCGGTGCTGTTGAGTGATGACAGGGGAGGAAGGCTGCTCAGGTGGTTTCTTGTTGAGCACAGTGGTGGCTCCCATGAGGCGGGAGGTAGTGGTGGCCAGGGAGATGCAGGCAGAGAAGGCCCAAGCCTCCCTGAACAGCCCTGGCACCACTGAAGCAGCCTGCTGTTCAGCGAGCAGATGTGCAAAGGTATGCACAAACTGTAAGCCTCGCTCAGCCACCTGCATGGCAGCTGGTAACAGCTTGAAAAGAAAGACAGCATAGGTATAGACCTGATCGAGGCGTAACATTAGCAAGATGCTGGAAGGCACATTGCGACTGGATTGTGATGCACTCTGCTGGAGGGAGGCAGTTGTTTGCCTCAAGTTAGAATGGCTGAAGAGACATGCAGGATTGGCATGATCTGCGATGAAGGTGTCGAATGACTTGATCTGAAATGAAGGTGTTGAATGACATGGACACTGTAGACTGCACCATCTACCTCAGTAGGCCTGTTGAGCTTGAAAAGCAAGCGCGCTTGACAGGCAAACAGGTACTGCCTGAAGTAGAACTCTGCCACCCCATTGCCACGCATCACGCTGCTGCGTGTCTCACGCCAGGCGGCCTTCAGGATTTGAGCCACGTCATCACCATCTGTCTTGCCACCTGCAGTGTGGGCTCACAGTCACAAACAAATTCAGATTCAAGCGCACTCACATGCATCACTGTGCAGTCTGGTAGGCAAGCAGAGCATAGCTCCCATACATCTACAAATCCTTTGTGTACACTATCTGTATGGCAATTTTGTGCAGCTATTTGCATCTTTACAGGACCCTTTTGGCTGATCTGTTTGTCACACAGGCGACCCGTGACTCCTGTGAAGCACTGACTGCACTCTGCAGGCAAATATTATACAGAAGGGCTCACCAAACTGCCTGCCCGCTAAGTTGCCTCCTTGCTTAAGAGCCTCCAGGTAGCAGGCCTCCAGCTCAAAATACTCTCTGAATGCATCCTCCAGCAGGCCTGCAGCCTCTAGCATGATGGCTAGGCTGTCCTTGATCAGATACAGCGTGCTGAAGTTCCACCCCGGCTCCAGCCTCCTTGCCATCAGCTTTCTCACCTGTGTGCATTTCCACCATGCAATCACACCATGTACGTCACAAAATAATCCCACAACTGCAGCGTCTCTTCCTATGCATATCAGGGCGTGAAATGGGTGGATGTGGAATACTGCAGAGGCTCTATTTGTCTGGACCCTGAACACTGCAGCTTGATGAAACCGCTCAGGGGCACGATCAGCCTCAGCTATGCTCTGCTGTCGTCTGCATTCAGGGCGCCTAAACGGTTGGGTCATTGCCTCATCACAAGGATGCTGCATAGTCTTCTTGATGTTTTCTCTCCACAAATAGATAGTGAGACAAAAGTGGGCCTCTGTTTGCTGCAGCAATTGGAGTGATTCTGACATCAGCCAGCTGACATATGGTCCCAGCCCTGCTGCTTCAATGTGCACACTTGTCTAGATGCTATCTACGTCACTCAGGGCAGAGCAACATGCAGCATACCTCTTCTTCGTACGCTGCTGCCCTGGTCTCAAAGCTGGTCTTGACTGCTGCCTTGAGAAGCTGTTCCAGCTCTTCCAGGCCAGCAATGGACCCCTGTCCCTGCTGGACTGGGAAATCCAGCCGCACACACCTCTCCCGCTTTCGTGTATCAAAATCATAGCGCAATGCATCAAACACCTGTGGTGTGGTCATGGCGAAAGTGCGTTGCTAATGGCTGTAGCAAGGGATTTGCATCGTGACCATGGGATACTACCGTTCTGGCCAAGCTGCAACATTGACCACAACAAGCACTGGTGACTCACTGATGCTACTGCTGCCAGTGCACAATCATGCCCTACGTGGAATGGCGCAGGAGCATGCATTGATGCATGCAGTCCAACCGCATGTACATCTGTACACAAGTGGCCCAGCGGTCATGAAATTGGTCGATGTAACTCAATGCACTCTGCAAAGCTCTGGCAGCTCTCACAAAGATGACTTTATGCAAGATGATAGCCTTCTGGCAGCCAGATGAAGTCAAGAGTTGCTGACCTTCCTTGGGCCTTTAGAGAGAGGATCTGATGCTGCAGGCTTGATGTAGCACACCACCCAGTTTGTTGGTCCCAAGGGGTCCTTCTCCTTTTCCAACAAGGCTTTCAACTGACCTCGCAGTGTTTTCTTGTAGTCATCAGCATCTTCGCCTGAGACCTGCTTAGCACAGCCATTGCTCGCTATAAGCACATCAATTACATATTGCAGGAGCAGTTCAAGACATTGGCAAGTGACTCATGCTGACATGAAAGTTATTATGGCGTCGCAAGTATGGCCAGTCATGTCAGTCCAAGTGCGCACCAGAATCAAGCGAGCATATGGGTTCCGAAACCACGTTACAGGGCTGCCTTGAAAAGGCTTGATGTTCTGAAGTTTGCTGTCTGATGACAACAGAAACCTGCAGGTTGCCACAACCTGTCTACACTGCTTGCGCCTGTGCACTGTGAAGCAGAACGTTGGCAAACCTACTGAATAGGGAGTTCTGTGATCGGAACTGGGTTGCCAAACTTGTTTCTCAAAGTGACGTGACGCAGGGGACCTCGTCCCTGGAGCGTCTGCGTGTTAACAGGCGTTTAGGTCCAAGCACAAGAGATCAGTCAGCTATTTTGCAGGGGTCGCAGACCAGACTACAACTTTATGTCATGCTGTGCTTGATAGCGCAATCACGAAATTACACCAGAACGGCAAGTATGAGCATAGTTACGTTGCAATGTGGCACAGTGACATGCATTGCAGACAGTGTCGTATCAGAAAACAGCGTGTCTCACTTCTTGCAACAATGGCCATGATTCCGAGTAGTCCTCCACTGCTACCGAGAAGCGAGCCCCGAAATCCTCAAATTCCATCGCATCCTGCGCTTGCAAGTTCTCCGATCGCAACCAGTTCAAAGGTCTTGAGGATACTGAAACGGACGCTGTTGCACATGCATTTCTTGCTGTATGTCTCAGACTTTACTTGATGAACAACATGACAAGGGCGCTATCTACGTCTCAAGAGAATCTGTGAAGGGTGCATGATGCCATCTACAAGTATGTACAGGCATTGGCATGTTGTGAGAAGGACATGGTTTGAGAGAACATATTGTGAAAAGGACATACAAGCGAAATGTTCAGTTCTGTGACCACTTGGTTGTCAACAAAGTGTGCTTCAACTAGACTCGACTCCATGATGCATCTTCAGATATCACAGTGTCTGGCTATACTTCTTCAAAGTGGGAAATGAACAAACAACAGCCTCAGGGTCTGCTCCAAGACTCAACTAGCAACTAAGACTAGCTAGTTGTGCAGCAAACACATCCATGCTGTGACTCAAAAACAGAAAACATATCCAGCATATGATGTAAGGTCATCATCAAGACTTGCTCATGATGCTTACGACAACACATACAAGACACACAGATATATGTTGCTGAAGATGTGCACAATCAAAACCCTGCTACTCATGCACATGCTCGAAACGGGAGCATCAGTCAATGCGCAAAATAATTCATTTCAAAGTGAACTCTCACAATTGCTTGATTTATGACTACAATCTATCTGTTAGTCTGTCTGAAGTTGCTGACCAACTTTGGAGCGATTGATTCCCTGCGATAGCTGCGTGTGCGACAAAGGTGGCAGCTTCCGTGGTTTGGACAAAAGTTTTGTTAACACTGCAGGTGACCCTGCCTGGTCAAGTAGTCTAGCATGCTCATGTTCAAATGGACTAAGGACTGCCTGACTGGTGTTTTCAACTGTTTGTGCCTCAGCTTGTGGAGGCAAGGACAAATGCAGTGCGTCACCATGCCAAGCTGCCTGCAGCCCACCAGGCTCACTGACACTAGTCTGCTCCCCTTCAGCAGAGGCGGGACTGGAGGAGAGCGGTGCAGCATTCCCACCAAACTCAACAGCAAAGGGCATCTGAGGAGACCCTGCTGCCCTTTGCATGTCTTGCGACTGACTTTGCATCTGGGCTGAGGTTGGAGGTTGATACTGACTATCTTGAGTTGCAAGTCTGCACACTGGGTATTGACAAGCACCAAAATCATCACCTTGCCTGCTATCAACATGCGATGCAGGCAGTTGACTTGAGTCTGGCTCTGCGTCATCTGACTGCACACGCAACCTGACATCATCACTAGGCTGATCAAATGGCCCATCCTGGGGCTGCCTTGCATGCTGATGCCCCATGGGCCAAGGTTCCTCAGCAGCTTCTGCTTGTGACCTGCCAGATGCTTCAGCTTGGTACAGATCATTATCATATACATAGCCAGCCTGTGATGCTGGCTGTATGCCAGTACGTTGCGTCATGGCTTCTGCTTGTGAGGCAACCCAGTGGTCCGTCATGCTCTGCTGATGCAGGGACAGGTTCGGCCCGTCTGTCTGCAAAGCAGAAGCAGAGAATGGCAGCTGGTGCTGGTGCTGAGGTACTTGGCGTGTCGATGGCGCAGGGTCCCCATCATACCAGCTGTCACCTGGCACCTGAGAGGGCTCGGCTGGCATCTGAGCAGCATCTGTTGGCAACTGAAAGGCGCCTTCTGACACCTGAGGGTCATTTGCTGGCATTTGGGCAGTATCTGCAGGCATCTGAGTTGCATCTGCTGATACCTGCAACCCCTGTGCATGGGTGTGTGCAGGGGCGAGTTGTATCTGAGGCGCTTGAGGTTCAGGATGCACTGAGTTGGTCCCGGTATGTTGCGACCGTTGGATTGGCTCATCGTTTCCAAACACGAATGCTATGAACTCATCATAATCAATTCTGCCATCCCCAGACTTATCAGCCAGCTTGATGGCCACCTCTATGTCGTCATCTGTCATCTCCCACTCAGCAATGTTCTGCATCGGGCATGTGCTTCACTTCAGCCAGGTGATGATTGGTGTATGAGAGGACAGCTGCAGCTCAATGGAAAGGCCTTGCATGCAAGGACTGCATGTCGTAAGCATGCTGGCTGCACTGATCAAAGGTGCAAACAAATACGCCAGAGCGCCTGCTTTGCGTACCTTGATGGCAGATCGCAGAGAGTCAGCAGTAATCATGCCTTCCCCACTCTTATCCAACACATCAAAAACATGCTTGAGATCCTCCTCTGGAGCTGTCTGCATGTCGGCAAAGCTTTTGCCAAATACTGCAATGCCTGTCACCCAACAAGAATGGGTGCATTACCTTGGTGGTGAGAGCCATCATCCTGATCATGAACTCTGCTAGATCAATGACGCCATCATTGTCCAAGTCCATATCCCTGATGATGGCATCTATCTGCTGCTGAGTTGGTGACTGCCCCAGACTGCGCATGACCCAGCCTATGTCTTCTGCTGTGAAGGAACCTAAGCCTGACCTGTCAAAAATTCTGAACGCGTCCTTGTACTCTTCCAGCTGCAATCAATCCATTTGATGCTGTTGCAATGGGCATCACAATAATTGTGTACACAGGCAAAGCCATGCTTGGTGAATCCTGATAAGCAAGAGCACAGGAAATACCCTGAAAAGCGAGTGTAATCTGCAGAACTAGCGATGGGCTTGATTGAGCTAATTGGAGTCAGAGCATCACGTTTGGTAAAATGGGTTGAGATTCTGCTGACCTGTTGCCTTGTCAGATACGGCCACTCTTGTGCTAATTCTTCGTCAGGGATGTCTGCTCTGCTGCCAGACATGTATCTGGCAGTGTGGCCGGATCAGACCGGCAGCCGTCGGTGAACCAAAGTTACTGGCACTGTAGCCTTTTGTCCACTCAGGACATGTTGATGTTCGTGTGATGCTTGGAGACGAAGCACAGGAGAAACTGTAGGTCATGCAACACAACCCTTGAGCTGTCACTTGAAGCACGGGGCCATGGCAGGCTTCGATGCCGCCTGCAACTCGTTAGCTGATCATGCAGCTCGGTCCTTGATGGTCAACTTGCGGAGTGTGATTGGTCAATAGTCCTTGACTGCACAAGAGGAGAAACGAATTCTAAGGCATCCCTTCGACAAAGCTCCGTGCACACGGAGTGCGCTCAGGCTTCAAATTGGAAGTCAAAGCTTTTGATCAAGCACTTGTTGTGTTCTTGTTGCATGTTGTTCAAGTAGAAAAGTAAAATTGAGTAAAATTACAACATGCAGTACAACAGGCAGCAACGACAAGCTAGCGAGGAAGCTCAGCAGAGGCGTGCTTTGTTGCAGCGTCTTGCTGATCGCAAACAGGGAAGTCATGTCCTTCTCGACAGCAGCGACAGCGACTCCTCTGAGGGTGGGTTCGGAGCTGACTCTCCTGAAGCGTCCAGTGCTTCGGAACCTCACGTTGTGGATGCCTATCAGCCTACGAATGCCGGAAACAACGACTTACTTGGAGGTCGAAAGGTCCTGAAAAGACTGTCACAGCAGAAAGAAAACCTGCCCCAGGCAGCACAAGTGCAGCTATTGCCCACAAGTGGGCCTGGTCAGGGCGTGCTATCGGCCTCCAGGAATGCAGTCCCTGATGCCAGCGAAACCAGGCTGCTGGACAGTATGGCTGGCTTGGCTATCACAGACAGTGTTGACAAACCGCGCCAAGCTGCAACAAAGCTTGCAGCTGCGGTTGCTACCAAGCTGCCAGATGATATGTCAGGTCCCAGCATCGCACAAGCATCCTTACAACCTTTGGTCAAGGCTGCAAGCTCGTGTGTTGCTGAACATGACACAGTCAGCTCGCAGGCTGCTCAACAGTTTCAGCTCCAGCCTAAGATTGCAAATATGTTGTACACGCATCAGACTGAAGGTGTGCATTGGTTGTGGAGCTTGCATAAGATGCGCCGGGGCGGTATTCTAGGTGGGCAATTTGTTCACGCTGTAAAAGCATGTGCATTATCAGGTCTGCGATGTCTCACCTCTGCATCTCTGCATCGACTCATGCAATGACAAAGGTACATGCCATAAGACATTTTACCACACAGGTGATGACATGGGCCTAGGCAAGGTGAGGAACGAGCGCTGACCAGCTGTCAGTTCTGTGTATACAGCTCCCTATTTCTGCTTGATCCTTTATAATATGGGTCATGCAAAAGATGTTGCCTTTTCGTTCATTGAACACTTGAAAGGCTCTCAGCTGGATGATTTGAGCAAAGACACGCCTGACGCCGTACCACATTTACTGCAGACCATGCAATGCTCTGCTTTCCTTGCTGGCATGTTTGGCAGCGGTCTTATGAGGTGAGGCCACATCACCTTATCGTTCCTGGTTGTCTGATCCTTGTTCTCCTGAAATGGTCTGAAAACGCCCAAAAGGTCGCCCAAGAACAACAGAGTGAAATCAAGTGTTGACATGTCAAGGCGGGCTGTGATCATTGCTCCCAAGACTCTCCTTGCTCACTGGGAGAAAGAGCTGGTGACCTGTGGCCTGGGCTCTCTCCTCTTCCAGTACTATGGCAGCAGTCAGGCCGACAGGTAAACTGAAACCAAGCGTTTGGTCTGCAGCCAGGCTGATAGTGAACACATAATCTAGCAGACTTTGTAAAAAGTTTGCACAAGTGATTTAGCATCTTTCTATGAAATCTTGCAATCTGCAGTGTTCTACTCTTGAAACAGGGATTATTCTCTACGACGAGTCGCCACCCAGAAGGGCATACTGCTGACAACATACGGTATGGTTCTGCACAACTCTGACGCTCTGGGCTTCAAGCGCATCACCAAGCAGAGTCTGTGGGATGATGATGACAAGCTGTGTTGGGACTTCATGATTCTGGATGAGGTCTGCCTTTGTTGCCATCGCTTCTGAACCTGCTGCTTCACGTGAACTGCACTTGCGTGCATGCATGGGCTCTGTGGCAGAGCTACCTGGATCTCTGATCTTTGAGTCTGCATGAGCATCAGTCACAGCTGTCATGCCCACAACTGAGGTAGCATGCAGCATATTATCCTTATTTGAGCTGCTGTTGTCTAACCAACTCAAGTGAGGCTTGATTCCAGTCCTGGTCTGCTTTGACCCGCAGTGCATGCACATTAGCAGCTTGCAGTGCATTTGCTGCTGTGTAGGGCCACAAGGTCAAGAACCCCAAGATGCAGCTGGTGCAGCGCCTGCAGGAAATCCCTGTTGCTGTGCGCATCATCATCAGCGGTACCCCCATTCAGAACAACCTGATGGAGATGCATGCGTTGTTTGACTTTGCATGCGAGGTACGGTCCCTCCGTTGCAATGGGATCTGTGCAGTTTATTGACGCATGTTGCGTGATGTGCGAGCACCTGCATCCATCAATGTATTGCCACTTGCATTTGTTGACCAAAGGATAGCTTTGGTCATTGCTGCTGTGAGCTGAGTTAGGCTGCCTTGCGTCTCAGCGTGTTCACACAACCACTCATGTGGTCATTGGGTTGCAGGGTTTGCTGGGGGATGCTAAAACCTTCAAACTAGAGTTTGAGAAGCGCATCACTGCTGGCAATGATAAAAATGCCACAGGCAGAGACAGACAGATTGCTACTGCCAAGGCTGCTGAGCTGCGTGCGCGTATTGCTCCATTCTTTTTGAGGCGAGAGAAGAAGGATGTTTTGCCCTCAAATGACAGGTACATACATGACATGTCCGAGGTATCATGCTGCATGCTTACAGGCCTCATGCCTGCATTGATCAGTCCCTGTCACTCACGTTTGCACCCTCAAAGTGGTACCCTAACAGTCGTACCCTAACAGTTATACCCTAAAAGATTGCCATCACAAGGTCAGCGTACTCCTGCATTTGCCACTGCATCTTCAGACAGCAAGTGGCCTGTTCACTGTCCTGCACCACACAATAGCACTGGCAATACTCAATAAGTCTTGCCTCTGGAGCAAGATGCTCATACCAGCAGTAGCACTAAGTGATGAGCCATGCATCAGAGCAATATGCTCCAGCAGCAGGAGTCAGCTCCTTCAGCTGGCCTCGCATGTTGTGGGGCTGTCCTTGTCATGCACACAGCAAAACAGGCTCTGCTTGTTGCAGTGGAGAGCAGTCAGGCACAGCATCACAGGGCATGAGCCAGGAGGAGCATGTGGCTCCCAAGCCACAAGCAATGGGCCACAAGAATGATCTCATTGTCTGGCTGCAGCTGCATCCAGCTCAGCGTCATGTTTACGAGGCAAGCATGCCATTGCTCCAATTTATGCAACTGCTTGAAGATGGCTCTGCATGCTTTGAACAGAGTGAGATGCATTCTGGGCCATGGTCAGCAGAAGGCTACAAGAGTCACCGTACAGATCTCAAATCTTGATGGTCTGTAGATGGTCCAGCAATGAAAAGAACCTGCTGGTATCTCCTTTTTGACGTGATTCAAAACAGAGTTGTGCGTCTGTACTTGGTACAATGAGCTGGGCCTTCTCGACAGGCGTTCTTGGAATCCAGTGCTGTCAGGGCAGCCCTGAACAAGACTGGGTCAGCATTAGCTGCGCTGACTGTTTTGAAGAAGATCTGCGATCACCCAACTCTGCTGAATGAGAGAGCTGCCTCCCTGGTCGCTTCTGCAGGTAAGGCAACTCAACGGCACAATCAAACGCTGTTTGCACCTGATGTTGCATGCTCAGGGTCACTTGGTGTGGGTCACACTGGTAGCATTTCCTCCTCGTGTGCTGCATGCCAAATGTATCTTGGACTGCAGGCCCAAAGCAGCTCTTCAACGGTTTGACGCTGCAAGCATAGCCCAATCTTCATGTCCATTGTCCCTGTGTGTACATGCATGCAAGACATACATATGTACTGTCTGACCAGCATTTGGTTGAAACCGGGTGCACCATTGAAGAAGAGCAGCCTGGCGTGCCAGGTGGAAGGCTGGCCAAGGTGCAAGCGGAGGGCAGCGCTTCTGATGAAGAAGAGGAGTGGTACGACGCTCCTGAAGAAGTATAAGCAGTTCCCCTGCAAGCTGGCAGCAGCTGGTGGGAGCAGGACAATGTTGATGCGGCTGATGTTGAGGCCCACCTGCTGAAGGACATACACCAGAAAGGCATGTTGCGTCATGCAGTTCATGCATGCTGTGTCATGCAAACCATTCATGTTGCATTCTCAGGTCATCAATTGACCCAGCGTCCAGCTGTAGCCAACAACAATCGGCAGTGACCATTCCATACAAGTGCTACTGGGCAGACAGCAACATGACTTGCCATGCCGCGCCTTGCACAGAGCATGAAGTCCAGAGAACTGCGGGGACTGTGGAGGCTCATGCCATTTTGTGCAGAGATGCTGAAGGCAGGCAGCAGCTTTGTCAGCCATGGCATGTTGATGCAGGAGTGGACACTTCCTGCAAGACAGCCTTTGTGATGTCACTGCTTGCGGAGCTGGTGGCAAAGGGCCACAGGACGCTCATCTTCAGCCAGTCTAGAGTCATGTTAGACATCCTCCAGGCAGCCATTGTTGAGCAGAGCTATGCCTTCCGTCGTATAGACGGCAGCATCTCCAGCGCAGCTGAGCGACAGGTCAGCGTCTTCACATGCATGCCAGCTGTTTGTAGTCTTGCCTGCAGGCTTAAACCCTATAAAGCATTGAAAGAGGTTGCAGTGTGGCAGCATCGATGTCACTTCACACAGCTCTGCATGTTGCACTATGTTGCAGCAGTCTCAGCACACACAGCTCTGCAATGCGCAAAGGCTGATAAAATTGCAAGTTGCTGTCTGGAGCTGCCAACCATACTTGTCATTGACAGCGCAAGTCATTCATGCTGAAAACAATCATTGTATGAGCACAACCAGCAAAGCAAGACAAGTTCGCTGTGTCAGCACAGATGCAAGTCTTCTTGACCCAAGATGACATCCCAAACAATGTGTTGACTCCTCAAGGTAGTGATACATTGTAGGCGCTGGTGCAAGAGTTTCAGACCAGGGATGACATTCCAGTCTTTCTGTTGACCACTCAAGTGGGGGGTCTGGGCCTGACCCTGACAGCTGCCGACAGGGTCATCATTGTGGACCCAGCCTGGAACCCATCCGTGGACAATCAGAGCGTGGACCGCGCCTACCGCATCGGCCAGCAGCAGGACGTTGTTGTGTACCGCCTCATCACATGTGGAACAGTGGAGGAGAAGATCTACAAGAAGCAGGTCTTCAAGGGAGGCTTGTCTAGGAGTGGCACAGAGGAGGGGGTAGCCTTCCGTTACTTCTCACAGCAGGTAGCTGCACCCTTGCCTTGCACCTCAAGCTTCCCTGGCTTACAGTGTCAACCACCATCTGACCTCTCTTCTTGGGTATTCAAAGAACGCACCTGCAGAGTCACTACAGGGGCGTCAGCCTCTCAATGCATGCAGAGTTTTGCCAATGCTTATGCTGCCTGGCTCAAGGGAAGAATGACTGAGGTCATCCCAGCTGCTGCCGTCTTTCCTGCCCTGCATTATTGTCCTGGTACATGCCAGATGTTGCAATACAGCGCAAGCTCTTGGGTAGCCACCTGCAGAAGCGTGCACAATGTAAGCAGCAAGCCACACACATGCACATCCACCATTGCATGAGTCTTCAAGCACTGCAGGCCATGCCAGTCACACAGCTTTTCACAAGTTTCCAGTTCACTGGAATGGAATCAGATTAGCCACACAGGTCAGGAGGACGCGATGTTGCCAATCAGGGGCCTGCTGTTGCCAATTAAGGGCCTGCTCTTGCCAATCCATGGCCTGCTGTTGCCCTACAAGCTCGTCCAGTTGGCAGTAAATCTTGGCTTTGCGCAGGACTTGAGAGACTTGTTCAGAGTGGTACCTAGTGAGTTGGAGGGGTCCGAGACACAGCACACCCTACATCAGCTTCACTCCCACCAGCGCAAGGCCACCCCTTATGTCCAGGACCATCTACACTTCTTGGAGACCTTGCCCAGATATGCAGGTACACACACCTTGTCACGCCTCTTATGCCTCAATGACTGCACCTTTGGCAGCTGTAGAGTGCAGCAGCTACACTATGCAATAATATAAAGTGTGACAGCGGTTTTGAGGCCTGCACTGAGTTTGTTGTGTGATGTGGCAGCATCAGTCCTGGCAGCCAATGGCAGCTTTGCCAAATCAAAAGCTGCTCTCATGATGTCATTACCCTGGAGATCTCAAGCTAACCAGCTGTGCAAGATTGAGACCAGGCTGCATGAGACTTGCAATGCAGGCGTGAGCGATCATGACCTGATGTTCAGCAAGAAGGCTGAAGACAGCGGCATGCAAAGGGGGGAGCACTGGCCTGAGCCCCTGGACAGCAGGCAGGCGGCCCGCCCACCCCCCCAGTCTGCTGTCAGGCAGCGCATGGCCAATGCTGCAGGCAATATCTACTACTTCTGCATGCAGTCTTTGTGCCTCACGTCGTGCTGGTGTTAGTGACACATTGGGTGGGCACACCGTGCTCATGAAGCCTGCTGGCTGGCCCTCAACGTCTGCAGTGCTGATGGTGGTACAGATGCATTGATGCACCGCCACCTGTAGAAATCGTGCATGTTGTAACCTGTGCAGCAAGTCTTGTGTGAGCATGTAACATACGCAGGTACTCTTGGTGACTGCCTGTCTCTGGAACCAGAGGTCACTGCCGCTTGTTTTGCCACTTCACACTCACATGAACCCTTGGTGACATACCATGTTGCAAGCTGTGCAGCAAGGGCTGCCATGCACAGCCTGGCTGTGACACCCAGCTCACACTCACACCTTGAAGAATGCAAAGCGTGCGTTTCAGGGTGGGCAGGAAATGGTGACATCAGTGACATGCTGGCCCAATCTCTTCATATTGGTGGTCTGGGACAGCCAAGTGCAGCAAGCAGCAGAGGCCCATTCGGGAAATCTGCTGTGGAAAGCTCTAATGGATCTCTGACGTCCAGTGCCAAACACAGCAGGTGCATAGCAACAGACCTTGTCTGCTACGCACACACATACGTGTACAGTAGGCTTGAGCAATTTGATCAGTTTTTGCAGTGATGACAACTGCTTGCTGGTCCAGAATTGACATTGTACTGCATGTCTGCCACCAAATCCTGACTATTTGGTGCACAAAATGTCCAAAAACCTGGACATGAGCATACTGTGAGACTATATGTAGGGTCCTGCCACCTACGCTCAACACACAGCTAGCACATGCTGCCTCACAACATGTGCATGGCTGCAGGATTGAGGAGATCCAGAAAACGGTCTTCAATCTGCAGAAGGTTGCGTCAGCGTCCTCCAGTCTGCCTGATGGGGGGGCAAAGCTTCACAGCAGAATAGCCGACCTGCGCAAGGAGCTTTCTCAGCTTCAGGGTCATGGTAAGGTTACGGTTTTTGCTCTGCAATTTGAATCTCACGTCAATTGAATATATCGACCAAGCCCCAAAAAGCGTGATCGACGCTCGGTAGGGAGTGATTCCTCTTATCAACACTTTGTGCTCATGTCAAGCATGACCAATTGGACACCATCCCATGAGGTTGTCTGCACCAGTCTTGATGCCGTCAGTGCTGGTGTTGTTAATCACAAGGTTGCTGAGCAAGTATGGCATGCAGATACACCCACTACAGCAGAGGTGAACAACTTACCGCCACAGCAGCAGCATCAGCCATCCTCTGAAACACTGCCAGGCTTGTCTGCCAAAAGTATACAGCCCAGTGTGGCTGCAGCCAGGAATCACAGCAGTAGCTTTCAGCCAACTGTGACGCCTTCCACACAAGCAGAGTCTGCTGGTGCGTCTGCAGCAAGCACAACAGGCAGGTCACAGAGTAGCAGCAGCAGCAATCAACAGCTGCATCACCAGGCCTTGCAATTAGCTAGCGCGATACCTCAACTCGGCCGTGGTAACCAGTCCCAGCTGTCCGGTGCAAGCCGCCAGGATTGCAACCTGGGCGACAGACAGCATGCTGCGTCTTTACAACCAGCCTCACTTTTGGGGATGACAAGCAGTAGCGCAGCGCCTCATGTGCATTCATCAAGTGCTCACAGCATACAAGGCTTGACTGTGCAAATCAAGCAGATGAAAAACCAGATGATTCAGTATGCTAGCTTGCTTGACAACCCAGAATGGAAGCAGCAGCAGGCAGATGGAGGTAAAGCGGTGAGTGGGTATCTTTCAGCAAAGCAAAGAGATCCATATGCAGTAAGACATGTTAAACTGTGGACCTGAGCTGCTATGTGAGCGTTCAGACACTGCTGTCCATTCATTGCAACATGCACAAGCAAGGTGTCACCACTGGAGCTCATCTACACGTGCCTTGACGAATGCATTTGATCTGTTGCTGAAGACGCATGTCAGGTTGGTGTGTTCTCAGTGTCAGGTGAAGCAGCTATAACAATGTCAACATATCTTGCATGTCCTCGGGCGCTGAAATTCGTATGCCACTTGCAGATTCTGACCCGAGCCAAGTTGGTCAGGGACAAGCGGGAAGCTTTGAAGGTCAAGTTGCAAGCACTGCAGAGCTCTCAGTGATCACAGTGTTGTGCTTAGTAATCGATTTGAATCAGGAGCTAGGTATATGCATTATCAGCAGTTTCGCTGCAGACGAGCATTACGACGATAGCTATTGCTTAGAGTAATCGAGTGGTTAAGTGCTTTCACAGGTTCTGCAGCGAGCAAAGCCAAGTGATGATGTCCATTTTAAATCCGCGACAGAGTAAACTAGTGCATGGATGAGCCATCAAAAAAAATTGCTCGATTTGATTCCATTTCATGTACTACTGGAGTGTCATACTACAGTCTTGGTCGGAAAAACCAGCTTAACAAATGATCAGTTTGAGTAAGTCGCAAGTGTTCATCAAGTCAACAAGTAGGCTGGGTTCATCAGGTCAACCGTTATGTGGGTAGCAAAAGCAGTCAGTGCACTTCACACCTTTGCTGCTACAATTGAAGAGTGTAATGGCATTTACACATATGACATGTTCTGTAAATCAGCAATTTATTTAGTTGACTTGGAATGAACAGCAACTCATTCACTGTTGCACTTTCTTGACAACGACATACACAGCACATGATCGAATAAAAGCACATCCCGGCTCTGCCTGCCAGGCCATACTGGGCAGCCCGGTATAATACTTGGCTTCTCATTAAATTGACGCCGAAAGGTGTAGTCTTTTCTTTTCTAAAAGCACACCAGTAAAGTTTGTGCAGACAGCTGCAAGCGCCAAAACTGACAGTGGGACAGTCGTGCTCATGTGACTCTGTTTCAATTCCTTCCAGGAGGCCGGATATTGTAGGTACGAAAATTTTTAGGCTGCATTGATGATCTTTCTGTTGCAAACTAGGCGCAAAATGTGTCGAGTCAATCTAGGCTACATAGGCAGCAATCAGGGCGGCACAACCAGCAGCTGATAAATTGCCGTTTGTACTTTCAGTGGTGACAAGCACCAGTGGTGTATAACTAGCACTGGACAGATGAGGCCATGTTTTGCCACAGCCTAGATGCTTTGGTGGTCATGCTTGACAAGTCCAGCAACTGTCATATTAGTTCCTGTATGAACTGAGCTTGGTATGAGCTATAAAGCTGAACTAGCATTGATGAGGTCACGAACAGGAACACTGATAAGGAGATCAGACTGACATACCACTGTTGAGAAACTGTTGAGATCGCCAAAGTTCAATATACAGAATGACAAGCAAAACCATCCCTGCATAAGATGCAGAAACATAATAATCACAGATAGACAATGACAGAACTTCAACGCAGCGCAGCATGCTTGCGATCATCGTCCCCGCATCTCCTTGACTGCAGCCAGCACTTGTGTCTTGTTCTTAGCATTGGGCTCAAACACATACTTCCTCAGGGAGTCATGGATGGGCAGTATCTGGGGAAACTCCTTCTCAATCTGCACGAAGCAATATCAGCTGTAAGCCCAAACTCTGCCTGCATGATAATACACATGTCCCACAACTGCAAAGGAGACAGGCAGCAGGTGAACTGCATAGCTCACTCGCTTGGTGTCCAATAGGTTGTTGGACCTGGCTGCCACAATGACCTTGGACTGCTCCTCAATTGTGAAGTTGGACCACTTGAAGTCAGGATCAATGTACTCCTTGTACATCTGCAGGATCTCATTATGACTGACAGTTCCAGGATTGGTGTAGTTCATGATTCCTGTCAAGCCTCTCTGAGCCTGCAGCAAGCACATACAACACACGCTGAGCATCTGTGCAATATCCAAACCGCACTTTGCAGAGCAAGTGACATATGCGGGAGATGCTGATGGATTAAGCTTACCATCTCAATGGAGTACGGCAGGAGTTCTGGCAGAACGGTCATGGAGTTGGGAATGTCAACCACCTGCAGATGATACCAAGAAGTAACCGAAGCATTAAATGTTGTACTGGCAATTTTGATGCACAACAAGGCGCACAGCAGCAGCAATGTACCACAACTCTGACATGAGTACCTTGTCATACTTGATGATCTTGGTAATGAAGTTCCTCGGGTAGGTCAGGTCTGCCACAATGGGCATTCTGACGCGCAAAATGAGAACATTAGGGTATTCCTTTAGCAGGTCCTCAACCATAGCCTGAAACATGCAGCAATGTCAGATGATGGCCAGTCAGCACATGACAAGCAAAAACCCGCATGCAATTTATGCAATTGACAGGGTGACAGAGACTGCAGATGAGATTTCATGAGGTTTGGAAATGATGGTCTATGAAGCATGCAATCAAGCCACACCTTTGTCTTTGAGTAGTATGAACCAGCAAAGTTTGGTGTGTCCTCCTCCTTGAAGCCCTTGCCACTGCCTTGTGGGAAATCCTTGTCGTAGTGGAAGATACAGCCAGTAGCATAAGTAGTCAGATGAATCTTGCGCTGCTCACAAAGATCTGCCAAATTCAGCATGCCCAGGACATTGACCCTGATGACCTCAAGCTGCACTCAGGCATACGCTTGTCATGCAAAGTCATGAGGGACATGCAATGCGTGCGGAGCAGCGACCTAATTCTGTGCAAACCTTGACGGCTCAGCACAAATAGCGTTGGCAGCTTGACACTGTAGCAGCTTGACACTGTAGCATACCTTGTGATCTTCACACCAGTCCACATTTGGCCTTCCAGTGAGTCCAGCAGCATTCAGCACGTGTGTTGGCTTGACCTGCAACAGCAAACAACCACTGACCAACAAGCTTAGTCAGCCAAACGTGGCTCGCGTCCGAACCTAGGTACAAGCGGATGATGCACCCATTTACGATGAGCTGTAAAAGTCTTTACCCGCTCGAGGTCAGCAATCACTTCTGAGCGGTCTTCCAAACGAGCGTTTGCATACTCAAACTTCAGACCGCGCTCTTTCAAAAGCTGACCAATCAGACCACCAATCCAGCCGCTTTTGCCGAAAACCAAGAACACCTACAAAGAGACACGGCCGCTCGAGACACGGCATCGGAGCAGTGCGAGCATTTACAGCCTGTACAGCAAATTGAGATCAATTTGCTCGACTGACCTGGTCCTTGGCCGACCCGTTGGCAGAGCCATTTGCAACACCGTTTGCAGTTCCAGATAGCATGTTTGTCAAGTGAGAAGCACTGTCGCTTAGATCACAATATGAGCGTAGGGGTCGCAAGCAGCAAGCGAACACTAGAACTGAAGAGTACTGATCGCGTAAGCTGCGGCCGCGGCTTCTGCCAGGTGTGAAGCGTGAAAAGACGCGCACGGCGTCAAGGCACGGCGTCAAGGTCCGTGAGCAAGACCCAGCCAGTTCATGTTGCTACGAGATTAGCGAGCACAGCTGCCATCTTCCGCCGCAATGCAAAGTGTAGTACCTTTTGGTGGTTCTTGTATTCAGCAAATACCGTCGCAGCTGCAAACACGGGGCGCACTCTTGCCTAGGGCAAGATCACTCGTTAGGTCTGCAACTCAGGTGACGGGACCCTCTTCCCAGCTATCGTCGCCAGCTCACCGTCCTGCGTTTGGCTCACGTGCAAGACTGGACTGAGATGCTCCGCGACACTTATGTTTTGCATAGGACTCAGAAGCAGAAAAGTCAGCAGACATTTGCCCGACCTGCGGTATAGACAACGCAACTAGACCTAAAGGGTGAGCCTTGCGCAACGGCAATGCATGTGGTTGTACTCCAGCTGGCAGACGTGCTGGACTTTTGATGATGCAGCTGCGATGGTCAAGGAAGGATAGCTGGTGGTCTTGGGGCAGTCGTTGGCTGGTTCCCCATCAAGGCATATAGACCCTGTCCAGCTGCTGTCAAGGGCAACATTTCATACATCCGGTGGGTCAGCAACTTCCTCTGTTTGTGGTTCGCAGCTGAGCATCTACTCCGGTCAGGGATTTTGTCAGTCCAAATCTAACTCATAAACCTTTATGCAGGAAGGGCCAGATAACAGATGACGTTTTGTTTGGCAAGGCCAAGCAGAAGCGATGACAGCTAATAGCTTTGCACTGGGTAGTGTGCCTGCCAGGCATTGCCATGCAACATTGACTTTTAACAAGTCTGACTCAGACCAGTTCTCAGGGCAATGTCCACCAACACCTATCAGCAGTAGACTGGCTAAGTGGTACCGCTACCAATATTGAACATCAACAGTACGCAGGTTTTGTTTTTTGTGTCCTTTAGCATCTTAAGTTGAAAGCTTTTCAGCATACTTTGGTTGACGTTGTTAGTGTTTCATGTTGCACAGTATGACTGTTCGGCAAACTCTTCCTGAAAATCACACGTTTCCCTAAGGTTTTGTTGTGATGCCTTACGAGCTGTAAAGCCAAGCGCTTGCACTTAAGTTCAAGCTTGAAGGCGTTACAGTGACAGATTTAGGTGAAGTTGATGCATGCCTTCAAGCTCTCTAATATTGTTGCCCGGGTAATTTTTCATTCAGCCTTCATATGCATGTATGCAACGGTACAGACCACATGCAAACTTTGTACATGGGCAATCATTTCTGTATTTCACTATAGCTGATCATGAGTCTGCTGCATGCCCAGCGTTACGCCCTAGGATAGCTTTGCGGCATTCTAGCGCTGTCGGCATGGCACTGAGAAGGCTGCATAACGTGACGTCAGTGCAGCAATGTAGGTCTAGGCAATTTCCCCTTTACCTCAGCCGAGGTATCATAACAGTCTGGATTCGGAGCAAAGCAAATTTTATCTTTTCGCCGCAAAAGCACCGGTTCTATGCGCGCATTGCATGCAGGGTGCAGTTGTGACATCCAACGTTGGAGAACCATGTCTCATGCTATGAGTTGCAAGTCCTTACATCCCTATCGCAGCTGGGGCAAAGTTCAAAGCCAGCCTCTTGGCAAGAGCTGTCGGAAGCTTCCCGTGTGCTGTACAGACAAACAGCGTCACGGTAAGGACTGCCATTCTTTGTGATGCGCACCCTCCTTCTGATTGACCTATGCTGATGCAAAGCATTCACGTTTCTCTGGTACAGGCGAGACTCAACAAGCAATGCTCTCGAGCAAGAGCACCCGCCGTGCGTTGCTACAAGCAGGCCCAGCGTTGCTTGGTAAGCCACTTATACTCCACTCATGCTGTTCATGCATTCGCAAGCTCTGATGTCTTTTTTTTTCATGGGCCATGAGGCCACTGCAATCCCATAAAGGCACCTGACAAGTGGCTGACTGACAATATCCTGTACAGGGCTGCAAATACTTTTACCTGAAGAACCTGCAGAGGCTGTGGGATTTAAAAAGGTGTGATGGATTGTGCTGCAACTACCTGTCAAATGTATTGATGCTTTCAAACATAAAAGGTGTTAGTATATACCCCATGTGGAATTACAGGACATGCAGCGCCGGCGGGGTTTCAAAGCTCAGATCCCAGAGGAGGACTTTCAAGCAGGCCCAAAAGGCCTAAAATATGTTGAGATGACACCTGGCAAAGGAGCTTTGCCCAAGAAAGGCGACAGAATCGCTGTACATTACGAAATCCGATGGCATGGCGTGACTTTCATGACATCACGGTCTGCACTGCTTTCCTTTGCAGCCAAGCCCCAACATCTGCACATTTGATTCGCATGTGTCTGTGTGACACTGCCTCTGCCCTGATCACAGTTGCAACATGTAGGTTACAAACAGACATCTTATAGTGCAGGCTTTCAGGTGTTGAATTTTGCAGACACTTGAGTTGCAACCCTGGACCAGCTTCAACTCTGCCTCAATTGCAGGCAAGGCATGGGTGTCACTGGCGGAGAGCCCCTGGGATTCAACCTGGGAGCTCAGGGACCAGGAGGCACTTTGCCTGGCCTTGATCTGGTGAGCTCTTGGTTTTGATGAGGTCATAGGAGTTGGTGCAAAGTTACCTGTGACAACATCAGATCTGCTTTGCATGTTGTGTTTACGTCCCAGGCTATAGCGTTGGGGCATATCTGCAGTGCTGAATAACGCAGCATTGATAATGCCACATCTACCAGTGTCGCAACTAAGCTGTTGAGGTTTATGTGTGCTGTTTGGTGCACTAAAAATCTGCCTCATTGATATGCTATGCAGACAGTACAAGCGGGTGAGGGGATGCGTGTGGGCGGCTCAAGGAAAGCCATTTTGCCTCCAGAGTTGGTGAGTGGTTCACAGCAGTAACTCATTGCGTCTATATTGTATTATGTAGGCACTGCAATGTCATGGCTTGTATATAAAGACAGCATAAAATGCAAATCGACGCAGGACAAAATTTTCAGCCACTATCATAATGCTCACTGGGCATAGCATGCAAGGTGCATGTAGGGTACTGATAGCTGAAGTGTATAGGTCTGCACAAGCACTGCCTGTTCCAGTAATATAGAGACACATACATGATTTTAGTGATGGCAGCTTCATTACAGGGCTACGGAGAAAAAGGTATTGGCGAGATTCCAGGCGGTGCCACTCTAGAATTAGATGTAGAGCTACTGAGCGTCAAAACAAGCCCTTTTGGCTCCAGAGTCAAGATTGTAGAGGGTTGACTTACAGAACAAGAATGGCATGCGTTTCGACGTCATGGTTGTACACTTCAGAGCGACACTGCCTTGCATGTCACACCCATGTACGTTGAATTACAGAGTGTCTTCCTACCAGGGTAGATGCGTCCAGTTTTGGAATTTCATTTCTGACGCTTTTCAGTTGATATTTACTCGGTCCTCTATACACGTGATCTGTATGTCATGATGAAGTACTTCATCATCACGTCAAGTTTTGCAACGTCCAAACTATGATGTGATAAGCAAAGGTACCAATGATGAAATAAACAAAAGAATACTTTGCAAAGATCCACAGTTCCACTGCAGTCGGCAGCCTGATACAAGCAACCAACTGTTGAAAAGAGTGTGGAGTCATCAAGTAATAACAGCTAAAGCCACCCTGTGTGAAAAGGCATCGTCTAATGCAGCAAACGGCATTGTCAAGAGATGCCTCATAGCAAACACTGTGACTGGATGTCACTTTCTTGCTCACAGCAAGGCATGCAGCCAAGCATCAATGATATCATCGGAACCATACCATAAAAGTTGAGAACGATCAGCAAAAGTGCTTTTCTTGCTGATGCTGTGAAATACGCCCTCTAGCAGCAAGTTGTCAGCACCCTGCAGGCAGCAAGCTCAACTCACTTCATTGCATACAAAGTTGCCCCCGTGCATACACTGTTTACCTGCCAAGTCTAGCTAGCTATAGCACATTACATTGCCAACAACCATTCACAGATCTACCTGTACAAGTTTGCCACTGTATACATATATAAGTTTACATGGCAGCTATATGCAATTGTGAATTTCACCTCAAGATGCGCGCAACAATTGGGGACCACACCATCCCCAAGCTGACCATGGCCATCCCCGCATACCTGCAGGTTGCTCAGCCCTTCAGTCAATATGCAAGCTGTTGCAGACGTGCTTCTCTGTATCTGTGAATGAACAGGTGATTTGATGACTGCGAATGCTGCATGGTGTCCATGCACATCACATTCTATTCACAGAGGCAACTCAGCAAACATGCTGCAGCTCTGAAGGCAGATGAACTGAAAGACATAAGACAATACTTGACCAAGGTTGACTTTCAGCTAGACCCTGGGACTGGTAGACAGGATGCACACAGAGGGGAGGGCCTCAAACTTACCTCCCGGTAGCTGTTACACGCATATTTGGCCAGAGTCCTGTTGGCAGCCTCCTTGTTGCCTGCTACAAGCTGTCCAGCTACGCAAGTATACTGGATACCTTGGTCCTTGAAAAAAGCCCCTGTATGGTTGCATGCAGCATGACTGGCAATGCTTTTGCACTGTTGTACCAATGTCAGGCATGCATGTCGGCAAAGCCCTGGCCCATGGAGCCTGCCCATGCTTCATTTTAGGGCGGATGCCCAGAAAACGCATTGATGGCAACACAAAGGTTGGATTGCATCATGTGGCTTTGCTGTGACAGCCTCTGGGTTGAAAGCGGGAAACCAACAGAGATACTTGCAACATTATCTTCAACAATGTCATACTTCATTGTGCATCAGGGCTGCTTTGCAGGCAGCCATGATTATAGAGGCAGCTTACCAGGCCATTGAGTATTGAGCCAAGTCAGGGTCCCCCCAGTCATGTCCCTACCACCAGTGCTAGGGCCCAAATGTGGAGTGCCCAAGGTGACCAACCGTCTTACCCCTTCATGAGCTGTGCTTGGCAAACTTCCTACTCCAAGGCCTGGTGCCACATGAGGCTTGGCTGCAGGGTCGCTGCCAGCCTTAGGGCTCTTCATGTAAAGGGCGTCTCCCACAAAAGCCCTGGCAAGCCAGCCTCCAGCAGAGTGGCCAATTAAGTCTACTTGGTCAGAGTCACATTCTTTGCGTGCCTTGTCAATGGTAGCTTGCACGCGATGCAAGTACCATCTATAGCCCGGATCGACTGTTGATGTCCCAGTCCAATAGGCTCTTGATGCTATGCACCTTGCTACTTGTATCCAGTCTCGTCTCTCAATGTCAACCACATACACATTGAAGCCTCTTTGCTGCAAACAGGGCACACAAAACATTCATGATGTGCTCGGCAGTGCAAGACAGGGTGTGATGTTGACAATCTGGCTGGAATCTGTCACCTGAAGGAAGTGTGCTATGCCCTCCTCCTTCAAGCCAAATGGGGCTATGTAGTCGCTAGAGCAGTTGCCAAAACCTGGTAATATGACAATGGGGGGAGCGTCTGAAGGGGCTTGAACGCGCGGCAAATCTTTGGGCCGCTGCCATGAGTAGACTGCGTCACTCAACTGCTTCAGCACCCACGCAGTACTCTATTTGTAGGCAGGTATAGCCCAAGGGAGCAAACAGGAACCCAGTAGGCCCCAGAGTTCTTAGAAAACATGTGTTCACCTTGCTGGTGCTGTAAAGTTGTACCAACAGACTGTGTTGCAACTTGTTGACAACCAATGGCAGAAGACCGTCGCGGAGATTTTTTGTTGATCCTAGCAATGTTGGTCGTCGAGGAGGTAAACGGTGCTCGATGCTGGCGTGGGCCGTGCTGGACACATGGCTGCAACAAGGGACTTCGCAGACATTCTGCACCCATGCCAGCTAAACACAAAGCATCGCATCCGTACAAACTTCACATAGACAGGTTTCGGTCAAATGTGCACTCAACGCTACTAAACGTAAAAACCGCACGTGAGCTCAAGCAAGTCGCAACCACCGTTTTGTGCCGCACAGAACCATTGCGTTGATTCCGGGGACAGTTGACGTATTCCCGACGACGGTGCAGATCTCGCTTGATCGAACAAGTTGGCGCTTCGCTTTCCTGGACAGGTAAAGCGCACGCATGCTTGCATGTTTACAGCAGTACTGACTTTTGTAACACCCGCCTGCCCCGTTACCTGGCAAGCAGAACCTTTTGTCTTCCCTGCAATCAAGCACTCCTGACCACGTTGACATCGCTCACATCTTGCTGACGGTTCGATTATTGACCAAGACTCGGGGCATGCCTTGCCTCAGCCCTGCAGTGGCAACTTGATGTAAGTTGAGTATGATCTCACTTGCAGTTATTTGAAACCTTTCTAGACAGCATGGGTATCAACGAGACTATCGCAGACACCCGGCACTGGATCACGGAGCACAAGCTCAAAGCCATTGGTCAGATCCTTGACAGCTTGTTTTCAGTTGCTAGGGACGAGCTTTGATAACTCACATCATGATGTTGCATTACAGGTAGCCTTTGGGGAACAGGAGTAATAGGGTCACTAGCTTTTCAATGGACGAGGCCAATTCCTACCCAGCTCAAAATTATACATTCCAGAGTGTATGCTCAGGTGAGGTCAGCAATTTCCAATGCTGCATGTGATTTCGTGCAAAACTAGCTTTGCTTGCAGTACTGCTTGCTGAGTCTTTTGTTCTGATTGCAGGCTATCACCCTTGGTGCTATTGGAGTAGCAGCTGTTGCAGATATCTATGACAGAAATGCTACGGTGAGTTGATTGAGCGCTTTGAACAATGCTGGACCGCCATCATTGATCCGACAAGCCAGCTTTGACTAATTGCCATGATTACATGATATTGGCATGGCCTTTTGATGGCTCCAGACAACGCAATAAGTGAAAATTACAATGCTGCATACACAACCATGCATTTGCACTTCCAAACACATGCATGCATGTTCTGAAGTTGCGAGTGTGCGTTAGGAGGAGGATCCAGAAAGCAGGAGGCAGAAAGACATGGCCAGCAGCCAGCTGGAGAAGGCCAAGAAGTCTGGTCACATTCATCACACATAAGGCAGCAGCATCTGCCTTCACATCTGTATATCAGCCAGCCTTATTAGGACGCCATGTATTATGTAGGATTCAAATGAGCTTGGAGTGGCATTCATGCGAACCTGTTCTGACTAATGGCTGTTCAACCTATGCTTAGGTTACAATGCTCAATTGGACTCCCGTCATGCCTTCTGCAGGTCGAATTTGCACATTACCACTGTTACCATGCAAAGCTTGGCATTTGCTTGTGCAATTGACATGGAACTCATGCTGACAATGACTTTGCATCAGCATTCAGCTTGATCACATCAAAACAATCAAAGAAACTGCATGTGTTGTACTTGTAAGCTATTTTGACAGACATCTGCATATCCCTGAGTTGTTCACAGCACATAAGCTGACTATGACACATAATCATTGGCCATCAAGAACAAACGTTTTGCTGTAAGAACACTGGGACGTGTACACTTCATTCCCACAAGCTCGTACACAGAAGATTGTATTGACTGAAACATATAGACTCGTCCTAACAGCCGGTTCAGTGACAGTAGTTGCATGAGGCCAGAGCCTCTCAGAAGCGGCCATCAAAGCCCACAAAACCAGCCATCTTGAAGATGTTGTAGTAAGGCTTCTTCTCTATCTTGCTGCTCCAGTTCCATGCAGATGTCAGACGCCCATCAATGCAAGACCCAGCATCAAAGAAGTTGTCGGCCCCTCCACCGTCAAAAGCATGCTTGAAAAAATCCGCTAAGATGGACTTCCTGCGGCAGCAAGAACTTGGTGTCCCACCAAGACAGTGCAGCTGTGACAAGGAGATTGGGTACAGCAATGGCAGACTACAGTGCTGTCTGCTGGCACTGGTAGTATCAGACCCGCCCGTTCTTTGAGAGTGCATCAGTAGACTGACGGCCTGAGCAGTAAAACACACACACACACACACACACACACACACACACACACACACACACACACACACACACACAACAGATGATACAGAAGCTGTGCTTGCCTGCACTGTTCCTCACTTCCAAATGCGCTGTCTACATAGGCTCTAACTTGCGTGTCCTTACACAAGTCTGGCAGTGCATCCACAACCAGCACCACAGGGTTCAAAATCCGTGGCACCTGCAGAACATGATAGTCATGATACCACACACTCCACAAAACTGGAATGCTCACTCCATGTTCCAGACTGCTGTCAGGAAAGCCATCAGAGCCAGACAGTACACAGCATACAGTACTGATACCGGAAAAAGACAAAACAAGTGGCCATGTAGACTGCAATATCAAGCTGTGTGCTGCTACAACTTCTGCGCCAGTATCTAGCACATATGACGCAGCGTTGGTCAGGTGGCCTTGTGCAAGATGTTACCTGTGTGTACTTGTCTATGAACATGAGTGCATTTGGGACATTGTGATCCCCAAGGTGAATGACTGATGAGCCCACCCAGTGCCCAATCTGCTTCTGGCACTTGTACAGGATGCTGTGCATGGCCCTTGACACCCCTGGTGCTTGCTGTACGCGGTTCAGGCCCTACAGACGACATGTTTGCTCACCTCCTCCTTGCTTTGTCCCTCACAAGTCAGTGCAGACGTGCAGCACAGGCTCCTAACTTTCAAAATGTTACCGCCATCGCCACTACCTTCTAAGGCAGTGAGTCTGGTTTCAGATTGAAAGGCCTTAGCCTTGCAACTGATAGGAGCAACAATGGCAGTATACCAGGCTGCTTGTCATCAATCTCAAGCTTGGCAACAGCAATGGATAGGTGGTGTTACAGATGTATAGCCACCAGCAGCCGTGGAGCAAGAGCCTCAACGGAAGGCTGATCACAGTGCAAAAGCAATTTGCAGGATGACTGACCTGCCCAGTGTTGGTGAGTCGATAAGAGTTGCTTTCCGACAGCAAGTCAGTCTCCGCCAAACACCACAGCTTGAACATGTCATGACTGATCTCACGCCAGAGTGTCAATGACTGCAGGGCGTAGTTGTACTGCCGCTGGTGGTTGTGGGTCAGCCGCGCCCCCTCAAAACCCCCAGAGATCCCTAGGCTGAACCCCTGCTCCACCTGGTTGGGCTGGAAGTAATGTTGCAGGTAGGCGATCATCCTGTCCACTGGGTCACGGTTGAACAGAAGGAAGCTGTTGTTGTCACTGATGGAGTAGAGGCACTGCAGTAGGGACTCCTCTGGCAGCCGGTTGCTGCTGTAACGCTGCACTAGAGCTTCCCTAGCTTTCTCCTTTCGTCGAATGTCACGCTGAATCTCTGGACGGGGGCGACCACCTGACAACCATTACAGGAAACTGAGGTGGCGTACAAATGCAAGACAGAGTCGTGACACCTTTGACTGTGCTGCTTGCGAGGACTGCATGAGAAAATCCTGATAACGTGACATATCTGGGAATGACGCCACCATCTGTTGAGCGCTGCATACATGCTGTTCCCAGCAGGACAGAAATTGACAGATGCACAGCCAGAACCAGTTTGTGTTGCTTCACAGCAATTGGCCGTGCACAAACAGCACTTGACAAACAAACAAGTCTGGCATGCCGGCAAGACAATGGCAACAGGACACCTGCACAGCATTGGAACAGCAATGCAAGAGCCACTTGAACCGCTCACCTGCCACAATCTCAGCTGTTGCAGCCTCTACAAGGGGATCCTGGAGCACTGCCAAGCCATTGCATTCTTCTAGGAGGGTGTACACTGTCCTGAGAGGGCGCACACACTTGAACTCCAGCAGGTTCTGCACATGGTCATCTGAGGAGTCCATGAGCAGGTAGACAAGCTTGCCGTACTCTGACCGCATCTTGTCGGGGTTCATGATCTTAAAGCGGCGGCCAGCCTCAAAGCAATTCTGGAAGAACTCTGCATTGTCCTGAAAGTTGCGATCCTACAGAAGCACAGATGCCTTGTCCAAAAGCAGGGTCCCAATGCCTTTGAGGCCAGCATTGATGTGCGGATGGTCAGCATGTTTCTCTTCTGAACCAGGCAACAATCAGGTTGTCATGATGCCAATGCTTGCGCACAGAAGGTTGAGCAAGAACTGCCCTGCTTACACATACACCAGCACCTGCTCTGGCCCATCGTGGACCGTAAACCTGACTCACAGGGCATGAAGAGGGGTTCAAGTTTGCGCATGAGATGCAGCCAACATGTATCAAGCTTTTGCAATTGAGGAGAGCTCAGAGGCACTAACCCTAACAAGCTGCTGCCCTTTCTTGTAGTCCTGAGCCACAACTAGCCCACAGAGTATGGCACAAATGTCCTTGATCTGCGCATGGATGCGCGATGTCTTACTCTTCCAGCTAAGTACATCCACTCTGTCTGTGTACTCACTGACACTCAGGGCTGCTTCCAACAGCCTCAGTAATCGCCGCTCTTCCAATTGCAGCCTGAGGGGGATGTACTTAGCTCTCTCCAGAAAGTTGTTGCTGCCAGATGTGCTGGCTATTGGCTGACTGTCGTTGTCTTCCTCTTCTTCCTGTGACATTGCAGTGGATGCCTCCTGCAAGGATCAAGCACAGACCATAATGTTAGAAAATAGGATGCATAGACGCGTATTCATGAGACAAAGGTGCCAGAGACATACAGCGCACTTGACACGGGATTAGCCTGCTGCTGATAGATGCTTATGTGGCACGTTCTTGCGCTGGTCACACCTGTTCAAATTCATGCTAAAGCATGAACAAGCTGAATGTTTGTTGTGCAGTTGATGCCTGACAGCATGCAAGCATGCGCCACAAGCTGATGGCTTGTCTCAGCTGCATTTGACAGTCTTGCGTGTGGTGATCTTCACCATACAATGCCCTATGCTGTACCTGTGCATGACCATTGGCATGACCATTTTCTTCCCTTGGCCTCTTTACATCTTCTTCGTCCTGCATGGGAGCAAGGTCTGCCTGCATCACAGCATGCAGCAATAGCTCGCAGCAATGACTTGTTGATCAGCAGGAGCAGTAAAAGGGTCTCTAGCGTTGCCCAACATGGCAGGAATTGTTTTCTGACCCTGTTTGCTAGCATCATGCAGCCGTTCAAGGCAGGAAGCACCAAACTAAGGGAAGATACTGATTGTTGAATGCGCCTGGCACAAGATGCTACATGTCATAGGTGTATCAGTATTTTCTTCTACTCCGCTTGCCATAAAATCAGCCGGTGTACCTGGCTAGAGGTGCGCTTTGCTCTCTCCACATCAGCTTTCTGTTGCGCAGCAAAACTTTTGGCCTCTCCAGCTTCTTCTGCAAGCTTTTGACATAGATCACGAGATGCCGCCTGCAGCTGTGCTCTGGCTGGACTGTTATCATTGCTCTCTAGCCAGCTTGTCAACACTTTCTCGAGGGATTGAGCTTGCTGCAAGTAGCCTGCAGCATCTTCTTCCTTCTGTGCGGCATATTCTGCTAACTGTTCCTGCGCTACAGTCAGCCGTCTGCTGTAGTCTACCGCCTCCCCTTCTGCCGTAAGTCGAGCCATGTGCTCCTCTGCAGGCCAGGTAAGCTGTCCGGTGCTGTTGGATTGTTTGTGGGAGGTAGCCTAGTGATCAGCCAGGTTAATATTATTACGGCAAGACTCACCGTAATAGTCATGGGAACCCTCAGCCTGCTGGTCTTCACTATCAAGAGCAACATGCTGCCTGCCAGGTAGAAGGGCCCCGGTCTGCTCCTGACTATCCAAGGCATCATTAAGTTCAGGATTCGGTAAGGATACCATATCTGGAATGACGCAGCTAGAAATCAGGCGATAAAACTCGTGCAAGTATGTGCAGTTCAGGACCATGTGCTGCTCATCAAAAACGCGATTGCGTCAGCCGGTGCCCGGTCCCTGCAAATTAAACGTCCAGAACGGCTCCAATTACTCAGTACTGCAATTACTGCTAATTTACTATTGGGGTCGCGAAATAAGGTGATTTAAGCGTTTCGTTTCATTTCATTTCACAGAAAATGGGCAAAATAAGCCCAAATGAGCCGTATCGGGGGAAAATTGGTGGCAAAATAGGTTTTGTAGAGGATTTGGCGTATTTTAAACCTGTAAACCCTGTCGAAACAGGTAAATCCAGGTTTTGAGGTAGGAATATTGCTCGAGAATTTGTTCAACTTGGCAGGTGCGCATGCATGCATCTCCCTCAGCAAGAGCAATGCTTTGCCGCTTTCACAGCTGAGAATGGCGTTGTATGGCAATTAGACAGTGATACTTTAATGGTACATTAGTTTGTTACTCACAAATTGGTAACGTTACTGGGTAACTGATGACAAGGGTTCGGTGACATGAGTGATTTATACACCCCTATACTCAGTGTTCCGTTTCAGATTCCATGGAGCCTAACAGTGACTCCATTATGCAAGTCACCAGGAACACCCGAACAACCACAGATCTGTCTTGTAGAATGACTTACATCCTGGTCGTTAGAGCTCCAATGTACAGCAAGGGACCTTGCCACTCAGCTGATGTCATATATGAGAGACATACAGGCCCCCAGGGATACAGATGAATGTCAGTATCTACATATTTGTGCATGCTGTAGCCGAAATTGACTGATCACAGACTGCTTTGCAAAGATGTGCACAGCATGTCTGCTGAAACCTAATTTGACACTCGATCTACTACTATACTCTCTTACACCTTCTGACAGGTATCAAGGTATGCTCCCTGGTGTGATGACTGAAACATGCTTCTTCACCCACCATAGTAGTGTGCACCATCTAGTACGGATACGGTGTACATATGCACACACAAACATGTCAATGACACAGTGAAGTGGCATGCCTACTTGATACAGACATTGCTTGACATATCCTGAGCTGCAGCCTACTTACCAAAGCATGTCAAGCTCTGGAACACAGTGCACATGCAGATTGTACTGATATCATGGACATTGGTCTCTGCCAACATAGCAGAAAGGTGCCGCAGTCCCAACATGGGTTGTGAGCCAAATTGGCGTTACACTTGTGTAAACTTTCCAGGCAGGTAATGGCAGCACAATCAGCCAGACCTGTGGACTCTCACTGTGGGTTCAGATACAAAAAACAGCACAGTATCTCAGGTACACACTGGTAAGGAGGACTACTGCCATGACACCAGAACAGACTATCAACCATCACCATTAAGAGATGGGCGCAGATGTTGATGACTTGGGTAGTGACTTTGAGATGCCTGGCAGGCTGCCACCGGGTAACCTTCATATCAGGTGCATCACGAGCATCTGCACTGTCTGAAGGTCCTCCTTGCTTGCCTGAACTCACACGGCTGGCATTATTCTTTGTGCTAGAGTCTGCCTGCAATTTGCGTCCTCCACCAAGGTCTCTCTCGAACTTCTCCTTAGGGGGCTGCACAAACATAGGCAGTTGTCAGACAGACACCAAAGTCAGACCCTTTTCGACAAAGGGTTGGTACACAACAGTAATACACCTCAAAGAATGTTGAACATACCGCCGGGGAGGAGTCTGGTAGCTTGTCACTCAAAGGTCCGGCAAAGCTTGGCTGGGCCTGTGTAGTTGACAAGTATCCACGTCAAATTCTGGCTCAGCAGAGTTCGTGAGCCCGCCCAAAGCACGAAGATCAGCACGGTCGACGCCTTTCGGATATGTAGTTGACGATGGTCAAATCAAAGCGTACCAGCAGCAAAGAGGCAGCTGCAGCTAGGGCAGCCAATCTGCTCGCCTCAACATGCCCTGTCCCGTTCTTGTGAGCTGAGCAGCGGATTGGTGCCCGGATGGATCGAGCTGACTTGGGCGTCTGCGACTTAACCGTTGGACGCACAACAGCAGTTTGCAAGCACGCAGAGACCATAATTGCTGAAGTCTTGCGGAAAATTGGCGCACCTATGTGAGCTGTGCGATGTCGAGTAAGCTGTACAGGGGTAGATCTTATCTTGGCTTTCACTGCCAGCTAGCTCCTGAATCCGATTGATAGACAGTTTGTATGACTAATCTGGCTGGTGTTCTGCAAACTTTGCGCCACACCAAGCCAGGGCATCACATTCTGAAGTGCATCGAACATCAAGCAGAGAGCAGCATCATTCATAGAGTTGCAAGCACAAATGTTGAGTTGTGCTAAGCACTTAGATTGATTCAGTCAAGTCATTCATGAAGTGGTTAGTCATAGTTGGGTCATGTGTCTCTGTTATGACTAGTTTCGTATACCAGCGTCCCGCCGTCAGGCTAATGTACAGAGTCCAGCGGCCTAATAACAGAGTGATAGCAGCAATAACAGAGTGTGAAACAGTCTTGTAATGATTCTGTCTGGTTACACAAGACCGCCGTGACGTCCTTGCTTCAATAACAAATGCCTCAGATGAAAGCAAACAGCTTAAGCGGACAGCAAAGCAGTTGAAAATGTCAAAACAAAGCATTCACCATATGCGGGAACATTGTTTTTGGAGTACTATTGGTTCCCCGAAAAAGCTATGAAACAAGGAGGTCACGTGAAAATTCTGGTGGATACATCAAGGTACAGATCAGTAGGATAGGCATGTACAGAACTTTTCAAGCTTAAATCAACTGTCATTTTCTCTGCGGTACTTTGCACGTGTGTTGTAACCCCCCTCTATAGCAGGACTGGACCGCGCTTCACTGCTGCTTGCGTTTGCAGCCTGCTCATGAGCTCTTTTGTGGCCAGACACTCTGCCTGCATCTGGAGCATAGGCCAGAGTTGCAGTAGAGCTGTGATGAGACCCAGCACCCTGGCGCTGCTGCCTTGTCTGTCTCGGCACAGCAGCTTCCAGGGTGGAATCACACTGCATCGTGGCAGCTGCAGGCTGAGCTGCCTGCCAGGCCTGAGAATGATGGGGTTGAGCAACAGCAGCAGCAGCATTGCCATCACCAGGCTGCCGTGACATCCTGGACATCCTGATCTGTGCTCCTGTGGCATAGGCCGACTCACGGCCTCCAGTCATGACAGAGGCCTGTTGGCGTGCATGTTCTCTGCCAAAGCGACTGCTCATGGAGCGTCCCTGACGCTCATAGGTCTGCTGATCTTCAAATGCCTCCATTGTGGAGCTCAAGTCAGCTGCTAGGCGTCTGGACCTTGCACTGACAGGACCGCTGTTGATGCCATCAAAGCTTTGGTGTAGCACAGCTCGGGCACTGCAGCACAAGTCATATCTAACCACCAGAGTTCAGCATTTGGGAGTGTTCACACAGAAAATGATCTGACCGAGGGCTTGGATAAGCCTACAGAGCCCAAAGGGCATGTTCAAGACTTGGTGTTGGTGAGCTGAGGACGCAATAACTTTATTGGTCGGCATGACAAGACGACATCTTGGAAGTGCAGATGAATGCAGGATAGCACGCATGTGCACCAAAGTATTGCACCTTGTTGTTTTGGACACTCTTATGAAATGTTGGGTGTTCTCAACCAAAGCGGCCACAGTGACAAATGTACATTGCAATGGACAATGAAAGACCTTTGACAAATCAAATGGTTGATTTTGGTGAGCAACCCAGGTGCTCACCTTGAAAGGTTGCCTTGGTCTGCCAGCATTGAAGCAGCTTGCAAGGCATTGGAGGCCTCGATGCGTTGCACATGTTCCTGAAAGCAGCAACAACTACTACTAAGTGGACCTGGTATCCATCGTTCCTGATGATCTGCAACTCCATGACAGTGCTTGTTGCTATTGAGAAGATCTAGCAATGGGAGCAGCAACTGGAGGTCAGCAATCTGCTCGCTTGTCAGACCAGTGGCTGGGACTGACCAACACAAGAGGGTGGCTTTGCCGCAGGCCAGCAGTGTCAGCAGTTCTGGCCACTGTGGCTTCAAAGCTCTCATCACGCATGCACGTGTGGCTGATGTCCAAGTATCGTGCTTGCACAAGCATCACTGGCTCAGTGACATCTGCCACATATAAGCCTGGGATGTCCAGCTCAAGAAGAAAGTCCTTTTGTTCATCTGAAAACAGGTCACCCACTGCCACCTTGATGCTGCCATCAGACTGTGGTTTTTTTTTGAAGCTGGTTTCAATTCGATGTACTGCAACTCCTTCCTGCACTGACACATGCAGTCTGAACAAGCAGCATAGCGGCAGAGTGTTTGGACAAGCTGCAAACACATAGCAGATGTAACTCATTATGAGCACCTACAGCCAAGGAGGGATGCAAACAGTACAGTGACACGTACCTTGGGTACAAAGTGCAGCTCCAGATTCTGAGCTGCCATAGACATCAAGCCACCCAATGCACTAGCAAAAGAGCTGGGAATGGACTCTGCATCCTCCATGTATGTTGACTGTCCATTGCCCTCCTCCGATATTGCATTCAGCATGGCATCATCAAGATCAGCGCCAAATCCAAAGGTGTAAATCTTTGGGCTGATGGCGTTTTGGAGCATAGCTGACATGATGGTCGCAATCTGTCTCACATCAGTCAGCCCTGTGGTGCTTTGGCCATCAGTGAACAGAAAGACACTTCTGACTCGGTCTGCTGACCCTGCAGGAGTTTTGTAGCTTTGCTGTAGCATTCAAGATCAACAGCAGGATATTGAACCTTAATCGTCAATCAGCCAGCTCAGTCAGTGTCTGTACGGAGCTACCAGCTGGCTCACCCTCAGTAAGTGGTGCTGCCAATTGCTGATGGTGATCAATGCCTCGGAACAGTCCTGCTGACAAGTTTGTTCCGCCGCCAGACTCAATACGGGAAATAGCAGCAGCAGCAATCTTTTTGTTGCCACTAGTCATGAAGTTCATGTCACCAGATCCACCGTACACATCTTGTACCTGTGCAACTAATCAGGTTAGAAAGACATGCAAGTAACACAAAAAAGGCAAAGCGCAAGCGTGACTGGCACAGCAATTTAGGTTAGTGTACCTTGTCATCAAAAGACACTACGCTCAAACGATCCACGCTAGACATCTGCTGGACCATAAATTGCATAGCTTCTTTGACCAGAATCAACTTGTTACCAGCCATACTTCCAGACCTACGTCAAAGAGCTTGTTTCTCAAGCATCGCACGCCACTAGTCGCGATCAGCAAGACACAAAGCGAGTTGGGCTTGCCTATCGATGACAGCGCATACATCTATGGGAACTCTTGTCAACTCCTGTGCTTGAGCACGCACAGATGTTACGCATAAAATCTTCTGAGACGTGTCAAACACATAGCTGGGATACTCAAACTGAGACGTGCAATGCAATGTCGGCATGACCGGCCTTTCTGACTCCATGGTCATGGCTGCCAACAGATCTTGCGGCACTTATTGGCCCAGTTCCTTTTGCAGTTTGCACCTATATCTTCTCTCAAGCCTCCATTTAGTATTCTTGCAAATCCATTGCCCTCTGTCTGGCTTTGCGCCACTGCTGAACGTTGCCGGTCCTTCTGGCCGGCAACGACGGATCGATCACATCTTGAGAGACACGCGACTACCATCGAGGCCTAAGGCCTGAGGCGGCCCTGATGTAGGCACAAACCACTTGCCCGTTTGCAGTCTCTGGCAACTGTAGTTACTTCCGTAGCGGGCATTTACGGAATAAAAGTCACTTGGCCGCACTTGGAATCCTGCAGGACTGCTCAGCATGCAGAGGTAACACTGTGCGCACTGTCAGGGCTTGCAGCACCAACAAAGCTGAAGGATGTCATGTTTGTGAGTTGTCAGCAGCTCTGTCGCTCATTTGCAATGAGCGGATTATAAGTTGCCGACGCACGAGCAGTAGGTAAAGGGTTGTGCAATGCTTGCAGTCGGAATGCAGACCGCAAAGCTGAAGGACAAGCTGGTGACCCAAAAGTGCTTAGTCACGTTGACATGGAAAACAAAAGGGTCAAGGAGGTCACTGATGCCATCATGTACAACCTTTTGCCTGCTGCCATAGCATGTGCCACCCAGGAAATCGATGAAGTGCCACAGGACTTGACTTGGGAGTCTTGTCAGGTCAGTGACCAGCTTGAGCTATTTCCTGGCTGCCTCTCTGAATGGTGGTACGTACACCATTGCTCTCCATGTTCTTTCCCTCAACACAGTCTTTGCGGCTGCAGCATATTGCTGGGGTGGCACTGGTGGTTGCGTGCTTGCTCAACGCTCCACCAAGCTTTCTGGAGTTCCTGCTTTGCATCCCATGGCGACACCTTGGAGAGCTCTACCCAAGGTACTGTTGTACTCAAGAGTGTTCATATGGCCTAGTCTATGATGGTATGTGAAGCTGATCTGCTGGGTCTGTATGTCTCATGTTTTGCTTTAGCAATATGTCCTTATGTGTCATGATCACTGTCATGTACATGATATACAGAACCATTTAGACTGATGCTTGTGTGCAATGAAGGACTGACATGGACAGCACAGAGCTACCACAGATCACATTGAATGAGGCTGATCGGAGGCTCATGGCAAACCTGCCTTTGCAGTCAGACTACTTGGATTGTGTCCTTGATTTCATCTATAGATACACCCACAATCACAAGTTCTACTTCATGGAGAGTCTACCAGTTCAGCTCAGGCTAGTGCTAGACCTCCCAACTGTCAATTTGCAGCAGGTATCTGCTTGGAAGGCTGTATGATGCTCTGCTGCTGTTACCGCCACCAAATAATAGCGACGAGCCAACCAGTTTATGCATCAAATCATGTTGGAATGCTGCTTGGTGCCGGCCAGCAGGTCATAGAAGTCTTGAGCTGTTTTGTGGCTGTGTGACCTACATGTCACGTGACCCTAAAGCTGCCAAGCATACAGACAATGCACTTGAAACCTGCCTTTTCTGATTTCTATGCAGTATGACCTGTAAGCAACAATCGCCTCAACTGGTGTTTGCTGCACATTTAGAGCATGCCTTTGCGAGTTGCATCTTGGCCATCAAGACACCCAAGACAGCCCAAGCAGTATGTGGGAGGGAAGGGTGAACATCGGTTTGCATGTTTTGCAGGCTGATGCCCGTGGAACTACCCGCAGTGCTGTGGCAGCCCTGCTAGACGGCGCCACCCCACTACATGCTGCTGCTCTGCGGGGCAATCCTGCCCAGATTGACCACCTGCTGTTCTGCAAAGCTGATCCTATGGCACGCACTGCAGCGGGGGATTATCCATTTGAGCTTGTGCCCATTTGCGCTGACAAATTTTCAGGTATGTTGTACATTGTCTCTGCATATATCTGCACTGCCTCTGAAGGGATGCAGTCAGTAGCTAACATGAGAATGATCGAGATATGCACAGCTCTGTACAACAACTCACGACCACTAAAGCAGACCATCTGTTGGTCTGTTAGTGCTGTCCATGATCTGATTTAAACTAGTGAATCGCCAGGTCATGCGCAGTTTGGTGGTGGCTTTGCATGAGAATGTGCTGTTGCATCACTAGATGACATAATTTCATCCCAAACACCATGGTAGCAGATTTGTGCTGGGCTGTTTGCTCAGGCGGGTTAGGCAGAGGAGCATGTGGTTGCCAGTGCATGGGCCGCAGAGAAGCAGAAGTATGGCAGTGCCGTTCCAAGCTGGCCCGAGGCCTCATTGTGCGGCGCTGCCTGACCCATTTTGCAGGGGGCTTCAAGGCCTGGGCTTATGTACTGATGATCAGCCTTGCCTGCATGCTAGGCCTTTGGTCATCAGGCTCCACCATGCACAGGTATTCCTTAGCCTGCATCACTGGTACTTAGCCTGGCCTTTCTGTCCTTGCAGTCACAACTCCTGCCCCGTGCATTAACCCGCCAATGTTATTTTATGCTTGATTGCATAGGATCATCAGTTACCTCACAGTAGGCTTTTGCACTAAACACAGATTGATTTGTTGCGCAATTGTTGTGGAGTTGTTGTTTGTCCTCATGTTGCAGTCAGGATGCCATGCCAGTCTGCTATAGAGCCTGCCAGGTTATCATGTATCTTGGCATGTGTCAGTGCGTTTGGGAGGACAGAGCACAAACTTTCATGACCTGCAAAAGTGACAAGAAAGTTTCGCTGCAGCATGTCACACCTACCTGACTCAATGAGGAATTTGCAAAAGGAGCTGCATGATCTCAGCCTGATACAGCGCAACAGCGCCTGTTGGGCACCCCTATGGACAGATGCATGCTGTCTTTTCTCACAGGCTAGTTTTGCAAGGGCACGAGCAGAGGCGGGCTCAGACACGGCGCTCAGAGCTTGCTACTCAGGCTCGTGCCCTGGTGAAGCGCATGCGTTTTGAAGCTGGTCAAGGTCTGCAGTACCTTACAGCTGCTAGGCAGCGATCAGGCAGCACCAATCTAGACATCCATGATCATGACCCAGGGGATACTGGACACCTTGCTGATAACCTGTTTGATAGGTATAAGCCCACTTATTGCTGCATGCAATTGCTGCAGGCATCACAGGTCATGATGATGTCAGGTCTTTGGTCATGGCGTGTCCAACGCTGTAGATCACATTGCCATGTGAATTGATGACAATCAAGCAGCTCACAAGTTTTGCCTGCAACGTGGCAAGAAACTGAACAGCTTTCCAATACTGCATGTTGGAGCGTTGGCCAAGCACATACACACTGGTATGCTTGTCATCTTGCAATGGTACTGTCATGATTGCCTGAAGTTTGAGCTTGTGGTGGTGCTGCTGCAGTTCGTGTCATCGATGTCGGAAAGCCTTGGAGTCTTTTCCCAGCATGTGGCAGCTGGGCAAGAGGCCTGGCATACACCATACGCGGCGTGGCAGCAAGCACATGTCGCTGCATGCTGCCAAGAATGCTGACAGCGCATTTGATTGCTTCTCTAGAGCACTGAAAGCTTTGCAGGTGAGCACAGTCCAGCAAGATTATTGCAGGGCACCTTGAGCCATTGTATGCTGCCTTGTGACAGACAACTTTAGCGATGTAGTGATTCGCAGACCACTGTCAAAGGCATCTTCATGTGTGGCTGGGGTGCACAGGCTGTGATCATGTTCAGCAGTGACTACAATAATCATACTGAGCTTCAGTGCACCCTCAAGTGATCAGGGCAATGCGTGAAATTGGCAGGAATCCTCGACAGGAGTCGAGCGCTGCATTGCATCGTATAATTGTAGGCCAATGTGGATGATGCACATGCAGTGTAAATCAGACTTGAATGAATTGCAGAAATTGGGCTTGCAAGGCAACCTCAAGAGTCTGCAGAGCTTTGCTGATTCAAATGCGGCCTCCAATGTCCCAGACCACAGTCCTGTTTTAGTTGCTGAGGATGAGCAAGCTGACATCTACTGCTGCTGGGCAGAGTCAGCTTTGCTGAAGTTCAGGTGACTGTCTGGACACAAGAGCGCATGTTTGCTCATCTTGCAATTGCATGACCTTCAAAGACATTGAATGGACATATCGGCACTTTTCAGACTAACATACCAGCTTGTGTTGTCATGACCCACTCAGCATTGCTTTACTCACATCTGCTGCTCTGCATATTGGCCAGCCAGAGCTGATCCTATGTCGCGGCTGGTTTTGTGCACAGACTGCGGCTGGTGTGCATTCTGGCAGCCTCCGTTGCATGGAGCGTGCATGCTCTTTTGCTTCCCATGATGCACCTATCTCCCCAATGTAGAAACGCCTTTTCCTAGTTCTCAGGTTGTTTAATTTACCTGTACACTGTGAAATCTTTTCCTTTATGTGACATTTCTGTATCCTGAAGAGCTTAGGAAGCTACAAGTGGCATGCAAGAGTTGCTAGTAGCAAGACAAGGGTGTGCTGCAGGGGTTGCCTGTGTGTTGGCTGCAGCACAACAGCTACACAGGCCATCCGCATGGCATACTTCCACACAGCTCGCTTGTTTGCTTCACTGGAAAAGAAGCGAGCCCGCAGCCCAGATGCATTGAAGCTGGTGGGTGCACGGCTGGCGAGGGTGTTGCATGCCCAGATCTGCCTCCTGCTGGACACCCAAGCCCGCCAGACTGCCACTCGCAGTGCCCTTGTGCAGTCCCAGCTGTGTTTGCAGGCAAGCGCACTGCCATCGGCTGCATTGGTTATCATTTGTACATACTGTAGACAAGATGCCACATCAGCCTCCAGCTTTTGATGCTGCAGTCTTGGCTGACAGACACAAATGACAGTTTGAAGGCGGACATGCTGTACCTAGGCATTGCTAACTCAGGACATAGCGTACAGTACAGCAGATTGCTGATTGAACAGCTGCTAATGCAATAAGCAACTGCATGCATGCCAATAGTGTGCATACATGAATGCCACAGATCAAAAGATGATGCCTGTGGCGCATCAACAGCATTGCAGGCAGATGTTTCCCGCAAGTTTCAATATGTCAAGTCTGATCTTCCTTTGGTGGGAGTCTTGCCTAATAGGGTGCTGATTGTGCATACATGAGACAGAGTACAGTGCCTGCTGGACATGCAGCCAGCTCAGTGGCAGGTCTGGCTTTAATGTGTCTGAGTCTGGCCTGATTCAGATGTGCACATCCTGTATGATACGCCTCAACTTGTGTCGATCCTCCAGGAATGGGACAGGATGAAGGCAATGGGCTTGGCCAATGCAGCAGGCCTTGTGGGCAGTCACCAGGTGGTGTGTCTGCTGGACTGGGTGCAGGCTGCCGGGGCTGACCTGACCCTGGTGGAAGCCCTGCAGGGCAGCGCCCTGGACCCTAATGACTCCTTGGCTACTGCCCTGCCCGGCATCTTTGTGTTTGACACCTCTGGCAGAGCTTTCCTCTCTAGGTGACCAGCTCAAAATGTTGTAATGTTTATGTGTGTGACCCAACAAAATCCTCAAGCTGCATATGGTAGTGAGCCATAGGTTGTCACCTTCCTGGCCCGACGTATGCTCTGCACTGCAATGGCACTCTCCTTATCACCATTGTCACAGGTTCTGCCCAAAGATTGGCAGACATCTGTACCACGTTTGGCACTGCACTAGCTGGTGCATGCTCCTGCTTGCATAAACTACGCTCAAATCTGCTGCATCACTGTCTGCAACAAGCTGAAGCTATGCGCATCGTTTGAGCTGCTGCCGCCGCATCTGCTCAGATGCTCTGCCAAGCACATTGTTTGCTTGGAACTTTCAACACAGACATTGTGTTGGCTGAAGTCAACAAAATCGCTGCTGCAGCAAATGCACATCCTCTGCCCAGCACACATGGTTTGCTTGCAAAGTCCAACACAGACTGCTTGAACAGTCCAACACGGACATCACGCTGCCTGAGATCTACAACATTGCTGCACAGGCCAGTGGTGAAGGACACAGCTCAGCAGCTGGAAACAGCACTGGCTGTTGCTGATGGGGCCTCAGAGTATCTGGTCAAGGTTACACGAACAGCAGCTGACAATGCAGCTGCTGAGATTCTGGCAGGCGAGACCTTGCAGGAGATCATGGCAGGCAGATTGGAGATGGCTCCTGGCTCTGCCGTGGACACTCTCAGCCAGGCTGTGCAAGCTGCTCAGCAGTTCCCAAACCTGAAGGTCAGACCTGGAATTATTTGCCTAATATCCAGCAACCAGCAAAATCAAGAAGGATTGCAATGTGTGTTATGCCAGCTTGCTAGCAATTTTCAAGGCAAGGACAGACAGAGCACACCTGCAGACACAGCGTTTGCTTTTACTTCTGTATACTGCATTAGGCAGCACAAACCATGCTTGATGGCACAATTTGCCGGTTGTGCCATTCTAGAATAAGTTTGCCTACATTTCTCTTCATTTAAAGAATCTACTGAAAATAATCTGCACAAGGTCCTCTTTTAACTTTGTCTGAAATTTTGTAGTGTGTCAAAAGACTGATTGTTTACATGTTGGTGATGATCTGATGGCTGCTCATCAGTCACCAACATAGTTCAGCACCAATGAGCTGTTTTTAGATGTTTGCTTGTCACTCAAGACATTCTAACCCATTTGTCTCTGGCTTTCAGAGTTGAGCACTGCTTGGTTGCGCAGGCTGATGTGCAAGCTGGGCAGCAGCTGCTGGAAAGGTGGGCCATGCGTAATGAGGCCATAGCCCAACTGGAGGCTGTCATGGATGAAGTCAGTGGACCTGTCACCTCCCAGTCCTCTCCCTCTCGGGATCAGGAGGGTAGGCTCTACCTCTGTGTGCCATGCATGTTTTTGCTCACCTCATTGCATTTACTGCATGCACACACTGCATCAGAAATGCAGAACTCATTCTTTTTATACCCCTCACATTGCTTCAGCAGGTCCATCAAGCTACGACTGGCACAAGCTCAATGGTCTGCAGGTCTTCCTGTGCAGTGTGTAAGCATGGCCATGCACACTTGCCCCTCACACCTGATCGTGCAATACAGCATGCCAATCCCTTTTTTAATTGCAGGCCCCACCGTTGCTGATCATGAAGCCTTTTGGGCAGAGTGGGCGCTGCGCATTCAGACCCTGGAGCGTGGCATTGAGCAGGCCAGACAGCAGGGCATCAGCGTCAGCAGGGCCAAGCGCGTCTTGAAGGAGCTGCAGGCCCAGGCCAATGCTGCTGAGGCTGCTGCCAAGCTGGAAGCTCTGCTGCTGCGCAAACCCTGCAAGGCCTCTCTTCTCAAGGTCAGTCCTTTAAAATCGCATGTAGTTCTATGGGTAACAGACCAAATGATGAAGTCAGATATAGTGGAAATGCTTATTCATCGAAAGAGTGTGGGGGGTCCAGTTACTGTGTATAGTGGGAAACACTGTGGGAGTTGGAGCGCAACTCAGTGGCAGCTGCACACGGCCTGACTCCTGTAGTACATAGGAAGAAGCAGCACTGATGCATGGTTTCACGATGCGTTTGTGGTATGTTCAGTTGACGTTGATCCGATACTTCCATTGTGCAAGGTATGTCCAGCTTGTCAAGGACAAGACAAGCAAGCAGATTGTACCCTGGCAAAGTCACATCCCAAGTGCATTCAGGGCTTGGCAGTGTGCTTCAGCACTCTGCAGCTGCATCGTTCGTCACGCAATCAGCCTTCAGGCAAAGTATGCCATAAGGAGGTGAGGTGGCTCAAGGCGGTGGTTGTTCAAATGTGCTGTGTATGCGTGCAAGCACTGCTGCTTCAGCACCATATTCAGACGCAGTCAACCTGGCACCTGCACTTGCATTGTGCATTGTTCAGGCGGAGGTCAGCAAGGCTGAATCAGCCAGCAGTGCAGCCATTGGGGCCCTGAGTGGGCCGTCAATGGGATCAGGCATGTTGACCCCCGTCATACAGAGGGCCAAGCACCAGCTGGAGGTGGAGCGCGCAAGGGCTGGCCTGCACAAGGCCATTGCTGCTGCCAAGACCGACGCTGAGCTGCCTCAGCTAGAGGCTGCCATACAAGCTGCACGCAAAGCAGGTGTCCAGGACAGATTGCAGGAGGCATCAAGGTACGTTGGCTGAGCATACCATCATGTATGTCACACACAATGACGTGAGCATGTTCACATCCCAATATGCACCGTCAAGGCTTGGATCACAACGCTGTTGACTGCATTATGGGTCACAAGCAGAGACATGCTGCTGTGTGGTCAGCCTTATGCTAACATGTTTGCACAAAGACACAGTGTCTCGAGCCACCAAAGCTGTATCTGCAGGCATGCTGGTGAGCTGCGAGCCAGGCTGGATGAAGCATCACAAGCCAAAGCTCGACTGCAGACCGCTGTTGAGGCTCTGCAGAAGCACAGCAGATCAGAGGATGCAGCAGGTGTGGAGGAGGCAATGCAGACAGCGCAGGGCTGCAATGCTTCTTTGGAGGGGGATGTTGCTGCTGCCCAGCAGGCTCTCCAGCGCTGGCAGCGCACAACCAACAATGAGGCAAAGCTGGCAAAAGCTCTCAAGGAGGGTGCCTCTGTTGCAGGCCTGTCCAGAGCTATTCAGGTTTGTCAAACAAAGTTTGGTCAATCTAAGCAAATGCATATACAGTGACTTGAACAACTCTCCAGGCACATTGAGCTGCATGGCCCAGACAGCACACCCTGCCAAAGTTCTCGGTGAGCCTGCACATATCTGCAGATCAGCAAAGCTCTGACAACTTACCACAGTAACTACCCAGGCAGGTGTTGTGCTCGCCTTATCGTATAGAATAAGCATGTTCTCAATTTGCGTTGACGCCTTTGGTCATTTGCTGTCCCCAATGATCTGCTTCTTCAAGTTGGTCTACAATTCCAGCTCAGGCTTGACTGCTGCTAATTAGCAATTCAAAAGTATGCAGAGCTTGCTGGCAATGCCTCCTCTCAAGCACAGGGTGCTGACATGTGTGTCACTTTGGTGCAGGAGGCAACAGCGTGTGGCGTGAAGGTAGCAGACGCCAAGCGCGTTCTGAAGCTCATGCAAAGCCTAGAGGCCGCCCTGCAGCCAGACCCCACCAGTGAGGGCCCCTCAGCCTACCGCTTCCTCAAAGCCAGACTGGAGGCAGCAGAACAAGGTGGCGTGTCTCCTGCTTTCATGCAGCCTGCCAAGGCACGGCTGCGTCAGCTGCTGATGGCCGATGTGAAGAAGGTGGTGGAGTCTGCCTTGAGGACCAGGCCAGGCAGACGTGCTGCGTTGAAGACTGGCGCAGTCAGAGACGCTCTGGACCAGGCTGAGAGCATGCTGGAGAGCGGCTTGGGCTGCGATGCTGAGCCTTTCGTAGCTTCTGCTCAGAACTGGCGCGCCCTGCATGTCAGGGCAGGCAGTGTGGGTGGGCCTGCAGAGAATGGGCAGGTGAAGGGGGGAGGGGATGATGTGATGACCATCCCTGATGCCGCCGCTGTGAAAAGGATGCTTGGAGAGGCTTATAGGTAAATGTCTTTTTTGCATCAGGAGAAGTTTTGTTGGTGGGCATGTTTTTTCTGCTGCCTAGCATATACGTCCCCCGATTATCACACTTTCATGCACAACATGGCCAAATGGACATTGTGTGTATACTCAGGCGCTTCTTTGCTTGTGATGCTATCTACAATCTCCTGAGACCACAGAGTTGCTCAGCTCATGATTATCGGTGTTGCACAAAGACAAAAAAAAATTGTTTGTTGTTCAAGAACTAGGTTTTCTTGTTCAAATCTTCTTTGATTGCCATTCAAATATCAAACAAACAACTTGCTTTCCAAAGTTTCGTAAAGCTTGATCCTGCATGATCTTACACAGGATGCTGTGGGGCACAACACAGCAGTACATGAAAACCACCTTTCCTGTCAATGCTCTCACATGTATATATAGCCTTGAGCAATGACAAGTTTTATCACAAGAGATCAACATCTGGAAGGCTGAGTCAGCTTGATCCTGCTCAGGTTCCTGGAGGAAGAAGCAGAGCAACTGAGGAGGGTGCTGGAGGAGAATGCTGCAGAGGCCAAGCTGAAGCGTGAGCAGCAGATTGAGCGGGAGAAGGCGGTGAGCATTTATCATTTGGCCAGTGACCTCGAAATTCAACATCCTCTGGTAGAGCCAGTAGGAGTTGCTGAATACTAGCGCTCACGCGTGTGCATTGCTCCATACCTTGACATTTCCTTGCTATCTGTTACAAGCACTGGAGTAGGTAGTCAACAGCTGTCTATGTACTGATGGTTCTGAACGGTGACAAGCCCTTGTGTGCTTATTTCAAGCTTGCGTGACTGTACAACCGATGCCCAAGGGACTGTGCCAGATGTGGGGATTGATCTAGATCAATGGCAACTCATCTTGTGCAGGTCAAAGAGAAAGCTGAGAGGGACAGAGCTGAGAGGGAACGCGTTGAAAAGGAGAAGTCTGAGCGCTGCAGAAAGGAGCGTGAGGAACGTGCTGCAGCTGCAAAGGAGGCTCAGCTCAAAGCCGATCAGCTCAAGCATGACAAGATCGCCAAGGAGCGCCTTGCCCATCTGCAGCAAGGTCTGTTCTCCTATCTAGTAACCTTGCAGATACATAGCTGGCGCACATGATAGCGGTTCGTACTTGAGTTTGCATTGTGTCAACTTGCACGATTTGCGTAAGAGTCTCATCATGTTGACTGCAGGCCTGCTAGTTGTGCTTGTGTAGCGTGTTGACCAGAGCAACCATTTCTGGCTGTCAGCCAGCTCATCTCATCTTGCACTATTGTCATGCGTCAACAGCATGGGCTGATCTCATAGTCTCTGCAGGTTCTGCTTGGAGACAGGTGCAGCCAGAGCAGCTCGCAGCTCAGCGCAGCAGCCGGTACGGCGTCATGCCACAGCGGCAGCCTCAAGAGCAGGTTGTTGTTCCACCAGCCCTGCCTGATGGCACTGCTGAGCAGCGTCACGAGTCCACCACACCAGGCTTTGGCCCTGGCAGTGCTGGTAGCCAGTGGCTGCAGGCAGTCAACATCGCTGCACTCACTGAAGCTCAAATGCGTGAGCAGCGGCAGCAGCATAAGGAGAGTGATGCCCAGCTGACCCAGACGATGTGGACTGATGCTCCTGCTCAAGCAATGGTATGCATGCTTGCAGCTGTGGTTCTTCACAAATCATATGTGTGCTGAACAAGATGTATGCCTGTGTTGCAATCCAGTGCTACACACGGCTAGTTGCGTGCATGCTGCTATCAGCTGCTGCTAAATTTTCAGCTGTTTGTAAGCATTGTGTTGGCAGACCGAACTGCAGGCTGGTACTATATTATAGCGTGAGTCAACTTATGGATCATGCCATTGATCATCCTGTGCATCTACTCACGATAAATCAGCTCCCATGGTGGTCCAAAATACAGTATACAAAGTACTGAGCAGTATGTTCTTGCAGGGTGGCGTGCCTGATATCAATGTCCACGAGCCGTATGATGGCTATGAGGCGTCAGTGAGTGAGCGTCACAGCGACACCACCAGCGACAACGCCCCCTCTGCAGACCCCAGCACTCACAAGGCCCAGGGCAGGGCCCTCACCTGCAGCCCCTCCCTGCGCAGTTCAGCTGCAAGCACAGACGACATGCTCAGCCCAACCATCGCTCAGCGCTTGAACCACAACTTCAACGGAAGCTTCTATGGTGGGTTCAGTGGGCTTGCTGCAACACACCAGTCAGACCTGCATTCTTCTTTCAGTGGCTCTGTTGTGACTGAGCAAGCAGATGGTGCTGGGTATTTGGCAGAGGCTGGCAGGCTGCACTCTGGACTGGGGCTGGGTCATCTGGTTCAGGATGCCATTGGGAATGGATTTTCTGCTGAGCCTCATCAGCGCAACCTGTCTCCTGAGCTGGGTAAGCTCATCAATCTGCTGTGTAGTCTCGGCTGAGAATTTGCCATGTCCTGCTGTCCTGCATCTGAAATGAACAGCTGTGTCGAGTTGCTGCACATTGTGTTGAGTGTTACTAGCGCAATTCAAAGCCCCATGTTGTTCACTGTAGGGGGAGGGAGGGGGGCCACATTGCTATATGCTGCGGTGACAGAATAGTGTAGCTTGGTGGACTCGCATAAAGGCCACTAGTCACAGTGCAACATCTTGAACATGACACTTTACCAACAGCATCAGGACAGTCCTCGCACTGTCTGTATTTTGCCCGCTGACAGGCTGTGTGACATGTCCTCTGCCAATTGCAGTTCTTTCTGCAGGCACTGAGCGCAGCAGCAGCAGCTTTTCAAGCAGCGTGACAGGCGGGACAAAGCTGACATATGCTGATCTGGGAGGGGCTGGGTGGGGTATGGAGGCCAGCCACCGCCCCACCTTTGCAGCCCCAGTGGCAGCCTTCCACTCCCTCTCAGACGTCAACCCTGCCGCTTCCTTTCCCCCTGCTGCCTCTGCAGGGCTGCAAGGTACATCCCTCTCCCGTGCCATCACTGGCTGCTTTGCTGGTCTTGATGCATGCAACTTGTCGTGCGATGCATTGTCCAATGCACTCCACAGTCTGATCAAACTCAGCTCCCTTCTGTCTTTGTCTCGCATCGGTACACAGAGATCAACACATGGGTCCATGAACACATCTTACAACAGTTCTCTTTTGTCGTGTGGTACAGTCACAATCTGTCCCTTGGACTTGAACAGGATCTGCAAGTACATACTTCGGCTGAACATGCCTGTGCTCTTGATGCAGCAAAGTCTGCCCTGCATTGCAATTTCAGCCACATGTAGCTGCCATGTCGCCTCTCAGCCACATGTAGCTGCCATGTTGCCTGTCAAGATATATATGGGTGGCAGGTATAGACTACAGCCCTCTTGGTGGCGGCTGGGCTGCTCAGCAGCGCACAGCAGCCAATAGCGGCTGGCCGGCATCTTTCCTTCCTCCTGAGGGGATCCAGAGGCCCCAGTCAGCTGACCCCACCAGGCCCCGCTCTGCTGACCCCATCAGGCGCCGGTTGGAGGTGCCAGTGGACGCTGGCATGGCTGCTCTGGGCTTTATGTCTGATGATGCCAATGCTGCTGCTGCACCTTCCCCTGGTGAGTGTAGAAATCTGCTACAGTGGCTTGCTTTGCAGTGGGGGTGCCCTACATGGTTCAGTCAGTAAGTTTACAGACATATAAGAAAGCCGCGATGCAATGCATTTTTAGCTTTTGCATTAAAGTAATGGTGAACTCGTTTTGTTCTTTGTTCCTTGCATCACTGTATCATCTAAGAATTGTAATATCAAACATGCTCAACTCAACCTGAATGTGAGGCCACACCCGGGACATCATGATTGGCTGTCATCTCTGTGCTTGTTGACTGCAGCAGTGGCACATCTTGCAGGCAGTCTGGACGGCAATGCCAGGGAGTTTGTGCCAGCGCGGCGCTATGGCTCCTGTGATGCTCCTGGTGAGCAGCAAGGTCATGATGGTGGACACTTACCACGCACTCTTAGAGTACAGCGCCCCTGCAGGTGACATGCTCACCGCCACCGCCTACCTGCCAGCCATGCTGCTGCTGCTGCTGTCTGTGCTGGCTGAAGCAGCTGTTCTGTTGTCTGAACAGCCTGTGCTATGTGGTCTTACTGAACTGCACAGGTTTTTTCTGTACCTGTTGCAATCTCACAATTTTGCAGTCTCACGGTGTTGCGTTCAGGATGCTTCATCTTGTCTGGGACTGAGCATGAGCATGGTCTTTTGCCGGCTCATCCTGGCTGGAGTCCATCATCCTAATTCGTAGTCAACCGGCGGCAGGTCCACTGGCTTTACAGACTTACCAAAACCCTTATTTGCCTGTGCAGGTATTTTTTGCAGGGCTTCTGCAGGGAGGGTGCAAAATGCAAGTTTGCTCACCGTGACCCAGGCAGCATGACGTACAGCAGTGCCTACATATCAACAGCTCCTGCGATGAGCAGTCCATTCTCTGGACTGGCAGCATCCGCTCAGATGCTGTCAGCAACCTCCCTGATGGACCCTGCTGCTGTCTACTCAAATGGGCCCATGGCTCCAAGTGCACCTGCTCCTCAGGCCCTAGCTGACCCAGTTCTTAGTGCCACCTTTTCTGTGGGCTCTCACAGCTCAGCTAGTGGCTTTTCCTTTGCTGCAGCAAGGCCTCAAGACCTGGCTTTTCCAGAGGGAAGCCTGCCATCCTCGCTGCCCATCAGTTATGGGCTTGGTATTTCCCTTCCTGTCGGGCTGTCCATTGCATCAAGTGCCAATGGGCCATCTACCCCTACAAATGGCATTGCCCATGAGAGGCAGCTTCCCTACAAGCAGGGTCCATTCCCAGGAGTGGGACAAGGCGTTGCAGGCAGCTCACCTTTCAAGTTCATGGCACAGCAGAACCACAGTGGATGGCATGCAGCCCAGCAGCCGTTTTAGCAAGGCTCTGGTTGCAAGCCTCGCTGCTCATGATGCTTGAGAATGTGTCAGTCGAGCAACAGCAACACACCCACAACATATATTGCAACAGAGGTTTTGTGGTTCTACAACTTTCCTGGTCATGTTGCTTTGTTTAAGTCATTCAGAATACATGCACGTATTTTGCTATAGCAGCACTGCTTGACTGCTTCGGTCTGCTGCTGATAAGCTTTTTGTACTAGCATTATCTGACGCTGAAGAGTCTGTGCTAATGGACTGTGGCCACACAAGAGACACGGGAAGGAAGAGGTCTCGGTCATCATGGAGGATTTTGCTTGAAAGACAACTGCTTGTAAGAGTTGCATCTGCTGCATCACTTGCCAACGCCTCAATTGTTGCATGGCGTGGCATGGCGTTGCCTGGTCAGCTAGGCTGGCATTCGCAAAGGATATGCCTGGCCTTGCGCCTCGTGATCTGTGTAAAGATTAGCGCCATTGGTGACTGTTGAATGGGCTGGAGGCAGTCGATTGTTACATCAGGAACTCAAAATGACCATGTCACCATCACATTGCAGAATGATTACGTCCACACCTGGCAGAATGCGCAACATGTCTTTGTGCTTGCTAGCCATCACAGCAAATGGGGCAATGCCAAAAACGTCAGTCAAGGGACATTCAATTGTCAGCTGCTGCAGACAACAAAGCTTTGAAAGTGACTCACACATGGCAAGCGGGCAATGGTCAGCTGATGGACCAGCACTTCCGTGGTGCCAATCCACACAGAGGTGTGTCAGCTTTGTCCATGACTGCAATGGCAGCTGCTGGAAATTGTTCAAAATGAGGCGTAGTGACCGTACTTCTGGAAAGACGTTTGCAAATACTTGCAAGCTGTGAACAGGAAACTCTCCAAGATCCAAATCATACACACTAGCACCTGCACCTGTTCTGTAACGGCCCTGAATGGCTGAAGAAAACTTAGAACCCTTCAGACTAAGACTGGTCACTGATCCTGTCAAACTAGTCAAACCCCAGAATAAATTCGAAAGACCTTTTGTATCATAGCTATGCGTACCTTCAAACTTGAGCTTTTGCAAAAATGGCAGGTGTCTAAACAGCCGGAAACCCTCAACAAGGACATCGCCTGTTACTGATAGCTCTAGACATGTGAGATGAAACAGACCTAACAGAATTTCATTCAGGACATGCCTGCTCTGAATGTCAGTCAAAGGGTCAAGCAGAACCAACTCAACTAAACCTGTCAAGGCAGTTAGCCCTTCAATGAAGCCTCTGGCTTTCCCTTGCTGTACATGAAGAGTCCTCAACCCTTTGAGTTGTCTCATGTCTTGCAGCATCTGAGATGAGTGTATAGACTGTGTGGCAAACTGTTGCAAAGACAGGGAAGTGAGCTGTGTAAGGTGGGCAATCTCTGCTAGCAAATCATGGCCTGTGTTGTCGGGCTTCAAAAACAGCTTGCAGTTGGAGAGACACAGGACTTGCAGCTGTGCCAGCTCACGCAGAGCTGCCAGTGGGTAGGTGGACTCCAGCTTACCCAATTCCAAGGATGTCAAGTCTGATGCACAGGAAGGTAGGAGATGCATGGACAGGGATCGTAGTGTTGCATTTGTGCCTTCTTCAGCAACCAAAGCTAGAGTTTTCAACTCAGTGAGAGGGGTCAGCTTGGCGAAAAGCTTCTCATCTATAGCTTTGAAGTCTCTCAGCTCCAAGGTATGTAATCTGAGCAGATGTGCGCAGCCTTCTAGCACTGTGGAGGCCGTTGTCCTGACGTTGGACAGCTTCAGGACCTGTAGACCTGTGAGATGACGCAGGCATGATAAATCTGAGGATGTCAGACTGCCACAGTCCGCCATATGGAGCTCCCGCAATGAAAGCTGGGGTAGCTGTAAGCATGCTGCAGGCGATATGCTGGAGTGCACTATGTCTAAAACTTTGAGGTTGGGTGTCTGCTTGAAGAGCGCTGCCAAGTCTACTGGCCGGGCGCTGTTGGTGGCTTCTCGAAGCCGGTGCGTGCGTGAATTGACTGCCTGTCGCCAGGATTTGTCGACTAGGCGTGCAGTGTGGGTAGCTCTGAGTAAGCCAGAGTCCGACACGAATTGGAGGATTCGCTCCAGGCTGTCCGCATCAAGCTCAATCGGAGCATCCATAGGTCACCTGCACATCCATATGACCACACTTCATACCCTGTTGACACGCGTGACTACCCCGGCCAGGTGTAGCCAGGCGTTGCATGCTACGCATGCTTGTGCTCGATATGACCGAGTATGCAGTTGTATGGCAAAAATATTCTGGAGCCATACTCACTTGCAAAGGATTGCCTTGATAATCCAGACGCGGCGATGGCAACAGAAGACGCTTGCCATGCTCATACATACGGTAGACTGGACTACTCGCACATAACTGTTCGCTGCTCTGAAACCATAAAGCCAGATTTACTCTTCGAGCAAGTTGCTTTAACCAAGAAGGAACTGCGGTGTTGCCCAGTGCAGCACACGATCTAAGGTTTTGTGGAATGCACGGCTTGACAACCAGCTCGAAGCTCAGCAGGAAGTCTACCCCCGGTGTCGCGCATATAGCGTAACGTGCTCATGAACTGGTCCGTGTTTTCGGCTTCCAGCGCAGCTCAAAGCCAACATCACAAACGAACTTTGCTGCTAGAACAGGTGTGTTGATCTGCAGAGACACTTTTGCCCCATGAATGTCTCTTGGGCAGACAAAGCCTTCCTGACTTACCTGATTTGCTGCCTGCAGGCTTTGATCAAAGGCTCCGGGTTGCTCAGCACATCTTCAAAGAGCAGTGCTGCTCAGGGCCATGCGCCAGATGAAAGGAGCTACACAAGTCCCGCCAGGTCACAGGGCAGCACACACTTTGACCAGGACCCTCAGGTGGCAGGCAAGACTGTTGACTCGCCCAAGCCACCAGCAAATCCGAATTTTCAGCATGTAGTTCGAGGGAGATCACCAAGTCCAAGCTTGAGACACCCACCAGACCTTGATGAGGCAGATGAGGCAGGGCCACCCAATCCAGCAGCAGCAAATTCCTGCATGCATGAAGGACCGCCAAGTACTCACAACAAAGCAGAGTCTGGCAAGCCAACAGTCAAAGTCAGTGCTAGTATGCTGGGAGATGCCTTAACTCCTGCTCATCAGGAGGCTGAAGCATCACCTCTAATGAGCAATTCCTGGCAGGCATTGCTAGCGCTATCTGACAACTATGACAGGTGACCAGCCTGCATATTGACTGCCAGCTGCTCTCCTGCTTGCAAGGCTCAGCTTGTTTTGGTGCATGACAGTGAGTTTATTTGCAATTTGTATTTGCTGTATGCCTAGGCGCCTGTGACAAGCTCATCTTGTTCAAGCTGTGTGTACATATCTGGGTGCAGGGACAAAGCCGAGGCGGCAGAAGGCATGTACTATGACGATGGTGGTGCTGCCAACCACCTTGCTAATGACAGCAGGCAGAAGCTGCCTGCACAAGGCCAGCTCGCATCTCATGAGGTTTGTGCCTGCTGCGCTCATGAGCTTGTCCTCCATCCCAAGCTCATGTCCTGACTCACCCGTACCTGTGAAGGCATCTCTTACCTGGACATCATGGAAATGCTAAAGAGTATGCTGGCGCTGTCATACAGGGTCCCAATGCTCACTGGTTGCATGGGACGCTCCAGCGGCAGGCAGCTCACATGGTGCTGCACCTGCAAGACCATGAGAGACAGGCTGTGTTGCTACGCCTACCAGATGGCGCCATGCACTGTCCAGGTGTGACTGCTGCCATACCGATGCTGTATCATCTGCTTCTGCTCTTGCCATTTGCTAAGTGAACATAGTTTCCAACAATGATGACTAGTGAAATGCGTGCAATTGTCTTTGGAGCTCCTGTCATGCATACTTTTGGCGCCTGCATTGTAAAGTGGCTCACTCCGACTTCAAGCATAAGAAGCCAGTGCTTGCCCACGCTTTCAGAGCTCATTTGGTCATGATTCATGTCCAAGCATGGCTTGGCAAAGTTGCTTAGCAGGTCGAGCACTTGTGACTTGTTGCTTGAACCCACAGTCGCTGATGAGATTGTTGGCATTTGATGTGGGTGTCACTCAAAATCTGACAGTGCACCTACTTGCAGGCAGCCTGCCGCTGACTTGGGAAGACCAGAAGGCTGATGAGGGAACCCACTTACTTGTGCTGCCATCTGACCAACCCAGCAACAGACGAGATGCTCTGGCCGTGCAGACTTTCCTTTTCCAGCTGATACAGAACCCATCCCAGGCGTTTGAGATGTAAGCCCCAGCATGCCTCTCGCCATGTCTCCTCTCCAGTCACCTCAGCAGCTACAATCAAGTCTAATGGCAGGTGAGGCATGCAAGCTGTCTGAGCTTGCATGCCTCACCTGCCATCAGCATGGCTCAAATACTGTTATTTACCAATATACTGGTAATATGTGGGGAAAATTTGAGATCTCTCTTTCCAAATCTTTGAACAGTCCTTTGCACTGAATTTTGTTCGTTTCTACATGACAGATTAAGAGCAAAAGCTTGTGCACCCGGCAGAGCAGGCTGAGAAAATCATCATCATGCCTCATCATGACCTAAAAGACAACTGCTGTCATGTAGTCTGCCTGGGAACTTTTGACCTGCACCAGTCTAGGCTGAACCGATCAGATGCAAACCGTGTGCTTGCTCCTCCTAGCCTTGTCATGATACACATGCAACCCGGCTACCGCAGCAACACTGTCTTGACATGAATGTGTTAGCCACATTACTTGCTTACTTGTCTTCACAACCTTCAGGGCTGCTGCGTGGAGAGGATGCTTGACATCCCCAACCTCAGCATCAGCGGTGTCGGCTGCTCAGAGCCACCGGTCAGGATCCTTGGAGCCTTTGCTGCACGGGCCAGGCCGGTCACCATACCCCAACAGCAAGGCCGCCAGCAGACTCACAAGGCCCAATGCTGCTATTGCCTCCCCCTTGCAGGGTATCGCTGCCTTCTGTCCCACTGGGTTGCAGCAATTCTGGGGCACTCCAGCAAAGCTTGACGTTGCAGCCTGATTGGGATCGTTGTTGCCTGTGTAGTGCCGTGCCAGCTCTTGGGATTTGGTCTGTGATGCAGACTACGCCAAGACGGAAGATGTTTTACCGCAAGCTGGGCGTTGTGTGCGCTCATGTCCTGGACCACCATCAGCAACTTCTGAATCACATGCCTACAAGCTGGTTGCTGCAATCAAATCTGCCGTCAATAGTCACTCCTGCATCAAGCATGGTCACTCACTGTGCCACTGTTGCCCCCCCCCCTTCCACCCCCCTTCCACCCCCCTTCCCCTCCCTCCCGCAAAGCATGTTCTATAGCCACAATAGACAGGCTGCTGCCTGATCACTGACACATCATGATAACCCTTGTACAGGTCCGCTCACAGGCTCATTGCGGTCTCCATCAACCCTACCCTGGGCCCCTTCACGCTCATCATCACCCGTGCTCACCCACCACCACCCCTCAGACTGTACATATATGCCACCAAAGTACCCAGATCAGCAGCATGAAGAGTCTCTTCGCGCTGATGGAGATGTTGGCTGGAAGCTATATTGCACAGCTTCCTTCACAACTGCAATGGCAGTGGTCATGGCAGAGCTGACCAGGCAGGTGGAGATACAGTGCAGCGAGAGAGCCCACGCCTTGGCTCTTGCCTGGAACCTCTACTCTGCTGCCATGGACACTTGCCTAGGTCAGCACGGCTCTCAAGCCAAGTCACCGCACTACACTGAGGGACTGTCTGGTGTGACGGCCCCAATCCTCTGGACTCATGCACATTTATACTGCCACTGTCCTGCAGATTGTACACCACCTGCGTCATGTTGTATTGCTCCCAGCTGTGCTTTCCAATCTCACAACTCATTTTCCTGCTGTATGCCAGCTCATATTGGTTTCAGGCAGGAATTACAAGACCCAGCTCTTGTTGAGCCACTTGGATTCCTTGTTCTGGTCTTTGTCAGCACAAGCCTACGCACAGGTGGCCATTGTTTAGCATTTGCTGATGAGAAACACCGCAACAGTTCTGAGAGAACTACCTGCATCGCTGCAGGGAGGTTGCAAGCTGAGCTTCATCAGCTGTCAGGACACAACATCGCTTTGGCAGCTGAGAACATGCAGATGAAGCATGAGATGGAGCAGACTGTGTCACTGCAGAAGGAGCTGGCGCTCAGCAAACAGGTGTTGCTCACACCTGCAGCCGTGACGCTTGGCCACCCGAGATCTGACTGATCTCTATTCTCCTGGAACCATTAGCATCATCGCCAGAGTGTCACATCTGAGCGCACAATCACCTTCAATGCTTGCCAGTTGGACCTGGCAAACTCCAGATTGCCTAAAGGGAGTCTTAGGACTGGAATGCTGACGTTGATGGTGCTCTGGCACATGTGCATTCTGCTGATTGATCTCAGCTAAGCTGCACTATGATGACAATGGATCAGCAGTGTATACGGCTATTGTGTGCCCTGAGCTTGCCCTGTGAATTGGCAGGTGGAAAGCTCAAAGCTGGCTCTGGAGAGGGAAACCATTCAGCTGACTGCCACCAAAGCCCAGCTGCAGGCAGCAGAGCAAGAGCTGCATGACACACAGCATCACATGCGACGCCGCCTGATCCTGGCCAGATGGCAATTTGCCGGCACTGCTGTCAGCCTACCAAACCCTGTTGACCTAGTGCCTGCAGCGCCACCAAACCGCACAGGGAATGCTACCAGCAGTCTCGTGAAGCAGGCCCAGGCTCTGGAGAGGATGACTGCAGCCAGGGCAGCAGCATTGCAGCAGGTCCAAGCCGTGAAAGCGAAGCAGGCGCTGGAGAAAGGAGTGGCAAACTTACGTAAGGATGGCACTGCAGGCGATGCTTTCTCAGCAGCTGTCAGGGTGAGTCACTCATAGCAGCCCTGCCAGTCCATGATTCCATCTATGTGCCTGTCCTGGGAACTGTGAGAAAGCTCTGTCTTACTGATCAGCTTGTGTGTGACAAATGCAGGGTGCCCAGCAGCGGAAGATGCATGACGTGCTGGACCTTGTCTCAGCCAGTCAGGTCCTGCAGCCAGAAGCCATCATGAAGATGCTGTCACCAGAGGTAGGTATAAGTTGCATGCCTGTTGTAATTCACCAGTGTTCAACTCCCCATTGCAAGGCTGATATCCCCTGGAGTGTCCTAGCTACACGCAGCATTTCCAGCAATGGTGCAGTGTGGTTCACTGTATGAATGAGCCGGCTGGCACTGTTCATTGAGCTAATTGGATGATACTTTCACCTGTTCAAGCTCTGCAATCTTGCCCAGCATGGTATTGTTTGCCTGCATCATGCTGTATTGCCAAGCTCAGAATATTCTTTGCACAATGTGCAAGCTTGCTGCTTGCTGCAACAGGCACAAGCTGGTCTCGTGTCAGGGCTGAACAGTCAGCAGCGATGTGAAATGTACACAAAGATCGGTGATGACAGCCTGGCTGGTATGCTAGTGGTCATGAGATTCCCAGAGCGTCTGAAGATGCTGCGGGAGGTTGAACAAGTGGATCAGGCCCTGGTTGACCGAGTGTTGCGATACATCAGGTACACGTTTCTCTTACTAAACTGCAGCACTGAGGGGCAGCATCGTAATGGTCAGGCAAGTCGCCCCTGGATGTATGCAGCAGTAATGCCTGTAACAAGTCGTAACACCTGTGTCTACCTAAGAAGGCACATTGTTTGTTTGGCAGAGGCATTGAGCATTGTTGGGCCTGCTTCATTCAAGGCTATACCTAGTCTGCATGTAGCAGATGATAAAAGCTGGGTGACACCATCGTGTTTACATTCCTTGTATGGATCGCATCTCAAAGCTCTGCTGACTCTGGCTGCAGGTTACGACCAGCTCTTGCAGCCAAGTGGTTGGCAGCCATGCCTGCTCAGGAAGCCCTTGCAGAAACTGAGCAGATGACAGCAGCGTCTGTCTCAGCTGCTCTCTCAGCCATGAAGCCTGAGCAGGCCGCACAACTTGTGCAGGTAATGCATCTACCTTGCTTGGTAGTCTGCTGGCCCATTGCGCATCTCATCGACTGAAAGCCGCTCAACGTTTCCCTGCTCCGCATCACACTGTGCAGGCTTAGCAACACTACATAGGGCAAGACAGCACAATGAGGTGTCGAGCCTTCTCAGCTTCTGGTACTGTGTATTTGCACAGTATGTACATACAACTCAAACACAGATATTGCTTGCATCCTGTGCCTGAGACAGTGAGCATGCTGTGCATGTGTCAACTTCAGCATCTCTGTGTGCATAAGTGAACTCTGACATGTGCATGCATGCTTGGCTCACACAGGATGTACCACGTGAAGACCAGAGGCAGCTGCTCTTGTCTGTGCCCTTTGTGCACATGTCCCTCATCCTGCAAGCTCTGCCGGGGCAGGCCTGCATGGAGGCCCTGCTTAGCATTGGGGCACCCCTGTGCAAGGACCTGCTGCTCAGCATGCCCAGCCCCACCTCCGTGAAACTGCTGCATGCTGCTAGCACTGCTGACCTGGCCAAGCTTATTCAGGTCAGCCGGCTGCCCTATCACCATCCTATTCTTGTCCTAAACCTAGCACAAGTGTTCTGTGTTTGCACTGCGCCAGTAAGCCTCTCTTTCACAAACTTACCTGAACACCCTAGCACCCTACGTAATGTGTCATTCAGCCTGGCCTCTGCGACAGTGACAGCGGTATATGCTTTCAAGCTTCGGCAAGATGCACTGTCATACAGTCAGGGCCATACAATATCAGGCTTCACACAGAAAAAAGTCCAAACTGGTCCCTTCCCAGCACAGCAATGCTTCTGTTTGTCAAAACTCGTCTGACACAAGATTTTTCTCTTTGCGCTGACTCACTGAAGATGGTACGGCGACAGGATTTGGAAAGTGAGGATGCTAGCTTGGTGACAGGTATGTTGGCGCCTAAGCGCTTGGACCAGCTGAATGAGTTCCTGGGTGCTCCTGTGCCCATTCCAGAGCAGATTGACGAGCCTAGTCTCACCACAAGCTCTCTGCATGGTCTGTCACTGGGCGACAAAGTTGCAACGCTGAGTGCCTTGCAGCCATCTGCAGCAGCTGCAGTACTAGGTAAGCTATGCCGCTGTTGCCACCTGGATCGCCACAAAGGTTCAGTTGGCAGCTTACACCTGAGATTCAGACCTGCATGCAGGGCAGCCCTCTCCCTGTACATGCTATGCACGATCTCAGAGCAAGCTCACGCAGTGCAAGGCTGAAGTTTGCAAAGTGTGACGCTCTCTCTGCTTTAGAGCCTTGCTGTCCTCGCTCACAACCCATTGCTTGTGATCTTCTGAGATGCGCTCTTCCTGCTCTGCTTGCACCTCTGCCGTGATGCCACCCATCTCATCAAGAACAGACGCCTGGAAGGGCCATCAACATTCTGTTGCTTTTCCACTCCTTTGTCTGTTGCAGCCTGCACTATCAGCGCTCCCAACTGCCTGCCCAGCATTTTGCTCTTGCTGTTTCCAGGTGTGTTGAGCCGGCCAGAAGCAGCAGCTCTGCTGGCCAGCATCCCTTCAGCCAGCAGATCAGATGTGCTGGCACAGCTGGACCCATTGACCATCAACTCCACTGCATCTGAGCTGCGCAGCATGAGTACCATGTGAGGCTCCCTTTCTCCTGCTTCCAGCATCGGCCCTGACCTGTGGGCATTGCCTTGTAGGTGCATACAGGCTTGTCAAGCACAGCTCAGTAGCTGCATTTTTTCTTGGGCCACACTTCAACATCATGTGCACTGCTTCACAAACGTGAGAGTAATGCCGTGTGTATATGTCCAGTGACTGAGCAGTGCCTAGTGGCTCATGTCAGCAGTGTCTTGGGTGTTGCAGGTCAGTTGGCAAACAGGAGCTGATGAATGTGATGAGGCATGCCGCAGGCTTGCCCTCTCAAGCCAGCACAGCTGACAAAGCTGCAGATGCATCACCAGACCTTGACCTCACCCCTCTTGTTGACAGTGAGCCCTCCTTCCCTCCCATGTGAGACATGGAGATCTGCAACACATGTGTTGTCCTATCAGCAGCCAGGATAAGCCTGTAGACACGTCAGAATAATTCATTTGACAACCAAGTCGTCCAGAGCAAAACAGCGTTACATCTGTGCATAATGCACTGGGGGAGGATTGTTGGCAAACAAACTGAGATGTTGACTACATGCACGTCATGTCTTGCAGTCCAGATTGTTTGGTGAGAGTGGCTCACAAAATTTCACAGGGGACAGCTGGCTGTGTGTCTGTGCAGATGCAGCATTGTCTCCCTCCATGCCCAAACAGAGCCTAGGCTTCTTTGAAGGTCCTGACAGCCCTGAGGCCCTCAAGTCCAGCCTGCGCCGAACACACCTACGCTCCTCAAGTATGCCATCATCACAAGACTCTGAACTGCTTTCGCATATACCGTCACGTCGCAAGCTGTCATCTCTGTTTTTGGTGCTGCCCATGATTTTGTGCTGATGCTCTGTGTTGTGTTGAGCTGTTTGCCACCTTTGAGATGCTCTGAAGACCAGTGCAGTTTGCACAACTACAAGGACTGCATCAGGTCTAACTCCTCAACCCATGTGTTTGCATCAGGCTGGGGTCTGGGCGTTGTTGTTGCACTCAGCTTGATTACAAATGTGATGACACACTTGCCTTCATTTTGTGTCTCCAACATTGGTCTGGGGTGCAGAAAACACAAGCCCTGACAAGCGCCGCAGTCTTGTAGCTGACGCCAGGAAGGGGATGAGCCGCACCAAGAGCCTTGCCCCATTAGCAGCGTCCAAGAACCTGGTCAAGTGGTCCTCACCAGCAGAGCCTCAGGCTCCAACAAGAAAGCTGCCGCCCATCAAGAGGGTTTCCAGGGAGTCCAATTTCTCTGAGAGCCCACGCAGCAGTGCAACAGGTGACATGGCAGGTGTTGCTGGTTCAAGTGTTGCATTGCCAATCTGACAATGTCAAAGTATTTTGAGCATGTACTGGTCATCCTTGCAAGGATGTGCAGCATAAACTGGATGTGATGCCTCTATTCCATTCCACCTCTTTGACACTCTTGCTATGACTCATGTGTCAGTATTGTGCCATGCCCTGCCAGCACTGCAGCATCTTGGTGTGCCTGTTAAGCCCAGAAATCCAGTGTGGATGCCACAACTCCATGTGTGTGTGCCAAAGGGGACAGCTTTGACATTGAGAGCGAGGTGAGCTCTGTGACGAGTCATGGCAGCTTCATGAGCGTGGTCAGGGCCGCCAAGCTTGCTGCAGACCAGGTCAGTCATTGCTTACCTCTCCTGCAACACAACAAACAAAATATGCACCTGGGTGCATGTGCTCAAGCATGGGCCATGAAATGCTGTTTGAGAGTCAACACTAGGCATATCAAGCCGCCCATGTGACTGTCATGTTTGCAGGTGAGCACTGCTTGAGGTCAGTGGTAGCAGCCTTGATAAGTAGCATGCCCTGCGCGCAAAGCCCGCACTTTCATCTATGACTGGCCTCGCAGATGCGCTCTATCTTCAGTCCTGGCTGTCGCAACCTGATGCCACAGTTTGCACAGCCGTAGCAACAATCTGTCTTGATCACAGAAACCATCAATATGCCCATGCCAAAGATGTGCTGGAACTCCTCCGTTTGCACTGTAGCTTGCGCAGGGATTACATGAAGTCTGTTCCTTTGGAGCCCCAAGGAAAACAATCAAGGGGACTGGGTCTTGCAGCCACGAGGGCTTCATCTGGCTTGGTTCAATTGTTTGCAAGTGGTAAGCGATTATGAGTACGGTTCATGCATACAGGGCATTGCTGCAAAGCTGGGATCCCCAATCAGGAACCAGCGCCTGGCAGACATTGTGGCCCACAGACCTCAGGCCTCAGTACGCTCTCTCAAGTGGCTACTTGGCATACTCGACAACATCCTCAAGCAAGTGGGTGCCAGCCAGAGGAAAGCCAGCAAAATGTCAATTCCAGACCAGACCTTTGGAGGGTTTCAGCGCAAGTATGGAGAGCTCATGGCGTCTGAGTACATGGCAAGTTTGGTCAACACTGTTGCCAAGTACATGCTGGTAAGATTGAACACCTGTGACAAATGTGCTTTGATGATGCATGACATGACAGGCCAGCCTTCCTCTGAGTTATGGTTCGGTTATGGCAGAGCAGCTTCCAATCTTGTCAAGCTTGAAGTCACTAACACTTCAATTCCTGGGTTCTGTTGCGAGCACGTTTCATGTACAAATTTGTGCAGAACAGTGCAAACAGGATCACATGATCTGAAAGGCTCCTGAGGCCTAGCCAGCTGGACGCAGCTGCCTGACAGTCAACGCACTAAGACTGTTGCTGCCCATCACAGCAACAGGAAGAAGCCCACCTTGTCCATGCGTCCCTACCAAAGGCATCTGACCTTGCTGTGGCCTTCTCAACACGCAGAGTGGACCTTTACAAATGCATGCATCACATGTGAGACATGTGGGTGATGGCATCCGCTGACCCCGACTGACTGCATCCTTGCAGGAAGATGAGAGGATTGAAGTGCTGGCCAAGTTTCTGACTGAAGAGTGGAGCTATGAAGCACTGACAGCTTGTGGAGCGGTGTACAGGATGTGTGTCATGCCCTGCCCACTCCCATGCATTGAGTATCCACCTCCAAGTGACAACACCCAGATCAAGAGCTCCAGGCAGATAGACCTCACCAAGGTCAGCCAACACTCTCACTCCTGGTACTGTGTCTTTACTGCGTTTGTCTGACGCATCACCATGTCCTCATTTCTATTTGTCACAATCCAGGTGCATTGGGTGTTTTTCTATGCCAACAGTCATTCATACTTGACCAGCTCCTTTGCTGAATAGTAATGGCCCGCAAGCTGAGCATTTCAGAGACGAAAAGCGAATGTGGTATCTGATCAGCCACACCCAGTTGTTGTGAGCTGTGGCTCAGTGAGCTCAATCAACCAATAGTTTGTAATGACCCAATATGGTTGCATACCCAACCGCCACCTGCAAATTTGGGATGTTCTAAAGTCCTAGACACCTACTAGATGGACGCGTTTGTTGCAGGCAATCTGGATTAGTGACAGCGTCCTTGGCATACGCTCTGTGGAGACTAGGGCAACTTTCATCAACCAGCTGCAAGCAGAGTGCACCGAAGCTGCTCCAGAGGACATGCAGTGGCTGGTCAGACCTGTCAAGGAGGAGTCCTCTGTTGCCTCAGGCCCTCAGCTGTTCAAAAGCAAACCAGCTCTCAGTGCAAGCACAAAGGATCAGGAGAGAACAGCGTCGTTCAGAGCAACTACTGATTCAACCAGTAAGACTTGGCCTGTGCTCAGGCTGTTGACATGTAAAAGTCTTGAGGGTACGCCTGCATGGAGACAAGACCACTCCGGCAGTGCCAGCATCCTTTGTGTCCGGGTAATATGCTGTGCAGCTTGCCATGCGTCCTTTGTTGCATGTCGAGTGTTGGACAGAGGCCGCTAGCTGAACAGCATGCTTAGTTTTGTGTCTGCTGTCAGGTTGCCCAGTCCAGCTTTCTTCAGCTATGGCTGTAAGATCTATCATGCCATTTGTGCTCAAAGCGGGTTACAGCAAAATTTTGCAAATGCAGGCAGCACCTCCCATGGCTGGAAGATGAAGCGGATCAAGCTCATGTCCTTGGTGTGTGCTGAGACTGTGCGCATTGAAGCAGTGCGCATGCAAGCAGTGCTGTTGTTCTCATGACAAGACCGCAATTAAGCCTGATATTTTTTTGGAACACCTTGGTTATGTACAGGTGCAACAGTCCTGGCAATGGTGAAAAGCCACTTACTGGGGTAGCAAGGTTGCCCTGTGCTCCTCAGGCACTGCAGCAATAACATCCACCAGCTTTAGAGCCTTTGCTAGGCAATACTTGAGGGAGGCCTGCAGTCACTCAATACTACGAGGCTGTCTTGTCTTTCCACTTGTCTTTCGCAGCCATTGACAGACACTCATGCAAAGCAATCCTCACCTCACGCTTGACATTGTTCAGGTCTACGTCCCTGCCTTCCTTGACTCCAGCTACAAGCTCGCTGACAATCTCTGCAATTGCCTTCACACGAGCCTGCAGGATGCGCATCAGCAAAGTGATGAAGTTGTCAGGTACTGCTTGTTGACTAGCTGCAGCAGGATAGACTGTGCAGCCATCTGTGCAGGGTTGCAGGCAAGAATCTCCAGTCTGTTGCACAATGGAACTCAGACCAATTGTCAACTATAGAAGTTGTCACCTCTTCAGGTGGAAGAACCACCAGACCCTTTCTGTTCTTGTTAACTTTGGTGCTACCAGCAAACGCCTTGGGAGCCTGCCCATCTTGCAGGGCGACCATCGGGGTTCTTTGCGATTGTTCCCAGTGATGTCAGGCGAAGCTACGGGGACACGCAGGTCGCAAGTCTATTCCGTGACTGTTTGCACACAAAAAAGGCACAGAGCAGAAACTGGGACAGGATCCAAAACTGCCTTCGGCAGAAGTCAGCAACAGAAAGCGTACGCAGTCCAACGATGTAGACCAATTGCTGCACGCAGTTGCGCAGGCATGTTGCGCCATGTGTGTTGCGCTTTCTGACGGCAGAAGATGAACCGTCAAAGCAGGTCGAAACAGCCTGAGGGGTTTCGTAAACTGTGGTTGGTTGTACAAATCTTGAATCTTTCGGTGGTCCGGAACAGCATTGAATGAATTGTCTCAATAAACTTTTCAGGTCTGTTGACCTTCCATTGGTCCCAAGCTTGGGACTTAAGTATGATAAGTATAGTGGCAGTAGTAGCTGCTTTGGTGTACATAAGGCTGGACCCAACAGTCATGTCAAGACAATCATACTGCTAATATTCCTGTTGGTCTGCAAACACTGTTGGTGATGTTCAGAAACGGCTTAGCTTGCTTTGAACTCGTTGGTCTGCTGAAAGTTTGGACCCACCTCTAAGCTGATGAGATTTGAATAGTTCTTAATCTGACCTAGCAGGGGACAGCATACTGGTACCGCGCGAGACAGACCAGGCAGGATCCACAGACTTTGTGACAGTCACAACAATGCCATACAGTCAACGTACGCAAAGCGTGGCTCACAGCGGGCTGCAGCAGGTGGCCTTGGGCTGCAGCCAGACCGCCTTAAGGCCTTGCAGCCTGCCAGTAAAGGAAACAAAAGGAGGCACGCTCTCAGCACTTGAGACGCATACTTGACAAGTATTCCCTTTCCCACAATCTGATCTTGTGTCTATAGCTAGCTAGCGCTGCGTTTGACGGAAGCCAGCAGACGTAGATCTCGAGGCTAGCTTGCTTGCCACGTGGTATCTGCCTCGGACTGTCGAAGGTGTGTTGTTGTAGAGCCGGATCTCGCCCGGCATTCCATGGCCAGACTCAGCTCGCCGTTTCTGTCATTCCAAAACGTCCACCCAAATATCTCTGCGAGATATTCTGCTCGCTTCCCACTTTTCACTTGGCGCCTGTGAATTCAAATCTCCCGAAACACCAACGAGTCTCGTTATTGCCATTTCCGTCCGCTTCGATGCTTCGGAACGGCTATGCACTGCTGCGCATGTGAGACTGCCGTCTGTCGGCAACCACAAGTCACATCAGGGTACAGTACTGCCTCCGGGGCTCGCAAGGCCTGACAGATCACGTTCTGTGCGTGCTGGAAAGCTACTGGTGCTGCCGCGATTTATCTCGCATCGTCACGGGCATACAGCCATGAGACAGGTCTTATGCGGCTAGCTCTCGGTTGAATGGTTTCGTTGCTCCAATCGCCACCAGTTGCTGAGGGAAAGAAAAGGAAGCGACATTCCGTAGCTCAGGTCAAAGGCAATTGGCAACTCAGCGACGATGAACGGCTTGTCAGGCATGATAACAGCCTCAAAACTAGTGTCAGTTTTACATGTGGCTGGCAAGTTCCTTCGTGCTCCAACTGAGGTGAGTGTCGCCTGTGCAGGCTGGTGCAAGAACATGGAGAAGGCAGCTGGAGCCTTATTGCTCAGTCATTCCCAGGGAGAATTGGCAAGCAATGCAGGGAGCGTTGGAACAATCAACTGCGACCAGACATCAGGAGGGATGCTTGGACACATGCAGAGGAGGTCTTGCTGGTTGCTGCTCACAAGGATGTGGGCAACAGGTAACTGCTCAAAGTATCTGGGTATATAGATTCTGCATATCACCCAGTTTCCAATGTGCATTCATGCTCTGCAGGTGGGCTGAGATAGCAAAGGACATCCCTGGCAGAACTGAGAATGCTGTGAAGAACCACTGGAACGCAACATTGAGGAAATCTGGCAAGAAGGGCATTCCAGTAGCGCTAGGTAGTCTTGCACATTACATGCGCAGCAATAATCTGAAGCATGTAGGCCCACAGCGCAGAAAGAGCCAGGCACCGCAGGCTGCACAGCAGCAAACAGGCCCCAGCATTGCAAGCAATAGCAGCAATGCTGCCAGCCTGACCTGCAGTGACGAAAACAACGACCCAGCTTCTAGCAGTGATGGTGCTGACAGCAAACACATCAACGCTGCATCTGCTGCTGCAGCAGTCCCTCGCACCCACAAGTCTGATGTTGCCATAATTACATGCCCTAGTAGGAATGCCAGAACATGCAAATATGGGTCAGACAGTGACTTCAGTGACGAGTACACGCCAAGTCAGCATGCTTCCAGAAGCAGCAGATATACTGCCAGACTGCAGAAGCAAGGTGTCACGCCAAGCTCTGCGGACTGTGAAACAGCTTTACCAGCAGCTGCAGTGCGTCCTCGCACTGCCAGCCTCCATTCGTCTACAGAGGCTCCTCTGCTGGCGGGCCCTGCCTCTGTCAGGCACTCAAGCCAAGCTGCGCCTTTGCTTGCTTCACACCGCTTTGCCGTGCCTCAGCGTCCCTTCACAGGAGACCCAAGACTGGAGAACATGGTGCAAGACAGATTTGCAGCTGTTGCATCTTCCAAGGTGAGCCACAACCTGTCATCTGAAGGTCTGCATATGCTGGCTCACACTTGCCAAATATAGCATCGGCAGGCACATCCTTGACCCTTTCTGCCTTTTTGGGCTGGTGTTGTGTAAAGTATGAGGTTTCCTCAGCTTGTTTTGCTCTTTGTCGAACCAGCAACCGGAAAGTACAGCAAAATCACTATTCATTGGATGTGTCTACATGGCAGTGTCTTTAGCAAGCGTATAGGTCGATGAACAATGTGAGGCTCATTGCAAATCACGCTTCTGCTTGCCATGCAATCATGTGAATGATAACTGGGCTAGTGCAGGCAGAAGAGGAGATGTTGCTGAGATCTTTGGCAGATTTAGTGCCTGATGATTTGGTGAATGCTGAGCTGTCAGATCTGGACGGGTTCTGCCTGGACTCTGCTGTGCTGCATGCCTCCAACCCTGGCTTGCAACATGCTGCTACCACTTCTCAAGCAGGTGCGCAGTTTACAACACAAAGCAGCAACTTCAGTGCTTGGCTGCATTCAACGCGCATCAACTGATTGAATGCTGTGGAAGGCACAAGCCCTTGTCTGCTGCTGTGGTTGCCATATTGCAAATTTGCAGCCCCTGTGCAAGGATTGCCAGCCAGCTTGCTAGCCCCAGCTTGTGAGCCAGCTTGATCATGCTTGATACATATCATAAACATCCTTGCTGCTTTGCAGGAGGATCAGCAAACCCAGGCGGTGTGCTGCACTCACACCCTTTGGCTTTTCAGCATAATAGCAAGCCCTTGGATCCCAGACTAGTCAGGCTGAGTCAGCAAAGCCACCATCAGCAGCAACAACGGGCCAGATCCATGCATGTGTCATCAGATCCCCGGCAGCGTGACCATCCTGCTGCTCTTCCTGCTGGCAGTCCAGGGCTTGCTGCTGTCAAGCCGGACAGTGTGGGTCAAGGACAGGCTGGAGGAGAAGAGGAGATGGGGGAGACAGGCCAGCATCTGACTGGGGTCCTGGCTGGCGCCAATACCAGCAGTGCCAGCTCCTCCTGTAAGCCCTTGCATCATTCCAATTCCCTGAATTGCATTTGACTGCATTGCCAAGCTTTGGACAAGACTGCTTCCTTCTGCCGCTTGCTCCATTGTAATTTTGGAACTTTATAGTGCATCATCAAGTGGAAAAATGCATGTAACAGAGCGTCAAATTTCGGACGCTTTGTTCTTCTTAGTGCAAAGTAGCCTTAATACAGGCAGCCTGTCTTTAAGTTGTTACAACTTTCATCCTGCAAAGCATCCTGGTTTCCTACGCATATGCAGCTATGTTCAGAGACCAATTCTGACATGTACATATGCCTGCAGCCAATGTGATGGGGGTTGTGCCATCAAAAGTGGTGGAGGACCATGAGCAGGGCATGGTAGCAGCAGCAGCAGCAGGGCCTGCAGGTGCATCGTTTGCATCTCCCATTGGTGTGCAATCCTATGACAATATTTACATTCAGATGGAGCCTCTGCACAGCTTGGATGCATATGCAGCCAAGATGGTGTCACCAGGCATGGAGGTTGCCATCTACTCTGGCCGGTGTCCTCTGGCCATGCTGACTGCATACCAGCCACCGCGAGCTGTCCAACAGCAGGTCTGTCAAGCCTTTTTGCATGTCTACCCACCCTGATGTACACGGCCAAGCCTGAAGTATCTTCAGCCTGCTGTCATGCGTTCATCACCTCTTGACCTGGCGTAAGTACATGCTGCCCAAAACTGCACGGCATCTAGGTCTTGTGGTTGGACTGAGGCTGTTGGAGCGCTTGTTGCTATAGCTTTTTTTAACCAGGTCTGTCAAAGCAGGGGGCTGATGTCAGACAATTATCTGCCTGGAGCAGCAAGCTCTGCTGCATTCATCCACAGATCTACATCATCCAGTCTGTCAAGAATCAACAGCCGCTCATGAGCTCTGACTAGCTGCAGTGAGTGAATGCGCACTTGCAGGTGCTGGCTAGCCTGCAGAGGGTGTGTGGGTGGGTGCGAGCCGGCAGTGACTATAGAGTGGGCAGCCTGCTGATTGCTGTGCGTGCCGGCCATGTGCCGCCGGGTGTAGCTGGCCTGGTCATTGCTGCATCAGCTCATGACAAAAGTATGGCTTTGCAAGCTGTGCAAGCAGCAGTGAAGCAAGTGGAGGCCATGGGGGTGCAGAGCAAGCACATGCAGGGCCTGTAACATAGGAATGACGCTTCTAGGCTATCAATACTCTGCTACTCTGACGTGATATAGCTCTTTTTTGGTAATAACTGCTTTGCTGACTAATAAAGATTACACTCGAGTTTATATGACAACATGAGTTGTGTGTTCAATACCTGTACTCCAAGTTCAGCATTTGTTATTTCTGCTAGCCTGGACTGTTGCTGATTGCTGCTCAGCCCACTGCCCATATCTGCAAGCATGATTTGCTCCAGTTTGACTGTAATTAGCGCTGTGAACTTTTCTGCTTTGAATGCCTCTAGACACTACTTTTACTTGTCTCAGCAATAAGTTTGAAAGTCATTGAAATGAAATCAGCTACATGTATCAGGTTCAGGGCATTGATGGTCATGTTTAATGCTTCTTTTGCGGGAAACATTATTTCGTTTGTATACCTACCAGGACTTTCTCCATGCGCACACAGCGCATTCCGCCTGTGGCTCACTGCACATGACTGGCAGTGTGCAGTGACTGACATGTGAGGCTTGAATATCTTGCTGAGCAAGATATGTTTCGCAGTTTGTCCACAGCATCCATGACTAGCCGTGGATGACACGGCTATTCTTGCGCTTACGCATCAAGGTCGACGTAACGCCTGCAACGGCGGTGATGCTGTGTGCGCACAATGTGACTGCAATCAGTGACAGACAACTGTGCGGTACGCAGAGGGAATGGCCGCAAGCACTCTGCTGCATCAGTCGCTGCCATTTGCTACTCATCTTGTTACACAGCGGCAGTTACTCGTTCACCCCACAGGAGCATCTCGGCGCACTTGCTGCAGCGGGCGACACAGAGTTGCTGCTGCCAAGCAGAACTGTATCAAGTTCTCTCGAGATCAGCCAAGGATCATGGCCGCAGGTGCGATCTGTCGATGTGACCGGCTCTTCGCCTCCGATATAGACAAATTTGCAAGCATGCACCGCAGCTCAGATACCGTGGATCAACGCCATTTTGCCCTGCAGCAGCTCAACAAGCTGAGCCTGAAGTATTTGAAGAGACACACGAAGCCGAGCGGATAGATGGCAAAGCTATCGCCCAAGCTATTCGCAAGGAGGTGGCAGCAGGAGTTACTGAACTTCGTGAAAAGTACGGCAAGGTGCACACTTGCTATTTTGCAGTCCTTGTGGTAATTTGTAGTACTCATAATTCACGTGTGTATCTGTATGTAGCCTTTTGACCGTCAATTGACCATGCGTGCCACAGGCACCAGGTCTGGCAGTAGTCTTGGTTGGAACCCGCAAGGATTCAGAAACCTATGTGCGCAACAAGAAAAAGGTGTGTGAGGAAGTTGGCATCGCCTCATTTGGCGAGACCCTTGCAGAAGATGCTACAGAAGAGGAAGTTTTGAAGGTGCAAAATTGTCCATGCATGCATTATATGCTGCTGCTGCAAAAGTCTGCATCTTTTATTTCGGTCACACCTGCTCATGCTGTGGCGGATATGCTGAGATGCTACATCAAATAGCTGCAAACGTACATTCACATCAGGTGCCTGCTGCAGTGCCAGATGGATCAGTGCAGCTTATATCCTTAAAAAACATATGGCAAGCTGCACTCAGCAACATGCTTTTTTGGGGGGGGGGGGGGTGCTGACGGACTGAGCATGGCTGATATCTATTTTGCAGATTGTCCAAGGCTACAATGCAGATCCTGCTGTCCACGGCATACTGGTGCAGTTGCCACTTCCTAAGCACATCAATGAGCAGCGCATCCTCGATGCTGTCAGTTTTGAGAAGGATGTAGACGGCTTCCACCCACTGAACATTGGCTGCCTGGCCATGAGATCTAGAGATCCCCGCTTTGTTTGCTGTACACCCAAGGTAAATATACCCATGCTTGCACCAGTGCCATTTGTTTCATTGTCTTGTGTCAGATGCTTTACATGTCTGCGGTTGATGCCTGCTTAAGAATACTAGTGAGGTCATCCTGCCTCATGAACTGTAATCAGATGCCAGATAGAGACACAGTCCCTTTTTGCAGATTCTGCATAGTCCACTGTATGTAGGCTAGCATGATCAGATCGAGATGCTCAATCATGATGCCAAATACGGATGGAACCCTTGAGTCGGTCTCACTGCCTGCATCTTGCAGGGCTGCATAGAGCTGCTGGAGCGCTCTGGTGTGCCCATCAGTGGCAAGTCTGCCTGTGTAGTTGGCAGAAGCAATATTGTGGGCACACCAGCAGCCATGCTATTGCAGAGGCGAGATGCCACTGTGACAGTTGTGCATTCACGCACTCCTAATGGCCAGGAGATCTGCTCAAAGGCAGACATTGTCATTGCAGCTTGTGGCAAGGCAGAGATGATCACTGGCGATTGGATTAAAGAGGGAGCTGTTGTCATTGATGTTGGCATCAATGCTGTAGATGTAAGCTGCCGAGCTGAGTCAATGCAATACACTACAACACTGCAGCACCTGGATACATTCAAAGTTTTACACAAGCCATTATCCATCCATGCTTTATCACTCTGCAAAGACATAACATTGTCTGCAGCATGGTTTCAGAGCTCATTGCCTGGATTCATTTTGAAGCTTTTACATCAGCTAAAGACACAAATGGAGCATGTTTGTGGTACAATTCAGACTGAGAAAACCTGGAATGATGCCACTTTGCAGGATTCTTCAAAAAAGCTTGGATACAGGCTTGTGGGGGATGTCAACTTTGCTGAAGCCAAGAAGAAGGCTTCAAAGATCACACCAGTCCCTGGTGGAGTTGGACCTATGACGATTGCCATGTTGGTGCAGAACACTCTTGAGGGCGCTCAACGTACTCTCAGCTCTGGGCAGTAATCATGAAACTAAATGAATCAGTATCAGCTTTTCTAAGCTGCAGAGCAACCATCAACCTAACTACAACAATTCTATAACAAACATACTAGTTTGACTCAGCAATTTGATGGTGGATACATGCAAGCAGTCGAGAGAATTGACAGATTGCAATGTGCTGTTTGTAGTATCTGACCTAGCTGTTGTCCCAGCTGCGTTTGCAGTCGTCTTGCTCACAGTTCTCATCAGACTCTAGGTCAGAGAGCACATCAAGGTCTCCTGAGCTGACTTCTGCCAATATGCTGCTTGGTGACTCGAACTCCAGCAAGTCATCTGTAATCATCAGATTACACATCCTGTCTCTCATGCTGTAATTCTGAATATAATTTGCTGTAGGACAACAACACCATATGTTCTGATTGTCTGAGCTTGACATGCACAGCCATCATTCTCATGCATTTTCAGACATGTAACGATCAGTGACTGTAACCTGACATCATTGCTGCTTATGACAAGCATGTGCCAAACATGAAATCTGACCTGTGTCAATTTGTTGACTCCTTGGTGACGGTGGTGGCTCCAAAACCTCCAGGTCCAGGCTGCTCAGCATATCAAGGACTCCCTGGCAGGCACAGGACGTTTTGTCGGGGCTTGGCAAATCTGTGCTTGAATAAGTTGTGTATATCTGATTGCCTGGCTCACCCTGGACCATTTCATGGCAGGAGGCTGGAATGCAGGCAGGGATGCACAGTAGGCAGCCTTCGTTTTGGCATCTGTTAGATCTCTGAGCTGTCTCTCTGCTTCAAGCTGTTGCCCACTTCTGCCCGCGAGGATCTCAATTCCATCCTCTGCATAGATCTCTGCCTTTGACCTTTGCTTTGCTGGTTTTGGTTTTGCCTGGCCGCTTTTGGACTTTTCGAGAAGTGTCTTGGCAAGCTGCCCTGGCTTGGCAGGAGTTGCATTCGTTATATCTCCAAGCTTCTTACGCGGACCAAGCACAGCAGGTGTTGCCTTGAATGGGGTTGCGTTGTCGTGCTGGAGAGTTGACCTGTTTGTGATGTTGCCTAGGGCCTTGCGAGCGCTTGACAGACCAGCAGGTTTTCCAAGCGGGGTGTTGGAGGCATTGCCTGCAAATCTTTTGCCTGTATCAAGTCCCTGACGTATGCCTACACCGTACGGCTGACTGTTCTCGTCTTGCAAGGGGTTGAGGCTCTGCAACATCCCGCTAAAAGGGGATGACTCTGGTAGACCGGAATGTGCGTGTCGCGCTGTGAATGTCTTGTTGGTTGGGGCACCGAAACGGACCTGCTGACGCAGAAGGTCAGAGCAAAAGGCTTGTGCGTCTGCGACAGCTGCAACTGAATTTCACAAGCAGTGCAGGTTAATTGCGATTTCGCTAGGGTAGGCTGAGGCCCTCAGCCTGGTGAATGCTTGCTCAGTCCACTTTTTGTCGACCTCACAGACGATTTGAATGCAAAAGCTTTTACCCAGTTCTCTGGCACCACTGGCAGTATAATATAGTGGTCCACTGTTTTCAAAAACTTGAATGCACAGCTCACGCATACTGATCACCAGACTGTCAACCTGTTTCTTTGTCAGGCAGCAAGCTGTGTGTGCTTTGATTTTCCGTCCATTTCCACGAGACCTAGCAAGTCAGTGCATTACTGGGAACATGCTTTTGCATCTGATGTCCCAGTGTCAATGCTTTTGTAGGATATTTGGTGAGTGAAAAGTGACCTCTGTTCTGACCAAGTTTGGCTTGCTTTGTTTTTTGTTAATGGGTCAATCCATTTTAGGGGAGAATCCTTTGATCTCCAATGATTTCCAGACCTACACTAACTCTTACATGTCTACTACCAATCCACACATCAATAAACATATCGGTGGAACAGATTCATGCATTGTCAGCAGTATATATCTTCATTGCTCATTCAGACTCTGCAATCACAACAACTCGAGCGTGTTCATCAAAAATGTGCCTTTCATCAGGACCAGGCGCCAGATGCAACTTGCCATCATCCCCAGCAATATAACCAATGGCTGTCTCCTGCTGCCACCTGGTCACCTCTGAAACCTGCAGATGCCATTATTGTGTCAATATACTGATATAGTGGTATCTTGCATATGCCTCGCACTACCTGGCCAAGAAAAGTAACAATTGCAAGGAAAGATGCTGTTGCTCAAGCAGGGATCCTTGCAAGCATTCATGCGGTGCATATCCAGAGGAGGCACACCTCTGATATCTGGACCCATCAGCAACACTAGGCAGGGTGGTCTTCTGACAGAGCAACTGCAACCCAGCAGTGCTCATGACCAGACACATGGACGTCAGCATGTATGCACTACAAATACAGCATTGCTATCTCATGCCAAAAAGCATTTCGGCAGCAGCCATTGAGCGTGGAAAGGAAGGGAGACAGACTGACATGAGCAAAAGTAGTGGGGGTTGAGCAGGCCAGCCCATATCTCTCAGGGCGCCGCAAGTAGATCTCCTGGCCGTCACTGTTGTCCACAAGCTCAGACAGTAGAGGTGCCAGATCAGGCTCTGCAGCCACCTGTAACACCGCACACACACTCGCACATTGCTTTGAGGTCATCAGGCAGCGAGCTGGGTGAGCGGTGTGAGAGCCACGTGAGAATACTGTCAGTGCCGCCTGCCTCAAAAGCAAGCAGGCAGCATTGTGACTTGCAGCCTTCTGGCACTTGTCTGGAGCTCCTGCATACTGCATTTGATCATTGCTTGTGGCCTATATGTGCACACAGACGCACAGACAGAGCAAAGCAGATGGCCAACTACTCCTAATAATTTTGCTGACAGCGATGTTATGAACAGCGGCCCATCTCTGTCATGGACAGAGACTTGAAAGCAGGATTGCTCAATGCAGTGGACATGGCTGGAGGACAGGTGTAGACATGTACATATACGCAGCAATGCCTGCCACCATGCTAGACTAACCCTGGAGCATCATGAAGCAAGCAGCAGCAGCAGCAGCAGCAGTAACAGTGCTGCTGTGAGAGGTATCAGCAGTATACAGGTGGACAAGGCAAGAAGCAAAATAAATAGAGAGAAAGCAGTGGGTACTGTGGTGGCAGAAAGTAGTGGATAAGGCAGCAGGTGTTGGGTGATGGGCAAGGCAGCACAAGAGGCGCCATACCTGCGACAGCAAGCCACTCATGAGCTCCTCAGGATGCACCAGCTCTGCAGTCAGTACATTGTCCCCTTGTCCGATCAGGTGGTTGGCCACCTCAGTGGTTTCAGGATGCGCTATTGTGGTCACCAGGTGAGCTGACTTGCTCCTGGTCCTGCATCATCACATTGCGCTCATCTAGCTAGCTTGGACGCCGCTCAAAATGTGGTCGATTTGCAAAGAGCAGGGAGGAAGTACAGCCTCGTCTATGCAGCTCTGGCAGAAGCAGCCATTGCACGTCTTTCTACATGCCTCATACCTCATCCAGCCACAAACGAAATGCAACAAGCACAAACTTGATAGACAAATCTAGCAAGAACACAAAAGAGCAAGGGACTCTGGTTTGCAGGGTGGAGCTGATATTAAGCAGGCCATATCTCAAGGACACATGTCACAGATGAGGCAAGGACGCAAGAGGGGGCCAAGGTGGGTGGGAGTGGGATTGACCTGTAGGTGTGCAGGAAGTCTTGGACCTGCATGAGGGTGGACAGCATGTGTGCATCAGCCTCCTTGCTAGGCATGTCTGCCAGGCCCCCTGCACCACACCATTCTCACTCTCTTCAGACCCCACTGCCTTCAACCTGTGCCCATGCCGCTTGCAGAAACACCACTCGCAACCAAGAGCAGACCTGTGCATGCACTGTGAGTGGACAACTGGGAAACAGCATGACAAGATGCGGCAGACCTGTGGGCAATCACACCGCTTGCCCAGCTATAAGGACATGTCCCTGTGGTGACATCATATGACATCATCAGATGGATCAGCAAGCTCAGCACGGCTTTCACAGCAGCAGCTGGCGCTCAAGATGGCCATGAGCAGAGCTAGAGGCTGGTCAACATACCCAGAAGCAAGGAGTCACATTCAGCAAGGCCAGCTTGGTGGAAGGATTGGAAGCTTGTTGGGCTGCCCTCCACATGCCGGAAGGTGCATCCCCTCAGGGGCTCTTGGGGGAGAGCCCGGGGTCGGTCTGGGCTGATGACTGTGACTAGCGTGCCGTCAACAGCAAACTCTGCCAGGCCTGCTGCCAACTCATCAACAGTGTCACCCCACCCTACTACCTGACACAAGCTGACCAATGACATTCTGTGAATGTGCCCCGTCCTACTACCTGATACAAGCTAGCTCAGTGCATGCAGGGCTTGGCAGTATTGAGTTGTTGTGGTCAAACAGCGCAGGCATCTGTCAGCTACTCAGATAGGCATCTGTCGGCTGTTCAAATAAGTCTGTTCAAGTGTCTCTTAGCAGCAAAACAACATGCTGTGTGGCACAGCACCTCTCACTTTTATTTCGTTGCTGCAGGCACAAGCATGCAGCATGCAGCGTGCACAGGCGATTCAAACTTGTGCCGGCACACAATCTGCTGACACAATCAACAGACAACTGAGTAAGACTGGTATGAGCAGTGCTAAACGCGGCAGTGGGGGACAGAAGGCAAGTGTGGACCGGATGTCTTACCACAATATTCTTGTGGTTGGAGCCGCTGGGTGGAGCATTCCTTGCCTTCTCAGCCAGACACTCAGGCCCCATGCCATCATGGGGGCCCCCCACCCACTCCCCTGCTGGCTCATGCCCCTGCCCTGGCTCAAATGAATCTGCATGCTCATCAAAGTCAGTCACACCACTCTCCAGTTCTGAGTGTGCTCAAATGTGATGCATCACTTAAGTGCATACCCCAAGACAGCAACTCAGCCTAACCTGCATCCCTGGACATAAATCACCATGACATTCAAGCATACATACCCTACCACTTGTATGTGGGTGGCTGGAATGTGGGTGTTCTGTTGGCAAGCGTTACCACAGACAAAACTGCAATGCTGACACCAATGAAGTTGACTGTCATATAGCATAGTGAAAATGATACTGTACATGCAATGCATAGGTTGACCAGCATCTCGATGTTTCAAGCTCACCATCATTGGCTAGAACGATGAGTCGGTCGCCCCACTCCAGGGTCTGCTGCTCTCCCGGGTTCAGGTGTAGGCTGTGATCAGACTTGCTCACATACCCACACACCACCCCTTGCTTGAAGCTGCGCCGTACCTCCCTGAATACCAATCCAGCCATTGCATGTCATGTAGCCTGACTTGTGACAAGCATTAGTAGCTTATATATGTCATCATGCAGACAGTTTGTGTGCAAGTGGACATCTATCTCTCTCTCTCTCTCTCTCTACATTTATATATAGGTTGTCATTTGTATGTTTATACATTGATTTAATGTGTTTGTAGGATGGTACAGAAGGAACTCCAAATTGTGATCAAGACAGGATCTGCATCAAGGCTTGTTGGTCATAAGCATGATGTGTGCAGCATGACAAGCTTGCATAGGCAGTGGACTGCAAGTGCACCTGTATGTCCGCCCAGTCATGCTAGGGAAGTTCTCCAAGTAAAAGGTGGCTCCATTGCGTGAGTGCTGTGTGACTGCACAGTAGACATTGGCCACGCCCGGCTGCACACAATAAACACAAGCCCACTCTCAACATACTACAGGTGATTTAGCCTGGCTTCTGCCAGGCACCCAAGCTTGCATGGCATTACACATTGCAGTCCTAGTGTACTCATCTTGCAGACAAACTAGCTTATCACTTGATGGCACACAACTGGTCACTCCTTCTTTCCATCAAGTCGAGCATCATGTAGGCTGCCGTTCAACAGGCAAAGCGCAAGAAGAGCATCATGTAGCAGGAAATCAATGCTGATCATGAAATGAATGCAGAGGGGAGTGCAGGCAATGACCTGTATGGCGGTCTGAGCCATGAGGCGGGTGATATCCCTTGCACCATTCACCCTGACAGGCCGACATGACCCTTTCTGTTGCCTGCAAAAATATCAACATACAAAGGCCATCAGGCACCACGTCAAACTTCTTAAGCTGTAACACACACAAGCAGTGCATGGTTACAGGACAGCAGTGTTCCATGTCGAGCTGGCACCCAGCATATTAGATTCAGAGTGTGCTACATGAGTGAGCCTGGTGAGAGTGAGCGCAAAGACATGAGGCATGAGCAGTGCGAGCTGTGACCAGGTGTGAAGTGCTTGCGCTGCTGCTGTAAGTACACTCTTGACAGTCACAGTCTTGGCGCCACAGCAGACAGCACACAAGACAACATGCAAACAGCATGCAAGCATTCCACAGCGGCAGCATCAGCAGAATATGTCAAGTAGGCTCATAGCAGAGAAGGACCTGTGCAGAAGGTCGATGAGAGGGTTCTCGCCAGGGATGGGGGGGCAGCGGTCTTCCTCAGGGGTTTGCAGCACAATGTTCTGGTCACAGTATGTCATGGAGGGGTGACGTGAGCGCGCAGCCTCAATGGCAAGCACTGTTGCAGTCTTGCTCTTCACTGCATCCTGCGCTTGTACATGACATAGATGCATGTGCCAGCAGCTACTGCACACACTTTGCCTTATGCAAGCACAGCTGGGGGCTGATCATGAAGTGTTGCAGGCATGTAGATGTGTATGGCAGAATGGCATAGATGTTGCAGTATTGGGAGCTGCCAGGGGAGTCAGCAGAATTGGCGTACCACAGCTTTGTCAGGATTGAGGACTATGATGGTCTTGGCCTGGCCTGCTGACACGCTTGCCAAATCCTTGACAAAATGCGGCGCCCCTGTGCCACACGTCATGCACTTCATTCAGACCTCCCACCAGTGACTTCATTTCTTGCCGACTTGTGATGCACTGCACACTTGACGCCTGCTGCCATAATGCAGTCTGGACTAGCCAGCTGCCAGAAAGCATATGCTTGCAGTGCAGGGGCAACAGGGCAAAGACTATGGTTTGGGCTGGAGCAGAACTGAGCAGAAAGCGGACCTTCCCGTGTGATGACTTTGATCTTGCATTCCCTCAGGATGGAGCCCAGCTCTGCATCCATGACCAGCTTGTCCCGCTCAGCCAGGATCACAACAGGCCTGCACCACCGCTGCCCATTGTTCATCACTGTGGCATTCTCCCAAATCGGAACTTATGGCAGATCAAACACTGATTAGCACTTGACAGACATGGCAGACATGTTGCGCATGCAACTGCTTTTAGCGTGACGTCATACCATCAGCACAAGCCATGAGCATCACAAATTGTGGACAGCTACAGTCTTTAGATAAGCAGACAGCTGGTGTTTTGCAAGCACATCCGCAGCAAGTTCAGGAGCAGGACCGTGAAAATTTACTTATCATGCAAGACAGCCTTGATCTGGTGAGTCTTGGCCAGGGACATTTGCTTGAGCAGGGGCACGAGCTGGGGATTCCAGTTCAGCACCAGCGTGTGACCTTGAGCTATGACTGCATACCACAAACCCTGCTTCACCACAGCAAGACTGCCACATGGCCTTGCAAGCTCATGTGCACATGCTGTTTTGTGCTGGACTTTTGCCACAGACTTTTGCCACAGACTTTTGCCACGTGTATACCTGTACATGGCCCGATTTGCTAAAAGCATATTCTTTGCCTAAATCTTTGTTGAAAGCAGCTACTAAATAGATTGATTGATACAGTTTTTCCAGCAGAAAGTTTGTCAACACTGCTGGTATCTGCAAGGCTATGGCTGCACGTCAGTAGACCTGTGTTGGAACAGGTTCTCTGCGGAGATTCATGCAGACTTAGCACAGGCAGGAAGACCAGAAGAGCTTACCTGCATAGTTGCCAGCCTTCACAGACCTGAGCTGACTCTTGATCTCTTCAGACACAAACCCAAGAACCACCGCAAAGGTGAACAGGCCACACAGGAAGATGAGATTCATTAGTAAGGCTGCAGGCAGGGTGGTCTCCTCTGTCACCTTTGCACCTACAAACACATGGTTCAGCCCACTTAAAAATTGCACAGCAAATGATCTGCTACAGCGGCCTCAGTAGGCTGCATGGCTTTGCGCACAAAGCAAAGCACAGTGCGCACAAATTTGTGCTGCATCCAGATCACACCAGGAGCAGTGACAGGAAGGAGCAACAACGCAGCTTGCTTTGTGTCTGGCTGCCCTATGCAGGGCCATTGGCATGCTGGGCTGCCGGTCTGTCAACTTCAAGATGGCACATGGGCCTGGAGAACTACCTGGAGCACGGTACAGTACTGCATACACCTTAAACAGAGATATCTGTAGACTCTCCCCACTGGTGCAGTGATACAGCAGCCCACCAAGCCACACAAGTGGAAGAGCAACTGTGAACACTGCACCAATCTTGACCAACACGTTAGCCAGCAGCACCTGCAGGATGCGACAGGTGCACTCCATTCAGGTGTACACATGCAGAGTTGCGTTCTGAGGTGAAGGGATATAGCAGGGGGGCCACAATAAGTCGTCCTTACATCTGCAATGATCAGCTGCCTCTTACCTGCTGCAAAGTCACAGTCAGCTGCATGAGACAAGCATCTGACATGCGCAGAAGTCTGCTTGAGGTTGCTGGTATGCCGCTTGACATGGCTGCATACATTGATGCAGGCATGGACGGCTCTGCCTGTGTTCGTTTTCTTGATTCAACCTGATCAGTTGCTGATCTTGGCAGCCACACAGCGGCAGGAGTTGGCTCTGCAACTGGCTGATGTGCTCGATGCCATCTTGTGGTAATGGGCCTAACAAGCAGCAGGAAGATGAAGAGTGCTCCTGTTGCCAAGGCAGCTTGCTGCCGCAGAAAATGCAGAAATTTTGTGGGTTTGCTTTGAGAATCATCCAAGGCTGCTGGGAAGTTAGCGCAATCTTGGCCGCGGCAAATGGCGCGCTGTTTAATCGACGTTGGTCGAGAACATGGGCGGATCTGCCGCCAGTCTGTTACACGCTGTCTTGCAAGCAAGCGTCCACCTAAAACTTTGAACTGTAGCTGATCCGACGCTCTGTAGCTCCCTTGCAGAGCAAGCCTTCTATGCACCGTAGCTATGCAGCTCATTGCAAGCTACAGTGCACGGCGCACAACATACGTGTCGCGGCCAGAACGCGTACAAAGGATTTTGATTTTCACGGCAGATGGTCTGTTGTTTCTCTGTGTAGCAGAGACTGCGTGTCATCGCCGTGAACAAGACGCACTGCCTGCAGGCTGGTCTTGCAAACACAACGACACATAGTTTGCTACAGCAGATAATATGGGCAGCAGGGAGATCAGCCTGCTGTGACACGCGGTCAAAGTTCGACGCTTTTCTCAGGCATTTCGTACACTCGCAATGCACGTCATGAATACTTCTGGAGGGACTGGCACGGCAAATAGGGCCCTGCGAGGCGGCTGCTTCAGCGGGTTTTTCCAGCAGTAACGGGAGGCTGCGGCGATTTGCTGCAGATGTTGTAGCAAACCCGGTTCTATCTTGCCCACGTGACACGTGACACGTCAAACGTAACGCCGCATCCACTTGCGCTCAATGCTCCTCAAAACGCTCAGTGTAGTGTTTGCGGCTGCGTAAAAGAGGACAGCAACCTAGCGAGCGACTTGATCCAAGTTGCCGGCTGCATCTACTGCAGAGCTGGCGACAAAGTCTGTGCGCCCCATACCGCGGCCCAACTCTACCAGCAACTGCGATGGTGGAAGTCTCAAACGTACAGCCCAGCGCTGCAGGCGATGCTACAATTGTGGAGGACCTCCCAGCAGTGTTTTGGGACGAGATGCCGACAAACAAGGACAACGTGGACCTAGCAGCGATCAACGCGTTGATAGATGAGCAGACACCGGTGGAAAGAGCCGAGAGTCACAAGGTTCATCAGCTTGATCAAGATGTCACACAGCTGGATTGTGCAACAAGGTTCTGACTTGCTGTTGCTCGCAGAATCAAGGCAATGAGGCTTTGAAAACTGGTCTCAAGCACAGGAAAAAGTTCTATTTTCGTGAGGCTATCACTGCATATACCAAGGGCTTGGATGTGCAATGCGGCGACAGCATCATCGAAACTGTTTTACTTAGCAACAGAGCTCAAGTGCATTTACAGCTTGGGAATGATAGAAATGCATTGGAAGACAGCCTGAGGGCAATGAAGCTGGATACCAAAAACGTGAAGGTAATATTGTCTCTCTGTTGCAGGTGTCACTGCAAGGTCATGCTTTGGCAGAGCTCAACTGTGCAGGGAAGTTTCACAGTCTTGTCACATGGCCATACAAATGCTGATGTTTCCATGCAGGCTTGCTACCGCGCAGCAAGGGCTGCATACAATCTTAAGCAGTACAGTAAGGCTCTTGCGCTAGCAGAGCAGGGTATTGCAGAGGATGCTGGTGCATCTGAGCTGAAACGAATTCAGCAGGTAGCCTCCTGCTGACAACTGGCTGCGCCTACGACCACGCAGCTGGGTCAACTTCACCCACATGTGCAGTTGCTGATCTACCAAATTGCATCTGCAGGATGCTCAGCAGCATTTGCAGGCTGAGGAGCAAAGAGCTGTTGAGCGGTCAGCCAGGGAGAAAGCTAAACGTGGGCCAGCTCAGCAACTGGCAAGCACCCTCATAAGCTTGAGGAATTGGCAGATTGGCAAACCCCAGCTAAGCATAGGTCAGCATGTGCTACTTGCTACGTCGGGCAAAACTGCCAAAGCAGCAAGTGTGAAGCCAACAAAAGAGTCAGCGTAGATTTGACTATGTCATCATGCCTTTGCAGGAGATAGAAAGCCATTTGTTGCTGAAGATGGTCTTGTGCACTGGCCTGTCATGTTTGTCTACCCTGAGACCATGCAGACGGACGCTGTGGAAGACTTTGTTGAGGTGGACAGCCTTCAGCAGCATTTAGATGTCATGTTCTCTCCAGATGCACCGCCTTTAGATTGGGACGATGAGCATCAGTACACCCGGGACAAGCTGGAGCTGTACTATCTCAGTCATGCTGCCAGACCACTTCCTTTAGAGCAGCTCACAGAGGTAAAGACGCATTACCTTGTCTGGTAAACCCCCAGCCTTTTGTGTTTCTTGTGAAGCGTACTAGAACACATACTTTAGATATGTGACTGTGTCAATGCTTTGAGACTCCTTGAGGCTTATGATGTGATGAAGAAGGTTTGATGTGTTTGCAGGTGCTGTATGGTGGCTGGCCACAAGATTTGCAAGATGCTGCCCCACAGCGCTACGGGCCCAAAGCCTCTAAGTGGTGCCGTGTCAGTGAAAAGTTGTTATTGGGAGAGGTCCTGGCAAAGCCTGACTATGTCATACCTGGCATTCCTGTGTTCTTTGTTGTTTCAAAGGGCAGCGATTATCGGGAACGCTTCTTGTCGGATGAAATCCCTTTGTTCTGATTGTGTCACTAACAACAATATTTTGTATGGTTTCGAAGATAGCTTCAGATCTTTGCAGTTATTAAATCATTTACCCTGGCCACAGCAGTTCACCCAGAACTTAACGTCATTATGTGCTTGTCCGAGAGAGTCTCAGATTGTCTGCCATGATGCGGCTGCTCAACTGTAACAATGCACAAGTACTCTTCCTTCAATCATTGCCCATGGTGCGTGTAACATCAATGCATGCGTGATGCGCTAACAGTGTACTGTGTATGCATGACTCAGGTGTGATGTTCCTCCTCGCATAGCTTACTGACTCCTCTGTGCATTTGAGCAACAAGCTGTGCAAAAGGTTAGTTTGACTACGTAAAAGTTGTTGCAGTCTCCGCGTGGAACGTTGCAGCGTGCGAGACGCCGTAGACTTGAAGGAAAGCAAACGATGTCAGTAATAATCTGCATCGTGCTGCCTAGCGGCAGAAGTTAGCAGCAAGATCGTACGTTGATCTGAGTTGCTTCAAATTAGATGGGAGCTGCTTTGCTACAGCAGCTGACGCCTGCACAGAAGAAAACCCTTGCGGTAGGTCGAGATCCGATCACGACGTCGGCAACACGTTAGCATGCGTCAAGCGGGGCCTCTTCAAGGCTTGAAGTAGCTTTCTGCTGCACCATCAGAATGCTAGCAAGAGCAGTGTATCCTGACATAGTAAGTGCTCCGCAGGCTGCCATCTTCACTGGAGGAATCGCCGTTGCAGGCGGACAGTCCTTGCAGCATGAGGTCAGGCGTGCACAAAAGGAGCAACAACGTCTGTGTGCAGAAGTAGAACAAAAGGAGTCAGGAAAAGCCAAACGTCCAAAGGTTGCTGTAGATGAGGTGTTTGCCAGGCCACTCTGTACCATCTTGGGAATGTAAGTGTACACATGCATGTCTATTCTGGTTTAGGCATGTTCTGTGTCAATTCTGCAGAAACAGAAAACCTTGTTGTTGCCCTGCAGCTGTGTCCCTGGCATCCTTTCTGCAGAATCAGGCTTGATTGGAATCCAAGCCTGCCTGCTTCTGTCCAGAACATGGCTGACAGACTATATTTCCCGAATAGAAGCCCGGGCAGGCAGATACCTTATTGCTCAGGTGTGACAAATGCTGAGCTCAACAACAGAATATGCACAGTATCCTGCTGACGCAATGTCGACCATCATGAACCATGTTGTATATCTGCTGAACACACAGCTGCTCCCTGATTACATCAGCTGTGCTATGTTTGTATCAGATTACCCTGGCATCACAGAACCTGTCATGTCTGCAGAACTTTCCTCAGTTTGCCCGCCTGCTGGCCGCATTTGCTGGTGTGGCAATCCCTGCAGCGGTGGTCAATAGCGGCCTGAAGTACATGCAGAAAAGAATCCAGATAGCCTTTCAGCGCAGACTATCTCACCATCTGCATCAGCAGTACTGCAGCAACCGCGCCTACTATGCTGCATCTACCCTGGGAGGCCTCACCAACGCAGACCAGCGCATTACAGAAGACGTCGAGAAATTTGCATACAACATCAGTGAATTGTACAGCTACACCTTCAAGGTATGCTCACACCACAGCTCACATGTGAAAACTTATTGGCGTCTTGAGCCTGTTTAGGCATTTGGCAGAGCCCCACTTTGCACAAGCTTTCCCCCCTGATTTGCTATGAATGGATTTGCCTCCTTAGGTACGTCCATGTCTTGAGGGTTTGATTGCTATATGACCAAGCGCTTTGTCAAGAGCGTCTGCTACAAGTCTGCCACTGCACAATGTAGACATGCTGCTGAAACGCATGTCCACGCTGGTTGATTGTGCAGCTTGCAATGCATGCTGTGCAGCATATGTCAGAGGGCGGCTGCTCACATTTGCTTGTCATGCAGCCCCTGCTGGATGTGATACTCTTCACCAGGAGCCTATCAAGGAGCATGGGGTACAAGGGGCAGCTGGCATTGTATGTATACTACCTGTTTTCAGCTGGGGCTCTGCGCAAGCTGAGCCCTCCGCTGGCCCTCATGACTGCTCAGGAGTCCAGCCTCTCTGGGGGGTTCAGAGCTGCTCACCAGGTCTGCTCACCATAGCAACATTCTTAACTTTTTATATTCATTAGCGATTGTGTAATGAACTTAATGAGGCAATTGCATAACGAACATAATTTTGATGCCCTTTCCACCATTAGACATGCTGATTACAATGACAAAGCTCTTGTTGCTGAAGTTTTCAGTGAGACAAAATGGCACGTCAGCTTGTCTGTGTCTGTGGTCACAGACTGGTGTCCTCACAGCAAAAGGCAAATGTCCTGCACGTCTCAAGGCCATCATATGTACCGACTTGTCATTGCAAAGCTCATGCACCCCAACATTTGCAGCCATGTGAGAAGAAATTGCTTGTGGCCTGCGGTGCACCTCCAACACTTGCTTGTTTGATGTGTTGCATCTTAATGTTGCAGAGGCTGGTGGCACATGCAGAGGAGGTGGCTTACAACGACCCTCCCTCCGGGGCAGCTGAGCAGCTCATCCTCAACCAGCACCTCTACAGGCTGCTGCGCCACAACAAGCTCTCTGCTTTCCAACGCTTTGTCCAACAGGTATGCGCTGTGCCACTGCTGGGTGTTTGCTTTTGCAGCAGGGCGGTCCTAGCAATGGCCCTCTGTCTGATTGACAGCGCTGAACTGGCTTCAAAGTTCAACCCATGTTGCATGGCTGAAAATGTGGTTGGCCAGAAGCAGGCATTGGCTAAGGTCATTGTTTGCACACTACAAGAGAATAAGATCAGATGGATCATGAAGCCCCGCCTCACGTGCAACATGCAGGTCTTTGACGGCTACTTTGTGAAGTACTTTGCGAGTGTGGTTGCCCTGCTGGTGTACGCAGCGCCCATCTACTTCAAGGAGCCAGCACAGCGGGGCAGCAGAGATGACATCACGCAGGACTACATCCGCTCAATGCGGCTGCTACAGAACACCTCCAAGGGGGTGGGGGACCTGGTGCTGGTGTACAAGCGTATCACAGGCCTGGCTGGTCACACCTCCAGGGTGGCTGAGCTCCTGGAGCAGGTGTGCCATCTCACATACCACATGGGCCTACACACTCACTCATCAACATAGATCCCATTGCTATGCAACTACACACACGGCTGAAGGAAAAAAAGCTGTTGCTGTGCGGAATCCTAGCAAGACTCACATTGTATTGAGACAGGGCAACTCTCCTTTGGCAGTGAGCAGTGTCCGAGGCTTAATTATGAGGCTTCTTTTGCCACATAATCTTGCTTCATGTGTTGCCAGTCTGCTTGATTGACTGGCACAAAATTAGAGCAGCTTGCCCTCCTGAGTGGCTGTTGTGCATCACTGCTGCTGCTAGACACATGTCTAAGCCAATGGGCTTTGGGTGACTTGTATGCTGCATCACACTATGTTTGTGCTTGAGGGCAACAGTGTTGATTGATTGACAGATTGGTCATCTGCCTGACACAGGTGAAGAAGCTGAGCAGTGGGGATGCGCTGACCACCCACAGGGAGCTGTACCTGCGGGACGTCAGCAGCAAGGAGCTCAAGTTCAGTGGATCAGAAGAGGAGCCTGAGGAGGACCTGGCCCCCGCCAACAGACAAGAGGGCAACACCATTGCCTTTGACAAGTAAGTGTTGTCATCCATGTCACTGGTGTAGCCAACTGCTGCCTTATGTCAGCCTGGAGTAGGCTGTGCCAGCCTTGAATGCTGCTGCCTCATCATCTTAAGGTGCTGCTCTATGCATCTGTAGGCTGTCAGCCAAACTAGCATCTGGCTCAAACATTTCACATCACTGGTAAGTGCGTGATGTGAACATGTGCACTTGAGGCAATGAACACCTGTTACGCGGCACGAACGCCTATTATGGTGTATCGATAACATCACCAGCAAACCTGTGGCTTCTGACAACCTGTGCAGACAAGGAACTGAAGGTGAGTAACAAGTCTGAGCATGTTGAAGTGCACGAGTGCAGGGTGGCACTGAACTCGCCTGATGGCACAGCTCTGGTGAGGCAGCTCACCTTCAGCGTGCCTCATGGCCAGTCAGTCATGATCATGGGCCCCAACGGCAGTGGCAAGTCCTCCCTCTTCCGAGTCCTGGCCGGCCTCTGGCCCCTTCAGGTACTCACCTCCCACTCGTGTCTCAGGCCTGCTTCCAACACTGTGCCCATTTCGCTGTCACCACTGTCTCATGCTAAGCCATTGAAATCATTGCTGTCAAGTGACCACATGTGACTTGCATGTTGCATCACACTCCAGCATCAGCCATTTTCCCATGACACAATTTAATTTACTGCCATGATGTCCAGTGCGGCATGGAAGCTGAGATGTAATTTGCCCCTTGAAGGATTCACCAAGGATTATAGACTGTGTTTACTGCACCCAGTGTCTTCTTTCCTAGGATGCCCTTTGGCCCAGACACTGCACTCTGGCCAACGATATTGTGAGTGTTGTTTGGTGGCATATAGGCCGGCAGCATCACCGTGCCTGGTGAGGGCCGCATGTTCTACCTGTCCCAGAGACCTTACCTGGTCAGCGGCAGCCTCAGGGACCAGCTGCTGTACCCCCAACCTCCTCGCCTTGTCTGGGACAAAACTTCCAAGGCCACCAAAGCCAAGTAAGCCTCCTTGTGTATCAGCCCTCTGCTGCAGCCCTGGCAGCATCTCACACAGCATTGCAGGTACCCTACAGTCTATTGCTTCTCTGGTGTAGCAGCACAGAAAGCATAGCCTTGGAGAGAAACTGTCAACCTGTCAGTGACAGAAGCTGGAAGCTATTTGCACTGCAAAAGGGCAAGGGCAAGGCAGTTGTGGCTCTCACATGTTCTGATTATTCAGTTGGTTGTTGGATGGATGGTGCAGGTTTGCTCATCTGGCAGGGGTAACACTGGGAGAGCAGGAGCTCGAAGAGCAGCTGGACACCTGCCTAGAAGCTGTGGAGTTGGACTACCTTCTCACCAGGTGCTGCTGCTGCCTCCAAAGTCACCACGTGCCACTTGAGGACTGCACAGGCAGAGTTGCCCTGAATTCAGCTACCCAGTCCACAGCCTCACATGCATGCCCTGTGAACCTGCTAGACATGCATTCTTTGCCAGAAAGCAAATTGCTGACTCAGCTGCTGTTGTATGTGTGGTGTGTAGGGGCAAGGGATGGGATCAGGTACAGAATTGGTCTGAGACTCTGAGCGGTGGTGAGAAGCAGCGGCTTGCCATGGCCCGCCTGCTGTTCCACAACCCTACTTATGCCATTCTTGACGAATGTACCTCAGCGGTACGCAACCCATGCTCTGGATGTTGCATCGCTCTGGAGCCCCTTCGGCCGTGCTTTTTCGCTGCGTGTGAATGCGACATGATGAACGCATGATGAGTCATTGAAGTATCATGGCAGCTCATGCTCTTAGCAAGATTGCTGAAGCACAGCATTGTGACCTCTCTGGGTGATTGTTGAGACGGTTTGCACTTACTGCAAAAATGATGGTTGGTAGTTTTATTCAGCCGCCTTGTATTGCAGGTGAGTGCAGATGGGGAGGTGAAGCTGTATGGTGCGTGTGTTCAGAGGGGCATTACCATGCTGTCCATTGCTCATAGGCCAGCTTTGAAAAAGTTCCACTCGACCATTGTGCATTTTGATGGCACACAAGCTGGCCAAGGCTGGTCCGTAGAGAAGATTGAAAACAAGGATAACGAGTAAACTGTTGGTCTTGTATGTTATTTGTCTGTGTTGTTGTGTATGTATGGCTACCATAAAGTGTCTGTTGATTTCCGGTGCATGTACACAGTGTTTGATACGTGCAGCAGACTTACGTACTGAATTGAGCTCCAAAGTGCAGGGCATACACGCACAAGTAACACTGACTGTACACATGTAAACGCAAAACATATGCACAACACAGTATAAGCATGCAAAACTTTGGCACCATCTTGAGTGTGTTACAGGATGCACAGCTGTTAAAAGGTCATTCAATTTCGGCCTGTAACAGATTATTCCGGTTTGGAATGAGCCCATGCTTCTCTGGCAGGACAAGCTCAGTTGCAATGGCAGCTTCAAGCTTGTCTGCCAAGTCCATGGCAGTGCCAGCATCATCCTCATCAGACACCTGCACATTCCACTGCTGTGTCAAGAGCAAGCTTTGCTGTATGTACTGGACATGTGCACCTGCATCTCCACGCTCATTGAATGTCACCGAGTCACTGGCGCAGCTTGAGAGCCAGCATATGCCAAATTAGGACCCATGTGTGCGCCACATTGGAGACAGCTTGGCTCAGGACAACTGACTGTGTAGTGCTTGCTGTGCTTGGCCTGACAGGGATATACCTCCAGGTAGTATTTCAGCTTGGGCTCTGTGCCACTTGCCCTCAGCGTAAGGGTGTGGACATTGTCCAGTGTGAAGGTGAGCATGAGGTCTCCCTTCTGCCAGGGAAGCCTCGAGCGCCCCTCTGCTTGCGCTGTGTCCAGGCCAGAGTCAAGGTCTCTCACCGCTGTGATTTCCACTCCTGCCAGTGCCTGTCAAGTTGTGCAGCGGAGGATCAAAGCCCGCACAAAAAGCAGCGTGAATAACATGTCCAGAGTTTGCTGTGCATCACATCACTGCACAGTTGAGAGCATGTAGAAGCAGCTGATAATAGTGCCTAAACTCTTGAGGTCAGAAGGAAGCCTGCAGGTTGTAGCAAGCTGATACATGGAGACCTGCAGCACTGACCTGATCAGCCACAGCAGCATACCTCATCACATCCAGACTACCTGCTTGCCAAACGGTATCAACACACAGTTGCCAGGCTGGAATGCAATGCAGCTGCACAGATGAAGTGGTGACCTTAGGGTAATTGCCTTCGTGGCGCAGCCGCTGAAAGACAGCCCGGATGTCTGCTGGCCTATCTGATGTGAAGTAGCTAGATCGGGTTTCGAAGTAGCCATACAGGTCCCTCAGAGACTGCAGGTGCTGCGCCACACTGATGCCCCACTGGTTCAGGTCTGCAGCCATCTCAGCAAAGACAGCAGCTGCTGCCACGCCGTCTTTGTCTTTGATGCTGCCAGGGGCGCCACCAAACATGAAGCCTATGGCTTCCTCAAAGGCGAAGAGGGGGGTGAAGCCTGCTTGCTGCAGCTCCAGGGCCCTGTGTCCCAGCCACTTGAAGCCAGTCAGCGTCTCATCAAACTTGAAGCGCTCTTCCTGTATAGCACACACTAAGGCTTGTTAAAGTGGTCATGCCAAGCAAGAATGTATGCAGGATGCAGGCTAGGGGCACTACCTTGCAAGACATCTGTGATATGGCCGCATTGTGCTCTGCTGCCATGCTGGGGTACATGTAAACGAGTACAACAATTAAAGTTTAGAATGCAGTAGGTACAGCTGAATTGTAGTAAGGCAAGTCTCCAGAATGCAGATCTGCACAATGTACAGTATCAGGCAGAGAGTGCAAGCAGTGGCAGAACCATGGGCGGTGGCAGGGCCAGGGTCATGAGCCAGGGGTCAGACATAGCATCAGCAGCAGTCAGTCCCAGAACTGCAGAACAGTCCAGCAGCCAGACTTGAGGCTTTGGTGGATGGCAAGGCTGGAAATGACCTGCGCCATGGCCTGCAGCATCTTGGAGGAGACAGCAGAGGCCAGCATGACAACACAGGCAGGGTCATCATCCATGTGATCGCGCCGCCAGCAGCACCACAGCCAATGCGCCAGCAAGATGCCGATCTCATTCCCACTGAAGATGCGCCACGCCCCTACAATGGCAGCATCCCTGCTGGACACTCAATCCTTCACACATAACTGTTTCACTTGAACTCATTTACACAAATTGTCCCTGGGAGGCCAAAGTGGTCTTCAAGGACAGGAAGTGTGATGGACTGAACATGTTTAGAGAGTGTTTGATTGCTTGATTGATCAATTTATGCATTGATTGGCTGATTGATGGGTACAGACAAAGGTGTATGCATTGTATGAGGTCACAGCATGTGTCCAGCAGCAGCTTCTTGCATGCCTGCCACAACACATGCCAACAGGCAGGAATGTGCGCCATCCACAATACAGCCGCAGAGCAGAAAGAGCTGTACCTGTCTTTGGGTCCTGCTCTGCTGCAGCAAACCTGTCTGCATCAGGGTCATTGGCCAGCACTAGCTTTGCCCCATGAGCCTTGGCTGTGGCAAAGGCAAGGTCCAGCACGCCTGGGCCCTCCTCAGGGTTGGGGAAGGTCAGGGTGGGAACGTCGGGGTCTGGCAGGGCCTGCTCCACTACAGGGATGGGGGGCGGCAGGTTGAAGCTGGTGAAGGCCTACTGCACACACTCCTCACCTCTGTTTGGCTGCGTCCATCTGACAAATGTGAAGCAGCCTTGTGTGTATGTGCATTCCTTGGTGAAGGCAGAATTACCCTCACCCTGTCATTTTCACATGACAGCTCTGAGGGCATTTGCCCGTCGCATGATCAAGGTGGCAATTACCCGTAGCTGCAATTTGATGCATCCCACATGCTGTGTGTGCTGTGTATGCAGCCAGGCTTGTAAGTGCAGCATGTAAGTGATTAGTTTCAGCGTCACCCAGTGCTATGCGAGGTGGCAGAGGGAGGGGAAAAAGGGGGGAGGGGGGTCTCAGCCAGATCTGCAGGTGTGAGCAGCAGGATACCTTCTGTACCCATGGAAGACCCACCCCATGCAGGGGAGTGTAGACCACGGGGGCTGCCTTGGGGTTGTCCTGGCGGGGCCTGAAGGAGAGGTCCTGCTGCAGGGCATAGTAGTAGTGCTGTGTGACCATGTGCAGAGGGTCTTTCACCAACTCGCTGGAGGTGACATCACTTGGAAGGTCCCACAGCTCAGTTTGAGCATCTATGGCTGCTGCAATGCCCATATCATGAGGAGGGATGATCTGCAGGCAGCCAGGTTCGCAATGACAACATCTGTGATTGGTATGCTACAGTGACGTCAGAGCTCTTGACCTGGTCACCAAGGCCAAGCCTTTGACCAGTTGCGCGAACCTTGAACATGCATTGTGTGCAGTCGTACATCATGTGTGTATCATGAATACAATGCATTCTGTACAATAACACATCATGTGGCAGCTCGGGAGCCTGTTGATGCATAAGTTCAAAAACACACGCTGCTGAGCTATGACAAGGTGCACAATTGGCAGCAACACCACTGGTACGAGGATCAGATACTGATCAAATAGACCAGAAATATTATGGTGAGGAGCAAACTCAGATGAGATGGCTACCTGGCAGCCATTGCCCCAGTACACCTTGTAGCCATTGTACTGCTTGGGGTTGTGAGAGGCCGTGATCATGATGCCGCCAGCACACCCCTGCACAGCATGCTGCCATGCGCTGTGGCTTTTGCGCGATCTGCAAAACCTTCAAAAAGGCTTCTGCTACATGGTGACTGAGGCGAAGTTGAAGAGCTCAAACTTCAAGACAAAGAAGTCAACCGAGCTAAGCAACTTTGGCTGGTGTTGTTTGCAGAGGTTGAATGATATTTTGGTCATTGCACAGAAGTGATGGGGTGGCATCGCTTTGTCTTGCTTGCAAACCAAGCAGGACTGGTGCTGTGTACCTTGTAAGTAACAGCACCCGCCACAAAAGGTGTGGGTACCACCTCTGAGAATAGATGGATGCGCACATTTTGGCTCACAAATACTGCTGCGGCCAGATGTGCAAACTCCTTGCTGTGGTGACGACCATCATATCCTGCAAGGTGCCTTTAACATCATTTATTGACAAAGCACCAGGTCACTCTTGTTTCTGACTGCAACTGTTGTTGACATCAAGCAACCAGTGGGCATACCAATGGCCACCCCCTGGGAGGCAAGTTTTGGGCCAGCCTGCTCTTGCAGGTATTTGCAGAACCCTTGAGTGGTTTGCTGGACGACGACCTGGTTCATTCGATTGAAGCCAAACCCCATGATACCACGCAGCCCCGCTGTACCTGCAAATTATCAGCCACACTGACTTAGTCAATACAGCAATGCCTTCTTAGCATACACTGACGACAGCAGCTGTGCCAAGGTGTTTACTGACCAAAGGCAAGCCTTTGTCCCAGGCAGTCTTGCAGCAATGCCTCATTGTCTGTATCAATGGCTTGATTTGCTTCACTGACTGTGCTAGAGTCTGTGTCCAGGGCGAGCCACTCGTCGCATCTCTGTTGCAGAGAGGGAGACAACGCCGCGACCGAGAAACTCAGGCTTGGCTTGTGACGGTGTTGCTTTATGCAGTAAGAGGAAGCCTGGGGCCCTGGCGATCTTAGGCGGCCCCGTTCACACGCGAGCTTTTGTGAGATCTGAGCTTGCATGGCCATCAGCAGTAGGTCACAAAGCCAGGACCAGGAACAGACTGGTTGCCGGCCACCATGCACAGCAGATCATCGACCTGTGAAGCGGCGGGAGGGGTACGGCTTCGATCAGCAGGCGCATTCTGCAGCCTACTTTGACCTTGCATGCCGTCGGGAAACGAAAGCCATGCAACTGCAAATCGCCCTCACAGGAACAGGCATGGCAATGTGTACGTACTCGATGTGCTCAAGCGCAACTGCATGTTGAGACCAGCACCCGTTCACTGCGTTCGACCAGCACTCGAATCACGCTTGAACAGCATTCTGTTCTGATCCCGGATGTACATATAGCTTGCATCTTGAAGGTAGCTTTCGCAACATTATTGATGACGCTGTGATTCATGCAAGCTGTGTCGTAAATTGACTTTGTAGCAGTGCAACAGCTTGTTGCTTCAAATGATAGGTTGGCATGCACTTTGTGAGGACAGTTTGTTTGCGCTTTGTTTCTGCATATGCTTGTGGCATTGCTTTAAGTATTTGGCAAAATGCGCACGTTGACTCGCCCAGGGCTGATCGTTGAAAGACGCCCTTGCGACTGCGCATTAGGTCAAACGTCGTTGACTCAGTGAAGACAAGAGCAATTCCCAAAACGGAAATTGAGCCAACTTTGTATCGGCATGCAGGCCGCAGGTCGATCCTGCAGTCGCGTACTTCGCACTTTCTCGCAGACAGCTGCGGCCTCGTCTGAGAATTCACGTGTGATCACTCAAAACCACGAGTCTTCCTTTAGCGGGTTGTACAGCTGCTCCTCTACAGCATCTCTTTTAGCCCCACTGCCCTCTCTACAGGCCTACCTGCAATCACCTGGTGCGGCCTTCTAGCCTGTATGCCTGTCTGCAGCGAGGGTACCACTGAAATACGTTGCATACCTTGTACGAGTGATACCCAAACACCATCCACCGTGCGCAGAATCTTGTTGTGGTGCAGGGCACTCAATCACAACTTCTACAGCTGCCAGCCAAAAACAAATCGATGCTGCCACACGCGAAGACTGGCAGAGTTTGACACGAGAGCTAAAAAAACAAGCACTGAAGCCTGAAAAAAATCGCAACCATTTCAAGAGGATGTGGAAGAAAGACTTGCAAATCAAGGTAAAGTGTGTAGTTCCATCAAGATATGCACCACGCTTTTGCATCACAAGTGTGGCCAGCTTTCTGCCATAAGTATTTCTGTTACTGACCTTGGTCAACCTGATGCAGCATGCACATCAGGCACGCAAAAGGCAGCAAGCAGCAGCAGACGCTCAGCGCCAAAAGTCCTTGCAAGAGAAGTGGCATGCAGGTGCATCCATGTGGCAAAGCAGAAGCAAACCCTCAGCTGTCACCGAGTCTCAATGAAGTATGACTGCTGTTCTTGATAGATTGGACTTCAGACGCATGTCCCCAAGGATGCACTGATTTGCAGAGCCTGGTGAAATGTCTGGATCATAGAGTTGTTGTGTCAGATACAGTATGCAGTCAAGCAAGGTTGTGTCAGGCTGCGCGATGCATTGGAATGCATCTCGGGGGCTATATTTACAGTTCATGGCAAGTAGAACCGCTGACTTGAAAGCCGTTGTTGTATGAATGCTGTTGTACAAAGCCTGCACAAGACTCACCATGTCCTAAATATCATGGTGTCTCAGTGAAAGGCCGAGATTGACTCTGTGAGCTGTCTGGATTCACCATGGACTTGGATGTCAGGCAGCATTTCAGCCGCTTGTATGCAATTACATTGTTATACTGGTCGTGTTGTGGATATCATGGCTGACCTGTTCACCTGCTCCACTAGGCATCTCAGCATGCTGATCAGCGCACCATTTGTTACAAGGTTAGAGCTTTCCGCGCAGCATCATAGGGTTTGTGCGCAATTTTCAGATTGCCTCATCATATGGATCTCGAGCAGCTTTGCTCTTTATCTTTACATCTGCAAAATGGGCGTGGTATAAGCCTTCATTTGAGCAAGAAACATATAGTGCGCTGACCAACTCATCAAGAGGTGCAAGGCAAGCCCTAATGCGCGTTAGGGGTAAAACCATGGGGTAACGGTAGAATTGGCAACCGCATCAGCCTGGTATCTGGCAACCACAGGGCTCCGTTTCACACAAGGAAGTTTGCAAATTGAAGGTTAGTGCAACATCTGGCAACTCAATGACTGGCCAGAGGACAGTGAAAAACTGTGCACTATGATTTTGTATACAGCTCACCCCAAGCCCATGTGAAAATTGCAGTACTGCTTTGTGGGAGACCTTGAGCCTCAGGAGGCTATCCTCAGGACGCTGAGCACTGAAAGACAGCAACAAAGAAACCATCTGTGCCATCCTTCTCTGGATCTGCATTACATAGCAGCCAAAACTCCTTTGCTATCATGCCATCAGTTTACAGCAGTTGCAACATGAACACGCCAAATCTGAGGCAACCAGCATGCCTGCCCCTTGCCTCACAAAAAAGTTTGCAGCAGCAATGCAGGCTTGCACAGCTTGCCAAGGCAAAAAGGTCAAGTGGATCCGCCCAAACATACGCATCACCAGAAATCAGACTGAATACACACATGCACAAAAGGTTGGTAGACTCACCAACCCTGATGAGATGGTGATGGCCCGGCAGCAAAGGCAACCCCCTTCTAGGCCAGCTCGGAAATGGATCCACGAGCTGAAAGCCCAGCTCATGGGCCTCCTCCAATACAGCTTTCACAACAAGCTCATTCTCCACATCATGAATGGAGCAGGTTGAATACACCAGCCGCTCCAGCTTTGGCAGAGTCAGTGCATGCCTCAATGCCTTTGTCTGTCACCATTTGGCAAACATTGGTTCAGGCATGCCAACATTTCAGCTAGAGTGCAGCTTGCATGCAACAACTATTAATTAGGATATGGCAATACCGCTCTGATGCTCAGCGCCTGCCATAGGCAGTTTTGTGTAATGTGACCCGGTATCTGTCACTCAATTTTGTCCTGGCAACAATCAGTTTGCCAAAGTACAAGACTTACAGATGCTCATACTTGAATTGTTGAGTGCTGCACAGAAGCACCGCTATGCAGAGCAAGGACAAAACGCCCTGCCCCCTTTGATGACGTGCTCATATGTAATGAAGTTGTTGTAGCGGTGAGTCTGCATAGCCAGGCAGGTTGTGCAGCAGCGTGTTGCAATGACAATGAGTAGCAAGTCGACAATGAGCAGCGAGTCAATGGTGAGCAGTGAGTCAATGATGAGCAGTGAGTCGATGTGGGGCAGTGAGTGAATGATGAGACAGTACCTGAAAGGCAGCCAAGGATTGGAGGCGAGCTGCCTCTTGCTCAGCACCGGCCTGGCTTTTGGAGGGCAGCAGGTCATCCATGCGGCTGTGACAGGTACCTGACCCGCTGCAAGAGGGATCCAAAATCACTCCCCTCACCTCACGCAACTCATCAGAGCACATATCAAGAGATAGGAAGTCAGCCTGAAGCAGCACATGCCAATGCGCACTAGCCAGGTCTCAGATGATCAACAATGCAGAGACAATGTGAAACCCTTGACTGCATGTGCTGTTGAGTGAGGCAACCGAATCCAGTCGTAGCAGAGCAAAGGCTTCATTTGCTGAAGGTCCCAATGATGATGTATGTTACAATATGAACCTGGGAGGTACATACTTGTTGTGCAACTATATTACTAGCGCCTGTTGCTGCTGCATTTGCCTTCAGCCGGTCCAACCTCTTTGCATCCCTATCAAAGGCCAACACGCTGCCCTTGCCGCCCATCAAGGCTGCAAAGCACCATGCCAGCCGTTACTAAAAAGACACTTCCAATGCGCACAGGCGAGTGGTGGGAAAATGATGCTGCATTTTAGTTGGCCCAATGCACGTACCTCAAAGCTTTCAAGACAAGTGTCAGAAGCCAGGCCAGCAGTCACAAGCAAGTCAGCAAATTGGACAAGGGTTTGCACTTCAAGCAGCAAGGGCAGTGACGTTTACCTGCGACATGTGTTGCTTTGTTGCCTGGTGCTGCGCAGGCATCAAGCACCTGCCAGCCTGGCTGTGCTGCCAAAGCATGCGCAGGCAGACAACTGGCTTTGCTCTGCACATACACACAAACAATGACATAGGATAGGACCGAGTAGAGGCTTCTGTCCACTGCTTACTCATGAACTTTGGGCAACTGCAGCACAGATCTTGCATACACACTGCTTAGTCAGGCGCGGGCTATTTGCAGCACTAAAAACAGGTTGTAGGCCAACTTGCGTCAAGCATGTTGTACCTGCAGTATAAGGCTGCCGTTGGTCACAAGAGGGTGATCATGCAAATCAGTGCCAGCTGGGAACAGCAGTACATCTGGCAGCAGCTCATCCACTGTTGCCTTGTTGCCCTGCAAGCATCAGCAATCCTTGTAACTTCAATTTGTATTGTATGCTACGTTAAGGCCCCAACAAGCTGCATGCATTGCATGCCAGAAGCCTTCTTATTACTCTGCTTTGACAGTGCGCACACATATTGCTTTGACTTTTCAGGCGCATATTGCATAACATTACAGCGTACAGTGATGCAGCATACCAGAGTAGCTAGTTTCTGATGTGACGCAGGTGGAGATCGTAGCCAAGCGAGAGCTTCATCTACAGAGATTTTGAGCAGGTTTACGCGAGCTGTCCGGGGCCAATCCTTTGCTATGTTTGCACTTAGCAGCTCATCAACATGCTCAACTCCAGCTTCAGTCAACACATCTTGCAAGTATTCTTGCAGCTCAGCCTGCACACAAGTGGCAGTCCTTATAAATATGATTGTTTGTTGCATGTTCTGACAACATTACAGCTTGAGCGTTCACACTGCAGCCCACCTTGAGGCCAAAGATTGCTTTCTCTGCTTTGCCTTTGATTCTGCACCCCTGCAATTTTGACAAGTAGATGAGAGATGCCATCACTGACAAGAATCTGTGAGGGGACAGAAAGGAAGCAGCTCCTTCTGCATTGAGCTCACCTGGCCAAAGAGCAGCTCATAAGTGATGACAAAGGCCACAGCAGGCCGTAGTTGCTCTACATTCAGCAAGGTTGTCTTGCTCAGGACCTGCTGGATGACTGGGAGATCTGCAACAGCAAAAATGTTATCATATCTCTGCCACATTGCTTGCTGCCATCTCATCACAAAACTCAATCCACTGTTCACGTGTGCATGTGCGCATATATTACAGCATTTCCTTGCATACTTACACCGAAGAGTTTGGCAAGTGACAGCGTATACTGCCTTTTTGGCCTTGATGTGGGGTGCAAGGGTCAGTGATTTGATCGATTTGCCTTTACATTTGTTGGCGTCCGATGCAAGGATTTTGCTGAGGCAGGCAGCTGCTTGTCTGTCTACCTCAGACTGGCAGGTCCAGAACGGGTACTGTCGTGGTTCCTGCAGCACTGGCTCTGGCTTCGGTGGAGCAGGTGGAGTGCCTTGCTTGATATCCGGCTTTGATAAAATTGCCGCACGCTCTGTAAGCCGTCTCGGCTTTCCGCCTTCGCTAGACTTAGCGATGCGAGCGTTACGTTTCAAAATGCCGACAGGCTTCTTCGGCATGAGACTCAGCGGACCTCAGACGCTGCAAGGCTGACACAAATACATCGTCCACAACATGCCGTTGTGGAAGCAAGGTCCGCAATTTTGGCAAGCTTGCATCCTGCAGCAGCAGTGCGCGACTAATCGAGCGCTTCCTGTTAGGTCAGGGCTGCTGGTGACTGCCAGCTTCTTCTTCATCTGGCAATCACAAGCATTTATTTGAGCTGTGATCTGGAACACCGCGAGGTAATACAAACATAGTAGACCTCGCTGCAGATCAGTCATGACCTGGGTGTGCAACTGCTGATTTCCGTCCGACCTCCCTGCTCCATTAGCGAAAGCTGAACATGCATTGATCACTGATGTACAGTGTGACCTAACCACCCTCATGAGGGCCCGCGACGGCGGTAGATTGCTTGCATTTGCCTCTCATTTTGTGTCACGCCAGCTCAAACCTTGCAGTCCCAGCTCAGAGGCTGTCTGCGTCCACGTCTATGCATCTGTACTGCGAAGGCCATACTCCGTGTTTGCAGGCGGACTGCAGGTGATAGCTACCTGCGCGGTGCCAATGCATTCATGCACGCAAACTGTCTATCATGTTGTGTTCCAAGCCAGCTTGCATACAGTGTCTGCCTGTGTGTACAGATTAACTACACTCAAGCTGTAACAAGGTCGCTGCCCTCTGGCTCCTTTGCCAGCAGCAGTATCATACACAAAAGCAGTCTGCTGTCAAGCAAGAATGCAGCAGCTTTCATGCCAAAGCGCTCAGCCACTGGAAGTGCTGGTACAGCTCAAAAACTGCAGGAAACAGCACGCGCCAAGGCACAGACTGTGCTCACTGCCCCTCGCAATGCAATGCAAAGCGCAAAACAAACTGTCAGCAGCACGACCAATGCTGTCATCAATCAGATGCCTAAGCCAGTAAGTTGCTGGCCTGGTTACTGCAGTTTGTGCATGGATTCTGGGCAGACATCATGATGTGCAGTATAATGCAGGCACAACGTTGGGTTAGCACAGTGCGTAAGCCCGGCGGTCTGCAGAAAGCAGTGACCCTGCAAATAGAGGGCCTATGGCAAGCACACAAGCGGAAGCTTATAGGCGCAGGTGCCATATTGGGCATGTACTTCTTGTGGTAAGCACTGTCCTACATATCTTTACATACCCAACACAAGCTGCCAGCTGGTCTACTGACACATCCTGCAGTGTCTATCAAATCTTGTCCATTGTGCAGCTGATATTGCAGGATACACATGTATGAAGTGTTGCAAACTTGCCACGCAGGAGGGCATTGTTTGGGGTGACGTCTATCTTTGTCAACCTTTCAGAGACAATGGCTGAATTTGGCTTTCTGGTAGGACTTGGCACAAAGGAACCCTTTAGTACACCAGTGACAACCTGTCTGTGTGATATGACATATTTCTTGTGAATTGTACTGCAGGCACTGGCAGCAGCCATTGTTGCTTTCACAATGCTGTATTTTAGAAGGTTATACACCATAGACCCGAATGCAGTATACAGAAAGGCTTTAGTGGCACTCAACACAAACCCTGGAGTGCTTGAGGTGAGACATGTGATGCATGTCACTTGCTTTGCTGCCTCACACTGACAAGGCAGTTGATGCACTTCTTGCACACGTGTTTTGGACAGTGACCAGGTCGTTCCAGGCTGGTTGTGTGCAATCACACAATAATATGTGCTGGCTAATCTGGTTTTCCTCTGCTTGCAGCTCATGGGTGCCCCTTTGGCTGGTAGTGAAGTGCGGGCGTATGTAATGACAGGGGGCGGTGTTCGTTTCAAAGGCTGGTGGCCCAGGTATCGCGCCCGGCGTGTGCAGATGATCTTTCCCCTGAAAGGCACAGATAAAAGAGGTCTTGTCTCACTGGAAGCCAAGAAACGCAAGGCAAGTAGACAACTTGATGATGCTGGTACTCATGATTTTGCGCAGATGCTCAAGTGATGGCTTAAACAGGTGCTCCCCATTGCATACAATCATCGTCATAGACAAGCCCCGACAAGCAGTGATTCATTGCAGGGAAAGTATGGCTTCAAACTACTTGCAGTGGATGTCCCCACTGCAGAAGGAGCAGAACAGCGATTGTTTCTTGATGGGGATGATAAACTATACACACGTGGAGGCGTCATGAGCGAGCTACGTGACCCCTTCCTGCGGGTAAGTACAAACGCAAAGCGTCACATCAACAGGGTCCTGGCTCACACCCTCAACATCATCCATGCAGCTGCAAAAATTGGTCCACGCTGAGGTTTCACAACAGCAACTGTTGTCTCAACCTTCTGCAGGCTATCTCCATGCAGCACACATATGAAGCAGAGGATGAGGTTGATGAAGCAGCAGATGACGCTGCAGAAGCTCAGGAGGAGCGTGTACGGCAGGCCTCCCAAGTCTCATCGACTCCAGAACCCCATGATGGAGGACTGTACTTCTCTCAGAGAGTTGCTTATCGAGCACGTAAGCTTGCATCAAAATTCCAGGGCCAGACAGCCACAGAACCTGCTGAAACTGCTAAACCAGCCAATACCTGGAAGTCCCGCAGCTAACTGTATAGGCTGGCATATTGTGCATCGTTTCGGTTTGCCACATGCTGATAAACCTTCTCTTTTTCGTACATGCCTGATCATAGCTCAGCTTCTGTGTCCAAACAGATGAGTCCCTCAGCACTGCAGTTGATAGACCTAAAAGTCAGAGTGAGAGCATACTGTGGGTACAACTTTCCACAAGCTGCCTGTATATATCGCAGTGTCCATGTCACGGTGGCGATGTCACACAGTAACAGAACAGGCGGCCGTTTCAACCACTGCAATTCTAGCAACTGAGGACAGCAAAGTTATGATCTGTGTGATCTCAACCGACGCACCGTTCGTCCGAGACGTCCTGTCGATATCATGCGGCATTTGCAAGCGTGCATAATGCAACCGATGCAACACGCAAGCTCCTGCCGAGGGTCATGTCCTACGAACGGTCCGTTGCACAACCTATCCCTCGAGATTGGTCGACTTGTATTGTCAAAATTGATGTAATCTAAATTCAGCATGTAAAACAGCCGTTCACCCTGTGCAAATTGTGCGAACGAGTTGGTAGCCCATACTGAAAACACATTTGTTCAACCTACTCTCATCAAGAGATTGAGCAATAGCCAACTGGAATGGCTCACCTGCCTTAAGCTTGCAGCCCTGAAGTCAGGGCTTCTTCTGCCAAAGCTGCGGCTGCCTTACAGTGCAGCCCATGACAAAGCAAATTCTGAGACACACAAAGGCATGAAGACACCTTTGATGCTACACAGGATTAGCTGCTGCTGTAAGATATCCTCTTTGGTATTTGCGCTCACCGCAGGTGATTGTCAACAGGAAGGTGAAGTCAAGATATTTCAGCCCACAAGATGGCATAGCTTTGACCTTTGAAAAAGCGACAGCTGCGGCTGGACTTCTGTGAGCAAGCCCAGTACATCAGTATAACCCATAACCTGCAGCACAAGACTTACTGTCTCTGTTTGTGTCAAAGAGCTGGGCCTAGTCTGAGTTGCAAATGACACAAAAAAGGCAACAGCTGCAATGCTGTGCACCAAGGCAATCGGACATGAAAGCATGATGAGCATGCTGCAATGCAAGAAGACAAAGGTTCCCAAATACAACATCCAGAATCCCTACCATAGTCATATACATGCTCAAACCTTTAGCATGCACGCATAGCAGACCGCATGCAACTGCCTTGCATGCTCACCCGTCAAGGTCCCATTGTGAAGCACAAACAACAAGCAGCCTGAACAATCAAGCCATGGCGTGACCAAGCTGCACATGATAACCAGTTGCAATGTCAACTACCTGTTGGGGGAAGGGGTGGCGGGGGTGTTTGACCTGGCTGCTGCAGGACAAATGAGGAAACAGATGGCTCAAAGAGACCAGCAGTGGCCAAGCGAGTCTCCCCAGCACCTTCC
>JAABUP010000300.1_pt1 | contig 111721 bp, 184 predicted proteins | sample 5559201 | NCBI WGS metagenome assembly JAABUP01 (sample SAMN10711887, study PRJNA513373) | rock metagenome | isolation source: Antarctica rocks | place: Antarctica
CTCATGCCTCTCTGCCTCTTGAGCTCCCACTGGGTCCTCTGCTCCCACTGCTTCAACCGCATGAGGTGCATCTCCCACTGTTTCGAATACATCGGCATCGGTCGATGGGATCGAATCATTCAGCGGTAAAGGCAGTTTATCCGCTCGATCGAAGGAAGCTTGCTTTTGAGATCAGACAAAGGCGTGGCAGGGCGTTCGAGTCGAGATGGTGAGATTGTTTCATCAAAGGTGACATCTCTTGATATCACCACCGTTCGCTCGATGGGATCCCAAAGTTTGTAATCCTTCTGAGTGTTTGAGTACCCTAGGAAACAGCAAGGTCGAGCGCGCGGGGCGAGCTTGCCGTCCTCGAGCGCTCGAAGTCCTGGCTCCCACTGATCACCCTTGACAACCCACACTTTCTGCTCGAGATCCTCCCCGAAAAATCGCTCGATCTCAACCAGCGTCTGGCTAGGAAGCGGCCGGAAATGCTCTGTTCTTTTCGGTGTCCGCTGGCTGGAAGTGCTTTTACTGGCTCCAAGGAGTTTGGGAGCCTTTCCCTTTTCAGACGCCCGACTCGGTGTCCGAGGGCTTGGCGGTACCTTCGCTCGATTGGGTCGGGTCTGCACTGTGAAAGTGAAGTCGCGTCGCGTTGGACTGGCGGCAGGGCTTGCTGGTGGCGACGGACCCGGTTTGGCGCTTTCATCATAGGCAGCGAAACGACCTAGACCGAGGTGGAGCTCTGAATTTCCGGAATGCGAGCGGTACATGCGGCTTGGTGTAGGTCTCGGAGGCGGAGAAGTGATGTCGTCGGGGAGGGATAGGAAAATGTGAGAGATTGAATAGCGTGGGTGGACCGAGGATGCGGTGGTTGAGGAGGTATCGGTGCGGCTGGGCCGGAGATGAGAGGATGTTGGCGTACCTGGGGAACAAGGGGAACGAGGAAGCGTGACCGTAGAGCCACGGCGCCGTCGACCTGGAAAGTATCTCAGCTTTGCGTCAGAAGAGAAAGACGACGTACTAGACGGACCGATTCCAGCGATACGAGCGGTCAACGTCCCCTGCTTCCTCACGCGTAGTGGTTGAGTCTTGCCATCCAAGTCGATCTGCAAATCGAGATAGACAGCCTTGAAAAGTTCCGTCGCCTGCGTCTGGCGAGCAGCAGTAGTCGTACCAGCGGACGGGGCGAAAGAGAACGGGTCGACAGGGCTTATAGGTTCGAAGGGGTCGAAGCCGGGGTACGCCCTCACATGACTCGGCATCTCGTATACTTCAGCTTTCCCAGACATGGCGGGGAGGCGTAACCGATGCCGTCAAGAGCTCCGAAGCTCGGCGGCGGCGCGTGAAGAGAAAGTACTCGATCTCCAAGCGATCACGGATTTCGCCGTAGAAGCTCCGACTCTTAAGCTTATATACTTCGACCGGCAAAGGGCGGTAAGCGTGCTTGGCGTTTTTGTCAGTGGCAGCGAGCCAAGGCAGACCTCCCCACAGCCTTGAACACCATGCGGTCGGAGAATGTGACGCGTTTGAGGCCCAGTATGAGGTTGTTCTCCTCACGTTACGTCAGGAGGGTTGAGGCAGGGCCCCTGGTGGAAAGGCCGAGCTAGAATCGGCAGAGGACAAAGCGCTCTGCCTCTGCGCCATCGCTGCTTGCAAGTATTAGATGCATGAGAAGAAGAGAACGGAAAACATTGTTCCGACAAAAAACGGGTTTGACATGAAACACGGGGTGAACGCCCGGTACCTGACGCGCGAGCCGCTTTGTGGGTCAAACGATGATCGGCTGCAAATCATGCCTGCATGCATGATGCCGGATCTATTAGCCTCAGGCGATCTTTAAGACGCGGGTACCGGAGCTTACAGCAAGGAGAGCGGCATCATCGGATCAGGGTGCTTCTGCAACACAAGTAATTCAGAACAAATTCCCAAGTCTCTCTCTCCCCGTCGAATTGCGGCAGAAGTTCTTTGTTCCCACGTCGACCCCTCCGATATGTCCGTCTGATCCTTGAATTTCGCCCTCTCGGAGCTTGCCGTACGTTGACTTTCGGCAGCATGACCGGCTGGGCCTGTGACGTGGGTATATGTCATGTCGCACATCGATGGCTGAGCAGCAGCCTTCGTTCTCTGGAAGCGTAGAATAGCGCGCGATGTGAGTCGAGAAGGGCAGGGACGACGTGATGGGACCGATGAGGCAGACACGGACATGTCGGTTGCCTCTCCGAGCTGTGATTGGCGAGGCTTGGGGGGCTTGACAAGGCGGAATCTGGTTTTCGGCGAGACTAAGTAGAACATCGGCAGTGCAGGATGAAGCTTGCTCAAAGGTGGTCTTCGTGATCAAGCGAGATGGGAAGAATGATCGAGCAGCTGATTGACTGTGGAGAAGGGGCGCGAAAATTGCTGGATGCGCTTAGGCTCGTAAAGTGTCGCCTTGCGGAACTACACGGATCAGGCCAGACTCCAAGCCTGCCGCCCAAACAAAGACGAATACAGCCGTGATCCCGCTCAAGATAGCCTTGACGTTATGGTGATGTCAAGGGTCCAGTCCGTCTCGGACGCTGACGAGGCAGCTGATTCCGAGTAAGACTAACACGATCGTCTGAACCCTTGGTATCGATTTGAACCACGGGGTTGCCGAGCCCAAAATAAAAAGCGGTATCCAGTACGGCTGCATGACTGCTGAGTCCACACGACCGAATTCCGGTGATTGATCATATTTGTGCGTTCACCTTGTGAACCGTCAAATTGTTGCAACGTTGAGCAGTGGGGAAGATACAATGCAGTTGGGGAGCTTATATCCACCCCTGCGCATGTGACCGAGGAGGACAAGGCTCTCGAAAGTCAGCTCCAGACCCTTGCAAGCCTACTATGCATGCTGAGACGATAGGCGAAAGGCTGATTTGTTCGCGTGGAAGCGAAGGTGAAGCTCTCGAGGGCATCAATCCTTGTCCATCTCGCAGTCATGGCCAATAACGCGCAAGCCATCACATCGCTCTTCGGCTCTCGGCTCACCTCGGCGTATAACTCGCTCCGAGGTGAGCTGGGGGTACCTCAAACAGCTACCGACACGATAGAGAAGCTTGTGGACCGGATACAAACGAGTCCTGCCGTCGAGGATAGACGGACGGCGGTATTGGGTCTGAAGGGATTGAGTCGGGACTGGAGAGAGGTGCGTGACCTCATGTTGATTCACTGTCACGGAAGGGTTCCGTTGAGGATGACACATGGGCTGATTTGACTTCTGCCTTTTTAGGAGGTAGGCAGTCGAGCGATGCCATCGCTGGTCGCAGTACTTCAGCATGACGCGCCATTTGACACAGAGATCGCCAAGGCTGCTCTGGAGACGCTCATGCAGCTGTGTGAGGTCGCTGAGAAGGTGTACTGTCTGCCATACAGTTGTTGACGCCATTGTTGACACCGAACAGCCAGCAAAGGACGACCCTGGCTTGCGGTTCACCGACGTTTTCCTTGACGTGAGTATCCATCTCGTGCGAGACGTTACCATCTGACACCCTGTAGGCACCACTTCCTTTGCACTCGCTCCTAGCCCTGGTTTCCAGCTCCCCTTCCTTTTACCCTCGCTTCTACGCCCTCCAATACCTCTCGCAACTGGTTCACTCCCGTCCGACCATGGCTCAATCCTACATCATGTCTTCCCCTCCTCCAGGTGTCGATGGGGTCTTATCCGTCTTGGACCCCCGCGCACCTCCACCCTCCACGACTCAAACCGCTGCCGCATCCACGTCGACAATGGGTGGAGGAGCAGGCGAGATGTTGAGGAATGAGGCGCTGTTATTGCTTCCCGCAATGCTCGCGGGAAATGCGGATCTGCAAAAGATAATTGCGTTCTCTGGAGCATTCGAGAAGCTTTTCGACATTATCAGTCAGGAAGGAGGAGTAGATGGGGGGATCGTGGTCCAGGACGCTTTATCAGTCGTGGGCAGCTTGTTGCGCTTCAATGTGTCAAATCAGGTGAGCCCTCTCATGGTGAGACAACCTCTTTCTGATTCTCCTAGAACTACTTCCGAGAACTCTCCTTGATCCCCTCTATACCGCCCATGCTAGGCTTCCCGTCGGCACTTGCCCCGGACGCACCGTCACCAGACGAGTTTGCTTTGCAGTTCTGGCCCGAGCAGAAGATCGTCAACGCTGGATTGGTGCTGGGACTGATCAGGATGCTTATTGGCGGTCCAGGTGGTGGTAACCAGGTGAGTATCGCCATAAGTGAGCTCGTGGAAACCATGCTGATGCATTCTACTCCAGTCGGCGATGGTCCCAGGAGGCGTTACCCGCTGTTTGGTGGAATTGGCTCTCGCTTCAAACGCCGCAACTGGTCTAAAATCCCAGGCCCTCAACACACTCACCCCTATCATTCTCTCTTCGGTACCCAACCACATCCTACTCTCCACTCTCGCACTGTCACCCCTTATTGAATTTGACGCCGACGAAGAACACCCTAATGGCGGTTTCGTCAGATTGCCTCAGCGGCCGGCCGTGGAGGCGCTGATCACGGATGTTATCGAAGGTGACCATAGTGCAGGAGGTCGAGGTCTGCGAGGTCGGGCTGCCGGAGTCAACATGTTCGAAGTGAGTGCTTTACCTCAATACCAGCTCCAGATTGACGACTGCGCAGGCCTTTGTGAGCGGGAACGATGACGCTCGGATAGGCATCCTATCCTCGATGATCACTCCGCCTCCAGACAATCCCCACGCCGATTTCCCCGATCAACCCCAGTCAACCGGATCGCTCATCATGGCCGGCCTTCTCGAGCTGCCTGCTGCCGGAGCACCTTTCGACCCTTACCGCTCTCTCTTCGCTTGTCTGCTCCTTGCCCACCTCATCCGGAACTCCGAACACGCTAAGAAGCTAGCTCGAGAGCTCACCCTTCCTGGGCTTGGCAATGCCGAAAGTGCGATTGCAGATGAAGACGACAAGGTGTCACTCGTCCAGCTAGTCGTGGGGAATCTCATGATGGCGGAGAGGGAACAGACCGAATGCGTGAATCGTTCGGCTAAGGAGGGGAAGCCGGTTGGGTCGACAGAGGAAGAAGATTGGACGAGGGTGGAGGTCGGGTATCTGGTACTGCTCTGTACCTGGTTGTGGGATAGTCCAAAGACGGTCAAGGAGTTTCTGAGCGAGAGCGCGAACCTTCAGGTGGTGAGTCGTGACTCTTCGGTCGACACGGGAATGTACTGAATCATCTAGCTCATACAACCCATCACACAAACCACAGGTATCGACCCCCTCGTACAAGGACTCAGCGCATTTCTGCTTGGTATTTGCTACGAATTCAACCGCGAGCCGGGAGAGATCTCTCGGTGAGCCCAGATACCACCTATCGAAGTTCGCCATACCTGACTTGATGCAGGGCAACACTGCACCCTATCCTGCACTCCCGGATAGGGCCCGACCAATTCGTCTCTCGCATGGCCCGTTTACGCGAAGATCGGCGATTTCGCGCAGTCCAGCCAGACGCTTTCGACACAGAGGGCGCAGAGGCGGCGCCGACGTCGCTTGAGGACGCGGATGAGGTCGACGAGGGATTGGAGCTGTGGTTTGATTGGGCGTTTGTGGACTTTTGGAAGAATCACTATTGTTAGTGGAATGTCGGTGGAGGGGACTTCGCTCACGTCTTGCAGACACGATCCAACGGTCGATCGCCATAGATCCGGACGCTGTCCGCGCATCAGCAGGTATGGCACTCAGCAATGCAACTGGGCTGACTAGTACAGGCGCCGACGATGGAGAGACCACCGCAATCATCATGTCTCTCCGACAAAAGCTGAAAGCGCAAACCGACGAGGTCGTGGCGATGCAGTCCAAACTATCCGCTATGGTCAACGAGCACAAGCAGGAGGTTCGTTCTGCCTCGCATATGCTTTTCCGGACCGTTTGGCTGATCAATCTCGGCAGAAAGAGACGCTTATTGGCGAGGTCCAATCATTATCCGAACAAGTTGCGACCCTCACCACTTCCCTTCAGACCTCTGACTCGGGCAAGGCCTACCATGTGACCGAGCTCGGGACGCTTCGTACCCAGCTGGACGAGGAGAAAGCCAAGATCGCAGCTTCCACAGCGGTTGAAGGAGTATTGGCGGACGTGAGGGCGGAGTTGGGTAAGGCGAGTGAGCGGGCATCCGAGCTTGAGAAGGAGCTGGAGCAGGAGAAGGTGAAGCTCGGGGAGCAAGAGAAGGAGCATGAGGATCTCTTGGTGTTGCTCGAGGAATTGAGTCAGAAGAGGAAGCGGGATAGGACGAAGTTGAAAGACGCTGGGTTGAGTGTGAGTGATGCTGAGGACGAGGAGGGTGGTGAGGAGGATGAGGAGTAGGGCGTGAGGTGATAGTATTTTTTAGGGGTTGTTGAGAGGCGCTCTAGTTTACGCCCTGGGAGGTTATTGCTTGGAGAGGTGAAGATCACGTCATATTATGCCTATAGTACATCGCATGATTACGAGCACGACTTGCAGCAAAAAACGCGAAATCCCAATCACATCGCTGACCCACCCATGGTCCACCTGTGGCGCCTTCTACTCGACACTCTGCTCGCCTCCGCGCGATCACTTGTATACAGCCTTCAGACAGGCACCATTAGCAGAGGTCAAGTTCAGACACGTCCCGCCAAACCCACCTTGATCCTGTCCTCGTAGTGCTTCTCGATGATCTTCCGTTGCAGCTCTACGCACATCAGCATCTCGTCCAAGCGATCCGGTAAATCCCACTCACTCTGCGCAGCCGTGAGGAACCCGCTCTCCGGTGTCCACTCATCATGAGTAAGCACGATCGCCTCCAATAACTCCATCCCCTTCAACCCCTGTTTCTTCCCCACAGCATTCAACTCCTTCAGCGCCGCATCCACCACCTTCTCATCCTTGCATAGCGCCTCAAGATCCTCGCCATTCCCCAAACCATTCTTCTTCGCAAATACCGGGAGGTTCGCCGGATGGGCGACGACGACCATCATCGGTTGATTGTGCTGCCCGTTGGCGATGATAGCTCCGTTCGCGACCAGTGGACAAGACTTGTAGATCGACTCGAGGTATTCCAAGGCGATATACTCTCCTCCAGAAAGTTTAACGAGGTTCTTGAGCCGGTCGATGATCGAGATGGTCCCATCTTTGTTCCATTGACCGACATCGCCGGTCTTGAACCATCCCTCCTCGTCGAACGCGTCCTTGTCCAAATCGGGACGCTTGTAGTATCCCTTGAAGATCGCCGGCCCGCGAACATAGATCTCGCCCTGAGGAGGGGTGTTGGTGCTGAAGTAGCCAGCCTCCTTGGCGTCTACAAGCTTGATCTCCGCCCCAGGGACGGGACCGCCGACGGAGCCATATGTCATGAAACCTGGATTGAGGATACAAGCCATCGCTGTGGACTCGGTCAATCCGTAACCTGGACACAAACGAGCCATCAGCGAGTGCAGACGGTCGGGACGGCGAAGACCGACCTTGAATCATGATGACGAGTGCGGTGGTGAGGAACTCCTGGGTTGTCTTGCTCACCGCCCCACCGCCATTGAACATGATCTTCAGGCGGCCTCCGGTCTGCTGGCGAACTTGGTTGAATACCACGGTATCTGTGAGACCTCCGACCAAGGGGATAGAGTAGCTCTGGGCGGCTTGCTTGGCGCGAAGTGCAAAGTTGAAGACCCCTTTCTTCAGACCACCAGAGGAATCGACTTTCGACAATATGCCCTTGCGGATGAGTTCCCACACGGCCGGCACGCCCACCAAGATACTCTGATCCGGGTCAGCCGGACCGTATGATGGCTGAGTCAGCACTCACCGGTTTGAATTCTGCGATGTCGCCCTTGCACTCACGGACCGAAGCGTCCGTCAACGTCTTGACTCGCCCGTAGCCGATAGGGAGACCCGCGAAGACGAAAGACATCTCGACGGCAAACTCCAGGATATGGGCGAGGGGCAGGAAGGCGAGGTAATTATCAGAGGTTGTGAGGTACTCGTACAGCAGCGTCCAAACGGAACCGACTGGAACCCAAATTAGCACGCAGAATGCCCAGACAGCATCGGATGACTCACTGGCCGAAACTACGTTCCCGTGGCTGAGCAGCACTCCCTTGGGTGTTCCTGCTGGAAATCCGTCAGCTCACGACTCCAACGACCGACGAAGGAACGCTCACTCGACCCGCTGGTATACATGCAGCAGTAGATATCAGCCCTCTTGGCCTGTCTCGCTTCCGCAGGCTTCTCCTTTCCAAGCCGAATAACCTCATCGAGCGAAACCACCTTCAGGCCCTCTCGTACCGCCGTCAATTCCTCCATCATGCCTTCCGCCGGCTTGCCATCGTACACCACGAGCTTCACTGTCGGGCATTTACTGATGACTTTTGCCAGCGTGGCAAGGAGGTCGGCATTGGTAAACATCCCGTGCACCTCGGTCTCGTTCAGTGAATGAGCGAGACCGTCGGGACCGAGGGAGTCGTAGGCAGTACAGATGGGAGTAGCGTTAAATGCGCAGGCCTGAGCCATGAGCATCCAGTTGCGTCTGGAGAAAACGCCCGGTCAATACGTAGCTGAAAAGTGGGGTGAAAGGAAACCCTCACGAAGTCGCGGCATAGATATTGAAGAAGCTCTCCCCTCCCTGCCCCTGTTCAGGCAACTCCAGCTGCCTTAAACCCGACCCAATATCCCTCGTCCGGACCAACGCCTCGTCATAGGAGATCCAATCAAACGGCTTGAGCTTGAAGTAGGTCCAAGTCTTCTTCTGCTTCTCCACCTTCCCACCTACCATCTTCGTCACCTCCTTCTCCTCAGATACCATCTTCTCGATGTCACGCCCGGCAAAGGCTCGTCGGGAACCATGGGTACGAGCGGCGTAGAGCATCACATCGTGCACTGTATCGATGCCTGGGGCGGGTTCTGTGATGTGTCAGCAGAGGCATAAGGACGGTCTGACCATATGAGGTATAGGTTCAGGACCTGGACTGGCAGAATCATAACAATGAGAAGGTGTACTCACGTGTGACTAGCTCCTTGGTGCAGTATGCCCTCCTGGTTCGTGTCGAGCCATTAGGCTTCGGCTTATCGCTATCCACCTCCCACGACGCTGCCTCGCCCCGCTTTCTCGGCGCCATATTGCTGACTGCGGTGGAGAGTAAAGTCAAGGAATCAGCACGGGGCTCGATTTGACCTTATAAAGACTATGTCTATTAGCATAGGAGACGGAGGAGACCTTTGAGCAACAGGATCGATTGGTCGTCCAGCCAGGAAAGGAAGTACGGTGACGAGGCGACGCCCGCCACCAGAATCTGGTCACGTGATTGATCTCCTTCCCCTTTCACATCGTGTTTTTTCCGAAGACCGAGACATTATTAGAGTACCTTTTCAGGAAAAGTGCGGGCAGTGTAGCGGTGCATGTCCGTAGAAGGCTTTACCCCGCCTAGGAGGACCCAGGCAATTCCCTTACATGGTTGGAACTCTACGAGCCGTAGTCCAGCGGATTTCTGTGCACATAAATTGTAGCCAGCAAATTACGATCAAAGCCGTATCCCATCGTGCATCACCGCTTTCTCTCGATCTTCCACTTCCACATCTTCCCCTCATGCCTCTTTCTCTCCCCATTTCGATCTTCCGGAGCCTTATCATCGTCCACCCATTTCGCTTCCCGGACCTTCTTCACCGCACCCTTCCCCATCATCGCTTTTGTTGCGCCGAGCTTTTGTTCTGCTTGTCGGAGGAGACGCACCCGGCCGAGGTAGGCCGAAAGGGATGTGAGGAGGGATAGGCGATGTTCCTGCGCTTCTCATGAATACAAGGCGCCTTTCGAGGCCAGAAAGAAACGCACACGAGCTTCCTGAGCGACATCTTCAGCGTCGTCTTTCGGTGATGCAGGAGTGACTGGATTTTTCCGTCGTTTTGGAGGAACAGGATCTACCCATCCGAGGTCGACTGGTTCCTCAACAGATCGCTCAGGACCTGGACTTCGGGAGAGTCCGCTACCGTATGTCATAACTGCTCCATCAGTCCAACTCGGTAGCACGCCAACTCACATTCTTCTCTCCCATCGAAGAACAACACATGGCCAGTCGGCGACGCCTTTGCTTTCCCCTGTCTCGCGTTGACAGCCGAGTCTCGAGGTTTGAGGATGACTCCCATTTGCACGAGCTTTTCCACTTCGTGCAGCTCGGACGCAGCTGTCCACTCGGAGCTCGACGAAGCTGCTGGCGCCGTGATCTCCAGCTCGGCGCGCAGCTTTGCTATTTGCTGTGAAGACCCTAATCAGTCTCTAAATTCAAGATATCATAGCAGACGGACCGACCTTCACATCCTTTGCAATCTGTACCCTCACATACCCTACATCCTGCGTCTTCAGCACCTTCACCAGATCCACCGATAACGCCTCATTCCCCCTATCCGTCAACGCCACCCCTCCCTTCGTCTTCCCCTTGACCATCCCCCAATAAAATTCATCCTTATTACGGAAAGCGGCTTTCTCGCGCAATTTCCGGACCCGATCCTGTTTGGATCGATAGTCGCGGGCCCGGTGGACGTAGTCTTTGTGCTTCTCGAGGAGACCGAGACGTTGGCGGTGGAGGGGTTGGGCTCGCTCTTTGTGGTTTCGCCGAGCGAGGGAGTCTGGAGTCAGCGTAGAAAAGGGTAGCCACTCACTTTTGAGTGATGAGTTGACCATGATGACGGTGAATGTCGGTGATGGGATTTGGTAAGGAAATAGGGGTTTCTTTGACAACTTTTTGGTCCCAAATCAACGACGAGACTTTATTAGGCACCCCCTTCGTATCACAAATCTCGGTCTGCACAAACCTTGAACGATGGAACGCGATCTCGAGGCGTTACTTCTGCATAGGAGCCGATGATGCTCTTACTGCGGTGTGGAGATGCATCGGAAACTGCGTGAGGCACACTGGCGGAAGCATCACAACGTGAAGCCAAGTGCCGGAACGCCTCTGCTCAAGTACCGGTCAGCAAGGGCAAGGGAGTTTGGCGTCACTCATTGCCCTCTCATCATCTCAGGCCCGGCTTTCACCGGCGTCCCCTGGGAGAACGAACTCCTGGATGGACGGAAAAGTCAGTCAGACGGTTGACGCGGTCATCGGCAACACGGGGAATGATGGGTATCTGACCCAAGTCAATCTGCAGTCTTCGTCATCCTCCTCTCACACTCATGATCTTGCTCTCAACCCGTCCTCTTGCCCGACATCGGACCTTTCGGAGACTCGGGGCCATACATGCTGATATCTTACTTGTCAGATGGTCGACCCGGAGTAGACGGACGAAGCGTGGAGTGGTTTCTCACGCCAGTCGCCGGACGTGCAAAGCTTCCTGGATTGAAGATAGACACTACTCACGTTCGGCAAAAAGATCAACAACCCTGGAGGAAAATGATCTGGCTGATCGTGGGACGCTGACCTACATGTGCATGCGATCATGCGGGATCAACCAGGCTGTTTGGTCGTCTCTCACATGCCTCAGTATGCGTCCTTTGATGATGACCCGTTCCGTGATTGTATACCCTTTCACCTCTATCCTCCTGTCCGAAAGACACGTCCTCTTACCGTCTTATATCGACTGATGTCAATCTGACTGTCTCAACTGTCGTACTGATATAAATCCAATTGTGGAATATGCTGGCTCTTCTACCCCTCGCTGCCCTATTGGTCCCGGCCATCCAGATTACTATGGGCCAAACCTCAGGTTTGTATCCTGAATGGGTAGACAATGACTACAATTGCGGTGAGTGGGGTCTCTACCTCGACGAGTCAGCTGACAGTCTCAAGTCATCGGCTGCATGCAACCGCTCTCGTCAGCAAAACCTCCCTCGACGTCTGTCTCTCCTGCCTCATCAAGTCCCCTCCAACTGATAGTCCCGCTTTGCAGGCCGGACCAGCAGAACACCGCTTACGCATGCGTCAAGAGTACGTGTGACAAGTCGAAGATGTCAGCGAACGTCTATCAAGCGCAATACATCATCTCAGTGTGTCTCTGTACTGTACTATGCATGAACATCAGGCTGATAAGGCGTGAGCAGATGTTCGATTCGACAGGCAGTATTTATGAGCCATCCAGTTGGACGCAGTCGGGGTTCACACCCACTGCGCCGGGGAATGTCAACGCTGCGACCTCTGGCGACGCTTCGACCACCTCGACAAGCACTAATACCAGCTCCACAAACGGCAGTGCGACGTTTAATGGTGGCGCCGGTACTGGTACGACTGGAGGTGCCTCTCCCAGCTCAAATATGGCGGGCAAAAGCACAAACTCGGCGATGGGTAGCTCAAGCTCATCTCCCGCGGGAGGCAATATCATCGCCAACCACGGCACTTCAAGCTCGTCAGGCAAGTCGTCATCGAGCTCGACCGCGTCTCCATCGGGATCGAGCGCGGCGGGTTTTAAAGTGGCGGAGGTGTGTGGGGTCTACGGAGCGCTCATGGCGTTCGTAGGGGCAATGATGGGGAGCGTCCTGGGTGCGATTGGACTGTTGGGGCTCTGATGTGGGAGGAAAGCCGAGTAGAGGAGATGGCGGTCCAATCTAGCCTGAAGAAGAGATACGACTCACGTCGATCCTGGACTGACGTAAATCCTAATGAGGTCGCTGAGTATTCACAGGTATTACATGCGGGTCTACTTACACCTCTGCGTGAGACGAGCCCACAGACTCACTCAAACGATAGACCTCCTCAACGATCACTACCACGCCAAGCGCACAGAGACCACAAGATCACGACGTCAAGCATCTCACTCACCGCGCAGATTCCTCTCTTCTTGGTGGATCAGTAGTACGTCGCCTGTGGATTGCGAGATCTGTCTGGATAGTAACCTCGAAAATAACCAGTGGCCGGGACATGCACTTCGTCTTGCGACCAGGACTGCTGCCGACGGCTCCGGTCGTGATCCCAAGCCCTCGTCTTGTCCGCCCACGTCCTCTGGTGTTCCTTATCACGCCTCAACTCCTCCGCCTCAAAACGAATCCGATCGTCTCCGTGTACAATCTCCGATTTGTAATGAACCTGACCGGGGTCACCTTGATACGTCCCAAGAATCACATGATGGTCTTGTCCGCGGTAGCTTCCATCGTATTGACCGCCGTGATACCCGGGATGGGAGGAGTTTCCGGCCTCGTACTCATCATTGTACAGTCCCTCAGAAGCCGTTTGTGCGGCAAGATCCTCATCCCTCTTCCTCCTGGTATTTCTGATGACAAGGTCACGAACCTTCGTCCATTGATCAACTACACTCTCCGGCTGCGCGTAAAACCCCCTCGCCTTGCCCGCATCTTCAACCATCTTCAAGTAGCTCAAGTATGCACTTCCCGCGACCCAAGCATCGTCCATTTTCTTGTATTTCTCCGTCAGATTTACAGTCCTGGGTTTCAGGGAGTATTCAACGTTCTCGATCTTGTCCCGTGTTGTATTGATCTGTTCTTGTAGCCATTTGTAACGCCAAGTCGAGGTATCTCGAGAATCCGTTTGGGAATCAAGCCAGTCTCGGACACGATCATGCGAGTGCTTATGGGGCCTAGAGTATCTGGTGGAATTGTGTTGACCTGATTTCTTCCTCTTGTGCTCACGCGGAGGAGGCCGTGAGGACGAGACCTTGTTTTGGTTAGACGTCATGAGGGAAGCCATCCTTGGAAATTGGATGAAAATTGCCGTTGATTGAAATCGACAGAGTGAAGTTGATCGAGGGAAAGACTCAGAATATCCTCCCTTCTATATGGTCCACGCAGTCTCACCAGCTCGCTTCGTCAGATCTTCATCCGTTGAAAGATGGGTGAGAGAATCTGAACACGGTGTGAAGGCATGCACCGGGTTCTGCGGAAGTAAGGAATGATTGTTCACTGACAAGGGATGAGATTGAGATTAGGCATAGTGGGCGCCACAATGTGGCTGAGAAAGCGACTCAGGCTGCAGCTGTGGCAGCCACTCTGAGCCACAAAGGACGACTGTTCACATTCAGTTGGGAATTATGTTTGCATTGGCTATCCACACCTGGTCGAGGGTGGTCGACAATGCCGTGAACGTTCACAATGTTTTCACACTTTGTTCATGCCAGCTCATCATTCGACTGACTCCTTTTAACCTCCTCCGCGACCCATCATCGCACCAGTCGCACAGAAAATACACATCCGTATAGCCAAGCGTCACATTCGCCGCATCACATCGTCCTACGATGGAGGAGGAGGGTACATCGGATCCGCCGGTGCGACCGCTAGGCGCCCCATAACCTGGTCCATGCCTCGAGTAGGCATCCCATTCGTTTGGTTGGGTCTGCCCACTTTCCTGGTGTTCCGGGGGGCGGCTCGACTCCTGCCTGCGACTATTCATCTCTCCGAAGTAAAAAAATGCGTCATTGCGAGGGCCGGTCGGATTACGGGACCGTGCATCGTATCCATCGTCTCGAGAAGCCCCTCGCAGAGGGTACTCTCTCGGCGTCCCTTGGCTGCTGTTCTTCTGAGTTTGTTCTGATTGATTCCTGCTCGACCCTGTTCGACGACCATGACCCGAAAGATTTGTCTTGTACTGTCTGTCGCGACGGCGGATGTGCGTTCGTTTCTCCATCGCAACACGCCTTTGCTCTTTGAAATCTGCGATCCAGGCTGGGCGGAACCTGCCACTGTCCAGTGACATACTTTTCCTCAGGAAAATTCTCGTCCGTGGCACCCTGCTCGAGAGTCCTGTCCAGCACATCATCCAGGTACAATGAGTATGCTTGCTCTTCCAGACAGAGGTCACTGAGCTTCAAATGACGATCACCTGAATCGGGCTCAGACAGCAATTCGTCTATGGACGCCCTCAGGTCGTCGATGACCTCCTGTGAATCCTCGATCTACCCCTTGAGCCAATTGCGGTTCGTGCGTGGGCTACTGTGATGAGGCTTGGAGTACGCGGGGGAGCTGCTTCGATCTCTGCGCTTCTGCTTGGATGATTCCGGAGTGAACAGTCGCTTGAATTCGAGTTTCGAATATAATCACGAATCATCAAAGTGTGCGACCATGTTACGCCAGGGTAGCAGTGCGGATGCTATCAGGTACCCGCGCACGATGGAGCAGAGCGGATGACGCGTTGTACAGAGTTGCATAAGACTGCGGCTAGAATAGTCGAGTTCATACATCGCTTTTCCACCCACTTGTAACAGACCAGGAGGGGAAGAGCGTCAGGATATCCCCCCTCTCATAACACGCCCTCGTCTGACCTTTCATGCCTTTGGCCGAGAGCCGGGAGAAGCCGAATTTGACACGAAGGCTTGCATCTGGTTCGGTAGGAGAACGGAACGATCTGTAGATTGATCGCGCGAAGCTGTGCTATCCAATCAAATCGTCAGACCTTGTCCTTTGATGCGTTGATCGATGGCCGAGAGAAGCCAAATCTGGTGACAGGCAGTGCACCGGGTCCTTGTCGGAGTAAGGAACGAATGCTCACTCATTAATCGAGATTATACTATCAATTCACTGGATCGAGGTTTTGATGAGATGGCCGGTATACCTAGAGAATGGATCTCGACTGCAACGTGCTCAATGGCCTGCCCGAACGGTTTGCCTCATTTGTCGATGGGGTCTGGACCGCCAGCGAGAATCCCAGCATCGAGGACGTTCGAGTTGCTGTCCTCACGATCAATGCTGGACAAATGAATCGCACGAACGACAAGGCACTTGCAGCAAGGATGACCGGCATCGAGATAGGTGGAAGCGAGGGCGATCTGAAAGCTTTCTATGCTGGACTAAAGAGATCCGGAAAGGGACCCAGCAGGGAGCACCCCTGCGCTCGTTGTCAATCGCACGATCACTGGGTGATTGACTGTCATAATCCTCCCAGCACGAACGAGGCGTCCGGCTTCAAGGGAAGGAGAGGGAAGAAGAGGGGCGGTTTCAAGGCGAACGCACAGGCGGCACTCTCCTCATCACCTTCCCCAACTTCCTCAATCGATCGCGCGGCACTCATCGCTCATACCAATCTAACCTCATTCAATGACAAAAGCGAAATCAGTCATCTGCTCCTCACCATTGATGAGGCTACCTCGTTCGCCGCTCATTCAAGCCAGTGGATACTTGACTCGGGAGCTTCTGAGAATATGACGGGCGATCGAGCATGGTTTGAGTCACTCCATCCTATGGGCTCAACTGTTCGGATTGCCACTGCTGGTGGAGCCTCGCTCGCCTCCCATTCCCTTGGATCTGTCCACCCGGCGAACCACAAGGGCGAGCGAGTTGTGCTCGGACGAGTCCTCTTTGTCCCAGGCCTGGCCTTCAACCTCCTTTCAGTCTCAAGGCTGGCAAACATTGGGGCGCACATCGAGTTCAAAGATTCGCTCTGCAAAGTCACCAAGGAGAATGTCGAGGCGTTCCGCACAAACCGTCCAAAACCCCTACTGGCCTAAAGAGCGGATCCCGTTCCCATCGCAAGGACGGTGAGGAGAATCGTCGGGTCGGCGAAGGTGAAACCATCCGCCACAGAGGGGAAGATGGGAGTATGTGGCTGGACGTCGAGGAGGAACAGGAGTTCGCTTGGCTCATGTCGGAGATCTTTGCCGCCGTGCCGGCGCCCCTTCCCGATCTCCCTCAGGTTCTGTGGGAGGAGAGGAGCGACGGTGAGGACCAGTGGAGGATGGAGGCGTTCACTTCGGTCTTGTCGCCATCGAAGATCAAAGCAAAAGGCGGTCAAGGCGGTCAAGTGAGAAAGCAGGCCGAGAGCTTCATAGAGCTAAAGACTCCTGTATCACGCCGAGCTCCCAGGTCAGATGTACTCGACATCCACCCACGGACGACCTCGTTAGTTACGGCCTCCCACCATGCGAAGGCGCCCTCCATCTCCGCGCCCTTGCTCATTCCCCCCACTCGATCCTCGTCCCGCTCGACCAGCCCAGATAGCGACTCGACGGCCGTCTCGGCTCGGCCAGCAAAACATCGTCCCTCCCCCTTGACGCTTCATGGCAGTCAACCTATATCTTCAGTTCCCCACATCACCGATGCCACATCTCGACCTAAGACGAAACGTAGCGCCACCGTACAACCCACAACCCCATTCGTCCGACCACGCTCCGCGCCTCGACCCGCTCCCGCCTCTTCTAGCAATCCAATCCCAGCGGTCCCGAAATTGCCGGCAGGGCTCAAGAATCCGGAGCCAGAGCAATGCCAGGGGGAAGTGAGCTGGTTTGACCCTGTCACACCGGTCGAGCCAGTCTCTCGCGGTCGCCCGGGGAAGTGGTTTAGGAAGGTGGTCGGGAGTGTGCATATCTAAGATGGGCTCCATGAATCCTCAATCATCCTGAGCAGTGTCGCGTAAACGTATGACTTTAAGACGAGCGTGTGTTCACATTATATTGATAGGATATGCATGCAAATACAACAACGATACTGTCCAAGCTATGTCCCATCCTTCCCACTAGGATCCCCCGTACGCGGCTCTCCCTTCTTCCTGGATGACATCTGTCGATCTGGGTAATCGTAATGATCCGCCCACCTGCGCTGCTGAATGTTCCCCCTCCGAGCTGTGATTACCCGGATCATCGAGATTGATGACTCGTCGCGGCCGCCGCTTCTTATGTGGCACAGGTGCGGAGACGGGAGAGCCGAGAGCAATTCTAGGAGGAGCCTGATGTGATGATGAGGAAGGAGCTGAAGAGGTCCTTGGGGGATTTTGAGAATGGTGCGACGACTCGCCCGTGTGCACTCGGGAATGGGTACCCGTGTTCCTACCTCGAGATGCGAGCAGTGATTCGACCCGCCGTGATTCCGTCCATGTCCAAGGTCGATCATCAAAGATCACCTCGCTTCGTCCCTCCGCTGCGAATGCCACGCCTAGCTCGATCCGCCATGCGTCGCCCATCCCTGGCCGGTCGAAGCGGTTGTTCGAGCACCATACTTCCCTAATATGGGGAAGAACCGCTAACCGTCCAACCTCGTCGAACTCGGGCAGCTCGTTGGAGCGCACATCGATTCTCTCTAGCCCGAGGACGCGCTCGAGGCCCACGAGACAATCGATCCGGTTCCGCGAAAGATTGAGAGAGGTGATATTACCGAGTGCCGAGGGTGCATTACGGAGGGAAGTGATGAGGTTGTTTGAGAGATTCAGGAATTGGAGTGAAGAAAGAGAGGACAGGGAGGATGGGATGGCGTTGAGGAGGTTGAACGATAGGTCGAGGGATGTGAGGCGGGATAGAGGAAGGGTCGGGAAGGAGAGGAGGGTGGTGGAGTGGAGCGAGAGATGACGGAGGTTTGGGAAGCGAGGTTGGATCTCAGCGTCGGGTCCAGACTGTAGGTATAAGAGCTCTTCCAGCCAGTCGTCTGCGTCTTGGACGTCCCGGACTGTCAAACTTCGTAGTCCTGGGTTGGGCGGGATGAGTAGTCCGCGAGGATCGTAACCTTCCAGCTCGAGACTACAGATCTGTCAGCTTCGCGAAGACATAGGTAGGCAGTACATGCATCTGAAGATTCCGCACCACGTCGAGCGGGACGCGAACGTCAATCCCGCCGAGCTGGGTGTATCCTCCCGCCTCGATGAGCTCCGCGATCGGCTGGTCCGAGAGGAATGGCGGGTGTATCAAAAGCGCTGGAAGGACGGTGAAAACGGAGTACAGAGCTAGCAGGATCTGGTCTAGCCTACCATCAGCGCATGCATCGCTCATCTAGGGCGGACCAACCCTCGTTGACCTCCTCGGTCTTCCGGAACCATCCCATCATAGGTACAGCCTTTGCGGACGCCGAAGCCATGCTTCCCAAGCTCACACTCCTCATACTCCCAACCCAACTCTGCACACTCTGCACATCCCCGTCCCCTCGCTTCTCCCGCCCATCGGCTCTAGCTCCTCTCGCAGCGACCGGTATTCCAGACTCGATTGGGACGTCCGTCCGGCCCACATGAGGAAGGGATTGAGGAAGACTCTGCCATCGTAATAAGAGGTAGAGAAATCGATCAGGCGGTAATCGAAGGAGCAGAGGTTTGGATGGACCGGCTTGCAGTGGAGCGGAGGGGGATCCGAAGCCGAGGGTTAGAGGTACTTTGACGTGTCGACTGAGTGGAGCGGAGCTCGGATCCAGTCCGAGGGTGAGGAGGGTATATGACTGCTGGAAGAACGAGGCGTCTGTCCTCGAACGATGGGCTGCAGATGGAGCTAATCGAGGCAAATTGGTCGAGAGGTACTTGTTGAGCTTGATTATATAGGACGCTCCACTGATCGGCTCGTCATCTTCTTGCCGCGATAGGCCAAGAAGGTCCATCGTGACGCTTCGTCGGATCGATGCTCATGACCTAATGTCTTCAAACGGTCGGCTCTCACCCAAATAGGGAGAGGACGCCCGTGGGAAAACTGTCAACGAAACATCGGGTGTGCTTTTTGTGCTCGATTGCGTTGTTGTTCCGTTGAAGTAGAATGAAACGGCTGCGATTTTGACGCCTTTCGTCCGAAAACATGCAGCTGAGTGGACCGCCGAAGCGGATGATATGAAAGCTTTTGAAGTGGGGAATCGATCTGATGACTTCGATGTTGCCCTTTCTTCGTTGACCCGTCTCGTCAAGCTGTCCCTGCTGATTCCTTAGCGGCCCTCAAGATGTTGTCCTCAGACCTAGCGGCCATTCTCATAGTCCTGTTTGCATCCTCAGGTACGGGTATTTATGGATCCTTCCCCGAGCCAAAGTTATCGTTGACTTTGGGGAAGTAGCTCTCGCCAATCAGGTCTGCTCCCCAATCACATGCATCGACGGTATATCCGAATCCTCACGTACGTCCACTTCATCCTGCTCCTTGATCCTTGTTGATCTCGTACTCGCAGTCCTCGCCGTCGACCGCTCGTCCTGCACATACCTTATTCCTGGCCATTACACCTCTACCTCTTCCTTCTCCATCTCATCCCTCTCCCTCGCAAGCTCGGCCAACCAGACTATTTCAAGCACTACGAATAGCGTGACTGTATCTCCCCCGACATATCCTGTCAGCTTCGCCTCGACTGCCTACACCGGCGCGAATTCAGTCTGGACCACCTCAAATTGGACTGCGGAAGGATGGAGAAGCGTGTATCTACCTGCGGGTTGGTATGGGATCCTCAGCTCGGGACAGGTGTTATGGGGCGCGATACCGGACATCAGTCAACTCGCCTTCCCTGTGACCGGCTCAGATTTCAAGAGAGCCGCATCATGTAGGAGGATTTTACCACAAGTGATTGTTTCTGATGCTCACCGCCAAAGCCACTTGCGATCCTCCTTGCTCCTCGAATGGGGACTGCACTCCATCAGCGTCGAACACCACTGCTAGGACATGTAGTTGCAGTGCTGGTTGGACGGGTGCTGCTTGCGACATGTGCGCGTCAGGCTTTTGGGGCGCATCTTGCGCTCGTAAGTCCCGCTTACACATGCACGAGTGCAGAAGTAATTATTTCCAGCTTGTCCAAGCAATTGCTCGATGTGCGATGAAGGCATACTCGGCACCGGAACATGCCTTGGTAGCAGCACCACCTCGTTACGATGTGAGCACATTCTTCTGCGCAAACGACCAGATTCTTACGGACGTCAGCCTGTAATTGCCTAAGAGGGACGTGTACCTCATCCACGGAATGCGTTTGCTCCGCTGGATACGTGTCAAATACCACGTCCTCTGCGCAGCTATGCTCCAGCTGTGCGGAGGGCTTCTTTGAGGACTCGATGGCCAATTGTCGAGGTGATGCTTTTTTTCCCGAGATCACGAATACTGCTAAAGAAGGCGACAGCCTGCCCCCTGGTATGCTCAGCTTGCTCATTGAAGGAGGGAACAACCGATATGGCGACCTGTACCGCGTGCTCGTCGACGCTATCGCTCTCCAGTACCGATCCCGTCACATGCGTGGTTTCGACTGGAAGCTGCTCGGCCGGACAGTACTGGGATACGGCATCCAGCTCATGTCTAAGGTCATTGCCCTCCGGGTCACCTTGGCAGTCGCTAACTATTTGCCAGTTGCTCGCCCGCCTGTTCCACTTGCATCGGTCCGAACCCCACCCAATGCCTAGGCTGTGCTTCTCCGCGAGTCAACCTCGCTGGCACATGCGTAGGCTACGATGCAACGACGGGCGTATGCGATAGTTCCCTCTCCGGACTTCAAGGAGTCTTCTTGGTCAATATCGCAAAGAGCGAGTGCGACGGTACGTGCAGCGTCTGTGCTGAACTTCATCCGCTGACAGTCGCCCAGCTTGTCCAGGCGGGTGTCTGACGTGCAGTATCCCCTCGTTCTCCTCTGTGACTCCTTATGATACTCTGAAATGCCCGAGCTGTCAGGAGGGGTACCTTCTTCAAGACGGGACCTGTGTGAGGACCTGCTCCACCGGGTATTACCTGCCCTCTGGAAGTGCGATGCGCAATGGGACTTGCCAAGGTCCGTCGTTTCTTGGGTGACATGACCGTGTAAGTAACGTCATGCTCAGTTTGCGATCCAAGCTGCGCCTCCTGCATCGCTTCCACGACGACTTGCACTAAGTGCTCTGCCCCAGCGCTCGTCGCTACCAACGGGTCCTGCATCACCGCTTGTCCCATGGGCACCATCGACACGAACGGTACCTGCCTCGCCTGTTCCGTCGACTGCTCGACCTGCTCCTCCCCAGGATCTGCATCATCATGTCTCACATGTCCATCTACTCGACCGGTCCTGTCGTATGGACGCTGTCTCGAATACTGTCCCAAATCCTCGTACTTCGATATCACATCAAATACTTGCCACCCTTGTAACGGGATCTGCGGGTCTTGCATCGGTTCTGGAACGTCGCAATGTACCTCCTGTCCCGACGATTACCTCCTCAATGCTGGCCTGTGCGTCACCGCAACGTGCGGGAAGGGAGGCTTCGCATCCGGTCTCGGAGTTTGCCTCCCGAGCCTCGTCGCCAAATCCATTACCAAATGGACGGCTTTTGCTGCTCTACCCGTCTTGGTCGCAATCATCGGAATCGGAGCCTGGTGGTACATCCACCGAGAACGCCGAAAAACGAAACAAGCGACCAGGGACTTTGCGGAGGTGCTCGACGGGAGAGGGCTGAGGCATCAGCTGTTAATCACTCGTCTCGAGCGGGTATTAGGTATCAGTCGAGTAACCGCAACAGGACTATCGGCGGGTCAGAGGACAGAAGGGGACAGGAAAAGGCTGCGAAACCTTCTCCTCCCTTCACGGAGGCGCAGAGAGACGATCCCATTGGACGAGAGGAAGATCGATAAATCCGCGAACGAGCGACGAGATCTGCATTGGGTAGCCCCGCCACCGCCGTACGCGCCATCGACCAATGTCTCGACCAGTACGATCGCGACGACGGCCATGATCGACGACCCGGGGTGCAAGACGAAGATTTTATCCATGGCTTCGCCTGTCAGTCCCGACTTTCGACCTAGAGCGCTGTTCCCGCCACCTAGACCGAGGGTTGATAGGGCTCAGAGGGAGGTGGTAAGGGAGGGAGGTTTGAGGGACTTGTGGCCCGAAATGGGGTCGCCTCCCCTGCTCGAGACGCGAGTACAAGGTAACGGGAGGAGCGGGAGGATGGAGCACACCTGGATCTAGGCTGTATATGCTGTCAAGTATAATGTACCATTTGCACTGTGTCCCGGCTAAGCCATGCCGAACCAAGATCCCAAGATTCGATGTACACAGACGAATCATGCAGCCCGCCCCCCTTCCAGCTTCCCCACCGTATCCTCCATCCACTGCATCATCTCCTCGCTCGGGAACACTTCAAGCAGCTGTATCGTCTGAATCTCTGTCAGCGTCGTCTTCCCGAGCATTGAGGTGTGGCAACGCGAGGAAGGGGGAGGACCGCTCACCTTCTCCAGCTCGACCACGCCATCCGACACGGCGCCTTCCATCTCCCTCAACGCCTCTTGCTTGGCTCGAATCGACTGAAATCTACTCTGACAATCCTCATGCAGCTACTCGCCACCTCATCAGCCAGAATGTCGTTCTCGAATAGAGGCTTACCCCCAGGGATTCAGCTCGTAACCGTCCATAAGCCTCATCATAGATCGGGAGGTTCGTAGCCGCCGTCAAAGCATACGGGCTCACGTCGGGTCTGCTCAGCCCCAGCGATCAGCCTTATCGCAGAGTGGTGTCAAGAGGAACTCACCGCCATGCATCGGGTCTACCGGCTGACGAGGTATTTGACCGAGCCTCACTGACCACCTGATCTATCATCTGCAGTGCAGGTCCGACTTTATAATATGCGAGATGGCTTTTCGCGTCTGCCTGGTAGCCAAATAGTCAGAAAGGTATAAACGACTGGGGAAAGACGGACAAGGATCTTGGTCCGCATCTTCTGGGACGAGTTGATGTACACATTTTCGATCGCCTTCGGATGTTGGGCCGAAATCAGAGGGAAGCATTCCTCGAGGTTCTTTGCGCTGCCCGTCGGTTTTCAACGAGGCTCGAACCAAGGAAGGGGAAGGGTGACTTACGTCCAATTCTGAGCCCCAGCGCGCACTGCGAGTTCCAGCGTGTCCAGCGTAATCTCATACCGCTTGCCCCAATCTTCAGCCGCAAAGTCGTCGATGGGGATGGGGATCGCTGGCTCGGCGAGGACTTGGGCTGGAGTCTTTGTTGATCGCGGTGTTTTGGGGGCGGGAGTGACTGGCGCTGGGGCGGGATCACGGATGGGTGATGCGGCTTTTATACGCGCCGGAGTTGTCGATGGGCCTGCTTCCGGCATTGCTTCCGGCATTGCTTCCTCCGTCTCCAATAAGACATCGTCTGTTTGGAGAGCCGCAGGGGATGCTTGTAGCTGTGACTGGTTTCCTGCGCTGATACCGGTTGGTGGAGTTCGGACGACTGCGGGTTTGGAAGGCATGAATGCGCGTGATGGGGTTGGTAGAGTCCGGTCCCCGTCTACAACTCGGGGAGTTGAAGCAGAGGGCGGATTGGCGCGTTGCGGTGGAGGGCGTTGGACCGGCATGGTTGCGCTATGGTCTGACGAGACCGCAAATATCGATGATAGGTCGAGGAAATATGTTGTCAACAAGTGAGGCATGGGCTACGTTTACACCGTGGGAGAATGACTCATGAACCAGTGGCGTGACCAGATCATTCCGCGTGACATCACTGCCTCCTTCCATGCCTTTCCTTTGAGCAGGTTACAGATATACCTCGCTCGCTCTCCCTCCAGCAGGCCTGATCATCACGCGCCGACATCCCAGAATCTTGATCACCATACAGCACCCATACTCTCCTCTGCCAAGCATAAGTCCGCGCTACGCTGGTTGCGTCGCGTGAGGCCACCAAACCGGTCAAGTATCGAGTTTGTAGCTCGGATTCATCGCAGAAATCCAGTGGGCGGGCGATCGCGATCATGTACGTAGAGACCACCCGAACACGCTGATAACAGGTCCGGCACCCCACCCTCCTTCTCCCCGCCCCAAGGCTCGTCCCGCTCCTCTTCCCCCTCTGGACCGACAGAGAAGCCTCGCGCCGTTTCAAGTTCCCTCAAAGACCGTATCGCCAAGTTCAACAATCTGACAGCAGCTCCCCTCATCCCCACTCATGCATTCGGCACAGCTGGACCAGCTCAAACCGCCGCCCCAGCCGCGCGAGGCGGACTAGTTGGGAACCGTTTACCGACCCTGGACCCGAAGACAGCCGGAGTGGTCGGTGGTCAGAGGACGTCCGAGAATAAGGGGTTGACCGGGAATAGGATCCCGAGTATAGGGAACGTTTCTAAACCTACTGGCGGACGGTCATCGAGTCCAGCGGGCTCGGGGGACTCTTCGGTGGCATCTGCTGCTGCAGGTAGTACGAGTCCGGTCACATCGCGGTCATCTTCTCCACCGACTTCGCCAGGTGGGAACCTCCCGTTGTCCCTTCTCTCCGCAACGCTTCCGGATGATGGAGGTCCTGGCGCTGCTACCCCTTCTTCTACGCGCGCCGAGGCTGGCGAAGAGACTTCCGAGCTGTCAATCCCCTCAACACCCATCGTTGGATCTTACACAGAATTTGCCCCCGATACTGCATCGCCACAATATGACCTGGTCCCTTCCAACCTCAAGCTCGCAGCCGCAGAGCAGATGCAACATAGTCTCTCTGCTCAATCCGGACCCCGGTCGTTCGCCCCGAGCATCTCTTCGTCGCTTGGAGCGCAATACGATCCCAGCTCGAGGGGAAGCGAGTCGCAGTACACGATGATGAATGACGTGAGCGGTATCAGCACACCTATGGGGACGCCGCGTGCAGCTAGGCGGGATCTGGAAGGTAGCGCTAGGGGAGAAGGGAGTGTAGCTGGCGATGTAGCCGGCGAGGGGGATATGGAGGATTTGGGAAACCGGCTGGAAGGCCTCGGCGTGGACGCCCGGGATCGAGAATCCACTCCTGGTCCGCTCAAGTATGAAGAAGGGGGCAAGAATCTTCATCTGGAAAGTTCAATGGAAGCGGAGTCGCAACAGATTGCGACCTTACGGCAAGATGAGGGACAGGAGGCTGAGGTGAGGGAAGCCACGCCTGCAGGAACGCAGCAGTGGTCCGAGGCGATGTACGGTAGGAAGGATGAGGCAGGGAAGCATGATGAAGCCACGAGAGAAGTGGGACCGGAAGTGGGTCAAGGAAATCAAACCAAGGGCGAGGACGAGACGACGCCACCCGCACAAGGAGAAGGGTTGTCGACTGTCTTCGGTGTTGCTGTTGATGATCCTCCTACGGTAAAGGAGGATATGATTGGCAGCGGCGCCTTACCGCCACCGGGCTTTACCGGGGAAAACGCCGAACATAATCTCGCTCAGAAGCCGGTGCAGGTGCATATCGAGCCGGCTCCTGTAGCTCAACCAGCTTCATCAACCGATCCGGCCCTTGAATCCTCTTCACTTCTCGACTTCATTGACAACGAGGGGTGGTCTTCGTCGAACGCGCCTCCCCCCACCTTCCCGTCGGCACCGATTGACGACCCAGACATTCCCTCCCCCTTCGACACCAAAGACCCTTCCCGCTCAGCTACACCCATCCCAATCGATTCAACACATCTCAAATCCTTCCCTGACGTCCCAGACGAGGAAAAGCCTCGCGTACAAGTGCACGTCCCTTCATCCCCCATCAACACCCCTCAAAAAGCTAGATCCTCCTCCAACGTCCCTGACACACCCCTGGCGGATCTACCTGGACATAGCAAGTCGCTTGGGAGATCACCACCAGCGGAGCAGGAGACTCCGAGGAACGCAGGGAGTGAAAAGGTGAGTCCGGAGGAAGATGCGACGCCCCCGCGAAGGGATACTTCTTAGGGATCAGGGAGTACAGGCTAGCCCATACTGCTCTTGATCCTTTGTATGATGATCGTAATTTGCGTTTGAGAAGTTTCTCTGAGGAGATGCTGTGAAACCCATCTATAAGCCTAACTACAACGGTCTGAACGTGTCCCTCCCTTCAAGGAATCCTGCGCACAATTAGTTCAGCAGGAAAGCTGACCTGAGTACTTAGTAGTTCGAGCTCTCCACTTCTCCACTTCATCATCCTACCATGTCCGAAAGCGAAAACCTATTTCCCACGCTCGGCGACGTCGCCAGCCGGACGGACGCACTGGCGGACGTAGACAACGATGATGCGCGGTTACGGGAAGGCGCACCTCCGCTTGTGGAGCAGGAAGAAGGGGAAGAGAGGGAGATGCAGGAGATCGAGAGTTTGTGTATGCGGTGTCATGAGCAGGTGAGTCGGCCCGTCGGGAGATTCAGTCTGTGGAATCACAGCGAGACGCTGACGGGTAGGCAGGGTGTGACGCGAATACTGCTCACCAGTATACCATACTTCAAGGAGATAGTGGTGTCTTCTTTCCGATGTGAGCATTGTGGGCATCGGGATACGGAGATCCAAAGTGCAGGGGAGATTCAGCGTGAGTCAGTCCCTTCCATGGACTACTGCGAAAGCTGAACCCAGCTATAGCAAAGGGCGTCAACTACACTGTTCATCTTCTGAAGCGAACCGATCTCGATCGCCAGCTCGTTAAATCCTCTTTCTCTACCGTCACCCTCCCCGAGTACCAGCTCGCCATCCCGCCCGGCCGAGGTCAACTCACCACCGTCGAGGGGATCCTACGGGATACTGTCCGCGATCTGAACATTGGCCAGCCTGTTCGAAGGGTCATGGACCCGGCTACGGCGGAGAAGATCGAGGGGATGCTTGGGAATTTGCGAGATCTCATCGGGTTCAAGGAAGGAGAAGAGGATGATTCGGGTGGAGTGGGCATGGATGACGATGACGTCCGGAAAGCGTTTCAACAAGCGGAGGACGGGGAGGTCGAGGATATCCCGTTCAAGCCATTCACCATGACCGTCGATGATCCCTCGGGCAACTCGTTCTTCCAGTTCGTGGGCAGTCAGTCCGACCCACAGTGGAACATGCGAGCGTATAATCGGACCCTCGACCAGAATGTCACACTCGGCCTCGTGGCTCGACCAGACGATATGCCAGAACAGCAAGTCGCTGGAGGCCCGATGATCGCGGATGATCACAAGATGAAGGGAGCCGAGGACTTCGAGAAGCGGAGAGCAGGGAATTCGGTGCCGAAGAGGGATGATGGGACGGTGGTGCCAGAGGAGATTTTCAGCTTCCCCAGTACTTGCTCGAGCTGTGGTCATGAGCTCGAGACGCTGATGCAGCAGATCAACATCCCTTACTTCCAGGTGAATTAAGCGCATAACAGGATTGTAAGAGGCGATGCTGAAGCGGTACAGAACGTCATCATCATGGCTACGAATTGCTATGCTTGTGGGTATCGGGATAACGAGATCAAGTCGGGTGGTGCCATCTCCGATAAGGGGAAGAAGATCACGTTGCGGGTGGAAGATGAGGAGGATCTCAGTCGGGATATGCTCAAGGTGGGTCTAGCATCCTCTTGTCTGTTTCAGTGACTGATCCCGTGAAGTCCGATACAGCAGGTCTTGAGATCCCCGAGATCGACCTCGTCCTGCAACCCGGTACCCTCGGAGGACGATTCACCACTCTCGAAGGCCTCCTCAACGAGATCTACAACGAGCTTTCCACCAAAGTCTTCCGGACCGGCGATTCCACCACGTCAGGTATCGGTCAAGCCAACCGAGAAGACGTCGGCAAGGGCGAACGGCGATTCGAAGATTTCCTCAAGTCACTAAAAGATTGCATGTCTGCGACTATCCCGTTCACGTTGATCCTCGACGATCCGGTGTCGAATTCGTATCTCCAGAATCTTTCTGCCCCGGATCCGGATCCGAATATGGTCATTGAGGAGTATGAGAGGACATTTGAGCAGAATGAGGAGTTGGGTTTGAATGATGTGGTTTTGGAGGGGTATAATATGGGGGCGGAAACGCCGGAGGTGGGAGGCGGAGCCTAGAGTGGGGGAGGCCTAGAGCAAAGGAAGCGAGTTTGGGGTATTAGCATGGAGGTCGAGGCATAAGGCATTTCATTTGTATGCATGGCGATGATAAGAAGTGTTCCCGTCCTCGCGGCTCCAATCAAGAGGTGCATTTCTGATTGTGCATGGTCATATGGTTGTGTGGGTCGTCAAGGTATCCATCGTTATTGCTGGTACCATTGTCCCTGCCAACCCGTCCCATTCTGTTCCTGCCCACCCATCCCACCGTACCCTTGACCCATATACTCCATCCCAGCATACCCCTGCTGCTGCTGACCCATCTGATCGAACCCTCCCATCCCACCATACCCCTGACCCATCTGGTCGATTCCCATCCCACCGTATCCCTGCTGCCCCATCATCGCTCCATATCCCTGCTGCTCCGTGCCCATCTCCCCTATCCCGCCATACCCCATACCAGGCTGACCCATCCACATGCCTCCGCTGGCGTTGACGTTACCAGGCTGACCGCCGTTGATGCCCTGCATCATGTATGCCATTTGAGGGTTGAAACCCATGCCCATGCCCATGCCCATCGCGGGATTCATGAAGGGTCCACCGTACCCCATGACCATCTGTTGCGGGATCATTTGGTGCTGAACGTAGCCGAAGCCAGGCTGCATGCCGTTCCCCATCCCCATGCCCATACCGCTAGGACCGGCAAATGTCATTTGCTGGTTCATTGGCGGTCTTGGAACTGGGGATGGCCGAACCGGAAGTGGAATGGACTGTCCCGGTCGACCGCGTCTTTGCGGTGACTTAGGTCGGAGCATGTCGACTTCATGGTGGAAAGGCAGTACGTCCCGCCCCTCCGACTTCTCAGGGAGGAGAGAGGGGTAGGTGATGCTATCGAATGCCTCGACGGATGAGAGGTTGAGTGGCAGAGGAGGGAGACCCGCGGCCACCCATCCTCGGCGAGAGTGTGTTGGTGAACCGAATAGCTCGAGTCGACGGGTTCCGAGGCAGAAATTCTCGATGAGGGTGTAGAGGTATGGCGGGAATCGGGGTGCGTCGGTCTCTATTGTCATCGAGTTAAATTGGGGACTGAGAGAGTAGGTGCCGAGGACAGACCATCCGAGTCCTCCCAAATCATGACATCCGTATCGACATTACAATGCACGAACCTCGTATCCGTCGACCGCCTGACCGTCCCCCTTATCCCCATGAGACAGTGTTCCTTCTGACTCGCAAACAGTCCCTCTCCACTCGCCCCCCTCCCACTCTCCCCACCGGTATTCGTCTTTACCCAAACGATATCCTCTGCCCTCCGAAATCCCCATTTAGCAAAACATTCCCTCCCACGCTCGAGCCCATCGGAATCGGCCCGCCCGACCCAGAGGAATACGAATCCCGGGTCGGATGAGAGTTGTCGGATCGGGAGGGAGGAGGTCTCGTCCCAGCTCGATTGTGGGGTGATTAGGATCACGTCGAATCGGTGAGGGGTGAGGGAGGACAGGATGTCGGTTGGGGAAGGGGAGGGGAGGGGGAGGTAGAGTGGAGGGTGGGATTGCGAGGTTACGAGTTGGGATTTCAGGTCCATTAGTCGGCGCAGTGCCGGGTACCTATACGCCTATCAGTGTAGTTCTGAAGGGAAAGTGTAACAGACGTACTCCTCGCATATCTCATGGTCACCCGCTCCAAGGATATGATTACTCCCAAATTCCCCGGACGCGCCGTACCTCGCGGCATAGTCATTCCGGATCGTCTCTTCGCCGGGCACATAGTTCACAACATTCGCTTTACTCGGTTGCGCAGTCTCCTCGAGGATAGGAACGTGATGATTGGCAGTCGGCTGGGAGCGGAAGGTATGAGTCGGGTCGATGAGGGCTCGTCTGGAGGATTGACGGGAGAGGATATCGTTTAGGAAGGCACGGTGGACGGTGAGTGCGGCCATGCGCTTCGGTTGGAAAGGGCGGAGAGGTAAGAGGACGACGATGGAGATCGAGAGTGCGTCACTGAGTGGTTACGGATCCTCTCCAGAGCGTCACCTGCCTCTCATTTGGGAAAGGTGGATTGTGCGGCAGCCTAGGAAGATAAGATTTCACGTAATGGATCCGGCCGGAATAACCGGACCTGATATTCATCCCCGTTGAAGCATCCGCTGCTGAGCGATCAGCAACTGTAGAGACGTTGATCTTCGCCAGTCATAGCAGATGAGGCTGATACAATCCGTCGGACCTGCCACTAGACGATTCATCTCAAGCAGTCATATCGCTAGGCCTTTCGCGAATCAGCTTGATCCGTCCCGCTTTCCGTCATCCCGACCAATTGCCCCATCTGTCCGACTCGCTGGATCACTCCATCTGCAGAGAGCTCACCTTTTCATCATGACGAGAAGACTGGCAGCTATGAAAGCCATCCTTGTCAAGGACGGCAAGGGTCCCGCTGAGAATCTGTATATGGGAGAAGAGGAGACCCCATTACCGAAAGAGGGGCAGGTTCAGGTCAAAGTGAGCAGATCCCCGCGCGGCCCCACCTTTCAAGTCAAGAGCTGATCAAGCATCATTAGATCGAGGTGATTTCCCCCGCACAAAGAGAAGGGCTGCGTAACCACACTGACCTAGCTATTGCTAGACCTTCGGCTTGAACCGTATGGATCTTCTCCAACGAGAAGGGAAATACCCCCTTCCCCCTGCGGCTTCCAAGACCATAATGGGCGTGGAGTTTGCCGGGACAGTCACCAAGCTCGGGCAAGGTACTTCGACATTCAAAGAGGGGGATGAGGTTTTCGGTCTCGCCTATGGCGTATGTCGAGCTTGTTCTCGAATGTCAAGGGAGACCGCTGACCGGATATGCAGGGTGCTTATGCAGAGTATATCGTCTCGCCAGAGAGTATGCTGCTGCATAAGCCGAAGGAGGTCGGATGGGTCGAGGCTGCGGGATTGCCGGAGAATTGGATGACGGGTGCGTAGGCTTTTTCCAAGAGGAAGATAGCTGAGATGGGATACAGCTTACCAGGCGCTCTTCTTGGAGGGCGGGATGAAGGAGGGGCAGAATGTGCTCATTCATGCGGTAAGCAGGACAAAACCGGGATCCGCCGGAATCAGGCTGATGATCTAGGAAATAGGGAGCTTCTGGTGTAGGGGTGGCCGCGATACAGCTTGCTCGTGGGCGCGGAAATCCCGTGACAAGGTGAAGCTGACTGCTCCACCGCAGTTCATGTTGGCCATGCGAGCAAGGTATTCGCGACATGTGGGACGGACGAGAAGGTGAAATTCTTGGAGAAGCTTGGCGGGCATAGTGAAAGATTATATATCTTCAACTACAAGACGCAGAGTGAGCCGTCACTACATCCTCATCAAAGCTTGCCTAAGAGTCGTCAGACTTCGAGGAAGAGCTGAAGAAGGTGGACGATGGCGTCGACCTGATCGTCGAATTCATCGGCCGGAACTACTTCAACTCCAACATGAACCTCCTTCGACGAGACGGCACCATGGTGTTCCTCGCTTTCATGTCTGGACCGGTCCTACCACCGGATACCAACATCATGCAGCTCTTGTACAAGCGGTTGACGTTGAAGGGTTCGACGTTGAGGAGTAGATCCGCGGAGTATCAGAGAGACCTGTTGAGGAGGTTCGAGAAGGATGCATTGCCGTTGATAAGAGAGGGAAAGATGAAGGTCGAGGTGCATGAGGTATGCAGCCTCTCATCGAAACTGTTGAAGCTAAACGCGGGAAGGTCTATCCATGGACTAAAGTAGTTGAAGCGCACAAGGAGATGGAGGCGAACAAAAACAGCGGGAAGGTAGGTGTTCAAACCCAGTCAAGGCTTCTACTGATGCATCAGATCAGATCGTCTTTGAGATCAAGGATTAAGCTGTTCAACCCTATGCATTCCGTCACCATCAAACGAAGCCTTTCATCCGCCACTCATGATAGCTCCGCGCACGGGCCTGACTCATCACATCACCCTAACTTACTTTTTCTTTCAATTCTTCCTTTTCGGTGTTCTTAGACATCGACCCTCGTGACCGTCTCATCTCTTGTCACTTGTCACCATGGTCAAAAGTCTCGCTGAAATGATGCGCATGCTCGAAGATTCGGACAATGCACCGACTGCCGATCTTTCGTTCGGTGCACAACCCGGTCAAACGGATCAGCACACGAATGCCTACTCACTGCATCTTCCGCACGACAACCCGTCTTCTTCTCTCATAGACACCTCCTTCGGAGCAGGTGGGCGTGACGTGACGAGACGAGACAAGACACACGAGTGGAAGATTCAGCTGATGGACATACCCAGACTACTCTCCGTCACCCGCTCGACCCCTGCAGCTCATCAAACCGATTTGCAGCTCGAGTCCAGTCTTCGGCTTTCATCCTGATCGCTCGTCCCCTCCGGCCACCAACGGTCATACCTCAGAGTCCCACGTTCCCGACTCGATGCCTCATATCCATACCCCTCCCTCTCGCCACCCCGATGCCTCCTCGTCCCTCCTACTTCGCAAGTCAGTCGGACTTAGCACTTTCGGCGAAGTGACCGGCATGAATACCGGTGATACGGGGATTAGTGAGCCTTCCGAGGATCGGAAGATGTTAGGATCGCCTCCGCAGGTCGATGAAGCCATGCTGCTGAAAGAAAGCGATGAGATATATGAGGACGAGCTTTGGAACGAGGCGGCGATCCAGATCGCCGATATTGCAGCTGAAGAAGGTGAATACTCTTCCGACCCTTGACACCCTCGACTGATGTAATGGCGGAAGCGAGAGGTTCCCCTGAGCAGGTGGCCTCCGCGAAGGTCCTTCGGGACCGCGAGATGGCCATGAATGGCCCGATTCCGACTGATCAAGACGGGATCAAGCTCGTACCCCTGACAGCACTGCGTGAGCTCTAGTGGATGGTATGCTCGTACTAATGGCCTGCAGCGGACATGTATCGCCAGCTCTTCAAGTTCCCTACGAATATCAACACCTTCAACAAGGTGCAGAGCAAGGTATTCGATGCGGTGAGTGATCCTGATAATGCTTGCCGCGCACTGACGGAATCAGGCATATGGGTCGGATGACAATCTTGTGGTGTCTGGTGCGCCTCTCACCTGAGCGACATGCAAAGTAGACTGATCGCTTCTCGTTTCAGCCCCAACGGGTTCCGGCAAAACCACCATCTTCGACCTCGCGTTTCTTCGCCTTCAAATGAGTTGGGGAGATACGGAGGAACACAAGCCGTTGGCGCTATATATGGCTCCTACCAAGGTACGCACCCTTACTGGGTGATAGAGATGAGCTGAAGCAAGCAGGCGCTATGTAACGAGAGGGCAAAGGACTGGTCAGAGAGGATGACATCTCTGGGCTGGACATGTAAGACTTCGGCGCAAAGTGAATCCTTCGGTGTTGAACCAAGCAGGTACCGAGATCACCGGAGACACTGGCGCCACAGCAGATGTCCTGAAGGCAATGAAGGGGGCGAATTTGATCGTCACGACTGTAAGGTCAACTGTAAACAGCGCTACTGACGAATCCCTAGCCTGAAAAGTGGGATGCGCTGACACGCAAAGGCAGTACCAGCTCCAAGTTCCTGCACCGGCTTGCTTTGATGATGATCGATGAAGTGAGCATACTTTAGGTCCCTCAGCTCGAGCGTTGACGAAGTAAGGTGCACATCCTTCGCGAGTCTAGAGGAGCTACCCTCGAGGTCGTCGTGTCGAGAATGAAGACCCGAGGAGAACACGTGCGCTTTGTCGCCGTCAGTGCATCGGTATGGCCATCATACGCGTCTAAGGTAAATCTGATCTCCCGATAGGTCCCGAATATCGACGATGTGGCGAGGTGGCTGGGCAAGCCTTCGACTGCCCCCATTCCGGGAGGCGTGTACGAAGGTGGCGGCGTCGACGGTCCCAGGACGGTATTTAAGCCGAGTGAAGCTGTTGCTGAAATGCCGAAGGCCAAGGTCTTCAAGGTATGTATGCCGCTCTTCTCCGATTGGATGCTTACATTGCGAAGTTTGGCGAGGAGTTCCGCCCTACCAAACTCAAGCGGGAAACATATGGGTTCGATGGCGGAAACGATTGGGGCCTCGGTGCAAAGCTCGACAAAGAGCTGTATCCAATCCTCATGAAGCACAGCGAGGGAAAACCGGTACTGGTCTTCTGCCCCACGCGCAAATGTCGGTGATCCCGGTGTGCTGGGCAAATTCAGGTTGACGTTGTTACCAGCGTGCCAAACGACAGCAGAGCATGTCTTCAAGCTGTACCAGGAAGCTCAGGCGAAAGGCCATCGTCTTCCCTGGGCCCATCCTAGAGGGTGAAAATGCATCCATGCCTTTCAGGAGCAGTGGCTGACTAGGTGCAGGTACAAACTTTCCCTACGGGACTCCAAGGTGGCGGAAATGTCTGCTTGCGGTATCGCTGTGCACCACGCAGGTCTTGAGTACCCGGACCGAAGAGAAATTGAAGGGGGATTCAAGCAAGGTGATCTGCATATGATCGTGTCCACATCTGTAGGTAATTCCACAGTCTAGGGACCTTTCCTGACGAAGAAATAGACACTTGCTGTGGGAGTGAATCTTCCCGCTCACACGGTGATCATCAAAGGTACTATGACCTGGAACGGACCGATAGCTGGGTTCAGAGAATATTCGGATATCGATATCCAGGTGAGCTATGCTCTGGGATTGCTGGCGGGACTGACAGCCACATCAGCAAATGATGGGTCGCGCTGGGCGTCCGCAATTCGATACTTCGGGCACAGTGATCGTGCGTAGCATAGAGAGAGAACATGTATTGACCTTGCTAGGTGATGTGTGAAAGGGCCAAGGTTATGAGGGTCAGTCCATTCGTCCCAGTGGGAATCCCTGACGACAGCCGCTCCAGTACCGCGAGATGCTCGCCTCCCAGACTCTTTTGGAGAGCTGTCTTCACGAGAATCTCACCGAGCGTGAGTGTGAGGTCTGCGTGTTCAGCGTATCTGATTGTCACTCCTTTAGACATCAACAGCGAGATCGGCTTGCGGACCATCATTTCTTTGAAGACAGCCCAGGAATGGTTGAGAAGGTGAGCTTCCTTGTATTGCATCGAGATTCCTATAAGTGGCTCCTCAGCTCTTTCCTGTACATTCGAATCCAGCAGAACCCAAATCATTACGCCTTTGCCGCTGCGGCGGTCCGTGACAAGACGGATCATAGATCTTGGGAGCAGTGGCTCGATCGTTACGTCGAGGTCAGTGAACTCGCCTACATGATCAGCCTCGCTCATGGTGAAATAGGAAGCTCTGGAAAGGCTCGAGCTCAACGACCTCGTCACGCATAAACCCGCCGATAATTTGGAGGAAGACCATTTACGACTTGATTTGGATACAACGGCGTGCGTCTCGAAGCTGTTCATCAGTACCTGATGAATCCAGCTGCGGAACGATCATGAGTACCAACATCATCTGTAGGTAGATCGGTCCCCAAACAGATCGATGCTGATCGTTCGTCGCCGCAGCTTTTGGGACGGTGCGGCCATCCGCGCAGAGTCGGCTAACGCGTGTAAGATGTGTTCGATTATGCGTATACAAGAAGACTTCGGCGTTCGCGAGCTTCTCGAGGTCATGTCGGGCGCCGTCGAGTGCGTCTTGCCCATGCGCTGGTATTTGCTGATCGCTCGCCAGGTTTACTGATAGAAGGATTCGCCAAGGAGAATCGGTGGTGAGTGGTACAAGTACTTACATGATCTTGAAGCTAAAGCAAAGCGTATAGATGCTGAACAAGCTCAGGACAAGCTCAGAGATCCGCTACAGGCTGAGCGAGCCTGTGAAGACCTATGCGTAAGATCTAGCTTCAGCTGTGGCAACACACGCTGATGTCTGTAGAGATAAGGTCTTCCTGTACTTACAGATCTGTTTCGGCAATATTGGCCTGGAGAACTATCAGGTCAAAACAGAGAACACCTCGCCCCATCAGACTCTCATGGCCATATTCCAATCTGCTCCACGGATCGCCAAAGGTGAGACCTCATGCTATGATTCGTGTCACTGATCGCAACTTGAGCCATTGCCCATGTCTGCCTGGAGCGCCGCCTGAATTCAGTCTGTCGAGCTGCTCTCGAGCTTTTACACATCATCAATGGCAAGGCATGGGAGGACAGCGCTACTGTCTTCAGGCAGCTGGATTGCGTTGGTGAGTTGAACGTCGCTTCGCTACATGTTGACTGATGATGTTTGGGCTAGGACCCAGATCCATCAGTTGGTTCGAGACCCAAGGGATCCGAAGTAAGTTTTGGATCTAATCGCAGTCGGCTGATTTTGGAAGCCTTCAGTGATCTGTCGAAGGTTCCCCCAACGCAAATCGAAGGGTGGCTCAGAAGAGTGCCACCGTTTGGTTCCCGGGTGAGTCATCGAATGATGTATGGGGACGTTACGCTGATTCCCCCAGCTCCTCGCTCAAATCGCCGATATGCCGCGGTACAACGTTACGATGAAGTGAGTGGCAAAAGCCAGGTCTTAGTCTAAACCAGCTAATCGCCTCATCTACAGGGAGGACCGTATCGAACTTAAGAAAGGGCCTTCTCCAGAGATCATACTCCGTGTGACTTTGAGCCCGATCGGAGACCCAAAGAAGGAAAGTTCAGTCAAGAACAAGGTCCGACATAAGGCCGGCCGAAGATTTTACAATCTATCTTTGCTCTTCTACCGGTCAGACGGCCTTTTTTTGGACTTCAGAAGGATCGCGTGAGTAGCGTTACGTCCTGGACAGACAGAAGAGCTCACCTGCTGTTCGAAGCACGACAAGAATTCAGGATGGTACCAATGCCTTCACCATTGTCGTGCCTGTGGAAGAGCCTGAACAGACCGTCGTGGCTTTCGTTGGAGGTTCGTAATACTGCTTGAGCATGCCCTCGCTCATATGGCGCAGTTGACGAATTGTCTGGCTGCGCAACGACCGTGACATATGAGCCGAATCTTCCTGCATCCGTGTTCGAGAAGAAACAGATAAAGCTCAAGACCGATGATAAGGTGAGTGTAGATGCTGGGCAAGCGAGCGCCCTGATCCAAAAGCAGGCAGATGGGCTATCTGGAGCAAAGGGTGAGAATCGATGTGGCCTTCATCATAGTCTCGAGCAGAGTTGACGGTACCGGTAGTCGAGGTAGAGAATGGATCGACAGCCGCTGGCGGGAAGCTGTCAACAGGCAGGTATCGCTGCCTGCACAGCTGTGAAGATCGCAGCGTCTGCGGCCACAAGTGCTGTCGAAAAGGACTCAAGCATAAGCCTGAAGCTTTGCCTGTACAGATCGCCAATCAGCCGGGGGCTACGAAGAGACCAAACTCGAAGCCCGCCGTCGCATATGAATCACAATCGCGATCGGAAGCGTCGCCTTCAATACAGACCGGTCCCGTTCGCATACAGCAAGATATCAAGGCCGACAACGAACTTTTGTTGCAGCCAGATCCCAAGAAAGTCGCGGAATGGCCATCGTCAGATTACGGAGACGATCTCGTTGACCTCAGCGCCGCGAGACTCCCGGCAACTTCAAGGCAGTCAGAGAGCCTTCATCTGTCTGCTCGGAAGAGTTCGGTACGACCTACGACCATAATAGGCGGTGGCGAAAACGCCAAGAAAGAGCCGAGCCGTCCGACTGGGCAGACAACGAGTCGCTTCTTCACGCAGCCTGAAAAGCGGCGCCTCGATCAGGAAGACGATGACCTGAAGACAAATGGCGATCTCCCGCCCACACAGCGCTTGAAGACGATGGAATGCCCCACGAAGTCAACGGGTCCTGCTACACAATACAAAGGCGAAAACGATCAAGATCCCGATTCTTCTGTCTCAGAAATGGATGACGATAAGACCGGCGAGAATCAGGCACTCAGCCATCAAACTTCAGCTTCGCAGAGGTCTGCGTTGCTCGATGATGCCGAGAAACCCGATCTGACTGTCGACGAGAAGGCAGGCGAACCCGTCACACATAACGGCCTTCCAGCATGGCTCTTTGATGATGACGATTTCAGCAAGATCGTCCGTAAGAAAGCAAAGTCCCCGGCTAGCTTGTCGCCATTCGAACTCGCTATAGCTTCAGACTCACTTCCTAACACTCTCCCCCGCGCCACGCCACTACTTTCTCAGGTCCTACCACAGCCGATTTCACGGACACAGCATGTCCCACATGTCTTCTTTACGAATCGTAGCCATTTGTCAAGTTCCAATAGTATGCTGGAAGAGACAGGCCGCAACGGTGAGGGATCTCCACGCCAATGCACGGGTCTGATGATCCTCGTCAGACTCCAACAAGCACATCCCGCGGAATGCCCCTAGCGCCTCACCCATGTCTAAACCCACGGTCGCGCAAGCCTCCTCCGATCCCCTCGATGACGACGAAGACGATTTCATTCAGTTCCTGAAGCGCGCCTCGGCGACAGCGACGAACTGATCGGTAAGAGAGGTCGAGGGTTGAGGGGTAACTTTCGGGAAAAGTTGCGGGAAAAGCTGCGGGAGGATGGGGAAGGGTGGACATGCTCGCTATCGTATTATGCTTTTAGGATCGAAACACTCACGTCGCTTCAACTCTATGCGTTCCCCAGCTATTCCAAATATATGTATTCCGTGAGATATATGTGAGTTCACGCTGCCCTCTTTGCAAGAGCTTGCGGCCGCGTTGCAACATTAGGACATTCTGGACGAACTCCATGCATGCTCAACGTCAGGATCTACACGCTACACACTCTGCCAATCATGCATCCTCACAAAGGTGGATTATACGATTTTACCCTGAGTTCATCACCGATCAGCATGGCTATGATCGTCACGTATGAACCCACTTGGAGAAGTAAAATGGCTTTTGATGCTTGAGTGACAGTCCCAGTGATTCACCGGTTGCAAGGTTGATCGAGCTATACGACGAGAGGTCCAGCTTGTTCCACCTGTCCGGTCATCAGCTCGATCCCGCTCCATCGGCGAGAGGAATCACCGTCCCCGTTGAGTCTCGCGCATAGCCAGGTCCATCTCGAACTCGTATTTCGGAACCTCGTTACCCGGCTCGAGCAGTTCGGAGATGATGATCCGAGCATGGGGCTTTTGAGATTTGGTAGCGGGCTGATCGCTCGCATCGAGGTCGGATCGGAGGAGTTGCCAGCGGCCAAAGTGGAGACCCTTCGCTCGAAGTGATCTTCGGAGGACGGGAACGACCTCTGAAGGACTGAGGAATCTGTTAGGTGGTGCGAAGCTGGTGATTGGGAAGGCTCACTGATCGGTGGTGAGGAAGGAGATGACGGTGCCATCGGGATAGAAGCGGAGGAAGCGGTGGTAGGTGACTGATTGAATGAGCTCTATCCTTATGCAGAAGGCAATGGACCTACTCATGTGGGTGATCTGCGGAAAACAACAACGCTGGTAAGTACACGTCAAATCTGAACGAGACGAACGCACCGTAACCCAGTGCTCACCAGCTCCCGGCCGACTGACCTGATGTCAGTCCTGCGATGCGCACCGCAATCTGCACTCACACATAATGACAGACCGAGATGTAGCACCCATCCATCCGGACCCTCTCCTCCTCCACGACAGTCGTCCTCCACTCCCCCCCATGTCTCTTCGCTGCATCTTTCATATTCCACCCTTCCGGTACCATTGCTGGGCTCTGATACATTCGCAACGCAATCCGCTTCCATAGATCCGAGACCGCTGTCAAATACCTCGCTCGCCAACATGTGAGGGCGAATCGCTCGAGACTCATCAAGTCCAGGTTCAGAAAGATCGGATCCAGTAGCTCTGCAGGTAGTCGAGCGATCGGGAGCGGGAGATCCTCGTTCGCGGGTAGGAACTGGGTATCGATTGGTGAGATGGGCAGGGAGGTGAGAAGCGCGGTGAGAGGTGAAGGGCGGGTGGAAACGGCTGTGTGGACTTGTGGTGGTAATGCTTTCTCGTAATCTGGTTGGAGTTGGATGTGTCGTTGAAAAGAGTAAGGCTCGTCGACCGGGGCAGCGGAAGAGACCACGTCGGCGGAAGAAGGGGTTGCCTGTTCAGGCGGCAGGGCGGATGCGGGGTCATCTGAGCCATGCGTGGAGATGTTTCGAGCGTATAAGCGGTCGACAGTGTCTGCAGCGCGGCCATGATCCTCGAATCTAAGGTCGAATTGCGTAGGAATGACCCACCATCGAGCTTGAAAGCCTTGCGGTATAGCATCAACGCCTCGCTCAGCTGTCCAATCTGCTCCCTCTCCACCGCCCTGGCATACAGCTGCACCGCCTGGTCCTTCTTCGACATCATCTTGGGCGCAGGCTTTACAGTCCTAGATGCGGGTGTAGTGAGGGGAGCAACTCTCGATGGCCCCGCTGCAGGGGCCTCGTCAGGTTGCGTGGACTTGATTGACAGCGTCGCTGTTGTGGTTGTCGCGTTTGACCTCTCATTGTCCCCAGCATGAAGTCCTTCCGTCTTCTTAGTGGTGACACTCGTCTCTTTCCGCTTCCCGGGCCTGGTACTCCCCTCATCTTGACGCTTCGCCTTCACCTCATTCCTCCACTGATTCCGAAACCTCTCAAGCTCGTCATCGGGGTTCGCGCTTGTTTCGGCGACGTTTGCTCCCTCTGCGATGTGGAGATCCTCAAGCTTGTCGAGATCAAGCTTGAGAGCGGGTGTTGATCTTGCGGTCATGGACAGGTGGTAGACTAGATAGAGATGACAGAGATAAATCGGTGGTTCAGATAGACAGATCCGAACCGAACAGCCCGCCTATTCCTCCGACTACCCCTGTCCCTTTGCCTATCTTCTTGGGGTTTTCTTGCTTCTTTCCCCAACCATGTCCCTCGTCCGTCCCCACCTTCCTTCCCCAGCGCCTACACCGGACGAGATGCAGACCTCCCCTGCTGCCCTTGAACAACCAGCCGAGGTCAACCAAACCCGCCTCCGCGCCGACCTCGAGGCACAGCTCCTTCGGCTCAGTCAGGACCTGTACGAGATGGAGATCTGTGCGGGCGAGGTGGGCGCGAACATGGAGGAGGCGGTCCCGAACTACCTGTACTTGGTCCTGATCTGCTGGGTACCATATTGGAGCTGATGGAGCTTCCGGCAGGTTACGGGTGAATCAGGCGTTGGTCGGGTTGAGCGAGATGGCGGGGAGGATGACGGATTCCGTCGCTCGCCAGGTAGTCGAGTAGGTACCCAGCCTGAAGAACGAGTGCCACTGACGACGGTGTCAGGAACGTGGACCAATATCGGAATCCTCATACGTATACCAAGAACGCATTGACGAGAGCTACGGGGGAGAACCAATATGCCCTCGGCCGAGCATTGGGTCTGGAAGTGAGTCGATCAGCTGCTTCGGAGGCAACACCATGCTGCTATCAAGGATCAGCGGATGATGGACGCGGCGCATAGCTGACAGCAACCTGCAGAGCTTCCGACGACAGCTACACGATGCGATAGGCGAGAGCTTTCCGGCAATTCCTCTGCCTGAGCGCCGACATCGGCCTCCGGGCGAGCCTTCAACCACTGACCAAGCGGGAGAGCGCATACTGAGCGGCGAGATGGAGGCGGTTAAGGAAGAGGTGGATAGGGAGGTGCCTCTTCCGGCAGATGGCCCTCCAGCTGGCGCGCAACCGTCCGGCATCGACGGTCTTCCCACGACCGCGTTCCAGCCACTGGCGAACGGCGGATCGTCTTGAGTCTTCAACCCAGAGTCCCAGATCGCGATACCCCGCACATTTATATCCAGTGATTTTCAACATGATAATTTGTCATGCAACATGCTGCAATATCGATAGAAAGACCTGACTCTATCCATCGACGAGTAACGAGCTCCATTCGCGCCCGCCTCAGTGAATGAATGTCTATCCCTTCAGTCCTTCCGCTAACATAGTGGCTGGAAGAAGGAAAGATAGACGGGCGGGCGAGATTGGAGGGAAGCAATCTGGCAGGACAAGCATGATCATCATCGACAAACAAGTCTATGGCGGTCGCGCCAGAGCGGTCGTTCAGCTTCTCGCAGAAAGCTAGCACAGAGTATTTTCACCCTCTAGCCGTCTGGAAGCAACAGATTCAAAGGATCGTCCTACTTCATATTCCGGCATTGACAAGCCGGAACTTCCGGCATTGAACCTTCTGCTGCCAGTGTCCTTGCCCTATCGAACAGTCCCTTTCGTGCACCTGTCACCGACCAAAGCTCCACCATGCCTTTCACGCACCTCTCCTCCACTCCCGGTCTGAAGTACAACTACTGTCTCTACTCCGTGTCCGCAGCATGGGTCGTCGCGTGTGTTCCTCTTAGCTCCTCTTCGCGTTTGTCGCGTCTCCTTAATGCTGATCGCTGCGATGTAGTATGTCGCCGTTATGGTGGGCGATCGGAGCGAGCGGCTCTGTCGTGCCCGGGGCTTATGACAATTCCTTGCGTCCTCGTAGCTGCCGGGTTCAGGCAGCTGAAGCGACGATCAGAAACTCAAGGAGTCGTAGGAGAATCTCAAAGGGAAGGTCGATGATAGAGTCTGTTTAGTCGCCCATTTTGAAAGTGAGGTATTGACCCTAGAACAGCTGTATGGCAGAATTACGAGGGCTATTGCAGCGGGTGATAACAGCCATGTGTCGGTTCTGTCAAGGTACCCCTCCTGTATCAGTGCACTGACAAGTACAGTAACCTACCGCTCTTCGCCCTATTTCTGGATCCGTTTCCGAAGCTGATACGATCTCGCTAGGTCGCAGGCAATGTCACGCACATCGACTCTGGAACTCTCCACCTATGCGCCGCGTCATACATCCTCAGCAGGGTCGGCTATACCCTCGCCTACATCCTGATCGAAGACAGTCTGTTCTTCCCACGTGCTGAAATCACTGCGATGCTGATGAGGGCAGACGCTTGGTCGGGACTCCGGTCTGGGCTGTATCTTGGTGGGATCGGGGCGTGCTTTACGTTGTTCATCAGGGCAGCGGACAAGTATCGGAGTATGCCCTGGTAGACCGGCTACCCTGCTGGACATCTTGATCGAGAGAGAGCAGAATAGGCAGATCGTGTCATGCGGTGGATGAGGGGATCTTTTGAAACAAATGGGGTACGACAGACGGCGAAGATATTCTGTAGCTTGGAGTTCGCATGCGGATGTAGGGACCGACGCAATTCTTTTATGCCTTAGGACCGGGTGCTGACGGGTCACTGAGCCGCTGAGTGGGGAGATCTGAAGCCTGGCTGACTTTGAGTGAGATCAATATGGGTCGCGGAGGCGAAGCGAGGAGGTCTGGGAGTACCGGTGGAACAATTCTGCACGCAGCGGCCTCGATACTGCGGTAACAACCAAGAGATGAATCGTAGTCCACCGTAACGGGCGCTACTCGGAAGAATGAAATCTCGCGAATGCGCCGAAGCTCACACTATACACGAGATCCTAGGTGGGACCGGTCCTCCGCCTGACAGATAGATCCGGAATATTCCAACTACGAGCGCCGATTCATGGAAGAAGCGCAAAAACAGCTTCACGGTCATCCACCTTTGGGTAATGATATCGAGGACCCAGGAACCGGCACGGAATGAGCCGATAGGCTTGTTTACGTCACAACTGTACACGCTAGGAATCAGACACGTGTCAAGACGTTTACGATTGCGCCGGGACCGAGATCTGGGTCGGAACCGAGACCGCTCCGCGTGCGGGTCCTGATGACTAACGGTTGTCTGCAATAGATTCTTATTGTCTAAACCCGGTTGTGTCACAGTAGCCATGCCCTCGCCAGGCTCGTGTTCAGGGCACTGCCTTCGGAACACCGCTCAACTGAATTTTAGCGTTATTCTGCGGGCCGACCCTTGGGAATTGTGGGCAAAGGTACAACAATCTATTTTTCAAGGGTGGAGTCATTTGAACAAGCAGAGGCCGCTCTAAGCGACTCAGATATGCGTCCGAGCCCGTTTTTCGATCACCTTTCGGCCCGGCCGGGAGTCGACTCCACGTCACCTCTTACCGCTCAGCTGCTATCGTTGCCGGCCGTGGGGAAGCCACTTCTCGTTCGGATTGCACCGCTCATCTGATCCGCATCAGCGATCAGACTAGACGTACATGAAGAGAGCACAAAAAAATCCTGGTCGGTCACCGCTACGGATCGATTTCAACACATCCGCATCGCTTCGGGCACCGCCCATCAAGCACCGCTCACCTTTAACCTCGGATCAAAGGACCCCTACGGTCACCGCAGATATCGGACCATAAGCAACGGCGATCATCGACCTCACCGCTCTTCCCCAGTATATCTCTCATTCACCTTTTGACCATCCCACCCGGTCAATCCACACCTTCGCTGGTATCTGGACGCCCGAGGAGTTAATCGCGTTCCTGCGAATCTCTGCCTCCCTCCTCCTTTCGGCGATTGTCCCAGGAGTCCCCGCCCCGCCATCAAATCCCCATCGTGGGCAGCTCATCATCAGCAATCTCCTATCGGACCTCCGGTTTGTCCGTCCATCAAGGGGTTCAAACACAAACATTCTGGGAGTAACGACTCGGTTCCGATGATGAGTAGGTGACCATGCGATAATCAGGTACAAATGCTCATCACAGGTGATCCTTACACGTTCCTCTTGATTCTATCATTACACTCCAAACAACGGTCGCAATTTTCCCCCTGCATCGTCTCGCCATCACTCCCCTCGAAAACCCCCTCACTCTCAGCCAACGTGAGACGACGATTGTCAGACGACTCTACTTCAGAGCAGGTATTCACCAAGAGTCACAAGCGGACCGTCAGTCACAACCCCAAAACAACGGTGGGCGGGATGCCTAGCGCCAGTCCGGAAAAGAGAAAGATGTCGGTGTTCAGTAAGGCTGAGCAAGCAGAATTCAGCGCGAGCACCGCTGATCCCAGAAGCCCCAATACAACCGCTACGCCGCGGAGATGCATGCCTCATGTGCCGAGCGAAGAAGCTCAAATGCTCCGCGTCGAAACCCATGTGCGATCAATGTTCCAAGCGAAAGGATCGGTGTGTGTATGATGCGGTCAGGCCGGCGTCGAGAGTAGAGAAGCTCGAGCGGAAGCTGGGTGAGTGGAAGTTTAGATGAACGCACAGTGCTGACTTGGGTAGCTGAGATGGAAGAGGCAGAACTTCAAGCGGTCATGGCAGCTCGCCGTCACTCCAGTGACACCCTCGGCCTCAGTAACGGCGGCTACGGTTCTTTGGACCAGACTACAACCATTGGCCTCGCATCCGCTCCCTTACCCCAATACGACGCGAACATGTTTCACTTCCAACCCCCGAATGGCTCTCCCCCCACGACTATGTCAAACCAGCTGTCGGGCTCATCTTCCGATTCCGAACAAGCCCTCAGTCGTCCACAATCGATGCCGAATCCTCACACGAATAGCATGCATGGCTGGTCGTGGCCGGCCGGCCAGAATGCGTTCAGTACTCCTCTGCCCACGACCGAGCAGATGCCATGGTCGCTGTTGAGCTCCTGCAACGATGTCAGCCTCTGGGACGCGCCCATGGATCCCGAGCAAACCACCGCTCAATCAGCCCCGACCGGTCTGGGCTATGATTTGCTCCTCGGCCTGCAGCCCGAGACATACAACTTGGATCCGGCTGCCAATATCGTTCACCAACCGACCACCGGTATCGCTCCATCATCGCTGCACCACGACTTCAACCCTTATCCAATGACGACGTCGCCGGAAGAACAAGGCGTTGTGAATGATCTTTTGATCCACGCCGAGACTAACACACCGGTGCAATTCTCCGAGAAGGATATCTCCCAATCTGCTCGGGACTACCTGTACGTGCGACTGGTGCCCGTTGTTCTTCGCTGACTTGACCTAGACTTGACCTGTTCTTCTGTCCACCTCGCATACCTTCTGGGTCAGAGGTGTTTTCCGAAGCGCAGTTCCGCGCCAAGATGACCCTTCCGCTACGTCACCGTCCCCACTCATGCCTCCTCTTCGCCATGGTGAGTCGACAGTTCATTCCGCAAACGGTCTAACTTTGGCACAGTACACCACCGCCGCGTCGAGCTCGTACATTCCGGGTGTTCGGTCATTGGCCGACTCCCTCTACTGCATCGCGAGCGCCAAGCTGGAGGATTCGATAGCACAGGAAGATCGACTGCTGGATGCGATCAACGCTTCCAAGATGCTCGCCAAATGGTTGTTAGGCAGGGCGAGGGCCCTCGAGGGATATCAGATGACTAGCAAGTCAATTGCGTGTGTATAATACATCTTCTTGTGATCGGGTCTGACAAGGTTCCAAGGCTAGCCCTCGCTTGTCAGCTGCATAAGATCCCGTCGTCAGTCTATGATCCCACGGCTTCGGCGAAGACATGGAACGCGGATGGCTCATGGCCACTCCTCGGTCCGCCAAAGGACCAGTGGGATTTGTGCGAGCGCATCCACGCCTTGTACGTGAAAACGGACTCCAGCCGCACCGAGGCTGACTCCTCATAGCTGGGCGAGCTGGGGAAACGACCGCGGTGCCACAGTCTTGATGCCATGGTCGTCTCTTGTCAGAGATGACATAATCACTACGCCGCTTCCTCGCAGGCCATCTGACTACCTCGACGTAGATTTTTCGTGGCTATCAGCGAGTGAAGCTGATTAGATGCTAGGAAACGATGAATCACACACCGGACTTCCGAATTCGAGACCTCTATCTCATGTCACAAAAGGCCGACATCCGACCCCCCGACTTCATCTAGTGAGTCGCTTCAGATGAGCAGCTGGCAAAGCTGACCCCAAGCAGCGCGTATCTGTGCGCCTCGGTTCACCTTCTCTTCCGCGCCAAGAACCTGCAGAGCGACCGGCGCGGAAGCGGTCAGTCATACACCCAGCTTGCCAGTTTCAACCAGACCGAACGCTTCTCTGCTCGACGAGATTGCCCAGAGGCATATCAGGAGATCATGGACGCGTCGTTCGCGCTTCAAGACCGACTATCCCAGCACCATCAGATCAAGCTGCTCGAGACACCTCCCTGGACCGACCCAGACACGCCCCTCATCGTACGCCTTTCTTCAGACGCTCGCATCTCGACACTGACTCATGCTCTTCCCAGACTGTGTGTATCCTGAGCACCCGAAACTGGCTACACGACCTCGATGACGAAACCGAGCTCGATGTCTGCATCTCTGGGGCTAGGGAGATCGCAGCGATCATCAAGCTATGGATACGCCAGCTCCAGATCGAGGAGCTCAAGGATACGCGCAATGTCAAAACAACTTCGAGGACACAGAATGGTATTGGTGGGCCATATGTGCTCACGCCGTGGTTCTGGAATGCGGATCGGCTCGTCAAGGCAGCCAAGCTCCTCCGAGCGATGGGCAGGGAGGAAGGTGAGTTGCCAGTCCCCTAGCATATGAGGATGCGGCTGATACTGGCGGTTGCAGAAGCACAAGAGTGCGCAGAAGATGCGGCGGCGGTGATTGCGGGTCTGAAGGGTTTTGGTATGCTTTATCATGTTGCGTCAGTCATCGCGATCCATTCACAGAGTGTGGAATGGAATTTGACATGAGGAATAGGTCTGAACAAGCCGTACTGCTGGAACAGTCGAATGTAGAGTAGAGACGAGGTATTTTCGTAGAGACGAGGTATTTTGGGTAGAATGATCATTTTAAATATGTACGGGTGCAAAGAGGCATGTGTACATCTATCATGCGCGATTCCATCGCGATTCACGTGAAGCTGTAAGACAAATGAATCCGACTCGTCACCGTGAACCATCGGCTCTGCTTTATTTTGTATCCAATACTTGGTCGAATAACACACAGCCAGATTTAGCCTCTTCTGACTGTATTGACTCGAGATTGTTCATCTTTACATAGGTACGAGTGGAATTATGTAGGTTTATGGCTAACGGATGCGATGCCATGCAATGCACTTGAAGGTCTTCGATCCCCAAGCTGGCAGGTCAATACGGCTTGTCACCACCAAGCAGACCACCAGCGCCAGTAGGTGGGGATACCTTCCCGTGTCGTCCGGAAGAGAAGCCGTACAAGTAGTTTCTGTATCTATCAGCACTGACACAGGTTGGGAAGGGGATGGCTGACTTGTAATAGTCGTCGTCGAGCTTGTTATCGAAGTATGTCGATCGTATCCGGAAGAACACTGCTGCGGTGAGCAGCGAGTCGGATCCTGCCTGATGCTGGAGTCCGACCCGTTGAACCTGCAAGTGCTTGGGTCAGTCATTGCAGATAATTGAATCCAAGCAAGCTCACGCCGAGCGACTCTGCGATCTCCTGGAGCCCGCCACGCAAAGTCTTGACACTCCGCACGACGTGCTTGATGTCGTATATGCAAGGGAACCAGATGGACAGGAGGTGGAAGAGGTCGGTCTCATTCGCGGGTAGGGGTTCGCAGGTGAGGATCTTAAGGAGGTAGCCGAAGTCGTAGCCACTGTTCACATATCGATTTCATCTTTTGCCAATTAAAGCTGAAGGGATTACTTACGAGTGGAAGGACACCCATTTAACGTTATCGAACAGCACCAATCCAGACGTAATGAGCAGTTCTCCAAAGTACTCCACGTCGATCCCCTCTTCCTCATTCCGCTTGAAGTCGATCCCCGAGTTCTTCAGCAGCTCGATGGAGTCAGGGGCATACATGTCATCACTACACCCCATCAGTACCCCTCCAACAGGTGGACAAGGCTTGACCCACGAGAGGTTGAAGGTGAAATTGAATTGCCAAGTCGACACGTCGGGCGAGTTCCCTTCCTCGTCGCAGAGGGTTATACCAAGCTGGATGACTTTGAGCATGTCGACGTTACAACGCATCGTTTGGAAGTGGTAATCTGAGCCGGTCTTGAAGTTTCCAATTGGTCTCGCGACGATTCCGGGAAACTCGGTATCCTGTATGTTGTCAGTTTGGACAGCAGTAGACCGATGAGGAAGACCCGACCATGGAAACGAAGGGGTACTGGTCGACCGCTTGCCGGAGAGCTGCGAACTCGGACTCGAGATTATCTGCCCAGACCTGCGGAAGGACCGGTTTAGCGTGGACTCCGTCGACGTGGCAAGGGGAAAGGCGCACCTCGTGAATCCCATAGTCCTTCGAAAGACGGGACGCCATGGTGGGCGCTGGTAGATGTGGATTCACGCTATCGTTGTTGCATTGAAGCAAGGTTGGCTGAAGAACCAGAAACGGCTCTGGGAAAATACAACTGAAGCATACCAGGCTGCACGTGATAGAATTGGTTTCGCTCGGCCTCCTGCGTCATGCTCGGCCTGCGTCATACTCGTCCACCCAGGCTCATACAGTGCATTTCAACTATCTACTGCCTTGCTCCGCCGAGCCTCGAGCAAGATAGCAAGAGCCATCTCATACGAGTGATCCAAATCACAGAATGGTGAGTGGTAGAAGATGGTACGAGCGTGTGCTGACGGATGCTCGTCTAATCTCCTATCGACTTCATGAAACGCCCAGGCGCCGTCCAAGAAGGCAGGCATGAAAGGGAAGGTGGGAGGACTATTGTCGGGAGGTGGTGGTGTTGGCGGCGGCAGCGGCAGAGGAGGAGGGGGTGGAGGAGCTAGGACGGCGAACGTTGCAAAGGTCAGTGTACCGTCAATCACCGGCTGAGGCTCGAGCGATGTTGACGGCATCAGGCGGACTGGAGTGAAGGGCTCAGGAGGAAGAAGTCGGCTGGTGTACCCGATATGACGCTCCTCAGCGCCATTACCAATGACGAGATCAACAGAAACCTCAAGGCGAGATTCACAAATCAGGAGATCTACGTGGGTCTTCCTCTCAAGACACTCGTCGAATGCTGATGTCAACCAGACATATATCGCCCATGTGCTCATTTCTGTCAATCCCTTCCGAGGCGAGTTCAGACATCGTCGATCTCTTTCATGCTGACCTCCCGTAGATCTGGGGATCTATACCCCGGAGACGCTCGACTCCTACAGGAACAAGAACCGACTAGAGATGCCTCCTCACGTCTTCGCTGTCGCCGAATCCGCTTACTACCGCATGACCACTGAGAAGGAGAATCAATGTGTCATCATCTCCGGGGAGAGTGGAGCAGGCAAGACAGAGGCGGCGAAGCGGATCATGCAATATGTTGCCGCAGTGAGTGGTGGGGAGACGGGCGAGGGAGGGATCGAAGGGATCAAGGAGATGGTGTTGGCCACGAACCCTTTGTTGGAGAGCTTCGGATGTGCGAAGACGTTGAGGAACGATAACTCCAGTCGGCATGTGGGTGATGCATGTGCGGGATAGGACGGCGCTGACTTGGCAGGGGAAATACCTCGAAATCATGTTCAACGGTTTGGGACAGCCTATCGGTGCTCAGATTACCAATTACCTTCTCGAAAAGGTACGAAGATATCGCACACCGGTTTAGATTGCTGACACTCTACGCAGGGTCGAGTCATCGGCCAGATCAGGGATGAGCGAGACTTCCACATCTTCTACCAATTTACGAAAGGAGCTAGTGCCGCGCAGAAGGGTGAGGAGCACTTGAGCCGTTGAATTCAGCTAATATTCCACAGAGGCATTCGGTCTACAGGGCCCTGACGCCTATGCCTACATCAGTCGAAGCCGCTGTCTCGATGTCCGAAGTATCAACGATGTGTCAGATTGGCAGGAGACTCTGGTAATGAATTTTAGCCTATGGGAAGTTTTGCTGACCCATTGCAGCGAGCCATGCAAGTCATCGGATTGGGTGCGGACGAGCAGAACTCCATCTTCAAGGTCCTCGCGACAATTCTCTGGCTCGGTAACGTCGACTTTATCGAGGGCGATGACGGTAACGCGGCCATCTCGGACACTGGCGTTGTGGACTTTGTGGGCTACTTGATGGAGTGTGACCCCACTCAGGTGCAGAAGGTGCTCCTGACGAGGGTAGTAGAGACTCAGCGAGGCGGAAGAAGAGGTCAGCAGTTTTGTTCGTCTGGGGTTGGAGCTAATTTTGCGCAGGATCGGTATACGAGGTGCCGCAGAACGTTGCGCAAGCTTCGTCGGGCCGTGATGCACTGGCCAAGGCATTGTGAGTATCCCATATTCTAGGTGATCTGCGTTGAACTTGACCATAGGTACGACCATCTGTTCGAGTGGATAGTAAGCCGTGTCAATGTATCAATGGCGCCCAAGGCCGCTTCGGAGTTTGTCATCGGCGTACTGGATATCTAGTAGGCAGCAAGGCGCCGATGAGAAGTGTGTTGACGTTTCGTAGCGGGTTTGAGATCTTCGAGGATAACAGCTTCGAGCAGCTCTGTATCAATTACGTCAATGAGAAGCTCCAGCAGATCTTTATCGAGCTTACGCTGAAGGCGGAGCAAGAGGAATACGTCCGCGAGCAGATCAAGTGGACTCCGATCAAGTGTAAGCCATACCTCGGAGGTATTTATTACCAGACCTAATACCCCGCAGTCTTCGACAACGCTGTCGTATGCGCTTTGATCGAGGAGAAGCGTCCCGCCGGTATCTTCGCTACCCTGAACGACGCTACCGCGACCGCCCACGCCGACCCGTCCGCTGCCGACAACTCCTTCATCCAGCGGAGCAATATGCTTTCCGCGAATCCCAACTTCGAGTCCCGCGGCAATAAGTTCTTGATCAAGCACTACGCCGGTGATGTGCTGTACAACATCCCTGGGATGACCGACAAGAACAAGGATACACTGGTGAAGGATATCTTGGATCTGATCGATGGGACCAAGGACAAGTTCTTGCACACACTCTTCCCGGAGAAGGTGGATCATGAGTCGAAAAAGCGGCCTCCAACCGCCGGTGACAAGATCAAGCAATCCGCCAATGACCTAGTCACCAACCTGATGAAATGCCAACCTCACTACATTCGCACGATCAAGCCCAACCAAAACAAATCACCAAGCGAGTATGACGACAAAGCTATCCTGCACCAGATCAAATACCTTGGTCTGCAGGAGAACATTCGCGTCCGAAGAGCTGGGTTTGCCTACCGAGCGGAGTTCACCAAGATGATTCAGCGGTCAGTCGGCTCTTCACAGTGGCATACTTAAGCTGATCGCACATAGCTTCTACCTTCTTTCGCCCGCTACGTCTTACGCTGGAGACTACATCTGGCAGGGCGATGACCGATCCGGCTGCGAGCGCATTCTTACGGACGCGAAGATCTCGAAGGACGAGTGGCAAATGGGTGTCACCAAGGCTTTCATCAAGAACCCTGAGACTGTACGCTTGAAGTTTTGGAGGCATTTGCTGATCTGTCTAGCTGTTCTACCTCGAAGGCGAACGGGATCGCTACTGGCATACAATGGCGAGTCGGATCCAGCGTGCATGGCGAGCGCATGTCCGACGGAAACACGAGGCAGCGACGAAGATTCAGCGTTTCTGGAGAAGTCAGAAGGAGGTCCTGGTGTATGCTCGCAAGCGGGACTACGGACATGAGGTTCTCGCTGGCCGGAAAGAAAGACGGAGATTTAGTCTGCTGGGGATGCGGAAATTCCTGGGCGATTACCTGGACGTGGGAGGGACGAGTGCGCAGGGCGAGATGCTTCGCAATGCGGCTGGCTTGTCGCGTAGGTCATATACACTTGTAGTAGCTCGAGCTGACAGTTTCTAGCCTCGGAGACCGTTCACTTCAGCTCCCGAGCGGAATTGCTTGTATCAAAACTCGGTCGGTCCAGTAAGCTCAGCCCGCGTTTCCTCATCGTTTCCGACAAAGCGGTCTACTTCGTCGTGTCGACCGCGAAAGACGGACGAGTGTCAACTATGGTGGAGCGAAAGATCCCACTCGTTATTATACAGGGTGTCTCGATGACGAACCTTCGGGATGACTTTGTGGCACTCAATGTGAATGCGTGCGAGGAGGGTGACCCTATCTTCACATGCAACTTCAAGACCGAGATGATGTGTGTGATCCTTACCCTCACTGGCGGAAATATGAGCGTCAACATCGCACCCACAATCGACTACACGAGGAAGAAGGACAAGCGTGCGGTCATCAAATCGCAAAAGGACGAATCGGTCAGGGGCGACGGTGTGTACAAGAGTCATACGATCATGGTCGGATCTGGCGAGTCGCCCAGCAGCGGTGTGTACATCTTGATACTTCTTGACTGGGCTGATATTAAGGCAGTCTCAAACCCTATGCCTCCTCGAAAACCAAAGGCGGCAAAGGCGGCAAAGCCTGCGCATGCTGGCATGGCCGTAAGTCTTCCCAAAATAGGTTGGGTTATGTCTAAGTCAGATATTAGGGCCGCTCGGCAGCTCGACCCGTAGCCAAGGTACTGCCAGGAGCTACCAAGCCCAATGTACCACCTGCCATAGGCGGAGTGTCCTCTGCAGTTGCGACTCCAAAAGCACCGGTAGCGCCAGTTGCGACTCCAAAAGCACCGGTAGCGCTAGGTGGCGGCGGAGCCACGAGAGCAGCTCCAGCCATTCCCGGACCTGGACGAAGCGCACCTCCGCCTCCGCCGCCCCCGCCTGCCGCAGCTGCTCCACCCAAAGAGCTGTACAAAGCGCTATACAATTTCACTGGTCAGGCGGGTGAGATGAATCTGGTCAAGGGTGAGGAAGTCGAGGTGAAAGAGAAGGACGATAACGGTAAGCCAGTATGCCCTCGCTTGGCGGTGTGACTGACAGTTGCAGGCTGGTGGATGGTCGTCAAAGACGGCTCGGAAGGATGGGCGCCGTCCAATTAGTATGTGCATTATTTGCTGATCACCCTCGTTCTGACATTGTCCATAGTCTTACGCTCATCGAGCATCGAGCAGCACCAGCCGCGCCGCCGGCAGCTCGCCGAGCACCTCCTGCTGCACCCGCAGCGCCCCTTGCCCCTGCTCTCAACGGTCATGCGAATGGGTCCGCCGTGCCATATCCTCTTCTTGGCAAACCGTTTGGATCAAACTCCTCCACGCCACCCTCCTCGCGCCCCAATTCGGTCATCGGCAACAAGGCGCCGGCACCCGCACCTATGCCAAAGCCATCAGTACCTTCGAAGCCCGTTGTCGGTGCCAAGCCTGGGATACCTGGAAAGCCTCCGGTACCATTAGCACCGAGGATTCAGCCTGTAGCAAGCGCGAAGCCCAGCCCGGTAGCTCCGGCAACAGCCGCGGGAGGACAATTGGATCTGGCAGCGGCGTTAGTGGATGCATGGGTCTTCTCGCTCGCAGCTGATAATTGTGCACCTTTCTAGGCTTGCGAAACGGGCCCAGCGGGCGCAGGAAGATGACTGATTCGCAATAGGATGATTTTCGGTTGTAAGAGGCATGCATCAATATTCGGGGTACTGCTGTATCCGCTCTGTTGCGAAGCAGGTCAAAACATACAGCCAATCACTGGTCCACATCAGCTAGGACTCGAGGCAGAATGACCCGCTCACCGATCTCTCCCCACTCGGTCTCTTCCACTCATAATCCCAACCCTTGCCCCTTGTCTCTGTCGGCACCCAAGCCTCTCTCGGTACCAATCCATCCAACCTCGCCTCCAACCATCTACTCTCCGGCGTCTGTCTCCTCCCCGTAACCTTCTCCACCTTATACGGATTACTCTTGGCCATCGCCCGATCAAATACCACTCTGTCATACCTCCCACCCTCACCCTCCTCCCCAACCTTGGTCATTTCATCCAACTCATCGCACGCTTCCACCATGGCATGATATTTCGCGTTTAGTTCGGATTTCTTACTTTCCCGCAATTGACGCTGATAGAGCTTCCAAGCGCGTTCTATGGTCTCGTATACTTCCGGAGAATGGATGACGGCACACAGGCGGGAGAGGTGTTGTGGGTGATGAGAGCCGGTGGGGGAGGCGGATTTGGGGGAGAAGGAGTCGGTCGGGTAGAGGGATCGACGGATTATCTCGGTTCGGGAGTCGGTGCCGGTGTCGGGAGCGGGGCGGGTCGCGTAGGTCCGGGAGAAAAAGAGGGGGAGGAGGACGCGGCTGGAGGAGGCGAAGCTTGTGGGGAAGAGGAGGGGACGCGACATGGCAGGCGCGGGGGGGATTGCGAGATTGTGGTGGGTCCAGATTGGAGACCGGGTCCACGGAAATCTCTCCGGCTTTATGCGGCGTTTGAAGTTGAAGTGTAGAGTGGCCTGCCGTGTACCTGACGTCACTTTTGCATCACCTGCGGCCCGGTTTTTCCCCGCTCAGTAAAGCCCAATTCCGCGAAGCTTTTGTTCTTAAACGCACACTCTGTTCTTCACCTCGCCCCCACCACCACTCACCTCACCAATACTGCCACCACCATGTCTTTCGCAGGCCTCAATACCGCTCAGAACCTCTCCTTCTACTCCATCCCCGTCGCCTTCGTCCTCTCGTACGTCTCTTCCGCTTAGTACACTTTGCCCCCTGACGGGCTCAGGCTGGCGCCTCATGCGTACGCCATGAGCCTGTACAATAAGGAGCGTGCTCCCGGTACTCCCGAGTTCGACATGACCGTTCGTCTCCCCTACTCCCGCTCTCCCGCTTCATCTTGACTGAAACTGGGGGTTGTGTAGAGGCCAGGCGCGAACCAGTCCAACTTGAAGGACGCGAAACTCTCGCCGAACGCATCCGAGACATTCCTCCGCGCCGAGGCGGCTCAGGTCAACGGTTTTATCGGTCTCCCGTTCTTCGCGGGTGCCGTGGTACGTCCTTCTCCGATCCACCCATACTCCCATACTCCCATACTACCATACTCCCATGCACCCATGCTCCCAGCTTCCAAAGTTAGTGGATGAGCGGAATTGACTGTTGGACAGGTCGCGGGTAATATGGCCCGCCTGACTCCCACCACCCTCAACGTGGCCGTGGGGATATACCTCGTCTCAAGGGCGTTGTACAACCTCATCTACATCAGTAACACCACCCGTACGTCTACCTTACCTTACTTGTTTTGCGCGGCGCGCGGTGGTTGAACGGTCAAGCTGATGCTGCGGTGGATAGCGATGAGCGCGAACCTTCGCACGGCTTCGTGGTTGACGGGGATCGTCACTTGCTTGACGCTTTATGTCCAGGCGGGGAACAGGATGAGGACCGGGTACGCCGGGTACTGAGCTGGAAACTCCTCATGGCAGGGGGACTGCCGAGGGATACCGGATCAAGGCGTGACGCTAGTTGATCTGTAGGGAGGATGGTGAGATTAGGCAGGAAAATCGTTTGGATCTGTATGCAATTTACATCTCCAAGATCCAGGGATTTGCGCTGCGTCTTTGGTACCGGAAGAAAGCTCTCAATCCGCCTGCAGATCCAATCCATCGAATACAGTATCACAACACGCTATCTCCATTGCGTCGTAGAGATTAACAACCCCTTCCTCGGACTTGTGGGCAGCCCCCATCTCCCTCAACGCCTCCTTCTCCCTCTCCACATGCCTCGCCATCATATCCTCCAGCCTGCACAAGCCCTCATGATTCCCCACATCGCTTCGCCATCGGAGATGCGCATTCAAGGCCGCTCTTCAACATGGCATTCCCGATGTCTGCTAGCTGCCCCGCTTCCGGTACATGTTGTACTGAGCTGAATAGCTCGCTAGGAATCGCCAAAAGAGGCTTCGACCCGCCACTGACCAGTCTCGGCAGACCGTGCGCAGGCTCTTCTGCAAACTTGTTGAGTTTGCTTGAAATACTCAAGCTGATGGCCTGGCCTGAGTGAGCATGCATTCCCGCCACTCCCGATATTCCCTCCGTACCGCTTCCCTTCGGGTACATGAGAGCGTATCCCGACCCGCTTGAAGGCGACTGGAGATTTTGCCTTTCAGCTCGGATTCCCTCGGCGAATCGAGCCGTCTCTCCTCCCGGGCATCAAACGCTTGGGATGCGATCGCGCAACGAAGTCCTCTTTCCCGAAGATGATGCGCAGCGAGGCGGATGCGGACATGAAAGGGGAAGACTTGTTGGATGCGAGACCTCGCTCGCTGATTGTTGGGCTTGACGAAAAGTTCGGGAGAGGATCAATCGCATGGGGTGGGTGACACAGGGCAAACGAGGTGATTGGCCGGCGAAAGCGTTTCGATGGGGTCGAGGAGGGTGGCAGTCGTGGCGCCGCAGCAGTATCTGGGAAGGAGCGGATCTCGGGGCTGTACGTGGCCCCCCTGGCGGTGTTCGACGGCGAATTGAGACGTCGTGCGTCCATGCTGAGAGTGACAGAAGTGTATGCTCCGCGCATCTGGCTCGCACCCATAGACTTTGAGCACCGGAATGCCGGTTTCGGATGGGTTGGCGGAAGAAAAGAAGGTATTCTGTGCAAGCAGGAGCGAGCGTCTAGGTCCTCGATCTTTCGTGTCGTCCACAGTCGGTGAATGGAGGATATCGAAGTGCTTGGCAGGCTGCGGCGTCTCCTCGCTTTGGACGGTAAGAGAGGGCAATTCCAGATTGGTCAGATCGATGGCTTCTTTCTGACTGTCCGGCGAGGGATGGACCGCTGATCCAGAGGGTGAGTCCATGCCGTCCGTGTCCGCCAAGCGGATTGAGACCTCTAACGAGAGGGCGGGGTGGAGCGGCCGGCCAGCGACTCGATTGCCATCGGATAGCAGCCGTCATACAATCAGTCCGCCTCGGGTGTTCTTCATACGTGTCAATGCGGCTGATGCCTGACTAAAACTGCTGTGCCATGGGCAGATGGGCGGCAACGGAGGGAGGCGGAAAATGCTCTGCAAGCGAAGCGAGCAAATTCTTCTTGCAAGCGGAGCGAGCAATTCATATACAGCGGTAGGAATTCTGGGGGCATGCTCATGGTCATTTTGTCCAGACTTGGAAGGGAAAGAGGACCGTTGATGAAGATCAATACGTCCATCACATTGGGATACTAAAGGTGGCAATAGAAAGGCTGGAGAAGGTTATCAAGTTAGTTGACAAGATTGAAGATTTGGAGACGGAGAAGGATTCAAGGGCTCGCAGCTATTCCTGGAATGAGGGGTCGATAGAATCTACTTCATATGACTAATTATGATCGATCAAGAGCTACGAGGTATCGCACGTTACCAAGATCTACGACAGGCCCTCGGCCTTCTTCTGCCTCGCTTCTCGACCATGCCACCCCGCACACACTTTCCTCCTCACAGGCAGCATCAGCGTTCGTCCACACTGATCGCACGCCGGTCGCTCCCATCCCGTCCGACGGCTACTCCTCCACGCACGCCTCCGAGCAGTACAAAGTCTCCTTGTTCCCCCCGAGGAATAGACTCTCGGCGCAAGCGGCTTCTTGTGGTTCGGGAAGCCTCTTGCCGGCTCGAGGACGATCGCGTCGACGAAGGCGAGGAATTGCCAGGGCTGCGGGAGGGTGAGTGACTTGAATGGATCAGTCGTTCTTTGTAATCGTCAGAGGGTCATTCTCACGCCTATCAGCGACCTGTACATCCAGATCAGAGATCTCCCGGAGCGGCGTCACCTCCGGCGAGAAGTCCATCCTCATGTTCTCAGGAGCTTCATAGGACAGGTGTTGCTGCCGGCTATCCTTGCATGCATTTTCGGACTCACGTTCGGTCCATTGGACACTCTCTAGACACCTACTCCCGCTCCGTTCCGGATGAGGAGAGCTCGGAGGAGTTTCGGTCGTCGAGGTGGAGGGAATGGGGGATTGCCAAGGTCGAGAACGCCCTTTGTGTTGTCAGCACTGCTGGTAAGCTCTGCAAGTCGCTCAAATCCGTCTTCGGCCACACTCGAGCTCTCTGAACTCGCCGGCTTCGCCGGCGTCACGGGCTTCGACGATGATGCTTCTACCATGTACAGATCTTTGATGGAGTCAGAAGCCTTCTCGTCTGCTTGAAGTACGCGCGAGTATTACAGATTCACATAATCTGAGGAGATGAAGTAAAAGAAAAGCAAAAGCAAAATCAATCGCCACCTGGATCATCTCGCGCTCGCTGATTTGTTGCTGAAGCCAATCAGCGATAAGTATGCTAAGAGGCGCCTGTGCTACAGTTTGGCATGAACATCCATTCACAGCTTCAACCTCCTGGCCATACTCTACTCAAGAAGCCGACGAGGACAAGTAGCAGGAAGATGACGAGTGCAGACGCAATCACTGGTTGGGTCAGTCCATTTGGGTACGTTGGTGAAGCTGGCTTACGTCGCTGTGCAAGTCGCCGTCGCCAGGAGAGGGACGATACCACAGCTTTCAACCTGATGACCTCGGAGGAAAGGTATATCTCCTGGGAGGAAGGTGAGCATCAGCTATGAAGCACCCTCGATGTCGCCCCTCACCACCTCCTCAGCCCACCTTTCGATACTCCCCAAGCCATCCGCCCCATCGATACTCGCTGCTCCACCAACTCTGACAATCCTCCCTCTTCCCCCCCCCCCCTCACCATCGACTCCTAGCTCCTGTTCGGTGCCAAAGAAATTCTGCCATGGTGTCGTACGCTCGCGCATCGTCTGCACGTCCTTCTTCCTCGCCGCGATGAGGGCTTCCAGCCGTTCAGAATGTGGTTGGCGGGTGGACTGCAGGGCGGACTGCAACTGCGCTGTCATCTCCTGTACGACAACTTCAGCTCCTCGAACATCAGTTCAAGCGGGAAGGATTTTCCTCGGCCTGATCGTCAGTCTCATTGAGCCGGGAGAACATGTTGGAGAATTCAGTGAAGAGGCGGTGCTCGATGGTTGTCTGATGGGATGGAGGTTGTGAGTTGGACACTATGGATGGCAATCGGCGCAGCTTGCGGACCTTTGACATCCGTATCTGCCGCTCATGCTCCTCACAAGAGGCGGAGAGACGATCGATCTGCTGCTGAAGCGAGCTACCGTCCTCAGACTCGTCCCTTTGGCGACGGGAAGGAGCCCACCTGCACACTTGTGAGGTACCCAGCTTGACGCTAAAGGGTCGAGCGGCATCTCCCTGGATTGCATTTTGCGACTGTCTGATCGACGATGATCGTGCAGCAGGGTGGCCAATGGGTGGCGCGGATAAGGGTGCTGAGGAAGATGACCGGGGAATCGCAGGGGATGGAGGGGTGACATTTCGCCGAGCGATGGGAATGTATCGATTCAAGGAGCCCGGTACGGCTACATTCTCAGTCGAGTCTGGTTTGAGCCCCGCCGGCATGGTCGACAGCAGGGAGGTGGGGGGGGTGATCTGGCTACATCAGACTGGAACCGCCTAGTTTGGAGAACCACGTGTTTGCCTCCACCGGTTAGTTACACGTGATTTAGCAGACCTCTTCAACTATCCACCATATATCCACCATATTCGCCCCGCAGTATGTCGCCTCAACAACTCGACCCGAATCGGGAAAAGGATTGCGCTGGCTACCCCATCCGAGGTATCCAGGACCACGCGATGATCGGGAATCTGCGTACCGCAGCCCTCGTCAGCACGGATGGGTGTATTGAGTCAATGTGTTTGCCGTACTTTGACTCGCCCAGCATCTTCGCTCGAATACTCGATGCCGATAAGGGTGGACATTTTGGCATCGCACCGACATGGGCCTTCCGCCCGAAGCAGACCTACGCGCCAAACTCAAACGTCCTCACCACCAAGTTCTTGTCGGATGACGGTGTCGGATTGGTCACCGATCTTCTCGTGCCAAAAGGAGCCAACCGTACAGGATCACAGAGTAGAGCGTTCCTGCCGTGGCTGATGAGGAAGGTGGAGAGTATACGTGGGACGGTGCCGTTCAGGATGGAGTGCGCGCCTGCTTTCAACTATTGCAGACATAAACACACTACAGAGGTGAGTTGCGTAACCGGCATTAGCTGAATAGCAGATTGTCGATGATGACTCGTTGACCTCTGATACCGACCATACCAACAAAGGCCTCTTCACCTCCCCTAGCCTCACGCTCGACCTACGCTACCTGTCTTGGTCGGAAGACGGCTGCAAAAATGACCCGAAGATCGAGCTGAGAATAGAAGACCTCCCGGACCGTAAGCTTCTCGGCCCAGCTATCGGGACGGATTTCGAGCTCGAGGAGGGACAGGTGGTCGTCTTCATCCTCCGGCAGGTGGAAGAGTGGGAGTACGCCAATTCTGAGCATCGGAGGGTCGCCAACCCCAATCCGGAGAGGGCGGAGTCGATTGGGATTCCCCTGGACAAGCTAATAGACGCGACGAGCAAGCTGCGGCCGAAGAAGAACCCGATGATGTCGAAGGTAAGTGGTGGATTGATGGGCGAAGCTGATCTGAAGTAGTCGTTGATCACTGCGTTGATGCGTGATACCCAAGCATACTGGCATGACTGGATCGCCAAAAGCAAGTATAAGGGGAGATGGAGAGAGGCGGTCCACAGATCCGCTCTCGTCTTGTGAGTTTTGAGCGGACCCAAGGATGAGACCTGCCATTGATGGCCGAACAGAAAGATGCTCGTGTTTGAGGAGACAGGGGCTATTGTAGCTGCTCCGACATTCTCCCTACCGGAGCGTATCGGCGGACCGCGTAATTGGTCAGTGACTCTCTGGGGTTTCCTCTCGTTAACAGTTTGTAGGGACTACCGGTTCACCTGGGTGCGTGATACAAGCTTCACCCTCTACGCATTAATCCGCCTTGGCTTCACTGAAGAGTAAGTTCAGACTACAGGCTGAAGCTGAACACTAGAGCCAACTCATTCATGGAGTTCATCCTGTCTAGACTGCGGGAGCGAGTAGGTTGTTTGAATCAGGCTTCAAAGCTCAGCTAATCGTCGCAGAATTCGGATGGATCGCTGCAAATGTAAGCAAATCTCCCGAGCTTGACTGACTAATGAGAGTGTACACCATACATGGAGGCAAGGTGAGTCTGGGGCTCAAGGCCGTCCTCATACAAGTAGGACCTCGAAGAGATTGAACTCGGCCATCTCGAGGGTCACAAGGGCTCCAGACCAGTGAGGATCGGCAACGGCGCTGCGAAACATTTGCAGCTGGTGAGTACCTCTTCACAGCATTGCTAAGAATGTAGGATATCTACGGCGAGCTCATGGACTGCATCTATCTCGCGCAAAAGTACAGCAAGCCCTTGGTACGCTTACCCCCATCACCGCTAGCTGACATGCAGTCTTGGGAGTCATGGTGCGCAGTGCGGCAAGTTGTCGATTACGTCTGCACGCAAGTGGACGAGCAAGATCTCTCCATTTGGTGAGTGCGTAACGTACGCGCTCTTCTGACAGCATAGGGAGGTTCGAGGGAAGAAGAAGAACTTTGTGTATTCGAAGGTGATGATGTGGGTCGCTATCGATCGCGGGATGCGCCTGGCGGATAAGCGATGTCTTCCGTGTCCCAACTATCCGAAATGGAGGGAGATGCGGGACAAGCTGTTCGAGGATATTCAAGCGAAGGGATGGAAGTAAGGGCAGGATTCCGTCAGGAGCTGATCACAAAGCGATGAGAAGAAGTATTACTCGCAGAGTTATGAGGACATTGACACGCTGGATTCGGCTGTTTGTGAGTGTGTCAGGATCGAGCGATGACGCTGACAAGGTACAGTAATCATGCCTCTCGTCAGTTTCCCCTGCATCGAGCTACCACAATTGACCGTAACAGGTCTTCTTCATGTCCGCGGCGGATCCTCGATTCACCCAAACCCTTGACAACATCCTCAAAACGTGAGCTTGAATATGAATAGCAGCTGATCACGTTCTCAGACCCGAAAAGGGGGGCCTCACTGCCAATTCTTCCATCTTTCGCTACAACGCTGCGCAGTCGGATGACGGTGTAGGCGGGGACGAAGGAGCTTTCTCGCTGTGTACGCTCTGGGGAGTAGAAGCCCTCACACGGGCTGGCGTGTACCATAAGCCGTATCTGGACAAAGCGTGAGTCAGCGGATCTGTGTTCGCTGACAAGCAGGGTGACGATGTTCATGGACTTTTTGGGCTACGGGAATCATGTCGAGCTGTATAGTGAGGAGATTTCGCGAGGTGGAGAAGGGCTTGGCGTACGTCCCGCTCGTCTAGATCTCAATCATGCTCATTAATTACGCAGAATACACCGCAAGCATTCTCGCATGTCACCTTGATATCCGCTGCTTTCAATCTGGATCGAGCACTTGGCGGAGGATCCGCAATGTAATCGATGTATGCAGCTGCCAGCCACTGCTGGAAATCCATGAAGGAATGTTACGGCACGGGACTGATATCGTAAGCTGGATGAACACTTTTCAGCGCTAGATAATGCACATGTACACGAAATGCCTCAGGGTGGTATTTTCCGTCGTAATACCTTTTTCGGCAAGACGGGTGTGAGGTGGACAAGTGACTACCTCGATGAGGAGGTGAATGGGATCCTGGATGGCTCAGACTTTCCCCCGCCAAAATACCTTCGCTCAAGCAAAGGAAGTCGGGACCGGCAGCCACGACAACCCTTCCCGTGGCCTCAATTCCCAAGGCACCTTCCCCTCTGCCTCTGGCTCCGAAGGATGCCAACAACCGCTGGGGCGGCGGCGAAGCCTCCTCTTCGACGGTCTCACGATTAGTGTGTAACGGCGAAACAGGTCCCATGTGCTCATGAGATGTCCTGTCAGGTGGCCGGAGAGAGCGGTGGCAAGGGCGACGGGAAGGGGCAGGGCGGGGTGAAGGGGAAGGAGACCCAGAAGGGAAGGAGAAGGTGAAAGCGAAGGAGTAGAGGGCTAAGGTGCGTCAATACTCCTCGATATTGCTGAACCGGATCCAGGGTGAGTGGTGATATCTTTGACCCCTGCCTTATCTTCGCCAAATTTCGCTGCATCTGTCACCAAACATCCGCCGAACTCCCTTCCCATGTCCAAACGCTTAGTGATGCCGTTCGCTCACCGTGATGCCCTCGATTCGACCGTGCCGTCCATCTTTCTGGAATCATGCGGAGTCGATGTGCTGATCGAAAGTATCCCAGCGCCGGCGGGAAGGAGAATGAGGGGGGAGGTCAGCCGAAGAAGCGGAAGGAGGGGGGTGGTGTATACCTTACGGGATAATAGGCTGCCTTGGGATTGTTGTGGTATAGCGCCGACAATGTCTAGCAGGTCGCAAAAGAAGGGCTGGAGGACGGACATTCCGGAGGAAGGAGCTGATTTCTTTGAGTCCCCACTAGATGGGATCCTGTATTAGAATCAGCACGACGGCTACAAATGCAGCGCAACCAGACCTCACCTGTCGATGATGCTCTTGACAGGTACAGGGGCAGAGGGAGGAGGCATTTGCCGTCATCCACACGACAGACCCGCGCTGCTTCGTCTTTGCACCGCTGGCAGTCCCATCGGCATGCGAGACGGCAGGCTGAAGGACGACATTGACACGCCATGTCTCGCTCGGCTGAGTTCGAACCGCCTGAAGATGACGTTGGCGGTCGGCAGACACAACGCGATTGCGTCTCTCAGTTTCTTTTCGAAACGCCCCGTTCCATCGCTTCATGGTAAGCGCGTCTGGAAGCTGAAGGAGCGGTGACCCCTGCCACCGACTCGCGCCTAATCCCTTCAGATACGCCTCGGATAGGGTCACACCTGCATCGAAGGCTTCTACAGCGCTTGATTGAACTGGGATTGTGATCCGCTCGCTGTCGTCAGGGCAAAACAAACTGGCGAAGTTGTGTTGTTAATCAAGAGAAGGGGTTGTACACCGACTGATAGCCTAAGCGCCTCTCAAAGATCCGGGAGAAAACGACAATGGCGGGGCAGTCGTAATCTTCCGCCAGCTGCTTTATGGACGCTTGAATCGGTCCAGACCGTGATGCGTGGAAGAGAGGATACGGCGGAAGTATTGATCCGTTTGTCCATCGCTGATAGCCCAAATTCTAGAGCCTCGACGCAACTAACAAGCTCGGCGAGATGTTGCCAGCTTGGCTGTCGCCAAGCGTGGGTGTTGACATCCGCATCCGCGGAACCCTCGACAGATTCGTCCCCTTGCATCATTGCCGAGCCTCCATACACACCTTCGGCGGCACTGACATCCCTCTCATCGACCTTGCCACGGGTCATACCCTGGAACCAGAACGGCACGTTGAAATTCGTGTCGAAATCCTGGACCGCCTAGATAGCACCGAAGGGTTGACAGCGGCAAATACGTCCGAGTTGTTTAAATCGGCGTCATAGCCCCTTCTCGTTTCCCAATCATCACATAATCGTCGAAAAGCCAAGCGATCCTCCCCCGGGCTGTGCCAGTTTGGTGTAATCTCAAGCGTTATCCCCACAAGAGAAACGTTGCCGAAATCGCGCTTGACGGCCGGAGGAGGGTCCCGGATGATGGACATAACCTGTCTCGCCAAAGTCTGAGCGTGCAAATTCTTGCGCTGATGCTGGGTAGTCCTCGCGACGATGTTGAAGATCCGTACGGGCTGTCGTGGAGAAGAATCCGCGGGTATCCGGGAGAGGGGCGCACTTCTGCAGTTTACCATTTGCCTATTCCGCAGCTCAATGGCAGCGCCAAGGATCATGCGAGCGTCCCTTCGAGGCGTCTGTCAGGCCGAATCATCTAGGGCATTGAGCTGACCACTGGGAGCGGATACACATGATACAGCATAGTCGGATTGGATCCGCCGACTCGCTGAAGATGCTTGTGCAGGTAGCGTAGCGGATCATCGTTCGTGATGTAAGACACGATCCATGGCCCTTCCGTTGACCGTGTCATGCAGGACCCACACCCATTCCGCCCATGGACGGTCAGTCGGGACCTCAATCAATCGTAGACTCGTCGGCAAGCGGGTAACGAGGTGAAATCGCGCTACGCCCTCCGCTATCCACGCAACGATTCGATCCTTCCTCTTGACGAGTAGGTTCAGCAGGCGGTCCGCGATCCTTCTGTGATGAACCCCGACAGCATTGACGATAGCCTGCCGCATCGTATAGGCGGAGACGAGAAGCGCCGCCAGCAGTACGGACCGCGATCTCGTTCTCCTCGTCAGTGGGAGGGGTCGAGAGGGTATCGCCCTGGGTGAGCTTGACTCACCACGTCGGGGTAGATTCCGGGGCATCCTGTAGACCGAGGAGCCCGCCGCCCAGTCGTGACGGATGGCTTGCCAGTGCCGATGTTCGACACAACCTCGGCAACGACTTCGACGTCAAGTACCCCAGTCTCCACCGAGATGACATTCGGAGACCGCTTCAACGCCTCTACCCAGCGTGCAGAGTAAGGCACTCTCGTCAAGAGGTGATGGAGTGAGCCGTGGATAGCGATCCAGTCGTCGGTGGTGGCGGGACGGAGAGTACCGTGAGGAATACCGAGGTCTTCAAGCGGGAGGAATCGGGCAGCAACGTCGAGGATGTTTGAAGATGTCGGTGGACTATCAAGGTCAAGGGCGAGCAACGGCAAGAGGGAATACGTACCATGACGGAGTCATGAGTTATTTAGGGGATGCCAGATGTTGTTCTGGATTGTTGCTTGTGATTCTTCGCCAGTCTTGCGGACTGTAGGTGGATAAGTGATAGAGAGAAACGATAAGTGTTAGAAGGAAACGATAATTGATGATGATCATCCGTCGTATTAAGGGAGGCATATTGCAGGTGTAGCGACGGGGGATCGGACTGTGCCGTCTGAGGAGGGGAAGATCCAGGGTATGAGGGATGTTACGGCAGGACTGAAGGCGTCTCGGTCAGTGATCCACTACATCTCTTACTAGGCGGTACTCACAAGAGCTAATCACAAGAATGGTTGACTTACGGTTGCGTAGATCGCCTCTTTCAATCTCATCTGCATCGACACAAGGCGGACTAGCTCGACTTCGAACGAAGTATTCTTGAGATGCGACATGTATCCGCCCTATAGAGAAAAACAACCAACTCTTCATCAGTACTGACCCTACAACTGACTTCGATGCACCGCTGAACCGGGAAAGCGACCTGTGCTGTGAAGAGATGACGGTTGCCATGACTGAATGGTCTAGGTGATCGTGCATATGGAAACTGTCTTGATTCACTCGTCCCGATCTGCATTTTTCTCCCTAGACAGCCTCCTTACGCCACAACAGCGGCCTTTGCGGGCATCCTAATGACCCGAAATGCGCGAATCCTGGCACAATGCGTCCCACCAGAACGATGATTTATGGGCCGGCTTCGGCCGGCCCACAAGATAGCGAGTCCCGCGTCTATCCGCTAGTTTACAAGACTAACACCCGAATTAGAAATTGGGTGAGTGGATTACCGAGAGAGCGATGACCGGTCCTTACCGAGTTCCCCACAGAACGATGTAAGTGTTCCTAATCCTGGATCTGATCCCGCTAATTGGAATCTCTAATCAGACAGAGAAGATGTTAGTCTCATCTGCTGATTACCGAAACCGGCTAACGAGATCTTGTCCCGATTCGTAGTAGCATTGTGAGTCACGATATTACTGCACTTGGTCCCGCTAACGCCCCATCAGGCCCCTGTAATTCGATTTCAGTGCCGGTTGCGCTCGCTAATAACCTATGGCCATTTAGGCATAAGGATGACGTGAATTTGCTCCCGCTAATTCTAGCATAAGCTGATAAGCTGCGTTTAGAAACTCGAGCGAGAGAGGTGGTTCTTCGGAACCAAATATTTTTTCGGTATGGAACGCGATGTATTATTTGGTTGTCGACAATTTGATATTGATCGAGGACACATGATGCGGGTTGAATACGGAAAGTGGTGATTTATCGTTTGATCCCGACTGAAGGACCGTGCTGCCGCAAAGCACACACACACTCTTGCTTCTCGCCGACCGGTCCCGTTCCTGTCGGCCTCTGTGCTGAACCCTTTCTTTGTTTCAGCCTCCACGCCGATCGCCTCTTGACGAGCTTCCTGATCTGACCCGGTGTCTTGATCAGTGTTGAGGTCGGTGTGATCAAAGGGGGGTCCGCCAAGGTGGATACTGCCGCTACGTTCGGCAAGGTACTGCTCGCCTCGAGTGGCGTATCGTCCGGAAGTCTCCGCCGAGGGAAGGGCAGAACTTCGTTCGGCAAACTCGGGAGACATGATGATATCGTTGACTTCCTGGTCTGTTAAGTTCAACCAGTCGAGCTCGCTCCAGTGACGAGTCATGCTGTGATTCCGATGGCAGTCGGGGCCGAATCCAGTGGACTGCCTGTCGACATCGACTCTGGTGTGATTTCCCGGACGAGGCATACTGAGGGAAGATTCTGATACTAAACTGCAGGTACGAAGAGATGAGAACAAGCGACGGTCCTCAAAAAGCAACTCAGGGCGATCAGTTGATTGAGTTACGGACCCCATCTTTTGATACGAAATGTGACTCACGCGTAATCAAACAGCTGCGTCTTCTCCCACTGATGGCTGCTTGTCAATTCCTTCGTGTCAGTTGCTAATTTACAAACCAGAACCTTCAATCATGCAACCCCCCGCCGAGACCTACGAACCCGTCTTAGAATGGTCCCCCAGAGCTTCCGCGGATACAGCTGCCAGACATCACTGGGCTCTTTCAAAGCGGCCAACCGATTCCGGAGTCGACCTTGGCGGAAAGGAATAGAGTAGCCCGGGCATGCCAGGCGATCTGTGTGTACGACGGCTCGTCGAGCATCTTCTACAACAGGAGAGCTTTCAGCGCCGCTTGCGAGAAGGTATTGGTCCGCGCTGGATATCGTATCTTATCGTTGATGGACAGTTCCCGAACCCGTCCCTCACTTCTCCATCTCCCCTCGCATGATCAAATAATCGACCAGGGGATCCTCACTCTTCCCCCTGAGCTACGACTTTCCCACTGGAGAGGAGTGGAAGGAATCCCTGAGTCGCCCGACATCGTACAACCGGCGAAAAGGCGAGGTGGAAAGCAACCCCGAGTTGGAGCTTTTCGATTTGCAATAAGCGCTGTGGGAGACGGGGTTTAAAGTCACAGAACGACACGGGTGGAGGATGCTGCACAGCGTTTCAGAATGGGGTAGACTGTCGTCCGCAGCGCAGATTGGAGAAGTGGATGACGGAGGATGAAGATAGGCTGGGACATTATGCAAGGGGAATAGTGATGTCGCTGATGATTTTGCGGTAGATCGGACACATGGGCGAGTCACCAGAGCCACAAGACAGGCATGTCATTCGACCACCTCATGAGCTCATGCTCACCATTCGCAGCTCCAAGGCCACCTGTTGTCGGCGGCATCCAGCTGTCGGCATGTTCAGCATGAGCTGGCTCGATGCAGACACCCTATTTCCTGCCAAAGGCAGGACTTTTGCCGCAAGCAGAATTTTGCTTCAAGGTTTTTCGAACATCTCCCCTCGCTTCGCTCGGGGCCAGCAACCAACCGGTGGGGGGTGCTTCAGCTGGGGATTGGGGCCCGGATTTCCTATAGGCGTGCTAACCATTGCACTAAACACCGAAAGGTGAGACATCCCAGAGAGCGCTATATTCTACACTTCCGAGGTGGTTTAAATCTGCTCAATGCTCGAGACTAAGTTCATCGACCAATGTGTCTACTACTGCACTGCTACTTGATCTCAAGAGCTATAGCAAGCATGGAGATCCAGTCTATCGTGACCATGAGAGAGGGCCACATTGACTCGTTATGAAGAGCAGGTGGAGCAGTCCGCTCTCAGCGTCGCCGAGAGCCTGGAATGTTTTATTGGCTCGCTACCGTAATGCTGCACCGCCTGGTCCGAGCGCCGGGCACATGATGCATACAGACTGCGCATCCCGTCCGCGTCCTCGGGCCACCGAGATATACTCTAGAGCGACTGTAGGACCGAAGACTACAAATTCAGCAACCAAGTGGTGGAAGAAAGGGGGATGGGGGTGGGTGAAGCAAAGAACAGTCCTCTGGATGCGAGAGAGAAGACTACGAACGACGCAAAAGAGGGGAAACAAGCCACAGAGAAGACACCGCATAACTCCGCTCACCAACCTCTGCTCTTCGACCTCGTGGAAATGGTTTGATCCTCGTACACACCGATACTCAGCAGGCAGGTGTCCTGGCGCGCCATGCTGTCCTTCTTCGTAGCTTTGGGCTCTGCGGCAGTCCTAGCTGCTGCTCATGTCAACAATGTGTTCACCGCCGAGGATATGGTCTCCGCGCCTCGTCCACAACCTGCAATCGCAAGTCCCGACAAATCGCACGCTTTAGCCATTGTCGACCAGTGGGACTCGAAGCATGACAGGTGAATCATCCAACCTCAACCAACGTTTATGAGTCTAGCACCACCCGTTCGGTCTACCTCCTCTCGCTCGACTCCACCGCGACACCCGCTCCAATCCAGCTCTTTTCCGCCAGATCCAGCGAGATATCCGAGGTGCTATGGCTTACAGATGACATCTTTGCGTATCTGAATCGCTCGTCACTATACTCCGTACCGATCGATACCGCCGAGTGGGAACTCGAGAAGACTCGCCTCTTGGACTTTCCCGCCGGAGTCAACCCGTCTGGTCTGCAGTATGAGCCGAAGAGCGATATACTCGCGTACACGGGGATGGTATGGGGCGATGGAGCGTTCGAGGATGTCCCGAGGTACGATGAGGCGTATGAGAAGAGAGGAGATACCGGGTTGGTGTTTGACGAGTTGCTCATCAGGTGAGAGTCTACTCCCTACTCGGAGCTAACAGTAGACATTTGGATACCTGGAGGACGCCGGGCAAGGTTCATACCTTGGGATTGACAAAACTCGAGAAAGTCGGCTGGTCTGGCGAGCAAGCATCCATGCGGAAGCCAGCAACCTTCTATAACATCCTGAATGACACCGGACTGGTGGGTGGGTGTATTCTTGAACCGTCGCTGACTGCTACCAGCAATCTCAAATGGACCCCATCAGTTCCTTCTCAATCTCCTCCACACACATCGCCTTCGTAGCCATGCCCTCATACCTCAACCCCGCATGGCATAGCCGACAAGACGTCTACCTTCTTCCCCTCGAACTCTCCTCGAAAACCAAGAAGCCGTCGGATCACACACTGCACGCCCATGGCGAGGTCAGCAGCCTCGCTTTCTCGCCGGACGGAAAGAAGCTGGCTTGGCTCGAGACGGCGGAAGACACACAGTTATACGACAACGCTAAGTTGGTTGTCCTCGATATCTCGAAGACCGGTCCGACCACGAGATGGACCCGAGATTGGGATCGGAACCCGGAGGCCATTAGCGTGAGCTGTCTAGGCGCGCTCTAGCTGACAACGCAGTGGGCGGTCGACTCGGACTCAATTTACCTCCTCGCTCAACATGAGGGCCGGACCCTACCGTACCACATCACCCATCCGAACCATCTCCCCACACCTCTCTACTTCAACGGCACCACGGAATCGATCACCCCGCTCTCAGCAACATCCATGCTGCTCTCCATCAGCACTATCACCTCGCCCGTGGACGATTTTACCCTCGATCTCGACTCGCCTGATGTCGACGGGGATAAGCTACCGCGTTCTCCGCTTCACAGGATGACCGACTGGTCGAGCAAGCATCTCGCCGGGCGCATAGATGGGATGGAGGGGGAGGAATTCTGGTTTGAGGGCGCCGAAGGATGGCGTAACATGGGATGGATTGTCAAGCCAAGGGGATGGAGCGAGAGGGATGCGGCAGAGGGGAAGCTCTGGCCAATGATTTTCTGGATGCATGGTGGTCCTCAAGGTGTATTTCCAGACGCATGGTCCACTCGGTAAGCTGGATTTCGGTGATGGAGTAGTTCGCTAAGCTGCTACGATAGATGGAACGAGGCCGTTTTCGCTTCCCAGGGCTATTTCGTCATCGCCATCAACCCTACCGGATCCACTGGGTATGGCGAGGAGTTCTCCAGGAGATCACACAGGGAATGGGGAGGACGTAAGACACGCTACCAGCTCTGGTCATTGTGAAGCTGACCTCGGTGTAGGAGCGTTCAAAGATCTCTTGTCGGGTTACCATGAAGCCATGAGACTGTATCCCGAAGTGAGCAGATCCTGAAACTTCCATACCTCTCAGACCAATACTCGCAGATCGACCCGGATCGGACAGCCGCTATAGGCTCCTCCTATGGCGGGTTTATGGCCAACTGGATTAACGGGAACAATATCTTCGGCTTCAAGGCGCTCATATCTCATGACGGAATGTTCAACACTGTCGATCTAGCCTTTACTACCGATGTAAGATCATCCCATGGGTATTTACCCGGCCGAAGCTGACGAAAAGCAGGAGGCATATTATCCAGCTTCGTGAGTCTGGCTGAGAGCCGCTCATCTAGCTGACGGGGTTAACAAGGGGTCTCGGAGAGGATGTAGTGCATGACCGATTGATATATGAGAAGTGCGTGCATACCATCAGATCTGATTCGTGTATCCGCTGAGCTAACCCTAGATGGAACCCGATGAATCATGTTGCGGAATGGAGCACGCCTCAGCTGGTCATTCATGGTGGTCTAGGTGGGGTTTCAAGCTGTCCTTTTACACTAGACTGACTCGCCGGTAGATTTCCGCCTCGATATCGGACAAGGAATCGGTGAGCGAATCTTTCATGAAGCTTCTAGATACTAACCGTGTCCGATTGATAGGGACCTTCACCGCACTTCAGATGTGAGTATCGATCTGATGCGCCGCTTTTGGTTGAATCTTGGTCCTAGGCAAGGCGTCCCAAGCCGCTTCCTTACCTTCCCAGACGAGGGCCACTACGTGCGTCAGACATCATTGCGTCCATTCCAGCTGACCCGATTTCAGGTGATGAAGCCCGCAAACTCGCTACGATGGCATGTGCGGACACATCGGTCTTGAAGTGGCTCCTACTGACGTGAACCGTAGCACGAGGTATTCCGATGGCTGGAGGAATGGATTGGTAAAGGCAAGATCCAGGAGGATGAAGCGGCGTTCGTTGTTGAAAATTAGAGCGAAGTCGGGAATGGAGATTCAATCAATGTAAAGCTATATTGTCAAAAGGGCGACATTCCTACCCATGCTTGACGGAAGCGAGTGCGAAAAACGAGCTCGGCAGGCAGAGATGGATACGGGACATCAGAAGCCCGTTATGGTCTCTCCCCCCCGACATCAATAGTAGTGTTGACGGCAGCTTCGCAATGTCGGATCTCGGTCCGAAGCTTTCCCTCCACTTTCTAGACAACACCTTGCCCGTCCACGAGTACTGTTGACCCTTTCACGCAGACACCCATTCAATGTCTATTCTGGTTGTGGTCTTAGCCTCGTCATATCCCAAACCAGAATCGAGCTTTCGACATGAATTGAGATGGGTGAATGTGATGCTGGGCAATGGAGGGTGAGTGTCGTTCCGGTACGGTGTCCCGAGCTGAATTGCTATAGACCTGAGCCAGATCTGACTGGAGGTGCGTTTGGGCCCCGTTTGACTCAATCTCGCTGATGTCGGTAGGAATGATCCCTGCCGTCGCCCCGCCATTGGCGATGACCCGTTGGACCCCTCAAACGAGAGCGCATTGTAGGTACTCACGATCCCTTCGAATCTTCTCTGATGATTGTGACAGACGTCTCCATGTGCCCGTACAATCAGACCGACACCAAGATCTACAGCTTCCTCGGGACTCATCAACCAGCGATCTGGATGGGCACGTGTTATCATCCTGTCCATGACTGTCGCTTAGGGACGACAGGCGAATCTGGACCCAAATCGAAAGCCGGAGGAGGGCATGTGGTCGTTCAGGCGAGCCGGAAAAGCGTGCTAATCAGCGGGAACAATACCCGCCAGCGTCCGCCCAGCAACGTGTCATACCCGCTTGGTGCGGTCACGATCGATAAGGCGATGAAGAAAATCTACGGATGGAATGATGAGCGGCAGGAGTGAGCCTGGCCGTTCCATAACTGCTTAAGCTGACGATTGCAGCCGGATACTTCTCTCAGAGGAACTGCCCTGCCCTTCGTTCAAAGGCTATTTCGTTGCCCGCTTCTCGGAGCCCTTCGGGGGAGTCGGCCTTTCCTATGACGGGACACCTAAGCCCGGAAGGATGGACGGCGAAGGCAGGGATCTCGCCGGATGGGTGATCTTTGGCGAGAACGTCAGATCGGTCGACGTTCGGGCGTGAGCTTCATCAGTGTTGAACAGGCTCGGAGGTGAGAGCCTCCATACTCGCCGGTCTCTCACCTCCATACTCGCCGGTAAGCAGTATAGGTGGTATAGCTGATCCAATGCAGGAATATAGACTTGGAGATTCCAGATGGCCAGACACTCGAGAAGACCTCCCGCGAAACCCGCTCGGGATGGCGAGATAAGATCGACGCTCTTCAAGTCACAGGCGCGACTCCACACAACCTGACTGTACTCTACTCATCCTACGCCCACACTCTCGTCTACCCCTACGAGATCTCCGAACCCGCCCCTTGTGGAAGAACCTTGTGGAGACGAATATCAAGGTCGGAACGCACTCGGACGCGATCATCGCTCAGGCGATGCAGGCGGGTGAGTACATCGACCAGTGTGATGCTGACGAGCAGGAGTCAGAGGGATTGACTGGGATCTGGCGTGGCAGGCCGTCAGAAAAGACGCTTTTTGCCCGCCAGACCGAGATACAGAGCTACGGTGGGCACGGGTCTCGAACGTGTTTACTGACTTTGGCAGGTTCGAGGATCGCGAGGAGCACACTCCTCAAGAGGTTCGAGCGGGCTTGACCGAGTACATGTCTCTAGGCTATGTTGCTTCCGACCTGCACTCCGAGTCGGGCAGTCGTACCCTAGACTATGCCTGTCCGCCTTTTCGCACCTCTAAGATCATCGATGACCGATGAATTAAGACGACGACTGGGCCGCCTCGATTGTCGCCTCCCACGTGGGTGCAGAAGGGGACGCAGCTCGTCTCCGAGACAGGTCGAAGAATTACGTGAATCTATGGAACGGCAAGACTCGTTTCATGGAGGCGCGCACCTCGACTGGCCATTGGGCGGGCGAGAAGATCGGATGGACCGAGGGGGATCACTGGGCGTACTCGCTCAGCGTTTTGGTCAGTCACCTCTGCCTATAGCCAAGAAAAGCTGATGAGAGATAGCATGATGTGCCTTCACCTCGTCGTTGAGTGGATCTGACGCTCGTCCAGCCTTACCTGTATATGTTTGCCGGGGCTCCAGAAAAGGCGCAAGATTGGATCCGCAGGATTGGGGAGAATGAGTATAACCATACAGCGGACGGTCTCTTCTGGTGTCAGTTCGGTGCACATTATTCTCGCTAGACTCGCTGACGGGAATGGTCTGTCCCGCGCAGAATGAGGATTGCGGTCAGATGAGCGCATGGTACCTCTTCTCAGCCATGGGCTTCTACCCAGGTCCGACATCTGATCAGAGGCATCGGCCAAAGCTGATCGTGTCCTAGTCGACCCCGCATCAGCAGTATACGTCATCGGAGCACCCTTCTTCGATTCGTTAACTCTCCACCTGCCCGGGGCAACTCGACCGCTCAAGATCACGGCTACAGGAGCAGGCGACGGACGGCGGTATGTCAAAAGCGTCACCATTGATGGCAAGCCGTTGGACGGTATCACGATCGACCACAGACAAATCGCGGATGGCGCGGACATTATCTTTGAGATGGAAGGGACGCCTCAGGTATGGGGCATGTGACACGCATCAATGACGTATGTCAGACTATGACCAACGATGCTAGCCGGCATATCCGCCCGTCCCTATTCCTGACCTTGACGAGGACAAGATGCCTGTGGGACTCATTTTCGTCCGCGGCGAGTCGTAACATTTCGATGTATCCGGACAGTGTAACGGTAGCGAGCGCATGCCCTCGTCCTCGGGACAAGGAGAAGTTGCCCGTCGTTACGTATCCAATGACGTCCTCTTGTCGGGGCGTAATCTCACCAAGCTGAACGCGAATCAGCGGACGCTACCTGCTGCTCGGGAAATGACAGGAACTCACTCGCTGGATTTCACTGACATCATTGTCGATAGTGACAAGCTCCGCGTGACCAGCTCGTCCCAGCAGAATGTCCTGCTCTTGTGCTTCTAGCCAAGTCTGCCTACCTTCGGATGAAAGCAAGTATATGACTGTCATGTCTCCCGGCGAGCCGCGTCCGGACACTTCCACTCGCACATGCACCAGCGAGGACGAGTAAAGCTTCTGCGCAGTGTTCGAGGGTATGGTGGACATGGACCTTTGCGATCGAAATGCGTTGATAATTGCGAGTAGCAGATCGGGTGGATCGGAGGAGCTCGAGATAGCGGAGATGTAGTCTGTGAAAGGCGCATTGAGGAGCCATGGGGGGACCGAGTCGAAGGAACTCCCGTTGAGAAGCTTCTCTTCTTCGGTCGTAGAGTCGTCGTCATGCTTAATGTCGTCAGCAAAACAAGGATGTGAGAGCAGTCGAGGCTCACGTCCATGATCTCCGTCCAATCAGGGATGAATGGATCCCTCGTGCCCATACTACCCCATTCCGCCCGTTTTCCTGGCGGTTTCCTCGACCACCTTTCCTCCTCCTCAATCCCCTTCTTCTTCTCCCACTCCGTGCCAGCTTTGCACACCGCACCGTAGTGCTCAGGAAAGCAATGCACTCCTGCCTCACGGTGCTGCGTCCGTCGCTCTGCCAACCCACCGGCGAGGGTACCAGTATAAGCGATAGATTGCAGGAGATACATCGACCATCCACGAGGTAATAGTATGGTGAAGCCGTGCATTGCCTCGGTCTCGGCGTTCTGTGAGCGGAGGGTCCGTTGAATCAGTATGATAGAGATTCGGTCGTCCTGAGCAGTAGGGCGAAGTCGTGTACCCGGCAATCCAAGCTAGGCGAGTCAGCACAGATATGACTCGGTACGCACCTGTTGACGGCGATGGTCCAGATCAGACTTCTTGAATGTCGGCTTTGCGAGAGCATCGCGCTCCTCCGCATCCCAGAGAGAGCTTCTCGCTAGCTCCGCAGAGGGCTGGAACCGCATTGCCGAGTGGAGCAAGCCGTCAGAGGTATCTGCTTCGGTACGGGACAAGGCGTTTGGCGGAAAGCTATCCTCGGAGTCAGCTTCGTCTTGCAAGGCGACACTAGGCGTACTGAAGTCGAGGGTCGTACACCTTCAGCCCAACAATCATTCCTTCCGGTAGTTCCGCGGGATCGTATCTGAGGCTTTCGTAGAACTGATCACTTGCTTGAGCAATATCCCAGCGATCAATGAATGATGGCACACCTGAGCTTTGCCCGGCACCTCATCCCTGCAGAGCCGCAATACTCGTCGAAGCACAAATCCTGCCTTTGGACCCAAAATCTCGAACGCATCGATATCTTCACGCAGGTCTCGCATCTGGAAGGCGCTCACCATGTCGGGCTGATCATGGCAAGACGAGCTCGCTTCGTTTGATGTGGCGGAAGAAATTATCGTTGAGGCGGCCTTCAGCGCATCCCAGGCTTCCTCGAAAATTGATGGGTGGAGTCGGAGCCAGATTCTCCTCTCGTTATGTCCAGTATGAGGTTCCCAGAGAATCTCGACAGGTCCGATGAGTCTAGGTGGAAATCCCTCGCGGTGATAAAGCATCGTGTCCCCCATCCTTCCGCCCAGCTCGTACCTATTCATCAGCCTTGCGATCAGCTCCTACTGCGCAACTCACTTGGCCCCAGCGAATTTTCCCCCTCCTGTCAGCCGACCAAGCACTCCCAAGAGCCTTTCCCTTGTCCCCTGAAGCTCGATGGTCCCGAAGTAGCTCACATCCTGCACGATAGCCTTTCTTCGTGCTGCACGGTACGCTGGGCGGAAAGACTTGAGAGTGGGTGTAAGCGGGAGTCGGTGGGACCAGAGAGTCGTCATGTGAAATCGCTTGGCATGCCAAATGTGAGTCGGAAGCCAGGATTTATCCCCTAAAAACAGGATGAGCCCATCCAAGCTCGAACATGGTGAGACGGCTCACGCTGCCGTTTGAGGAGCTGTTCGGTCCGGAACTCGCCTCGAAGATTCCCTCTCGCTCGTAACTTCGCCTTCTTCCGCTCGATCTTCGCTACGTTATCGCCTGGATCGATCTGAAGGATTCAGCCGAGGGCAACACGACTGACGGAGGAAGCATACCTCGGCAGTAGCCTTACTCCGCATCCGCTTCGGCACCCGTCGAGGGTTGTGACTCGCTGCTCGGCGGCGCAGATGTCGCGGGAGAGATTGGAAGACTCGTGAGCTGCCGTGCGCACTGATTCCTGTGAGCTGAAACGAAGCATCTTCACGACACAAGGGAACGTACGCAGCGGACTTGATAGCATTTTGAAATGCGATTATCTCGAGGGCTCGGATCTATACAACTTAGCGAATCCAAGCCGGGAATGGCGCACACCCACTTCGGCGAACCTCTCCACCTGTAGTGCGCTAGGGAGGACTGTGCACGTATTGTCATCAGCTGTATATCTTGGTAGACCACTACAAAACTCGCCCAACCCGCTCACATCCCCCAGAACCGCCTTCGCTTTCACTTTCCCTTTCCGCTTATCCTGCTCATTCTGTCCCAAAAGCTCAGCAGTCCGCGCTATAGTCTTCCTCGGCTTGCCGCTTTGTGATGGGCCAGCGTTGGTCGACGAAGACTGCTTGCGCATATCAGGACATCAACGAGGCCAAGTTTGAAACACAGAAGTACATCAGGTGGAGGACGGGATCAAATTTACTGCGGTAGAAGGGTGATGGAAAGCTGCCAACTAGGCCTGCGAGCTAGCTTGGTAGGCGTCTGAGTTTATACGCCTTCAGCAATGCCCGCCTCCCTCGGATCCGGGGCATTCACATGCTGGCGATCGGCGCCTCCGCACACGTCTCGGAGATCGATATTTCCACCTTTTCTGTAGATACCTGAAAGCACCATGTCCATCCCAAAGAGCACCAAGGTGTATATCGTCAATGAATCGCCAACTGGAGCCATTACACCATCCACCTTCCGGCTCGAGACCCAACCTCTACCTTCGGAGAGCGAGCTGAAAGGTGGTCAACTCCTGGTGAGGACGATCGCTATGAGTAATGACCCCGCTCAACGTCTATGGATCACGAAAGGAAATGATCCGGTACGTGCAGTGCTGGAGTAACCTGTTTTGACCCAGTACAGAGACGACTGTATGTAGACCCGGTGAATCAGGGGGATCCCATGAAAGCATACCTCATGACGGAAGTCATGGCTTCCAAATCCGAACAGTATCCGAAAGGCTCGACCGTCCTGTTCTGGGGGGGATGGTCCGAATATAGCGTCGTCAATGAAAATGCAATCCGTAGTGAAGCCGTGTGAGTGGTCCCCGCAACGCCTTTGGAGGCGTCCTGACCGAAGTAGGATGATCAAAGGGCAGTCTGAATATCTCTCGATGGGTCTGCTCGGATTGTCGGGTTTGACAGCTTATTCGGCGGTGTATGGCGAATGCGATCTGAAGAAGGATCAGGTGGTTGTCGTGTCTGGCGCAGCGGGGTGAGTGGAGCAGTAGTATGACCCGAGTTGACCTTTGGGGCCGTAGTGGCGTTGGCTCGGTGTTCGTCCAGATCGCAAAGAAGGTCGTCGGATGTAAAACTGTCATAGGCATCGCAGGGGGAAAGGAGAAGTGCGATTGGTTCGTGGCATCACTGAACTTTTCGAGCCCAGAGCTGATTCTTTGTAGGGTAAAAACCCTTGGAGCGGACGACTGTTTCGACTACAAGGTTAGGACCCAAGGCTCATCTCATCACCAGGGCTGATATTTCATTGATCTCCAGGACCCGGACTTCGCAAAGCATCTCACCGCGGCGCTGCCAGACTATGCAGATCTCTACTTTGACAATGTGCGTTTCTCTTACCGGCTACTAGTGGCGTAGACTGATCATGACGAATCCAGGTCGGCGGTGTGATCTTGAATACAATGCTCGGTCTGGTGAAGCGTTTCGGCAAAGTCGTCGTATGCGGAGCAGTCTCCGGTATGCCCGTTCTTCAAGCCCCCCATGACGAAAACGCTGATAAGGGAAGGGTATCACGGCAAGGCGCTCGAGCTGAGCAACTGGAACGAGGTCATCTACAATCGCATCACCATCAAAGGTACTTTCCGCCGAACTTTTGCGAAGAGGGATACTGAGCATGAGTCCAGGGTTCATCTACTTTGACAACACTGAGGTATTGAAGGAAGCCGTTTCGGACATGACAAAGTGGATTGAAGAAGGGAAGATTGACGTGACCGAGAGCGAGACGGTGGTGGACACGGTATTCGAGGATATCCCGAAGACTTGGGGGAGGCTGTTTGTGGGCGAGAATAGGGGTAAACTTATCACCAAGCTGGTCCCAAATCAGGGTCAGCCGAATCTGTAGTCATTTCCAGCTCGTTTGGAGGGTTTGTTGGTAGGCATTTCCCGGTCGTTCGAGGGTTCTTTTAGCTGTGCAAACCAATGCATGAAGTACGGATCGGGTACATGCGTCTATCGATCATCTCCCGATCCGACAGCATAGATCGCGGCTGGTCCTTTCGCGTTGTAGTCCACCTTCGTCACGCACTGCTTCCCAATCGCATCCGAAAAGGCCACCTAAGACGACAATCATGAGCGGAAGGCGACGCCTCGTCGCCCTCGCATACCTTCGCGACCATTGATCCTCCCAGGAAAGGCGCCAGCTCGGACGTCGCGTTCTTGAAATTGGCAAAATATGCTCTGCAAATTATCAGCAGTGCGTTTTTTCCAGGGGACTCTAGTACCTACGGAATGGAGAGGAGTCGGACTGTGGCGGGCTGAGTATCAGATGGCAGGTCCGGGCTGGACAGTAAGAAAGGTGCGAGGTAGGTCATCAACGCCGGCGCGAACGCTGCCCAATTCAGCACAACCTCGTAAACCGGGGGTTCCCCTCACACTTGATTCTGGCCGCTTCTCCAACCACACCCACACCTTCCCAAATCGCCAACCTTTCGGTATAGCTCAAAGAAGGACTCTCCACAGCCCGTCCCATCCCCTCCCAAACGCTCTCTCCCCCACTCTCTCGGCCCCGCAACAGCGGCTCAAGCAATCGATGTCGCAGGGGACCAAGGGCGATCTCCTTCTCCGACAATGAAGGGATGGTGAGAGTGATCAAGTCGGCTTGATTCGCCGCATCGGCCGCGGCTTGGGCGGCTGCGGCATCCGAAGCTGCCTTGACTGCAGCAGCGGTTTGCTGTTTCTTCGATTTGTGCGAAGCCGCGGCTTGGACAGGGACGGCATCGCCAACGAGTCTGGAAGTGAGCGGGGATCACTCGAGTCAAACTTACTTCTTGGCCACGTCAAAAGTCCCTTCGTCCTCTTGCGGCACCGAGTTGGCCACTACCAAGGTGTTTGACCCAGTCTTGGCGTTCGGTATCTCGGTATCGTCACCCGTACATTCCCTCCAAACCACCTCGACCAACTCCTTAACAAGCCGCTCTTTTCTCCCTTCTTCCCAGGTCTCCACCCCGGCTACCTGCTTCAACTCCCGATCCAGGCCCGCATCCGCCAATAACAACCCCTCGAACCAGCTCAAGCAATCCCCATGACCTACTTGAACCGTCACACAGCAATCCCACCGGACCACCGAGTCGACGATGATGGAGACCTCCGACGTTTCCCGCGTGACATGCAGGACGATCCCTGTGGTCGTGCCTAATGCGAAGATGGCGGCTAGGGGTGAGGGTAGGATGGAGAAAGCGGGGACGTTCAGTCGTTCAAATGCGAGCTGGGTATACAGCGCTTGCGTAGGGAGGGAGAGTGATGGCGGACTGGGTGGAAGGACGAGAAGCAGTGGAGAGGTGTTGGTTGATATTCGAATGTTCAAGAGGCTCAAAAGATGCGAGCTACTCTGTGTCAGTCAGGCGGTAAACAGCAGACGTACAGGATAAATTCCCGCCCATCCCAGTCGTCAAGAGCCTTCGTTTGTCGAAATGGCCATCGCACTTCTAGCTTCTCCTCCCATCCAGGTTCCAGCTGCGCCTTTTCCACCGCCTCGCCGACCAGCCAGCCGCCCTTCCCCTCGACGTCCTCACCGTTGGCAGGGTCACCATTGGTCTCCCCGCTTTCCGCACCGTTCGTCGTCATTAGTCGCGTCGACGGACCAGCGAACGGCACTGCGTAGCTTGCTCTCAGATTCTGCATGTTTTCAGGAAGTCAGTCAGTGGTCATTTCCAGCAGTAGCAAGGGACCAAGCCTGAGGGCGGGGCTCTGAAGACTGACCATGGTGGGGCGGTTGAACAGCTCGCCTTCGCCCAGACCAGCACGGATGAGGTCGGTATCGAGGTAGACCACCGTCGGCTGGGTATCTCGCAAAGCGAACGTCATCTCGACACGGTTCGGCTGGTTCGCCCGCAGCAGATGTGAAGGTCGAGACGCGAGAAATAGGTGAACATGAAACCGACGGGACCTGTTCGGAGTAAGGCTCACTCCTTTCCAGTGTGGACCGCCAATATCTGTAATGGGGCGCAAGATTTACTTCCGCTAGCTGCATCTTCTCATACACCACTTCGTCTGCTATGTCCTTTACATGCCCATTACTCCATAAATATAGCTATATCAAGCTTCATGCTTTTGTACAAAATGCCTACACTATCACAGCGACAACGTGCGTTGAAAACAACCACCAACCAGCCAATTACTCCTTGGCCACCTGGACTGGTCTCTTGCCCTTCTCACCGAACTTGAACGCTTCAAAGTTGTTCCCCGAGCCTAGCCATAAACAAGGAGAGGGAGTGACGAAGGAATGTCCGCAGTTGCGTCGTTGAACCAGTCCTGCGGAAAGGCAACGGCCTCACTCAAGTCCTCGGTAGCCCTTTTGGCCATCCGACGCCGTTTGGCAGGCCTGGTAGCGGCTTGAGACGAAGCAGGACGAGGTATAGTGAGAGAAATGCGTGATGGAGAAGGGATGTGTTGGGCGATGGCGGGAGGGTGATTATGGTCCTGCTGCAAGGATAACATGATGCGGACTAGGGGATGTGGTCTCTGCGCAGCGAATGGCGGTGGTCTCAGGGCTCTAACCTCACTCAAATGAAACGTTGACAAACGCGTTAACGATTTGCGCCCAATTCAGCGGAAATAATGATGAGATTTTCCCATCAATCAACCTTTTATCACATCTACATGCGCTCTCTTCACTCCGCCTATCTGCCGGGTCATGCACTGATCCCTGTGGGCTTCTAGCGTTGAACAGATCTTTGGCAGCTTGCGTGTGTGACCCTCGGTGTTTCGCTCTTCGCTCCTCTGCGTCTTGATTAGAAGTGAGAGACTTCGTAAACAGCCTTCTATAGCTATCTCCTGCATTCGACTTGGTGGTGGATCAACGTGAGTGGATGTAGACCATCGTTCAACCCTCGTCTTCACCGCCTCGTCAGCTACCTCGAGGCCAAGACGGACTTGGAGAAGTGTATACAGGGGGCGAAGGGCCCTAATACAGCTGAGACTTCGGTCGGGGGGCGTCCATCCCAGGAAAACCCAGTGGGTCATTCGAGCCATCTTTGCTCGCAATGAAACACGACCTTGTCTTGGATCCGGATTGGGTCCGGAGCGAGGATAATGAGGTTGCAGACGCTCTCTCTCGCTTCGATATTCCCCTCCTATCCAAACACTACCCCCCATGTATTGCCCGTTGCCTCCCTACCGACCTGATCCCATCCTCGACGCCCACCTGACGTACGACGCGCCGCCTCCACCGCCTGAACCCACTGGACGGTGAACCATCCACCAACGTACTTGAACATGACGTTGTCGTGGAGGTGGAATAGGCTCCGCGAAGCTACAGCCACCGCCACGAGATTGGCGGAGGGTGGTAGGAGGGAGTGCGGTGGAGGCGGCGCTGCGGAAGATGCTGGAAGCGGTCAGACAGAAAACAAACCTATTTGGTCGACAGCCTGGCGGTTGAAGCGGCTTTCACGATGGCCTTCACCTGCTTCTTACGCATGGACGAAATCACCTACGATCGTTTCGATCCGACTTTCAACCTATTGCGTTCCTCGATCGTCATCGCAGGTAAAGAACAAGCTTCCTTGGTCACTTTCCGTCCACCAAAACCGATCAGGCGAGAAAAGGGGTAGTAATTGTCCCAAGAGGTCCAGACGACGTCTGCCCAGTGCCGGCGCTTCGCCAACGGATGGTGGCTACATAGACCGGGTCGACCGCTCGACCTACACGGAAGACCATTCACGCGCTCGGCAGTGATTGGCTACATGCGCAAGGCGCTTCGTGAGGCGGGTCACCCCGCACAACAGTACTCAGGTCAGTCATTCCGTCGAAGGGCGGCAACATGGGTGGCGTCAATCGGCATGACCAGCAAGACCCTTGGGAGGTGGAATAGCGATTGCTTCCGACTGTACGTGGATGCGGGATCGGATTCTCACTCTCGAGCTGTAAACAACTCTTGTTTGCGGATCCCAGCAAATCTTCTCTCGATTCGTCCGGCATGACTCGACCGGGCCAGGTATGGCGACCAGCTTTGTGATCCCGGCTCACCCGCCCGTCTTCATCCTTTTCCTTCTTTCTCCTGCTTCTTTGGGCCTGCTCCTGTGCGCTCCCGCTCCGCCTCCTTTGGGGAAGCAGGCCTGGGAGATGCATCACATGGCTCCCAACGCTGTCGGCGAGACGAAAAACGGTGCATCTCAATCGCTCTTCCCCTGCCTTTCCGTGAAAAGGGTGGCCGAGAGTCTAGTAATTAGACTGATCGTTGCCCTGCCTCATGCCGCCGCCTTGACCACCCTGACTGTACTGGTCACCTCCCATGCCCTGCTGGCCTCCCATCCCACCTTGCTGGCCGTCAGCAGCGCTGTGGAAGTCTCGTCAGTTATGATCGGGAGTGATTCGCACACAGAACTCACTAGTTACCGGTGGAGGACGGATCCATGTTGTCACCACCTCCCTTGCCTCCACCCATGCCACCTCCTCCGCCCATGCCTCCACCCTGACCACCGCCCATGCCGCTCATACCGCTCTGGTCATCCATACCCCCGGTACCGCCCATACCACCGCCTTGGCCGCCGCCGTAAGACTGGTCACCGCCGCCCATCATGCCGGACTGGCCACCCATTCCGCTGGCCATGCCGCCCATTCCGCCGCCGCCCATTCCACCGCCGCCTTGGCCTCCCATGCCGCCGCCTTGGCCACCCATGCCGCCACCTTGGCCACCCATGCCGCCACCTTGGCCACCCATGCCGCCGCCTTGACCAAACGAGTCGTTGCCGCCCATGCCGGACTGGCCCTGGCCCTGGCCCATGCCGCCCTGGTTGGACGAGTCGTGGTTGTCGCCGCCCATTCCCTGGTTGCCGCCCTGATGCTGCGTCTCTTAACTCGGGGAGATGATTGAAGGGAGAATGAAACGCACGTTGCCGCTCATACCGCCCTGCTGGCCCCCTTGCTGGGTACCCATCATGCCCTCGGCCTTGTTCTTCAGGTTGTCCATGAGCTAAAGTAGCGTTGGTGAGCGCGATAAATGTCAAGAAGTCAGCGTACACCCATGTTGAAGTTGTCTTTGCTTTGTTAGGTAGTTGAATTGGTGGAATTGATGAAATGATCTGATGGAGCGGAAGAAGAGAGGGACCAGCGCTTTATGAACCCCTCATCCGCATGGCTTCGAGTCACTGGGGTCACATGACGAGTATGACGTTCCGCCTTGCTTGATGGCAGTGCCTGTCACAGGGGGTCTAGACCTCCCAAAGGAGTCTATTTCAAGCGCGGATCATGCGCTGGATCTATGATGACGACGAGCGGTATCACATTCAGCTTCCGGTGTGGAACAGCGTTTATCTGCTAAACCCCATCCCTGAGTAGGTATTGATAAAGTTCATAATCCAGGTGGGGATTGTCGAAAGATCCCAAGCGTCATACCCCTGTGCGTTCCTATTGACGTCACTTTGCACCCTGGGCGAGGCTTCGTCATGTGAGCGATGTAAAGAAGTATATAGCTTCGCTGCCTGTCGTTCTATGCACAATCACAACCCACACCACAACCTTATTGAACTACCACACCACACAACAAGATGCAAGGAGTGAGCCAGATCGAATATTGGGTCAAGTTGAAGTCCCTAACCTGGGATCTCCCCCTGCTAGATCCTCAACAAGATCACCGGCAAGTCCGAGCAGACTGTCAGTCTCCCCGCGTCTTCCAATGATCAAGGCGTCTTCGCTGACGTCCAAACAGGAAGATGCCACCGCCGGGAACAACGCGTACGATGGCGGTAACCTTGACAGCGGTAACACCGGCAACCAAGGGACTGGAAACCAGGGCATGACCGGTAACGAGCGCTCCGGTAACCAGGGTATGACCGGCAACCTGACAGACCGATATGGGATGAATGAGAACATCGCGCAGGAGACGGATGGGTCCAACACCGTCGTTGGCAACAAGTACCAGTCTGGCAATCTCGGTGGAGCCGGCGGCGTCAGCGGTATGGGCGGTTCCGGTGCCGACTACGATTCCGGTCCTACTTCGGGGTACGGAGGGAATACCGCGTCTGGGATGAGCGGTCTCAACAGGACGGACGCTGACCAGAACCGTGGGGATTACTACGGCTCTGGCAACACTGGTGAAGGTCACAGAGGCAAGCAAGGCGACTACTATGGTTCCGGTAACACCGGTGTAGGCCAGGGCGGGGACAACCACGACTCGACCGGCACCGGAGCTGGATACTCCGCCAAGTCCGGCGTGAGCGGCGGTGAAAAATACTCCTCCACTAACGCCGGGCTCTCCAGCGGCGACTACTCCTCCGGGACTACCGGGTCGGACAACTACACCTCCGGCACGACCGGCTCGGACAGCTACACTTCTGATTCCACCGGCACCGACGATTACTCGTCCGGCAACACCGGGATTGGCGGTGGCGGCAACGACAGCTCAGGCAAGACCGTCCAGAGGGGCGGTGCTGGTGGCTTCGATCAGGCAGGCGAAGGTTACGCGTGAGTCTTGGCTCCTCTTCCGCTACTGTATATAAGGCTGATGGTGGCGTAGCGACGGCAACATGGGCGCCGCTATGGGTCAGGGCTTGCGCGAGTCAGGTGGTCAAGGACAGGGGACCTATGAGGCGCAGGGCGGCCAGGGTGGGAACAACTATTAGGCGAGACGACGCTGGGGATCTGGCTGAGGTGAAGGGCTCGAGCTTCGAATAATTATTGAGCGAGCGAGAAACATGCAGAACCATGACGATTTCGTTCATCGGTTCAGGAAGCGAGGGATTGCGAACCGGAGATAGCCATGCCCATACCTGGTGCCGATCGCAACGAGACCCGGGACGGGAAGTAGCAAGGGCAGTCTAAGTCCTGGTATTGAACGTTTCACCTACGAGCATTGAACGTTCTACTCGTGGGTAGGACGTCCCGCTGCGATTCCCAAAGACGAATGAGTAGTCAAGCGGAGGCGCAGTGTCTGACCTCAAGATGATATCTCCCCGACCTATGATCTATTTCTCTAATTCATCTCGCTGCTCGTAGGCTCATCGCTCGCTTTCGCCGGCTTCACCTCGCCCACCTCGACCAGCGCGGCCTGCGAATCGCTACTCGAGGCAAACGAAAAGATCTTGATCTCACCGTTCGCCCATGCCTGAAAGAATCACCTCAGCATCCCAATCTCGCCTCATTGAACCACTCACTCGTGGCGAATTCACCCCGTCCGCCATGTATCTCAAGATATCCCCGTGCGCCACAACCACGCCTGGTCAGCAACACCTCCCCTTCCGGAAGGAAAGGACACACCCACGATCTCCGCCTCCGGTCGATCTCGAAGCCATAATCGGCACTTCCTGGCCCTCTCCGCAGCCATCTCGGGCGCATAGATCCCCGTCTTACTAGCGTAATCCGACGAGATGCCCGAGAAATCGAGTTGGGAGAAGATCCCGTCGTTCGACGCTGCGAGGACCGAGACGGGATGTAAAGGGGTATCACAGGGGTACCTGCTCGCGGTATCAGATCTTGAACGAGAAAGAATGCAGGGGAAACACACGGTCCGACTTCTTGGAGGATTTCGAGGAGGATAACGGGTTTCCCGGAGGACACCAGGCGGGATTTGAGATTGGGGAAGCCGAGGAGCATCGTTTCCATCGGTCTTCGCAGCTACGAGGTCACGTTCAGTCTTGGTAGCATGAGGACCAAGGGGGAGCTGACACAGGAGGAGACTAGCAGCTCGGCAGATCGCTGGATCGTGTCCTTCGTCATGTCGTCCAGCTCGCGGGATTGTTTCTTGCCCAGGTCAGTGAGCCGGGCGTCGGGTACTATCCCCCCTCAGCGACGTGGGATGTGAGTATAAAAAGAGAGCTCACTTGTCCAGTCTGAGGCGACACTGAGTATAGGTTAGTTGAGAGTGTGAGCGAGACCCACTTGTGCTCCGCTTCAGCATGTCGAGTGAGGTATAGTCGCTTCGCTGTGGGGCTCGTACCGATCATGTTGTCAAACAAATCTAATGATCTATTCTCGATAAAATATGGTACAGCGAAAAGATGGTCCCAACAATTTCCTTTGCAATCACATTCTCCTCCTCTTCCACTTTCCCCGACCGTCTTTCCGGACTTCATATCCCAGGACTCTCTTGCCATGTTTACCCTGAAAAGGAGTTTCCCGACATGACTGTTGAGCCTCCCGTGACTGTGACCCCACCTGCCTCGCTCTCCCACTTTGTCCTCTCCCACTTTGTCATCTTCAATCCGACTCTTCAGGTGCCTGCTTTCACCACCGAATCCGACGACAAAGACCTCGAAGATGATCTCCGTGAAGCCGCTCAGATCCTGTTCTACACCTCGCGTGAGGCAGGCGGGGTCAGTCGGGATCGGATGCTCCGACAAGTGGGGCTGGCAAAGGGGTTGATGAGCTTCACCGAGTACGTCGACGAGACGAGGAGCGGTGCTAACAGAGTAGTATGGTTACGACGAACGAGAATGGGAAAGACGAGAAGAATTGGTACTCGATACACTCGCATCGTTCTCGGCTGTTCATCTATAGTCCCGAGCCAGACTTCTTCATCTATATGGTAAGCCTCGGCGCTCCGGGCAGAGTCATCCTGATCTGGCTGCAGAACGTGACACTCGCCCTCAATCCCCCTGCACCTCCACAGACGGCTTCTTCTTCCTCCTCCTCGTCCTCCAAATCCCCTGCGGAGCCTTTCGCTACGACCGCTCAAGGATTGTCCGACCGCATCATAGTCGACGCTCTGTCCCGAGGATACGAGGATTTCCGGGTGAGGCTTACGCTAAGTCGGTCACGCGATCGCTGACACTCCCCAGCTTCTCCATGGCCCCCTTCCCTCCCACCTATCCGCATCATCTCACCTATCCACCCTCCTCGACAAGTTCTGGACCCGCTTCGCCTTTGCTGCCGAATCGACCTTCCTCTCTCCAAACTTGCATTTTCCATCAATCCTCACAGATTGGCTCGGAGGCTATCCGGCTCCCTCCGAAGAGGTCTCGCAGGGCCTACCGCGGGCTGTCGAGGTTTTTCGAGAAGACGGCGAGGCCGAAGAAGGCTCTATCATAGGTATCGTGGGGAAAAATGGACCGATCCACGTCGACGACAAGGCGCAGCTGGATCCAGCGTTGCTGCGCTATGTCTTCAATCTCGTCCAAGCTTCCCTGCCTCCGCCTCGACCTCTTTCGGATACGGCGACATCTAAAACGGACGCCAGGCAGAGTCTCGGTCTCGGTCTAGGTCGTCGGAAAAAGGACGATCCGTCACGAAGATCGAGCTGGACGAACCTCGGCTGGATGCCGGGACTAGGCACAGGGCTATCGAGCACCTCGTCACCGGCTCCTGCAGCCCTTGCACCTCCTCAGACGGCATCAAGCCGAGTACACGAGCCGAGCGGTCCGAGTGGTAGTGGAGTTGACGCTTTAGCAATGCCGTCCAAGGACACCAAGACGCGTTGGCCGAGCTTGGGCTTAGGCAGTCTGGGCGGGTTGGGAGAGGCGATGGGGAGCATGGGGAGTGCCTTGGGAATGGGAAGCTCCCCAAGGTCCTATCAGGGGCCGCATATGGCCGCGGCAGCAGCACATGCAAGTCCCGATCCCTCGGCGAGAGTCGAAACACAGGAGTCCAGCGAGCCGCCGTTCTCGGGTGAAGTCAAGCAGCCTGCATCAACTGCCAACGCATCTATGCAATCGATTGAGTCTGAAGATCTCGATAAGGCTGGCGTCAGTGCGGGCGCAAATGAGGTCGACACGACAGTATTGACCACCGCATCCTCATCAGACGCGGCTGCACACCACGTCGAGCAATCATCGGTCGCTCTGCCAGATCTGCACGCTGCAGTTCAAGCGGATAGTCAAGTCGACCTGACATGGGACGGACGGGGCGTTTGGGTTCGCGATCTGATGGACAGGGGGGCCTATGTCAAGCGGCGGCTCTCGTGGATTATCGCAGGTCCCTCTAGTGCGATTGGTGGCTGCGCTGACATCAGACTAGCGAGACAGCGTTCTGCTGTTCGTCCTCCTACCTTGCTCTGCCAATCAACCATGGCCCACCGCGCCCAATGGGCCGACGCTCTCGCTGTACTCGAAGCTCGCCACCGTTCTCACACCGAATCGGCCTTCGGTCGATCTGTCATCGCCTTCAACGCCTGTCACGGGACTCAACTCGTCGATATACCACACCGAGGACGGCATGATCACGGAGCAGAAAGGGCCAGAAATGGATCCTGCTTCGGCAAGCACCCTTGCTGACTTGCGAGATGTCATGGAATGGTATGTTGCCTCTCACTATGCGATGGAGAAGGGCTAAGGGTGCTAGCGAACGCTCGATCTCGGAGATCTACGCCCGGACGCCGGCTTCGAAATTCGTTGTCGCGAAGCGGACGCGCACGACCTCTTCACCCAATGCACCTGGGGATGAGGCAAAGGCGAGAAATGGGGGTGAGCTGTATATGCTAGTGGGGCGGAAGGATGCGAGTCTGACGGATGCGGAGCGTGAGCACGCAGTCTGTCAGGGTGGGTCTGGCTAATCTTGGTCTAGATGCTGTGAGGGGTTTCGCGAGATCGAGAGCGGAGTTCGCGCTGTAGACACAAAGACGTGATTCATACCATGCAAGTGGATACCCTATGACTAGAGACAACTGAGCACGCCAAGCTACATCCCTTCCGAGACCAAAGGTCACTTGTTGTGCCAGATAAGCGTCCGCAGATCATTCCAAGCGTCCGAATCATGATACAAATACCCTGTACCTTCCATAAGTTCCACCCTCCTTCAGCATAGACGAAGTGAACATACGCATACTGTTCCCCATCCCCGGCTGTATCCTCTCCCCCCGATGTCTAAACATATACATAACCCCGGCCCAACTCAACGCCGCGACGACCGCAAATGGGACCGGTGCAGGCGGGATCGGTCTTGGATTCGCGATGGGCGCGGTGAGCGGGGGGAGTGGGTGGGTGAGGGATTGGATGGGACTGCGCGGTGTGGTGGGGGAGGAGGTGTATAGGCGGGGGAGGAGGGAGAGGAGGGTTCGCGACATTACGTAGAGGACGATTTGTTCGTTCATCTGTCGACGTCTCAGTACCGACTAGAACACATGGGAGATTGAGAAGGAGAAAGAGAAGGAGAAGGAGGAGCAGAAGTGGGGGGAAAGGAGGTGGATCAATCAGGAGCGGAGGAGACGGAAGAAGAGGTAGGAAGAGGGCGGAAGAAGAGGTAGGAAGAGGTAGGAGAAGTAGAAGAGGACAAGGAGTGACGATGGACAAGGAGATGACACGTACAGCAGTCCGTTCCCCAAACACCCACCAACCCCCAAGACCACCAGCGATAAGACCATCCAAATCCCTCTCCTTCCCCCCATTCAACCGTTTTTGAACGAGGAGCAACAGCTTGTAGAGGGTGACGAATTTGGCGAGGTTGATTGCGTGACATCGGGTTGCTTCGACTATGGACCGGATCTTCGTTGGCCAACTAAACCTCATCAGCTCTGTTGGGTGTAGAGTGGGTGGAGGGGGAGACGTACGGTTTATCGGAGAAGAGAAAGGTCATGAGTAGAGCGTGTGGGAAGCCTGGGAGTCAGAGTTAGTGAGGTATGAGGGCAGGGAGAGGGCGGACGGACGGACTTTGACCCCGTAGACGAGGCCGTTACGGGCGCCTTTGAGGATCGCGAGGAGGTCATGGTTTGCTGGACTACGCGATCATCAGTCCTAAGCCGCATTTCGTTCGCCTGGGATTAGTAAGATGGAGGAGGGACTGACTTCAGGATGAAGTTGTGAATGGCGGACATGTTCATCTCATGCGCTGTACTCAAATCATGCGATATGAAGTGGAACAAGACGATCTGATCGTTCCAGCTCTAGTAAGGTCCAGTGGTCTACAGAGTACGAAAGTCGGATTGTACAGATGGAACGAGCTGAAACAAACATGCAGTCTAGAAAGTCGGAGATACGGTGAGATGACCGGTAACCCGCATTACCGGATCCAAAACTGAAAATCCCGGCCATAAGACATGCCTGTCACCCTCCACCCCTCCTCCCCTCACTCATGAGATACTCGTTCACCCGTCTCAATGCCGCTCTAGGAGGATTCCCGTCCGGCCAAAGGGCGACTAGCTTGTGGAGCTCATCTGCGATCTCGGCTTTGGTCATCGGTCCGGGGATGTCTGCTGAGGAGGTCGAGTTTGCCGAAGCGAGCTCGGGCAGGGCGCAGAGGAGGACGAGGGCGAGTGGTATGATAGCTTTTCGGGCGTCTACAAGCTCGGCTGGTGACAGCTGTATCTCCGCTCGATCGTCGTATTTGCCGTTTGCATCCGTCGGGTCGGCCTGTATCCGAAGCGCGGTGTCGAGGTCGGCTCGGTCGGCTGGTCGAAGCACGATTGATCCAGCATCTTCCCCGGCGATATGTTTGCGGACGAAGGCGACCAGAGCTCCCAATGCAAAGGCATAGGGCTTCGGATCTGTCTTTGGATTTGGTAAGGCGAGGACGGCTTCCGCGGGAATGCTCTGCTGGGTTTGCAAGATGTAGGGAACGTCCCTCTTGACCTTTTCGAGCACGACAACCCGGATGGCCAGAGTCGGCGTATGGCGAGACGAACAGGGTACGGATGCAGGCGGGGTGACGGGAGCACCGACGTCCAGACCCAGTCTTGAGCCAGAGAGCGGGACGCCGATGGACATGGGCGCTTCATCCTCACGTTCCCGGAACTCCGCCAATGCATCTCGAGGTCCAGATACTTTCGCGTCCTGGACGAGATGATCGACAACGTCTGCTAGCTGCTCCCGCGTTGTCGCTAGCAACAGCGACTTGTTCGCATGGAAGACTGCTGGCGATAACCCCTACCCGATCAGCTTCAGGCAATCAAGCGCACTCACCCGTCCCCAAAGCTCATCATCGTCTCCTGCACCCGGGACACACTCGAACCCTACAGTCTCGCCATCTCTCGACCGGGTAACAGACGGAATCTCTTCGCCTTCCTCGCCGTTCACCCAACGAGATGCGGACAGGCAGATGATAGGTGTGTATGGCGGTGACGTGGGGATCCGAGGTGGGAAGGAGGTGGAAGGGTGGATGAAGAATGGTCGGAGAGGCTTGGCGAGGTCCGGTAGTGGAAGTGACGAGTTCTGTGGTTGCTTAGGTCGTCGCTCGCACCAAATGAGAATGGACAAACCTCGAGAGCGTCAGCCCAGCCGAGAAGTCTAGACTCGATCTGTGCCTTCTCGGACGACGAGACAATGCGAGGAGGAAGGTACAGTGAGATATCCCATTGACTTTCTTCGTCGTTTTGGCTAGCCAACTTGCCCCGACGGACTTGAATGGCCAGATTGATCACTGCACACCAGATTGGAACCGTCTTGGAGAGGGCATCGGGCATGCGCTATCGCTCGATCAATCTTAGCTCGCTCACCATCCCCTTGAAAGGCTCACCTTGCCTCGCCGGGTCGAATCTACCAGGATCAGCCTGGGTCGTGTCATCAGCGATTCTGGCAGCAAACTTTGTGCCCTTACCCTCCTTGTCGCTCAGCATGACTCGCGAAGGGTACATTCGATCGCCGCAGGTTGAAGTTCCAATTCTTAGGAATGTCATGTCAGTCCATCACCAGTCCTTTTGAGTGAAGGTGCTGCGGACATTGGTGTGTCCATCTGTCGATTTGAAGTAGGCATACGTCGACGAGCTCGTCTGCTTGGATGAGCTCAAATCATTTAGCGTCGAGCACTACAGTGCTCACCGACGGGTCACAGTACCAAGTCCCACATCGCTGATTAGCTGTATATGTCAGCGGCAACCCAGCCGAGGCATTCATGGTCTGTCTCTCACCGACCACCTCGAATCTCCCTTGGTACGATTCCCTTGCTACAGTCTTGACGAATCGCTCGTCCGCTGCTATCGAGTGGAGACGGTGGAACAGGTCATACTGTGCGGACTGCTTGCGGATCTCCTTGGCCTCCGACATCACACTGCTCTAAACTGCATGCAGAGTCAATGGGTCTTTGCGACTACCCCGAATCTTCTCGCGTGACTTGCGCCACGTGGATATCCAAGACAAAAACGAGAGGGGGGGTCAACGATGACGACGACATCACAACATACAAGCTCTCCGCTGCACACGATGGCAGCCTTCCTTGAGCCTCAGCGACCGACTGATTCCATCCTCGAAGCCTTCATCACACGTCATCAGTACCTACTCCAGCTCGAGCGAGCAGCCGAGGAAGAGCAAACCCGATTACTCAACTCAAACTGCTCGCCAAAACTGCTCGAGCGGCGTGGACTGGCCCTTGGCCGACTGGCAGTATCGAACGTCAGTCTCGGTTTAGGTGACAAGAGGCCCGTCCGACAAAATCACAGTCAGCTCTCATGGCTGATTTACGGGAACAGCCTGATCGAGCTGTGCCGACCTTTGGCTTACCATACGAGCACTGCGTTGCCTCCTCATACCTTCCGGTGAGCGAGGCTTCGAAATGCTCAAAGACAACTCGTCTGCACGAGGTCGGAACCCGAGCTTACATCTGGTCATGCTGCAGTAACGGGGATCCGGTACGGATCGAAGCACACGTCGCTCCGTCTGGGACGAAGGCGAAGGTCAAGAAGAAAGTGGGCGATGGGGAGGATGGCGCTGCTGTCGAGGGTGTGGTATACAAGGTGAGCTAACGAGCTTGATATCCGTCCTCCTCGCTCGAGGGGCTGACGGCTCCATGCTGTGAAGGTTTCAGCAGAGAAGGTAGTCGTGGCGGTTGATGGAGCGAAGGAGGCGGATCTACCGGAACGCGTACGATTGTGAGCATGATCCTCCAGGACAAGACTTTACTTTCTATCACCTGCGTACGGTCTGACTGATGAGAGGACCACCTCAGGCTGAAGCTAGCGAATTCCGTCACCTTTGACCGGTCAGCCCGGTCCATACTGCCACCTGAAGCTGATGAGTCGCTCAGAATGGACCGCACTCTTGCCCATCTTCGCCGTATTGTTCTCCCCGATGAGACCGCTTCGATCTCGTCCACCCACTCGTTCAATCTACCCCTCATCGATGTTCTGCTCGGCATCCAGCAGCCAAGCTGGCGACCCCAAGTCCCGCCTGTCATTCCGACGGGAACTGGAAGGAAATCCGAAACCCCACAGTCGGGAAACGAAGTCGAATGGCTCGGCGAGAATCTGAACGACAGCCAGAAAGAGGCCATACTGTTCTGCTTGAAGGCGGAGCATGTCGCTTGTATCCACGGACCGCCTGGCGTATGCACCAAATCTAATCCGTGGAACCCGACGCATGACTGATACTAATGCAGACTGGCAAAACTCATACTCTCATCGAGCTGATCTTTCAACTCCTCTCCCGCGCCGCATCACCATATACCACACTCCCACCTCGGATCCTCGTGACCACTCCCTCCAACCTAGCCCTCGACAGTCTTCTTCTCCGCCTCCATGCTCTCTCGCTTCTACCGCCCTACTCCTCCCTCCTACCTCCCAATTCGATCCTCCGTCTTGGCCATCCTACGCGTGTGCATCGAGATCTTGTGAGGGAGACGCTGGACTGGAAGGCTGCGAATGGTGATGAGGGGGAGCTGCTCAAGGATGTGGGCAAGGAGCTGGAAGGGCATTTGGGAGATTTGGGGAAGAAGAGGGGCGAGAAGGGCTCGGTGAAGGCGAGGGACCGAGGGAAGCGCTGGGAGGAGGTGAGGGGGCTACGGAAAGAGTCGGTCATGCCACACTTGTCGGTACTCAAGTTGATGAGGCCGAAGGTATCGCCAGCGAGAAGGCAAAGTCGTGACACATGTCGTCAACTCCGCTCGCGTATGTCTTGCCGCTGAATCGAGCAAGCCGCTCGACTGATACTTGATACAGGTCGTCCTGGCGACATGCCATAGTGCAGGCGGCAAGCAGCTAAATAATCTGCAATTCGACGTGTGCATCATCGACGAAGCGACTCAGGCTGTCGAGGCGGTCTGCTGGGTGCCGGTTCTCAAGTCGAAGAAGCTGATCTTGGCCGGCGATCCTCAGCAGGTAAGATCAGAGGTAGACCTATCGCTTATTCTGACGAATCTCAGCTTCCGCCGACGATACTCAGCAAGAATGAGAAGACCGCCAAGCTTCCCTGTACGCGGACGAATGGGCATTCAAACAAGAATGGCGAGACCAACCTTGAAAGTAGCCTGGAGGAGACTTCGATTGAGGACAATCGCCCTCAAATGAAGCCACCACGAACGCTTGAACGGACCCTCTTCGATCGACTGGAAAGACTTTACGGTCCTGCCATCAAGCGGGTGCTCCAAGTCCAGTATCGGTGAGTCTCGGTACATATGTCCTGGCTGATCAATGCAGGATGAACGAGCACATCGCCTACTTCCCTTCCGAGACGCTCTACGATAACCTCCTCATGTCAGACGCCTCCGTCGCCAAGCGCACCCTCCTATCTCTACCGTCAATGTCGGACCAGAATAGCGAGGAGGCGAAGGAGACGCTCGAGCCAACTGTAGTGTTCTTCGATACGGCCGGCTGCGAATTCTTCGAGCGGTCCGAAAGCGATTCCGACGGGGATGCTAAGCTAGTAAAGGGCGTGCTCGGGGAAGGGAGTAAGAGTAATGAGAATGAGGCGGTGGTCGTGGCGAAGTGGGCGCGGAAATTGGTATGTTCTCTTGAGTGCTTGCCTAATAGTGCTGAGTGGCGGCTGGACGTAGGTCTCGCTCGGTGTACCTGCGGATGGGGTGGCGGTGGTCACGCCTTATCAGGCTCAGGTGTCCCTCATCTCGTCGATGTTGCGCGAGGAATACCCGGAGATGACGATTGGGAGTGTGGATGGTCTCCAGGGGCAGGAGCGGGAGGTAAGACGGCTTCACCATTCCTCAGCACTGCATGCTGATTGAGCGGTTTGTAGGCGATCATCTTGAGTCTGGTGCGGTCAAGTCCCACTGGCGAAGTCGGGTTTCTCGGCGAGTATAGACGACTCAACGTAGCCATGACCCGGGCAAAAAGACAGCTGGTACGTTGTCAATCCGAGTTGAAGCAAAGGGCTGACGACAGCAGTGCGTCGTGGGAGATTCGGCAACGGTGGGAAAGGGTAGCAAGTACCTTGAGAAGTGGATGGCGTGGCTCGAGGCGAATGCGGACGTACGTTGGGCGGGGGAGGAGGTGATCTAGGTCAGTACAGTAATGGGTAACATACCCAGCATCGCGAGATATCGGAGGTGAATTGAGTACAGATGCATTGCGATATCCCACAAATGCGTGTATGAACCAAAATGCGACAGCTCTTGAAATCTGTATAAGCATGTCGACGATGTTATCATGAGGACTCCGCATCACAAACCGCCTCTCGAGAGGAAATTTGTGTATGGGCTTAGATCGACTTCGCAAACGTGATGAAAGCGGACAAACCCCTGAACTGCCCCTTCGATGTCGACCCGTAATCCTGCAGCGTCTTGCCGTCTTTATCTCGCCAGGTGCCGTCGTCTCCGACGAGGCCATACTGCAATGTGTTCTGGTTGGATAGGAGGGTGTCCATCATCTCCGCAATGATTTGCTAAAAGCCATTTAGCTCGATTTCCTTGGCGCAGAACATGCGGCAAACGAACTTTGTTATCCAGCATGACGTTGACCTCTTGCGAATGGAACCAACTTTGACTGTCTGAGTGACCGAATCAGCGCAAGTCTCCGGGCGGACGAGCACTGTACGGACCTTGGTTCCCGTTGCCAATGATGAGGACCTCATCGTCAAATGCCGCAAACTTGATGTGGCAGTTGCGCTGCTTGAAGACGGCGTTAAGGGGGCGAATTTGATCCTTGCCTGTATACCTGGAAATGTCATGTCAGCAATGACCACAGCCGCGATGGATCCTATCGGATAAGACCAGGTGTCATCACTGACCAGTAGACCTTCAGATACTGCTCCTTCTTGTCTTTTCTCAAGATTTTGGATAATCGGTCAACTACCTCCTCGTTTGTACCGCCTTGAAATGGGATCGATTCGCCCTTATCGTTGAAACCTGAATGACCGTTCTGTCAATTTTCTATGTCTCGGGACCTGCTTGGCAGCGTACCAAGATCAAGGAAGAGGGTAACGTTGACGCCACGTCGGCATGCTTGCTTGATCGCGCGAACAATCGGACGAGCATTCAGTGTGGGCGTCTGGCTGGAAGAACGGAACCTGTCAATGAGGACGAGATGCAAGGGGCAAGAACGAGTGCTCACACGAAGATCTTCCTCTTGGCGTAACGGAAACCAGCGAGCCAGGCAGCATTCTGAGGATTTCGGATATCTACCGCTCGTCAGAATACACCTAAGCAATGAAGCACGCCAACGGACCATGATGGCCAGGTACTAAGCCTCCGTCAGCTCATATCGCGCTCAGGCAAGGTATACGCACGCCCATGTGGTTTTCGACAGCACATTGCGACAGGGAACGGGTCATGCGGAGCATGGACAACGTGCGGGCGGAAACTGTTCAGATCGTCGGAATCGTACACAGTCGCGGGTGCTTCCGACAGCACGCCCGCAGCATCTATTTCGCCTCAGCGCCTTGTTACATAGTACACGCAGGTAGCCGTACTAAAGCGCTTGCTGAGCTTGTACAGTCGCTTACTTCCCACGCCTTCCGGGACTACCGAGTCCTTTCTCATCGGTGAGGGCGCCAGACGATCGGATCCGCCTGGTTTCTCTGTCTCGCCATTGGTCTCAGGCTTCTCGGGATGACTCAACGATCGCTCGATTTCCTCCGGCGTTTGAGCAGTCATCGGCAAAGAATCGCCGTTCTCATTCGTCGGCGATCTTCGTCCATCGATCGGCTCCGGAGCGGTGCGATCTTGGGATTGATCTGCAGGAAGATGCAACGAAGAAGTCGTCGGCGAATCCATCATGGTCGAGTTCTCCAATAGATTCCCATGAGCTAGGTGCGAATCGACGGGTGAGTCGCTTGCTGTTTCGCCCGGGAACAGTCGGCCGCTGCCGTCAAAGTCTTGTTTCTTCAGGAACATGACGTGCGGTCTCGCTGCGTCATGCGCCGCTTCTCCGCCATCCAGAACCTCATCATCGGGGCTGACAAGAGGGGCATCGTTGATCATTGTTGGTGGCGACGCGGCCTCATACGGCGCAGGTGGAAGGGTAAGGACAGCATTTTGAACCGTAGTAGCCGCGCTCCGCACGTCAAGGTCTGAAATTCGTCAGTATGCGCATATACGATCTAACAGCGGCTCACCCTCTGGTCTCGGAAGCACGTCGATTGCGCTTGCCCTACGACTAGGCCCACGAGAACCTGACCGACCCATTGTAATCCCACTCAACCCAAACCGCTCCCTGAAGTCCCTCAACTGTTCAACGGCCAGGTGTCTCCGCGCTTCCAGCTCTTCTCCCGGGTTCCAATCCGCGAATGTCTGTCTCCGCTCATCCAGGACCTTCCTCACCGTATCCCTGAAGCGTTCTCGACCTTGCGGTTCTTCGGTGCTCAATTCCTTTGTTTGCCTTCGGAGCAGCAGACGTGCGGCACGTGCGGCTTTCATGATTTCGATGTCGTCGAAGTAAGGATTGTAATCCTGGAAGAGATATCGGATTTGCCCGGATCGATCGCATGGGGGTTGGAATGGCGTGGTCATGCAAGGAAGGGGAGGGGAGAGGCGGTTGTACCAGGAGTGAAGGGCGATTTCGTAGAAGGCATCGACAACCGGCCCTTCGAAGTGGGACATGAGCTCGATATTAGGACGATCTGCAACGGCGGATCAGCGCAGGGTGAGAAAGACGCAACGGCCGAACCTTGAATGTTATTACTATTCAACAAAGCGACCTTCCGATCGACAACCAGGAATTTCGCATGAAAGGTGCCAAGGAGAACTCGGTGGAAGTTCTGCGGTCGTTATCAGCATGTCCACCACCTCGCCGCCAAGTGGACTCACTACAACCTCGAGTTCCAACCCCTTCACATCTTCTTGGATCGGTAGATCCAAAGGCGCCCATTCTTTCGGGTTCACTAGAGAATGTGCGTTCCACAGCTGTTCCCAGCTGCCACGATCATACATGATCTTGACGACCACCTTCGGTCGTTCTGATTTGAGCACAAGAGCAGAGAGATCGCGGAGACTTTGCGAGATTGTATTGACGCTATTCGATGGTCTATACGGGTTCAGCGTATGAAGCGGTCATCAGAAGGAACACGCTCACTGCCAGTAATTGGTAGCGAGAAAAATCTCCTTCTCGGCCCGGATGATGACATCGCGGTAATGTTGCATGATATCGGGGATGAGGGAGATGATAGACAGCGGCATGGTCGTGGTTGAACCCATCAGGTCAGGGGGGACTAGACCGGATAGGGGATCTCGTTGCAGTGTCGGGAGGAGGGAGATATACATCTGCGTGAATCAGTTCCTCCAGGAGCTTCAAAAAGGATGAGACATACCTTCCAGAACAGCTCGCTGACGGGAACGCCCTCTCCAGGCTCATCCTTCAACCTCCATCCAGCCCTTCTCCGCAGAGCAGCGCCCTCAGCGTTCCATCGTTTCTCCTCGGCCGGCGTCAAACCATCAATAACGCTATGCTTAACCTTGAATCGTCTGACTAGCCGGTAAATAGGGTTGGGATTCGGAAAGACCTTCTTCATCGCCCGTCCGGCGGAATCAGATGGATGCGCGATAAGGTGGGTCGACAGGAGTTTAGGTGAAGGAAGGGGTTGATGAGAGGAAGGGCCGGCATGGGATCCGGGCTGATTCGTGGGTTGGGGATATGCTTGTGGTGGAGAGGGAGTGGTTGGCGCGGTTGGGGAGCTGGAGGCGGTCTGCCCTTTGGTCAGGGTGGTCGAAGCGGTGGACGAAGGGGCATGATGGGTGGGCTGGGCAGGTTGGGTGCTAGATTTCGGTGGTGATTCGGGTCTACCCTCCATTGGGTCTGGCTCCATGTGAGAATCCCCGGCTGCCATCATTTTCGGAGAGGATTTTGGTGAAGCTGAGTTGCGCAGCTCGCCATCAGGTTGAGCGATTTCAGCTCCGAGGACCGGGGCGGTGCCATTTGTCGGTGGATGTGAGTCTGCCATCTCGGTACTCAGCCTCCAGGCTGAATCGCCAGACTGGTCGGCTGGAGAAGGGACGTCCTCAAGCTTCGCCGCAGAGCGCAGGGGAGGGGAAGAGGCGACAAGGTTGGTGCCATTCCCATAACGGTATGGGAAAGAGCTGTTTTTGCCCGGCGGATTGGCTGGGGCAACAAGTCGAGGTCAAGCTAGAGCGGTCTATCCAGGACCGCTCTATTGAGATTCTTTGATTGATGCCTTATCGCTGAAGGAAAGATCAATTTTGATGCCAAAATACACTCAAGTCTCGTGCACAGCCGGTATGAGACCCATTATTAGCTCCCGACGTCATAATAATCTGCGGAAGCAGAAGTGAAATTCTCTGGAGAAGAAATCAGAAGGGGGTATGCAAATAAAGTCCTGGAAGGAGGAGTTCATCTCCTGCAGGAAATTCTCGGCGGACAGGTCCAGCAATGGCTCTTAAGGCTTCCACACTGTTCCTTGATCATCTCCGAAAACGTCTATCCTAGTATCTTACCGTTGCTTGCCCACCGTAGTGGTTCCATCCCTCCTCTTTGTCACTTCCCGAATCGAAAAGCTTCCTCGACAATGAGCTCCCAAGAATTCAAGCAGGCGCCCCACAAGCTCCTCGTGTATGTCGCGGAATACCATACATTTGCCCGCAGCTGCCCCTTCCATATCTATCTCTGACAACAAAAAACAGTATTCCTGGACCAATCGAATTCGCGGACCCGGTGCTTCTCGCCAATGCTACTCCTGGTACATCCCATGTCTCCCCCGCTTTCATCCCCATCATGGGCGACTGCCTGCGGATGCTTCGCTCCGTCCTCTATGCCGAACAAGGAGTGGGGAATCAGGCTTTCTTGATCGCTGGGAGCGGAACGATGGGTTGGGACGCTGTTGGTGTAAACCTGATTGAGAAAGGGGATGACGTGGTGAGTTAGCTGTGTACTTCTGTTCTTCCTCTTGCTCGGTAGCAGCGCAAGCTGATGAGGCGTCTAGCTTGTGCTGAACACTGGATATTTCGGAGACTCTTTCGTGGAATGGTGAGTGTTTGAAAGGAATTGCCATGCTGCTGGCTGAAGCAGCGATCAACAGCCTTGAAGCGTATGGAGCGAACGTGACACAGCTCAAGGCGCCAATAGGTGGTGTCCCGACGTAAGCCCGTCTGGCGTGCTCATCTGCATTTCCTGAATAGTATTACAGAGAGGAGCAATTGGTCGAAGCGCTCAAGTCGAAAACCTTCAAAGTCATCACCATCACTCATGGTGAGTCCGCATTCATAAGCCTGATGCTGCCAACATCGTCCTTGAAATACATTTCTGATGATAGGATAGTCGACACCTCGACTGGCGTCCTGTCGCCTGCTGCTAGATTCTCGAAGCTCATCAAGGAGCACTCCCCGGATTCGCTTATCGTCCTCGACTCTGTCTGCTCCGTCGCATCCGAGGAGATCCGATTCGACGATTGGGGGATCGACCTGGTCATCTCGGCTACACAAAAGGGATTGGGAGCTCCACCTGGGATGAATGTGCTGATGGCGAGTGGGAGGGCCATCAAGGTAAGTGCACTGTGTTCGAGCGAGTCATTCTGACCACAGGGCGGATAGACTTTTGAGAATCGCAAAACCCCGCCTCAGGGATACTACATCTCGTGGAAGAAATGGCTGCCTATCATGCAGGCGTATGAAGCAGGGAAGCCCATGTACTTTGCAACTCGTACGTCTCCCTCTATCTTTGATAAATCCCAGCCCACCCGAGAACAGCTCCCGTGCAGCTGGTCTACGCCCTACATGCCTCTCTCACCTCCATCCTTAAGCAATCCCCTTCCCTCCCCGAGCGATTTGCCGCCCACAAGGCCGCGAGCGCGCACGTCAAAGACACCCTTGCATCTCTCGGCTTTGGATTCGTCCCCCTCGACCCCAGTATCGCTGCGAATGGGATGACTGCCGTCAAATATCCCTCCGGCATTTCTGCGTCTGATATTCTGCCAAGACTTGCTGAGTGAGGCGCTCAAACTAAATCGGATCAACTGAGTAAAGCTCATGGTATCGCAGGAAGGACATTGTCGTCGCTGCCGGCTTACACAAAGCCATCGCAACCGAGTACTTCCGGATCGGTCACATGGGTGTAACCGTCACGGACAAGGACAGGGGAGACCTCGACAAAATCTTGAACGGGATCAAAGCGGTCATAGAGGCGAAGGGGAAATCAAAATGACTATCCGCCAGTAAGGCGAGGCTGTAGTCTCTTAGTATCGAGTCTCATTCAGCGAGATCTCACAAGCTGTAACAGCAAGTATGCAATTATGCAAGTATGAACAGGAAAATTTGCAGGGTCCCCATTTGTGGACTGCCACGATTACACGAGCCCCGAGACATTCCGCAATGTTTTGCTGCAGTAGTGCAACGTCCTTTGCGTAGAACTTTGCTATCTTTCTCAGCTTCTTTCGTTGTCCCGTCCCTCGCATCAGGCTCTCGACCGGTCTCACAAGCGGATCGGGCACGACTTTTTGGACCTCGTTACAGCTGGATGCGTACGCCGGTCCGCTGGAATCGTGACTCCTAGACTCTAGACAACTTCGGCGAATGTTTCGACCACCCTTCCTGCAGAGACGATAATATTCATCTGTCCCCCATCGCGACCCTCTTAGCAATCACATCGTCAGCCTCGGCATCACTAACCCTCACGCCCTTCGAATCTTCTCCCATCCTTACGCCCACCATGGCCCGCGCTTCTACCGGTCCCCGCGCCTCCGTCCCCCGAATGATCTTCTCCCCCTTTGCCCGAATATTCCGTCGTCTCGTACCCATCGGCGTCCCCACCAACATCCCCACCCCCCCCTCCAACCCCCTCACACCTTTCATCCTCGCCCTCACCGCAGCCTTACAACGTCTCGACCTCTCTCGAGATCCTCGAAAAACCCTCGACCGACTATCGAAACATCAATGGACTATCGCCAATACCCTCCCCCTCCTTTACATGGGGATGTGTTCAGGCTATAGTTTGTATATCATGACGGCCCTCCCGCTCAAACTCGGGATCCCCATTGCGTGGTTCACAGCAGTACTCTTCCCTATCACTGGACAGTTCGTCCTCCCGGCCACGCCGATCCTGGTATGGCTCTTCACATTCTTCTCCGCCCGCTTTATCCCCTCGACACATCGACCGAATATTCACGTCGCGCTTCTCCCAGCACTCGAATCGGTCTTGTACGGCGCCAATATCTCGGATATCCAGACGAGGTATACGAATGCGGTCCTGGATGTGCTCGCTTGGCTGCCCTATGGGGTGATCCACTTTGGCTTACCATTCGTGGTGGCGTTGGTACTTTGGGTGCTTGGGCCGAGGGGGTCGGTGCAGTTCTGGGGGAAGGCTTTTGGGTGGATGAATTTGATTGGAGTGTGCACGCAGGTGTTATTCCCTTGTGCTGCGCCATGTAAGTGGACTTGACCTACTGTCATTGCTGTGTTGTAAGTCTGCTAAGGCGAGTGCTTGCCCAGGGTACGAGATCATCCACGGCCTGACCCCCGCCAAGTACTCGATGCCCGGCTCCCCCGGTGGCCTACTGCGTATCGACCGAGTCTTCCATTCCTCAGGCTACACCAACGCCTTCGGTTCCGCCCCTCTCGTCTTCGGAGCCTTCCCATCCCTCCATTCAGGCTGCGCCATTTTGGAAGCCCTCTTCCTCTCCCACTTCTTCCCACACTTCAAATCTTTCTACTGGTGTTACGTGGGTGTGCTGTGGTGGGCGACGATGTATCTCTCTCATCACTACCTCATCGACCTTACCGGCGGGGCTTGTCTCACCGTCGTAGTGTTCTACGCACTCATGCCGGAGGCGTACAAGGATGCGGATCAGATCGACTGGACGAGGGCGCTTCCGAGCGAGGGATACGCGATGGTGAATGGAGGGAGATCAGGTGGGGAGATGGATTTGGACGAGGAGATTCGGAAATTGGAAGTGGGTGAGGGAGAGGAGACGGTGGTGGATGATGAAGAGGCGAGGATCGAGGGTGGAGGAGGGGTTAATGGGGAGGTGCCCAAGTTGAGGACGAAGAGGAGTGTGTCGTGGGGGGAGACGAAAATCATGGGAGAGGACGGGGGGCAGGAGGTCGGTGGGGGAAGTGAGGGGGAGGAGGGGAAGTGATACGGTATATGCATGCACCTAATCGATCGGCACCAGACAGGGCTGCTCAGTCCAGTCTCTGCGCACAGATATGAGAAGCACGTCAAGCTGTCCAAATCGGCGCAGAGCTTGGTGAAGAGTGAATATCCTCGACGTCATCCTCATTTAGCAAGGTCAGTTTGAAGCACTGCATGCATTGTTGCCGACCAACAATCCACCTCTACCACTGCTGTTGAATTCCTCTCTCCTCACCGCGACCCGCCTCGACGCCGACCTTTCTCCCTGTAAACCCGGGCGGCGACATCCATCTGGGACCCATCCTCTCTCTCTTCTCCCCCCCCCCCCATCCCCCGCGCCCCCTTGCCACCCCGACCCCCGCCACCTACCTTCCCCTCCTACTCGATGTACTCCCAAATCCACCCACCGCCGGCCTATCACTAAACTTACTAACCAGCCCCATCGCCCTCGCCCTCCTAACCATCTTCCCAACCCTCCTCTGACTCCTCCTCGTCAGACCCGTCTCTGCCCTCCCTTTTATCCTCCCCAGCGAGTTCACGAATGCTAATGTGAAGTTCGGGTTGAGTGTGTGTTCGATTGGGGACGTGCCGGATTGGTAGAATGGGTCGACTTGGATGGCTACTTTTTTGGAGGGACCGAGGAGGGGCGGTTTCGCACCGGGTTTGCGGGTGGGGTAGAGGGATGATTGGGTGAGGTCGTAGGGGCGGATCAACTGGTCAACTCAGTCAGCTTTGGGTGAAAGGACGAGGGGCTAGGTGATGAGAGCGGGAGTGTGAGGGGACGAACGGTTTGAGCTGCGAATCGACGACGGTCATCGGGGATCTCTTCGGGTCGATTGCGGGAGAGGACATCCATCATGGTGCGGACGGCGTCGTTCGCGGCGGTCAAGGCGGAAGAGGGTTGAGGGGATGTTGATGAGGATAGGAATGCGGGAGGTGGGGGAGCGGAGGAGCGTGAGGAGGAGCCGAAGGGGGATGAGAGGAGGGCGGGATGGTGGCGGGGTTTGGGGAATGGGTGCAGAAGATTCGACGGGGATCTACCGTGGAGCGTTCGGGTAAAGGCTATACGGGGCGGCATGACGAGAGGTGGTAAGCAGATAGCAGCGTGGTTCGTATGCGAAGTAAGTCGAAGATCAAATGCGAAGAATAACGATTGAAAGATAGGCGAAATAAAGGGACGCGCCTATAAATTGTCTCCAATGCCGTTTCTGCTGTCTACAACCTGGTCGACGCGAATACCTTCTCCAAGAAAGGTTCAAAGCGATGAATGGCAGCATCATAGTCATATAGGGCGAGCCGAGACATTATTTCCTGACTATCGTAGCTGAAATCCTCCACTACAGACAACGACAGCTTCTTGGATCTGCATACGCGAAGACGATGTAGACCACCCCGACAATCCACCCAGGACGGGACCAACCGTATTCCATGAAGCCCTTGTCAAATCTCCCCTGCCTCGTAAGACCACCTCCCTAGATCGTCGGAGCACGATCGATTTGAACAGGTTCCCCCTTCGCTCCGAGGAATTGATGGAGGGCATTGGTGAGGGCCGGATATCCCTCTCTGCGCGCGCATAAAGCCTGCGATATATCCCTTGAGCTGGATACCGAGGTCATCTAGAGGTTGCTGGGAGGATACGGGATCGGATGAGGATTTGTCTCTGCTGGGGGAGACGGAATATTTTTGGATGACGGAATTAATGAATATCACGTAGAAGCGATGAATCCAACCCAGGTGTCGAGATGGACTATGTAAGTTATGCGAGGTACGGATTTATGGAATTACGAATTAAAGAGGCAGTGTGGCGATTCGAGAGTGTTTATGTTCGATATTCGACAGGAAGTCAGGATGATATTGTTTGTTCTCATTGAGAAGGCCAACTTTCTGCTCGAATGGTGACGAGGAAGGCATTGGAATGAAGGACGTGCACCAATGGGAGGAGCCGACCCGGTTGAATACGTTGGCCGGTCGCGAGAAGGCAGACTGATTCAGTGGTGAGAAGGAGAACGCCTTGGACAGCCTATGAGATACTTTGGTGATTGGCAAAGAACCAGACAAAGGCTCTATCAATCGTGTCTTCAAAGAACCATCGACATGTACAATATTTACGGCTAAACTAGTCCTCGCCCCAACCTAGAATTCTGTGATCGTTATTTTCCCATTTTCTCCCTAAGAAACCCCCGCCCGTTTCGAATGTTTCGAATGGGATTTAGTCTTCGATTGATGGGTGAAACAGATGACGAGACTAGGTCAAGAGGAATGATCCGCGTTGAATCAGCATCCGAGACTCACCAGTGTCGATCTGATTTCGGGGCAAGCTTCTTTTCCAATTGAGCTCACTATGCCTCCAGATCATTCCATCACTGATACTCCTCCTCGACTCTCCGACTTCCCGATGAGTCTTCCCACCCCCCAGCATGACCCCTCACCCCGCACGTCCGAGCCCTCACCGCTTCTACCCTCACCCTCCACCCCACCAGCCGATTCCCCACCACGCTTCACGTCCGATCTGAAGGGTAAGCGCAAGGTTCAGGTACACCAAAACTCTCCACATCCCGGTCATCGACGTCAACAATCCATCTCCGCTCCGGTCCTCATCCTCGGCGCGCCATTGGAAAAGTCAACCTACAATCGCGAGAATACCCCACCACCCATGGACCTAGACCGTACAGATACTCCGCCTCCGAGTCCTCGAAGTCAGCACTCAAGACCGCCAATCACATATGGGAAGCGCACGCCCATCTCCAGTGCCCTTCTGGGCGAAATCACCAGTGCGTCCTCGGAACCGAAGGATCGAAGTCCACCTTCTCCTACTCCATCAAAGCCTATACGTGCCCTCGCTCCATCCACTCCAGAGCTCAAAGCTGGACCTCCTCTTCGGCTCTTCTTCTCAGTCCCATTCAAAGTCGCGACCCCGCCTCCTGATCTCGGAGGAGACAAGCTCGACTACTTCGCCAAGCACATCCGAGGGCTCCAAATTAGCCCGGCCGATGATGTCGGTAGAGGCGAAACAGTTCTCCGTACCCTTCCACTCCACGGCGTCCTGCACACCCCACTTCTCGAGACGCACTGCTCAGGGTGCTTTTTAGACGCCGAACACAAGGCCAAGCAAGGGCGGACCTCCCTCGCAGCAGCGAGAAAGTGCTTTTTGGAATGCATGCGGTGCCAGGTTGCCGTCTTCTGCTCGACAGTGAGTCGACAGTCTCGTATCCGTGCAAGCTGACCGGATGCTAGAGGTGCTATGCAAAGACCGCTCAAGCTCACTTCGATGAGTGTCGAGCGCTGAAGAAGGTTGGCGACGTGCCGCCAGCGGATGTTCGGGTCATTGCGAGAGTCTGCTGGGCCCGCGCGAACGGAGTGAGCGTGTCGTCAAAGCTTGGGTTTGGCTGAAGCGATGCGATAGCATTCAGACGAGCTCCCTCAATTCCCTCGTGAGCTGTTCCAAGTCATCCGCTAGAGGGACAAACACTAACGGCCACATCACCAGCCCCTTCATTACACGTGAATGAGATGATGGAGCTCGCCGCTCTCGTCAAGGGCGTTAGCCGCTTCCTCGCCCATTTGACCATCGAGACCGATCGTGCTGTCAACGTCAACTGGAAGGAGTTCCGCCTGTCGGGGCAAACGGATTTGGTGGATCTGATCCGTCGGGTCGGTGCCCCGCAATCCTCAAACGCAGTGTCCCCTAATCACTTGCAGATCCGCGCTGCAACATTCGAAATCGCCGGTTGGGCTTCGGTGCCCGTTGGGCTATGCGTTTCGCCGCAGATTGCTCGCTTTCAATCACTCTTGCCGACCTAACGCGTACGTTGCCTTCCCGTATGGCACCGATGTGAAAGACCCGATGCGAGTGATTGCGATCAATCCCCGATTTGGTGGTGAAGAGGTGCGGCCCCATCATGGATATGCTGATGACTAGTTGACCATCTCCTATTTCGATCTTGGATTGCCTTGCCATCAGCGCACCGAAGCCTTGGCCGCGTTCGGATTCGAGCATGATTGCGAATGGTGCAGGAGAGTGAAAGTGGATGATCGGTGGGCAGCAAAACATCGGTCTTGCATTCGTCAAGGCTTGGTGCCGCTTGGAGGTGAGGCTTGACGGAAAGCGTTACCGCAGCTGCTGAGTCGCCCTAGGGAGTGAGGATCTCGATAACATGAGGAACAGCAAATGTAGTGGCTGTAACGAGCCTCTTTGGGTCGATATCAGCGATACATCGTACAATGGCTCAATGCGGCGGCTATCTACGAGCTGGAAGGCCCAGCGTGAGGGCGTCTGGCTGGTCGACGAGGGTCACTATCAGGGTGTGCTAGCATTCGCTTCGCCCACTGACAGCAGCGATGTCCAGGGAAGTCACAGTCCTCACCAAAGAGACCAACCGACTCCTCGACGTCTTCCCGGGCACCATCTGGCCGATGCCCCACCTGCATCGCCGACTCGCTCGACTCCTTCTTCACCTCCCCGAACCTCGTATGAGGGATATCAATCACGCCATCGAGTACCTCGATGCGGCTCATGCGGCGATGAGAGGATGGAACAATGATGAGCCGCGGCCGATCACGCTTGCCTTGCTTCTGGACACCCGTCCGGTAGAGAAGTTACCTGCAGATTGTGAGCAAAGGATCTAAAAGAATTATTCGAGCGACTGACCGTACAACGAGAAACGGTAACTCTCTGGCACACCTCTCTGAGGGAAGAGTGTCGGGACCTCCTTGACGGGAAGTTCCGGGAGCGTAAAATAATCGTAGCCTGGCATGATTCTTGGCGGTAATGATCTTGATTGGATTGATGTTAAGAGTACGACTACAAGTAACAAAGGGGACACGGGGATCATAAGAGGCGAAGGCATAAGTGTCTGTTACCAAGGGAAGCTACCGATCAATGGAACAAGTAAGACAGCCGAACTTGTTCTCCAACTGCGAGGCTTCCCTCTGACACACAGCTTGTCTCTTCTTGACTGTCAATTCCGAAGACGATTCTAGCAAGACAAAGGACATCAAGTGATGGCCGGTGGCAAAAGAAGGCTCGGTCTTCCACTTCAGAGGGGCTCCAACGATCCAGTAGCTTCTCCTCTGATCGTTTTCCCGTCATGGTTGACTCAGCTGGTATGCCTTCCAGATTTTGACGGAAGTAGAAAGATGACGCACGTGAGTGGCATTTGAGTCAGGTTGTTGCGAGTGGGTGGATGCCGATTGCATAGACTCGACTCGTTCTGGTCGCAATCTTGTGCAACTCTGTAAGATGCGTCATCCCGCTCTGCGTGATCCCGTACAGGTGACTGTTAGCATCCGCACTGCCACTTTGAGCAGACTACAACTTTCTCGGCTGAACAGGGAAGAAGCGGGACCAGATCAAGCATAGTAGCATGATCGGGATACCTCGGAGCTGCAAGCCGGCTTTCATACCTCCTTGTCAGATGTTTATTCCTCTGTCAATTTAGCCAGTCAGGAACAGTAATTGCGCTGGATCTGCAGATCCCGGTGACCACTAGGTGCACCTAGGATCAGCCAGAACGACAATTGCATCAGAATATATAAGAAAATACAGGACAGCACAAACACATTCATGTGAACGTCTCATTGCCGAAGAATCCTATGTCACTCAACCAACCGGCATAAGTCAGCACGACTTGAAATATCTCTTGGGGATGTAAGTCCGGGGACGCTCCATGTCCGTGGCTGAGTGTGGCGGGACCTGCTGTCTCTTTCAAGCTCATCCAGGTAGGATTTGATGTGCATCAGCTCGTGACCTGGCGCAATCTCCTGGGCATACTATGAGAACCAATCACCAAACATCTCCTACACACTGTAACCTCCACCAGTCATCCGACGGGTGCATTCTCGTATGCCGTCTGGATTGCCGTTCGGAAACGCGCGCCATAGGGCAACGTTTGTACAAAAATCAAAATCTGCATCTTACCAAGTGGAGAATTAGTTCAAATAAGTGGTCATATTGGAGGACATGCCTTGTGGAAAGATGTCTTCGCAGTGGATCCAAAAAGGTGCTCCGTCTGAATCCGTATTGAAGTCCATCTCCTTGCGAGCCTGATGTAGAGTTTTGAGGATGCGCATCCCCATGCTCATCGCTTTTGAACCAAATTGTTGGCCCGATTGACTCGCTCAACAGCCGACGAAAAGTCTTTGCCGTATCATCCCTAACCTGATCTCTACTGAGTGGCTGGCTGTAGATGTCGTCTGCACAATATCTGTAGTAGCTCAATGGGAATCCCAGCGGCTGACCGTCGAGGGAAACGCCATACCTGTCCACCCAGGCCTATTGGATGAAGCTTCATGGGACGTCATTGACGTCAGGTGATTTCAATCTTGGTGGCAACGTTGGTTGTGATGGGTTTATGTTGGTCTTGCAAGTAAGGTGTGACTGAGAAGCTGGATGAAAAAGAAGAACTTGACATCCCAGGACGCCCAAAAACGGCAACGCGCGTTCTTTCGGCCTCCTTGCGTTCCGAACCCCAAGATTGCCGAGATTCACCTTTTGCGCCACTGCAGAGATCGAGACGTGATGTTTGGAAGACGAGACACGGAACACAAAGCTATGGAAGTATATAGGTACTATAGATCGCTG